>Ga0335073_10000473_pt1 | contig 51180 bp, 45 predicted proteins | sample Lox_Sample_22_FD_207093 | JGI IMG/M metagenome (GOLD analysis project Ga0335073, IMG submission 207093) | Soil microbial communities from Loxahatchee National Wildlife Refuge, Florida, United States - Lox_Sample_2.2 | ecosystem: Environmental > Terrestrial > Soil > Wetlands | place: USA... | reverse complement strand
CCCTTCCCTGGATACGTTGGCCAGAATCGCGAGTGCCATGGACCTTCCTCTGGCGCGCTTCTTCAACGAAACCGCCAGTGACAACGGCGGCAAAGCTGTGCCGCAGCTCGCCGAAGACGAGGTCCGCTTCCTGACCCAAATCCGCCGCTACTCGCCCGGCCTGAACGAAAGCGATCGCAAGCTGGTAATTGCCATGGTCAAGAAAATGGCCGCCAGCGCGGGAAAGTAATTCACCACAGAGGCACAGAGAGATTAGGTGGTTGTCTGTGCTTTCGTGTCTTTGTGGTGGAAACTGCTACGCTGCCTTGCCGATTTCGCTGAGCGCTAGCACTGCCAGCTCCAGGCGATCGCGCGAGCCGGTCTTCGAGAAGATGCTCTGCAAATGGCGCTTCACCGTGTTCTCGCTGATGCTTAGATCAGCGGCAATGTCGCGGTTCCTCATGCCTCGCGCCACCATGTAGGCGATCTGCCGCTCGCGTTCGGATAACCGTTGCATCGAACTGGGCACCGGCGGACGGTTGGAAACCATCGCGTCGAGAACGCTGTGCGCAATGTCATCGGAGAACGCAAGCTCGCCTTCGCTGACGGCGCGAATGGCGGCAAACAGCTTCTGCGGCTGATCAGCTTTAAGGACCAGCCCGCGCGCGCCCAGCCGAACCACTTGTACGTAATCGTTCTGATTGTCGGAGCCGGTCAACACCACGGAGGCTACCCGGCTGCCCGCGCGTTCCAGCGTACGCAACACTTCGAAGCCGTCGCTTCCCGGCATCGCCAAGTCCAGCACCAGCACCTGCGGACTGTACTGCTGCACCAGACGCACGGCTTCTTCGCCGGTGCCCGCCGCTCCTACCACATCGAAGTCGGGCTGCGATTGCAGCAACGCGGTCAGCGATTCGCGCAACACGGCGTGATCGTCTGCAATTACGATCGGAATTTGCTTCGCGCCCATTCGCTGATGTTAGATGCGAAACCGAGCGGGTTCGGTATGCGTTATGCTGGAGACAGCATTAGGCATTCCAATCGAGGCGCTGCGAGTTCCCCTAACCTTTGCGATTTCTGCGAGTTAGAGCAAGAGGGCCACGGGGCGAAAGTCGGGGTATGCAAGGACGAAAGAAATTCATGGCAGCAATTCAGCGAGCAATTTTGAGCGTGACCGATAAAACCGGGCTGGTGGAGTTTGCACGCCGGCTGGAAGCGATGGGCGTGGAACTGGTCTCGACCGGAGGCACAGCCAGGTTGCTGCGCGATTCCGGCATCGCGGTGAAAGACATCTCCGACCTCACCGGATTTCCCGAGATGCTGGATGGGCGGGTGAAAACCCTCCATCCCAAAGTGCATGGCGGGATCCTTCATGTGCGCAGCAAGTCGGAGCATCGTGCAGCGGTCAGCCAGCACGGCATTCAGCCCATCGACATGGTGGTGGTGAATCTCTACGCTTTCGAGAAGACGGCGGCCAGGCCGGGAGTAGAGTTCGAGGACATCATCGAGAACATCGACATCGGCGGGCCCTCGATGGTGCGCTCGGCGGCGAAGAACTTTCAGGATGTGGCGATCGTGACCTCACCCGCCGATTACGACGCCATCGCGCAGGAGATGGAGAGCGGCAGTGGCTCGCTGTCGCTGAAGACGAAGTGGCGACTGGCGCAGAAGGCGTTCGCCACCACGGCAGCGTACGATTCCGCAATTGCGTCAACGCTGGAGCGGATTGCCGCGCCGGAAACAGGCGGCGAAAAATTCGAGCTTGGCGCGAGCGACATTTTTCCCGAGACGCTGCGGCTCAGCTTTCACAAAGCCTTCGATCTTCGCTATGGCGAAAACCCGCACCAGAAAGCCGCGTTGTATTCGGACGGCTCGGGTAAGGGCGTGGCAAACGGCAAGCAGCTTCAGGGCAAAGAACTTAGCTACAACAACATCGTCGATCTGCAGGCGGCATGGGACCTGGCGCAGGAATTCGAGGGGCCGGTGTGCGCCATCATCAAGCACACCAATCCGTGCGGCACGGCCATTGCGAATACCCTGGCGGAAGCATACAAGCGCGCGCTGGAGTGCGATCCGGTTTCGGCGTTCGGCGGGGTAATCGGCGTGAATCGCGCGCTTGATCGCGATACCGCAGCCGAGATGGCGAAGCTGTTTGTCGAAGCAATCGCCGCGCCGGGGTTCGACGCGAAGGCGCGAGATATTCTTACCAGTAAGAAAAACTTGCGTTTGCTTGAAGTCGTCCCTCTGGAGCAGAAGTGGGTGCTGAAGAACGTCTCCGGAGGCGTGCTCCTGCAGGACAATGACGTTCGCCCGCTCAGCGAGGCCGATCTAAAGATCGTCAGCGAACGCAGGCCCACCGAGCAGGAAATGCGCGACCTGCTGTTCGCCTGGAAAGTCTGCAAGCACGTCAAGTCCAACGCGATTCTCTACGCACGCAATGGCCAGACCACAGGGGTGGGCGCGGGTCAGATGAGCCGCGTAGACTCGGCCAGGATCGGTGCGATGAAGTCAGTGTTGGGCATCAAGGGCTCGGTCGCAGCATCAGACGCGTTTTTCCCGTTCCCCGATGGAGTGGAAGAAATCGCCAAAGCTGGTGCGACGGCCATTATTCAGCCGGGCGGCTCGGTGCGCGATCAGGAGGTGATCGACGCGGCGAACAAGCTGGGTTTAGCGATGGTACTGACCGGCGTGCGGCATTTCCGGCACTGAAAGGCAGTTGTCAGTTCTCTGTTGTCAGTTGTCAGTCGGTGCCGCGTCACCAAGTCTGTCGGCCTTAACCGACAACTGACAACCGACAACCGCTTTCTATCTCTCGCGCAGTTTTGCCAGCAGCCGCAGGATCTCGAAATACAGCCACACCAGCGTGATCATTAGCGCGAAGGCGCTGTACCACTCCATGTACTTGGGTGCGCCGGAGCTAGCGCCATTCTCGATCAGGTCGAAGTCGAGCACCAGGTTCAAGGCGGCAATGAGCACCACGACGATGCTGAAACCGATGCCGATCGGCGTTGCGCCATTAATCGCGGTGAAGTGAATGCCGAAGAATCCGAGAATAAATTGCAGGAAATAGAACACGGCGATGCCGCCGGTGGCAGCGACAATCCCCAGCCGCAGCTTGTCGTTGACTTTGATCAGGCCGGAACGATAAGCCAGCAGCATGGCGATGAGCACGCCCAACGTGAGCGCGACCGCCTGAATGGCGATGCCATGGAAGCGGAGCTCCAGCATCGCCGAGACGCCGCCCAGTACCAGGCCCTCCAGCAACGCGTAAATCGGCGCCGTCACCGCCGACCATTCCTTCTTGAAGATGGTCACGATGGCGACGATGAACCCGCCGATTCCGCCGGCCATCACGGGCAGTGCCACCGACTGCATCGCCTGCTCGGGCGAAGTCGCGACCGCGCCGAAGAAGCGGTTCCACGTCCAGGCCGCCGCGGCCACGCACAAAATCACCAGCAGACCGGTCTTGTTGACCGCGCCCGATACGGTCATGCTTTCGCCGCCGTATGCGACCTCTCCGGTGCGGAAGGTTTCGCCGCTTAGCGCGGGGTTGGACGTTCTCATCAGCTGCGGCATAGTTCTCCTTACTTCGACAGCTTACCTTTAGACGCGGCAGAGCGCCAGTTGGACTCGTTGTCACGCTTCGCCGGAGAGGCATACAACGGTCACAGCGCTCCTCCGTCGTTGCGTAGGCGGCTCTGGAAATTGAAGATTTTCAACGCCAAGAAAAACAGGGACGATGAAGGCCGCCTCTTCTGTTTCGTCATTCTGAAACCGGCTACTGCTTCGTCGCCGTAAACCTGGTCGTGGTTCCGTGCAACTTATCTTCCGCGACCAGATTTGCGGTCTTGCCGCCGGGCTCGACCGTCATCTTCACGACGCTAATCACCTTTCCGTCGCGTAAATCGGTTTCTTCGATCGTGTTCTTGCCCAGCTTCTTCACCGAAACCGTCGTCACCCCGGGATCGCCCTTCATCGGAGCCTCGGTCCCGTCCAGCTTCGCGGTGTAAGACTGGCCGGTGGGGTTGGTCATCGTCAGCTCGTCGCCGTTCACTTTATAGGTCCAGGTAATGGCATTAGAGGAGATGTTCTCCACCTTCGTGGTCCGCCACGAACCAGAGATGGCATTCGATCCCGCCGGACCCTTCGCGACGCGGGTGGCTTCGGCTCTACCGGTCACGGGTGCGCCGTTGGTGTTGCTGCTGTCGGTGAATTCGACGGTCATCGTGCTTCCGTCGGGAGAAACCGTGATCGTCGAGGTCTCGACGACCTTTCCGTTCCTCTTGTCCGTCTCCTGGATCTCGTGATCGTTGATGACCTTGACGGACATGGTGTCGATGTAGGGATGGCCGCTGACCTTCTGATCCTCGCCGTCGGCCTTGATGTCGACGAGAGGCACGCAAGTCTTGCATTGATACATTCCGTTCTGTAGCAAATACACATCCGGCTTCTTGGGCCAGTCGACATTATTCATGTTGACCCTCCATGTGCCGTCGAAGGGACTCTGGGCGCTTGCCAGCACCGGGAGCAGCAATGCCGCAGCGATGACTGCCAGATAGATTTTCTTCATTTCAATCCTCCGTACTCTTAAATCGCGGCGCAAATTATATCGAAATACGATAAACCTGCAACTTGCCATGGTGCAGCGCAGTGGTCCGTCGATGGCGTTCAAGCTGCCAAGAAACGAGTTCGGCCTCGGGTAGTTGACCTATCCGATACGGAGATTCTCTTGAGCGGGAACCACTAATCCTTGCTTTGTGCCACGGCATGGTTTTGGGCAAGATACTTGGTGCGGATTTCACGGAGCTTGTCGACATGCTGATCGCTCAACATCTGCTGCTTGCCGAGCAGGTGGGTAACCAGAGCGATTTTCGCGAAGTGCTCGACGGTTTCCATGTTCATGTAGGCGTTGAGCAGATCGACGCCATAGGTGACCACCCCATGGTTGGCCATGAGAATGGCATCGTGATCGGGGACCAGTGGCGCCAGCGCAGCAGCCAATTCCGGAGTGCCGGGCGTTTCGTAATTGGCCAGCGGCACCGATCCCAGGGTGACGACGATCTCCGCACATAGCGCGCGGTCCAGCGCCATGCCGGCGGCGGCAAATCCGGTTGCAGTGGGAGGGTGGGCGTGCACCACGGCGCCGACATCGCGCCGCCGCTGGTAGATCAGAAGGTGCATCGCAATTTCGCTGGAGACGTCGCGCATCCCGTTCAGCTTGTGACCATTCGGGTCGACGATCACCAGGTCGTCCGCTTCCAACAGACCTTTGCTCATCAGGGTGGGAGTGCACAGAATGCTGCCGTCACTGAGCCGCACCGAAAGATTGCCGTCGGTTGCCGCCACCAGTCCGGTCTGATGCAGCAACTTGCCGAAGCGGATGATCTCTTCTCTGTGCTGTTGCTCAGTTTTCATGCGATGCACTGGAGTACCCCGGCCCGTTGGGTAATGCTGTATCGTAACCCAGCTTCGCGCGCCCGAAAAGGGTAGATAACCATAGCGCTGTGATTTGTGCATCTCGACGAGCAGCGTACAAACGATCGGGTGTGGTGCGCACTCGAATTAGTCATAATTGTCTTGTGCTGGTTTCCGACTTCGACTACCACCTGCCGGAGGAGCTGATTGCGCAGCAGCCGCTGACGGATCGGGCAGCGGCCCGCATGCTGTACCTTGACCGCAGCCGCGATCGGCTCGGGGACCGCTCGTTCCGCGAGTTTCCCGACGCGCTGCGCCCCGACGATCTCCTCGTCTTCAACAATACGAAGGTATTGCCCGCGCGTTTGTATGGTCATCGCAGCGGGTCCCGCGCGCAGAGATTGGCGGAGGAGAATCCTGCTTCCAGGGATTTTCTGCGAGGCAAGGTCGAGGTGCTGCTCACCAAGCAGCTTGGCGAATCCCCTTTCGAATGGGAGGCGCTGGTGCATCCGGGCAGGAAGCTGGGAGTCGGCGAGCGTCTCTACTTCGGCAGGGATGCCAGTGAGCAATCGCACGAGCTGGCCGCCGAGATCGTTGCCCGCGGCGCTTATGGCGAACGTCATCTGCGCTTTGATCCGGTCGACAATTTCTTCGGCCTGCTCGGCCGCATCGGACACATCCCGCTGCCGCCCTATATCGATCGGCCAGACACCGTCGAGGACCGCGAACAATACCAGACCGTCTATGCCAAGGCACTGGGCTCCGTCGCCGCTCCGACTGCGGGACTGCATTTCACCACGGAGATTCTGCAGCGTATCCGACAACGTGAGATCGAGACGGCGGAGCTGACCCTGCATGTGGGACTGGGGACGTTTCAGCCAGTACGCGAGGAAATTGTCGAGCGGCACAAGTTGCACGGCGAATGGTTTGAGATTTCGGAAAAGACAGCCGAGCGGATTCAGGCCGCTCGCGAGGCAGGCCGAAGGATCGTTGCCGTGGGAACGACGACCGTGCGGACGCTGGAATTCGCAGTGCGACAAAGCCCTGAAAGTCGCATTGCAGCGCAGTGCGGCGAAGCCGACATCTTCATCTATCCCGGCTTCGAGTTTCAGGTTGTGGGTGCGATGTTGACGAACTTTCACCTGCCGAAATCGACGCTGCTGATGCTGGTGGCAGCCTTTGCCGGACGGGGGCGGATATTGCGTGCGTATAAGCACGCCGTGCGCGAGCGCTATCGGTTCTACTCATACGGGGATTGCATGTTGGTGGAGTGACCGAAGGGTTTCCGCAGGATGGTAAAGCTTGAGTTGTCATCCCGAGCGAAGGCGGCCCGCTTTGGTAGGTCGCCGCAGTCGAGGGATCTCCGGTTCCGGCAACTGGGATACCTTGACCGAGGAACAGCAGGTCCTTCGACTTGCGCCCGCCCGACCCGTAGACAAAGCGGGTCGGAGAAGAAGACAGCGGGCGCTTCGCTCACGATGACAATCGAAAAAAAGGTGTGAGCCGATGTTTACCGCTGCTTGAACCGGTCCAGGAACTTGAACACGAAAATCCCGATTACCGCGTTGGCGAGAGCCGAGATCGCAATATGGCTCCAATTCCACTGCAGGCCCTGACGCAAAAGGCCATGTGCCACACCGTAGTACACGCCCTCCTCGACTCCGAAGAAGAAGAAGGTGATGAGGAAGCGTGATCCGGGATTCTCAACATCGATCTTGACGCCCAGCGAGGAAGCCGCATAGCCGACGACGGTCAGCGCAATGCCGTACATTCCGAGAGGATGGTTGTAGCCGGCGAAAAGGTCTTGCAGCAGCCCAATGAAACAGCCGGTAAGCGAGCCGCTGATGGGATTGCGCCGCGCCGTCGCGAAGAAAATCGTCACCAGAAAAGGCAGGTCGATGATCGGAAGAAACCGGATCCTGACCGGGATGAAGACCTGGATCAGCACCGCGACCAGCGGAATCAGGATGATCGCGAGCCAATTGAATTCGTACACCGAAACCTGCTCACGAGATGTCAGGCTCCCACGAAACGGCATGACTCGCGTGCTCATGGCTGCGGTGGCCCTCCTGTTGGAGAAGTACTGGCCGGTGGTTCTGCCGGTGCGTTGGGCGGCGATTCCGGAGCGGGGCGCGCTGGCTTCGGCGCAGAGACCTGGCCGCCATTCGGCACTTCTGCCTCGCCGGCACCCTGACTTGCCTCGGCCGCTGGGTGGTTAGCCAGTGTGGGCGTCGCCTGCGGTGCTGTCGTGGAGGGCGGTTTCGGCTTCACGTTGTCGTTTGTCGTCGCGGTACCCGGCGCTGTCAAGCGGTGAACGGCCCCGGTGACAGGGGGTTTCGCACCCGGTGTCGACGAAATTGTGGCAGGCTTTGTGCCCGTCGTCGCTGATGCCGGCGTGCGACTAATTGTCCCGTTGGCGCCCGCCGCAGATGCGTTGCCTGCCGCTCCAGGTACCGGGGTAGCGCCGGCTGGTTTGGCATTTCCTGCGGCGTCAACCTCGGCCTTGTTGGGGACGGAGGGCAGCCGCTCGGCAAGAATGTCGGAAGCACGCAGCGGTCCAAGATCCTTGGCGTCGGGCATCTTCTCGGTGATCTTGGTAACCACGAGGACCTCTTCCAGTTGGTCGAGGCGCGCTGCGGGAATTACACGGATGTTCAGAAACAGGTCCTTGCCGGGTGCAACGGAAGCGACCGTGCCCACCGGCAAGCCTTTGGGGAAGATGCGATCGCCGCCGCTGGTGATGACCCGTTCGCCGGGCGTGACCTTTTCGTCACTCATGATGTACTGCAGCGTGGTTGCGCCGTTGGGCGCGCCCTTTAGAATGCCTTGCAGGCGCGAATCTTTCAGGGCAGCGCCGACTCCGCTGAATTGATCGTTAATAGGCAGGACCTGCGACCATTCGGGCGCGGCCTGCACAATCTTGCCGACAATGCCGGTCGGCGTGATCACGGCCATGTCGGGCTTGATGCCGTCATTCGAGCCTTTGTCGATGTAAAGAATGCGCGATTGGTCGCTGCCGCTGGTGCCGATGACCTGGGCCGCGACCGTGGAATCGACGTACTGCTCCTTGAATCCAAGCAGCGCCTGTACCCTCCGCGCCATGAGCGCGTCTTCGCTGAGCCGCGCGTCTTCAATCTTCATGCGCTCGATTTCCGCAAGCAGCTCGCGGTTCTCGCGACGCACGCCGTGCAGATAGACGTAGTTGGTCCACAAACTCTGCACCCACTCCTGGCTATGCACCACGGCTTTTTCCAGAGGTGCAACGGCGGAGATGGCCCAGATGCGAATGAGGCGGGTATCGCCCTGGTCCGTCGGACGGCGCACCTGCACTGCCAGGGCGATGATCTGGGCGAACAAGATGGCCGCCAGCACGATCAGGTTCTTATAGCGGCCTAGGAAGGTGTCCATACTAATGCCGGACCGATGCCGGCTTACCGCGGCTAAAGCCCGCAGTATTTTTCATAATCGGCGCGGCGCTAAAGCACGGCTCTTCCACCGTTAGTCGATCGATATCTTGCGCAGCAGCTTGAAATCGCTCAACATTTTTCCCGTGCCCAGAACCACGCTGCACAACGGGTCATCGGCGATCGAGACCGGCAGACCGGTTTCTTCGCGGATGCGCTTGTCGAGATTTTTGAGCAGCGCGCCGCCGCCGGTCAGCACGATGCCGCGGTCGCTGATATCGGCCGACAGTTCGGGCGGGGTGCGCTCCAGCGCCACGCGAATCGCGTTCATGATGGTCGAGACGCACTCGCTGAGCGACTCGCGAATTTCGCTGTCGTCGATGGTGATGGTCTTGGGCACGCCTTCGATCAGGTTGCGGCCCTTGATCTCCATCGTGAGCGGCTTCTCTAGCGGATACGCCGAGCCGATTTCGATTTTGATCTGCTCGGCGGTGCGCTCGCCAATCAGCAGGTTGTATTTGCGCTTGAGGTAATTCATGATGGCTTCGTCCATCTGATTACCCGCCATGCGCACCGAGCGCGAGTAAACGATACCGCTTAGCGAAATCACCGCAATGTCGGTGGTGCCGCCGCCGATGTCGACCACCATGTTGCCGCTGGGCTCGGTGATGGGCAGGCCCGCGCCGATGGCGGCGACCATTGCCTGCTCGACGAGATGGACTTCGCTGGCTTTCGCGCGATAGGCCGAATCCATGACCGCGCGCTTTTCCACCTGCGTGATCTCGGAAGGCACGCCGATGACGATGCGGGGATGCACCAGCATCTTGCGGTTATGCGCCTTCTGGATGAAGTAGTTCAACATCTTCTCGGTGACTTTGAAGTCGGCGATCACGCCGTCCTTCATCGGCTTGATGGCGACGATGTTGCCGGGCGTGCGGCCCAGCATCTCTTTGGCTTCTTTGCCGACGGCCTCAACGTCGCCGGTGTTTTTATTGATGGCAACGATGGAGGGTTCGTTGACGACGATGCCTTTGCCGCGCGCGTAAACCAGGGTGTTGGCGGTTCCCAGATCGATGGCGAGATCGCTGGAGAAGACGCTGAACAGCGACCGCATGTTGCTGAAACGCGAGGAACTGCCATGAAAACCGTTGGATGACATTACCGACTAATTCTTTCTATGAAAAAGGTGGTACTCACAGTTTATGACAGAAGCGGCGCAAGTGCGCACTCGAATGAATGCCCTAGTTCCCGAGCCGCCGACGCCAAAATGTTGCGAAAGAAGCGCCCGAGAAGTTACGCGGCGCGGAAGTTCCTTCTCTCTACTCCATGTGCAGGCGGGCTTCGACCCGCTGAATCAGAGTAACACTTATGTTTGGCGGATGAGAATGTTACTCAAGGCGTAAACATCGGCGCTGTTACCGCCGGCCAACGCCAGTATCCATGCGGTTTTAACGGCGCAAAGGACACTCCGGAGGCTTGCACCCAGTGGGTGAACAACAAGACCAGCCTTTTCAGCTCTCTTTCAACCCCTCTTTAAAAGTAGATTTTCAAGGATCGCGAGTAACGTCGGATGGTGGCCTGCTACTGTGCGAGAGTTGGCCCGGCCACGGAGAATACTTGTGCGCTGGAATCCCCGAAAGGGTATATAGTGTTCGACTGTTGGGAGCTAAAAGGGAAACTCCGGTTTATGGGTTCCCTAGGCAGACCAGGAAACACGATCCGCGAGACCAGCAGACGATTTGTAACGGTCATGGCGCTGGCCTCCGCCTTAGCGATCAGTAGCGGCCACGCCCAGACCTTCAAAATACTCCACACATTTCACAACGGTGCCGATGGCGGGTATCCGGCTTCACAGGTTTGGAGCGACACACGCTTGGTACACATCGCCAAAGCGCCTAGCCATTTCGTATGAGAAGGAGGAACAAGATGACAGCGGCCGTGTTTCATAATTTGAAGAATGACCTGGCCGGCCATTTCCTGCTACTCAGCCCGTTTCCGAGATTCCGCCGCTTTTCAACTCCCCATCGTCAATTCGCCAAGTTCGTAGTTTTCGTCTTGTTCGTCGCGCTCTTTGCTTTTCAAGCGACAGCGCAGAACCCTCCGCCACCTCCGCCACCTCCGCCGCCTGCAGTTCCGACCGCTCCGCCGACTCCGCCGCCAGGCCAAACGCTCACTTCGAAACAGCTCGAAAACCTCGTCTCCAGAATCGCGCTTTATCCCGATCCCCTGTTGGTACAGATACTCACGGCATCCACATTCTGGACGGAAATTCCGCAGGCTGCGGCTTGGGCGAACGAGCACAGTAATCTCAAGGGGGATGCCCTGGCAGATGCAATCCGCGCCGACAATTTGCGATGGGACCCGAGCGTATTGGCGCTGCTCCCATTCCCGTCGGTCCTGAACATGATGGCCCAAGATCCCGCCTGGACCGAGCAACTGGGTAATGCCGTTCTAAACCAGCGCCCCCAGGTTATGGATGCGGTTCAGCGGCTGCGTAAGCAGGCACGCAAATACGGCTATTTGCGAACGAATCCGTACTGTACCGTCGTCGATTCCGGCGGCTATATTGAAATCCAGCCCGTCAATCCGGCTTACATCTACGTTCCCGTCTACGATCCGCTTGTCGTATTTGCACCACCACGTCCCGGCTTTGTAATCGGCGGCGCGATCGGCTGGAATCCGGCCGTCGTGATAACTGCGGGGTTTTTTCCGTGGGGATGGTCGCTTCCCCATTTTGCATGGGGCGCACACGCGATCATCTTGGATGAAACGCCATGGGATCGCGTCTGGGTGAATCGGGGCTACTACATTCATTCGTACGCGCATCCCTGGGTACCACGCGTGGGACCTCGCGTGGAGATACATCCGGTTCCACGTCGATAAGAACCATTTAAGGCGGCCCTAAGTTTCTTGGCTTAGGGCGCCTCCGCTTCCGACGCCTGGAACAACACAACGCGCCAGTTCCCCGCCTGCCGCGCATACACCTTTACGAAGCGCCAGTCGTCGTCCAACTGCCTGTCGTTAATGGTGCGTGTACGTTGGAGTCTCCCGGTGACGACGGCTGCGTCGCCGTACACACGGACCTGGATATCGGAGGTCTCGTATCGTTGAAAGTGCACTCGTCCCGACTTGGCGAAGGCAAGCGACTGCGCTTTTGACATTGGCTGCATCCTAGGAACAACGACTTCGAGATCGTCTGCCCAGAGACCATCAAGTGTCGCGGTGTCGCCTTTCAGATGAGCATTGTTCCAGGTTGTTTCCAGTTGGGTTAAGGTTGTCGTGTCAGAAGGTGTCGGCCCTTGTGGCCATAAGCAGCCCAGCCAAAATAAGAGAAGTACGGCGAAGACATGCATGCGTAGCATGCTATCCACGCATAGGCGCTTCAGCAAGCACAGCGCCCCTAAGTTCTTGGCGCTTCCTGTCCAATTTTGAACGAGCAGTGCCGCGGCCGGACGCCTTCGGCTTACTTCATGCCGACGGTGTCGGTAGATATCGGCTGTTTACAACAGCTTCAGTCGTGGGGCAAATGGCCCTCCGCGTGTACTCGAACCTATTCACGATCGAGGATGAAGGAATGCGAGGCCTGCTACAAGACTTACGATTTGCCATCCGCCAGCTGCGCAAGAGCCTAGGCTTTACGCTGACAACAGTGCTGACGTTGGCGCTCGGCATTGGCGCCACGACCGCGATCTTCAGCCTGATCAGCGCAATCCTGCTTCGTCCGCTGCCGTACCCTCAGCCGGACAAGTTGATGTACCTGGCAGCGCTCGACCAGTCGGTAAGCCCGGCATACCCAAGCACAATCAGCTATCCCGACTTCTTCGACTGGCGGTCGCGCAACCATTCGTTTGACGCGATCTTCACCTATCGCGGCGAAGGCCGCACGATCACCGGCAGTGGCACGCCTCAGCAATTGCAGACCTACATTGTCTCCTCTGATTTCCTGAACGTCCTGGGCATCAAGCCAATCCTCGGGCGCGGATTTATCCGCGACGACGAAAAACCGGGAACGCACGTTGCGCTTCTCAGCCACGAAACCTGGCTCTCGACGTTCGGCGGATCGCCTGACATTGTCGGCCGCGCCATAACCCTGGACAACACCGGCTATACCGTGATTGGCGTGATGCCGAACAGCTTCAAGTTCCCGCTAGATGCGCCCACTCCCGCTCTCTGGACCACGCTGGCAGATGACGCGATCGATCCTGGCGCAAAGGAGCCGCATCCTTTGACCGTGCAACGCGGCGCGGACCTGGTCGAGGCAGTCGGACGCCTGAGACCCGGAGTGACTGCCGAGCAAGCTTCCGCCGATCTCAGCCTCATCGAGCAGAACCTGGCAACGACGTATCCGGAGTCCAACAAGAGGTTCACCGCCGCGATGGTCACGCCGGAGCTGGACGACCTGGTCGGCAAGAGCCGACCAGCCCTGCGGGTGCTCTTCGCTTCAGTGCTCTTCGTTTTGTTGATCGCCTGCGCCAACGTCGCCGGACTGATGCTGGCGCGCGCCTCGCGCCGCCGATCGGAGATCGCCGTGCGTTCCGCCATGGGCGCCAGCCGCTGGGAGATCATGCGGCAGGCACTGGTGGAATCCATCGCTCTCTCCGTGTGCGGAGGAGCGGCCGGCGTTGCCTTGTCGGTGCTCGTGCTGAAAACGATGTTGCAGTTTGTGCCACAGGATTTGCCGCGTCTCGATCAGGTCTCGGTGGATGGCATGGTGCTGGCCTTTGCCGCAGCGGCTTCGATTCTCACCGGTCTGGTTTTTGGTGTGCTGCCGGCGTGGCGCATGTCGCGGCTCGATCCAGCACTCGCATTGCGTGAAGGTACACGGACCGTCACCAGCGGACGCGGGCAGCACCGCCTGCATGGTGCGCTGGTCATCGCCGAGACGGCGATCGGTTTGGTTCTGCTGATCGGCGCGGGCCTTCTTATTCATAGCTTCATTCGCGTGCTCAATGTCGATCCCGGATTCGATCCGCATCATGTGCTGACCGCCAGCCTGAATGTCCCCGACACGCAGTATCCCGGGCTGAAGAAAACGCAGTTCTACGATGAACTCCTGCCGCGCCTCAGCGCGCTGCCAGGCGTGACTTCCGTCTCTGCAGCCGTACCTATTCCACTCTCGAATAACAGCATCAGCGTCGGCTTCACCATCGAGGGACGTCCCGTTGCACCGGGCGATGAACCCGACTCGCAGGTCAGCATCGTTACGCCCGGATTCTTTCAGACGCTGCGCGTTCCCGTCGTCTCCGGACGCGAATTTCTCCCCACAGACGATTCCAAAGCTCCCGCTGTGGTGATCGTCAATCAGGCTTTCGCACGGAAGTTTTTTCCTGGAGAGAATCCCGTCGGCAAGCGCATCAAGCCGGGCCTGAGCGACGACATCACCAAAGAGCAGATGCGCCAGATTGTTGGTGTCGTGGGTGACGTAAAGCGCCGCGGAACCACAAAAGCGATGCCGGCGCAATTTTATATGCCATTCAAGCAGACCGTCATTATGTCGCCGCCGCTGATTATCCGCACGGCCGCCGATCCGCTTAGCGTTGTCGGCGAGGTGCGCGCCCAATTGGCACTGCTCGACGGCAACATCCCGCTCTATCGCGTCAGAACTATGGAGGATTATGTCTCGCTCTCCGCAGCCAGCCCCCGCTTCCAGACCATGTTGATTACCAGCTTCGCCGTGCTGGCGCTGCTGCTGTCTGCGGTGGGGCTCTATGCCGTGCTGTCGTACATGGTGGCGCAGAGGACGCTGGAAATCGGACTGCGCCTCGCGCTGGGAGCGCAGCGCGATGACGTGCTTGGCTTGATTCTGCGTCGGGGGTTGCTGCTGTCAGCCACCGGGCTGGCGATTGGGATCGTGGTCTCGCTGGTGCTGACGCGGTTCATGCAGGGCATGCTGTACGACGTGCAACGGTTTGACCCGATGACGTTTGTGGGGGTGAGCGCGGTGCTTCTGCTGGTGTCGCTGATCGCCAGCAGCGTGCCCGCATATCGCGCGGCGCGCCTGGATCCAATGCAGACGCTGCGCGAGCAGTAACAGGAGGGCAGCATGGCAAAGCTCGAACGCATGCGACAGGAAGTGCCGGGGTCGTTCGGGCCTGACGATATCGCTCGCCAGGCGGGTCAGGGATGGAAACTGGTCGCCGTGGAGTGGGAACGCGAGTTGCCCGAGACGGAAGCGGCTGGCCGCTCCGCCGAAGAAGTTCCCTTCGGTCTGCAAATCGCCAGGGATGCTGCCCGTCTGGAAGAAAATTCCATCGAGCAGGAGGTCCTGTTCTTAATGATGGAGCTAACGGTGCAGGACGGACCGTACTCGGCCATTGCAGATGAACTCAACCGGCGTGGCTACCGCACTCGCCAGGGGACAAAGTGGACTCCAGTGTCAGTTTTCCAGATGCTGCCGCGGCTGATCGAGGTCGGCCCGCGAATCTTCTCGACGCGAGAATGGCAGCAGCGAAAGGCGCGGGCCGGGTGAGCTGCCTCGCCTTCCGCTGCACTCTGTCAAAGCGTCGCTCGTTGGGCGGCGGAGACGCAGTATGACAATCTGCCTTACCGCGGGTTTGCAAGGAGATATCGACTTTGCACCTACAAGGCAGTTTCGGAGTAGAATGCGCCTTGCCTCGCACTGTCCGATTCTGGACACTTTTATGCGGGAGGGGACATTGCCCAATTGCTGGGAGCTCCGTGTGCGCACTGTAACCTTTTATTTAGAAAGCACTTGTAGTTGTCGAGAAGTGGCTCGCCGTTTGCACTAGACAATACGGAAATGGATATCGCTCGGCCCGAAATAAAGCGTCAAAAGCGCCGTCGCCGGATCATCTGGTCGGTCGTTGCGCTGGTCGTCCTGGTGGGAGCCACAGTGGGGATTTCGCGTCTGAAACCGGCCGCGCCCACCGTCGATCGCAGCACCATCTGGACTGACACGGTGAAGCGCGGCTCCATGCTGCGCCAGGTACGCGGCCTGGGCTCGCTGATTCCGAGCCACGAAGATGTTCGCCAGATTCCCGCCGAGACCGAAGCGACCGTGATCCGCATCGATAAGCTGCCCGGGTCGCAGGTGCAGGCCGACACCGTGCTGGTCGAGATGGTGAATCCGCAACTGGAGCAGGAGGCGCTCGATGCCCAGTTGCAGGTGAAGGCCGCGCAGGCCGAGTATCAGAGCCTGAAGGTCAAACTCGATAGCGATCTGATGACGCAGAAGGCGGGCGCGGCCACCGTGAACGCCGACTACAACGAAGCGGAACGCCAAGCGCAAACCGATAAGGCCCTCTACGACCTCGGAGTTATTTCCGGCCTGCAAGCCAAGGCCTCTGCCGGCAAAGCGCAGGAGATGGTCACGCGCGACAAGCTGGAAGATGAGCGGCTGAAGATCAACCAGGAGGCCATTAATTCTCAGCTTGCAGTACAGCAGGCGAAGATCGAAGAGATGCGTGCGCTCGCCGATCTGAAGCAAACACAACTGGACAGACTGAAGGTCCGCGCCGGGGTTGATGGAGTACTGGTCGAGCTGCCGCTGCAGGTCGGACAGCATGTGCTGCCGGGTACCGAGCTGGCAAAGATTGTTCAGCCCAATCACCTGATAGCGGAGCTGAAGATTCCCGAGACGCAGGCGCGCGACGTGCAGATCGGCGAGCCCGCCTCGATCGACACGCATAACGGCATCATCGCCGGCGAAGTCAGCCGCGTCGATCCCGCAGTGCAGAACGGCACCGTTACTGTTGACGTGAAGCTCACCGGCGAGTTGCCAAAGGGAGCGCGGCCTGACCTGAGCGTGGATGGCACGATTGATCTGGAGAAGCTCGATAACGTGCTTTACGTTGGACGGCCGGCATTCGGGCAGGAGAACAGCACCATTTCGATGTTCAAGCTCGATCCCAGCGGCAACAGCGCGACCCGCGTGCAGGTAAAGACGGGGCGCGCCTCGGTGAACCAGATCCAGATCGAGTCAGGACTAAAGGAAGGCGATACGGTGATCCTCTCCGACATGTCGCGGTGGGACAGCACGGACCGCGTACGCCTCGAGTAAATAGAGCGCCGGTTGCCGGGCTCTTGGCTTCTGGCTCTTGGCCTTTGGTAAAGAACAAACAGTCGGAACAGCGAGCCAGTGAAACGCGTAATTCAATTCGGAACCGAGAAGCAATGATGGGTCTGAATTCTAGGAGCTAAAAAGCTTAGAGCCAACGGCCAAGAGCCAATGAAGGAATGGATAACCACATGAGCGAAGCAGCAATCCCGCTGATCGAAATTGAAAATCTGACCAAGGTCTTCTACACCGACGAGGTGGAAACCCACGCGCTCTCCGGCGTCCACTTGATGGTGCGCAAGGGAGAATATGTGGCCATGTCCGGCCCTTCGGGCTGCGGCAAGTCGACACTGCTCTCCATCATCGGGCTGCTCGACACGCCGACGGCCGGCAACTACAAACTCAACGGCCAACCGGTTGAGAACCTGGATTTCAGCGATCGCTCGCGCATCCGCAATCGCGAGATCGGCTTCATCTTTCAGAGCTTCAACCTGATCGGCGATCTCACCGTGTACGAAAATGTCGAGCTGCCATTGACCTACCGCGATGGTATGCCGGGCGCCGAGCGCAAGCGTCGCGTGCTGGAGTCCCTGGAGCGTGTGGGCATGGCGCACCGGCTGCGGCACTATCCTTCGCAGCTCTCCGGCGGTCAGCAGCAGCGCGTTGCCGTGGCGCGCGCCCTGGCGGGATCGCCTTCTATTCTGCTGGCCGACGAGCCGACCGGAAATCTCGATTCGCGCAATGGTGAAGCGGTGATGGAACTGCTGCAGCGGCTGCATCGCGAAGGCGCGACCATCTGCATGGTGACGCACGATCCGCGCTTCGCCGCGCATGCCGAGCGTGAAATCCATTTGTTCGACGGCAAGGTCGTCGCGGAAGAAGAGCTGAAGAGGCTGATGCAGGAGGCGCAATAGAACCAGCAGTTAGCACTTAGCATTTGGCCTCCGGTTTCGCGAGCAGCCACTCGTTGGTATTGGTGAGCAACAGCAGCGGCTCTACGAGGACTAGGTGCCAGGCGCTAACTGCCAAATGCCAAGTGCCAAACAATGACTGGACTCCTTCAAGACTTGCGATACGCCTTTCGCCAACTGCGAAAGAATCCGGGTTTCGCCGCGATCACTGTGCTGACGCTAGCGCTCGGTATCGGCGTGAACGCGGCCATGTTCGCCGTCATCGATGGCGTGTTGCTGCGGCCGTTGCCATTTCCCAAGCCGAACCAGATCGTCGAGATGAACGAGTCGCGGCCGGAGGACCTGACGGTTCCGATAGCCAGTATCGCTTCTTTGCCCGACATTCGTGATTGGCGCGCGCAGAGCCAGTCTTTCCAGGATATCGGCTGGTACACCGAAGGCATTCGCAGCGTTGATATTCCAGGCTTCTCGGATTTCATTCCCGCAATCGTTAGCAGCGCCAATCTTCTGTCGTTGTTGCAGGTTGAACCGGAGATTGGCCGCAACTTCTCTCCGAATGAAGATCAGCCGGGGCACGACGATGTGGCACTGATCAATTCAGTCGCATGGGAGAAATTCTTTCATAAGAATCCGCAAGTGGTTGGCAACTCCCTCAAACTCGGCAACAAGATTTACACGGTTATCGGCGTTATGCCTGCGGGCTTCGAGTTCCCCGCGGTTGGTGACGGTCCGGTGGTTTGGATACCCCTCGTGCCGACCAAGCAATACGAGGCCCGCGATTCGCGTACGCTCACCGGGGTGGGCCGGCTCAAGCCAGGGGTATCGATTCGAGCGGCGCAGGCCGAGTTGAGCGGCATCCAGAGCAACATCGCGAAAGCCTATCCCGCGCTTGAGCTTGATAAGCGCGTGTCGGTGAAGAGCTACCGCGACGTGCTGACCGGCAACGTCCGCCCGGCGCTGCTGGCGCTTCAGTTTGCTGTATTGGCGGTGTGGCTCATCGCCTGCGCCAACGTCGCCAGCTTGTTGCTATCACGCACGACAGCCCGCCGGCGGGAAATCGCCATTCGCAGTGCTATCGGCGCGGCACGCACTCGCATCGTGCGCCAGTTCCTCACCGAAAGTTTGCTCCTCGCCTTTGCGGGAGCTGCGCTCGGACTGGCGCTGGCCTACGGGTGCGTTCGCGTGCTGCGCTTCTACATCGATCTGTATCTGCCTCTGTCGCACCACATTGAGATCGATCTGCGGGTCGTCGCCGCCCTGGTTGGATTCTCGATCCTTTCCGCCGTGCTGTTCGGGCTGATTCCGGCCATACATGCGGCGCGCGCTCCCGCCGAGGAAGCTTTGCGCGAGGGCACACCCGCTGTGGGCGCCGGTCGCCGCCAAAAGCATTTTCGCGATGCGCTGGTCGTTGGCGAAATCGCGCTTTCACTGTTGTTGCTGATTTCTGCCGGATTACTATTGCGCAGCCTGCTGGCTTTACGCAACGTGCCCCTGGGATTCGTCCCCCACAATGTAGTAACGACCGCTTTGTTTCTGCCACAGGCGCAAGGCGGCATTGTGGGACAATCAGGCCAGTATGCGGGCAAAGACATTTCGCGGATTTTCTATGCCCCGCTGCTCGACCGGCTGTCGCATATTCCCGGCGTCGATTCCGCCGCTCTGACAACCGCGCTGCCGCTCTCGCCCAATTTTCAGTCGGGCGGTTCGTTTGAGATCATTGGGCGGCCAAAGGACCCGGCCAATAAGCCTCTCGCAGCTGTACGTGCAGTCAGCCCCAGCTATTATTCGACACTGGGGATTCGTCTGCTGCAGGGGCGCCTATTCACCGATAGCGACGGCCCCAACGGTGCAGGGTTCGCGGTTGTAAATGAATCACTCGTCAAGAAGTACTTCCACGGAGAGAATTCCCTCGGCCAGCAGATCAAGATCAGCGACAAGGGACCGCACGCAATCCTCACCATTATTGGTGTGGTGGACGACACGCATCAGACGGCCATGTCGGATGCGGCGCAGCCGGAGATTAATGTCTCTTATCTGCAGCTCACACCACAAGACGAGCTGACGCCCTACATTCTGGCGTCATTTACCAATCTGGCGCTGCGCACCCATGTGGATCCTTCAGCGGTAATTCCCAGCATGCGTACCATATTGCGGGACTTCGATCCTGACCTGGCCGTGATGGATATTCGCACTCTGCAGGACCTGGTTGACACGTCGCTGGGCAGCGAGATCCTGGCCGTTCGCCTGCTGTGGATCTTTGCTGGAGCGGCGCTGCTGATCTCGATCGCCGGCATCTACGGCCTGTTGGCTTACAACGTGAGCCAGCGCACGCGCGACATCGGACTACGCATCGCCCTTGGCGCTACGCGTTCCGACGTTGTCGGATTGGTGCTGCAACATGCCGTGGTTCTGTTGGCCATCGGAGTAGGCATTGGGATTGTGGCTGCCGTTTCGGCGGGTAACGTTCTGCGCAGCTTCCTGTACGGAGTTGTGCCTTATGACATTGCAACGATTCTTGCGGTATCGCTGCTGCTGCTGGCCTGTGGATTGCTCGCGAGTTATATTCCCGCGCGCCGGGCTTCGCGCATCGATCCGATAAAAGCGCTGCGTTGGGAATAAAACGGCACTTGGCGCTTGGCACCTGGCAAAATCGCGGGGGCGGGTGGTTTGGCCAAGTGCCAACGACTAAGTGCCAACTGCCCGATACCGAAAAGCGAAACTGATGATTACGCTCAATAACGTCGAACGCAGCTACAAGACCGGTGCCGGCCAAACCTGGGTCCTGCGCCGCATCGACCTCACCATCCGTGAGGGAGAATTTATCACCATCATGGGGCCGTCGGGGGCGGGAAAATCCTCGCTGCTCAATGTGCTCGCATTATTGGACGACCAATGGGCCGGCGAGTACTGGTTTGGCGAGCAGCCCGTCCACCTGATGAAGCGCAAGGACCGCGCTGAGTTGGCGAAACGCAGGATCGGCATGGTCTTCCAGAGCTACCATCTGCTCGACGATCTCACTGTGCAGGAAAATATCGATCTTCCGCTGTCCTACAAAGACGTACCACGTAGTCAGAGACAGGGAATGGTGGCCGAGAGTCTGGATCATTTTCAGATTGTCGCCAAGAAGGATTTGTATCCCAATCAGCTCTCCGGTGGACAGCAGCAACTGGTCGGCATCGCTCGCGCGGTAATCCACAAGCCGTCGCTGCTGCTGGCTGACGAACCCACCGGCAACCTGCACTCCAGCCAGGCGAAAGAGATCATGGAGCTGTTCACGAAACTGAATCGCGAAGGCACGACGATCGTGCAGGTCACGCACTCGGAGGTAAATGCCTCTTACGGATCGCGCACCATCCAGATGAAGGACGGCTGGCTGGTGGGCGACACCGGCAATCCGGCGTTGGCGCAGCCGGGGTCCTCAGCAGGCGGCGGAGTTGACCGTGCTGGGGTGCAAGGCGGGGAGGCTGTGCGCTCATGAGGACCCAACTCTCGCGGTCCCACGTTGTGGTACGACGGCAAACGCCTCCCGACTTCGCTCAGGGCAGGCTTCGGCAGCGCTTACCAGGCACCCCGCTTCTTGCCTTCATTCTTTGTACACAATTGACTTTCGCGCAAACGCAGCAGCAGATGCCAAACGCTCCCACGCCACAGGCGCCGCCACCCTCGCCCGCCTCTACGCCGTCGTCTCTCAACATTCGCACGCCGCCGAGCTTGGCCGTTCCGCACTCTAACAATCCGCTGGCGGCCTACGCGCCAAGCGGCGTGCCCAAGCCAAATCTGGCGAATTCGCCGCGCCTGCAGGAACTGATTCGTGACGGCAAGCTCTACATTTCGCTTCAGGACGCGATCGCCCTCGCATTGGAGAACAATCTCGACCTGGCGATTGCGCGTTACAATCTGCCGATCGCCGACACCGATATCTTGCGCACCAAGGCCGGCGGAACGTTCCGCGGGGTCAATCTCGGCATCGTGCAGGGCACTCCGGGCGGCGGCGTGGGCGGCTTCGGAACGGGCGCTCCCGGCGCGGGCGCCGGCGGCACGACGGGCGGCGCGGGGGGCGCGGGTGCGGGCGCTTCCGGCCTGGTGCAATCCACCCTTGGTATTGGCGCTGCCGTGCCTTCGTTCGATCCGCTTCTTCTGGGGACGACCGGCATCGAGCACCTGACGCAGCCGCTGTCGAACCTGCAACTTTATGGCGTGCCGGAACTGCAGAGCAATACCGGAGACGTGAACCTGAACTTCAGCCAGTCGTTCCCTACGGGAACCACCTACAGCCTGGAAGTGGACAACAACCGGCAAACGTCGAACAGCATTTTCAGCAGCCTGAGTCCGCAACTCGGGACCTACTATCGCTTCACCATTCAGCAGCAGTTGCTCGCCGGTTTCGGCACGGGACCGAACCTGCGCTATCTGCGCATCGCGCGCAACAACAAGAAGATTTCCGACATCGCCTTCAAGATGCAGGTGATCGCAACGATCACCCAGGTCGCCAACATCTACTGGGACCTGGTGAGCGCCACCGAAGAAGAAAAAGTCAACGAGCAATCGTTCGCATTTGCGCAGCAAAGCCTGGAGAACGCGAAGAAACAGCTTCAGCTCGAGGCCATTCCTGCGATGGATGTGCTGCGCGCCGAGGCCGAGGTGTCGCGGCGTGACCAGGATTTGACCGTGGCCAAGACGAACCTGCAGCTACAGGAATCGTTGATGAAGAACGCGCTGACCAGGAACCTTGACGACCCGACCCTTGAAGCCATGCCGGTGGTTCCCACCGACCGGCTGGATACGGTGCAGGAGATCCCGGAGAAGCCGACGCAGGAGTTGATCGCCGAGGCGCTGCTCGATCGTCCGGAGTTGTCGGAGTCGCAGATCGACCTGCGCAACCGCGAGATCACGCGCAAAGCCGCCGCCAACGCGCTGCTGCCGACCATCACGCTGGTCGGCTTCTACGGAGGAACCGGGCTGGCGGGCGTGCGCAGCCCGTTTTACTCGCAGCCATTCACGCCGCTGGTGCCCACCAACTGGTTCGGCAGCTTCGAGGACGCGTTTAATAATTCTTCCCCGGATTATTTCGTTGGCCTGAACCTGAATGTTCCGATCCGTAATCGCGTTGCCAAGGCCGATCAGTATCGTTCGGAGCTGGAATATCGCCAGGCCGAGTTGCGCGAGCAGCAACTGAAGAAGCAGATTCGCATCGAAGTACGCAACGCCGAGTACGCACTGGAGCAGGGACGGGCGCGTGTCGACGCCGCCAAACAGGCGCGCGATCTGGCACAGAAGACATTTACGATCATGCAGAAGGAGCAAGGGCTGGGAGCGGGATCGAGCTTCCAGACGTTGACTGCACAGCGCGATCTGGCGCTGGCAGAACTGGACCTGGTGAACGCCAGCACGGCCTATCAAAAGTCCAAGCTGGAGTTGCAGCGATCAACCGGAACGACGCTGGAAGAGAATAATATTCAGATCCAGGATGCGGTCGACGGCACTGCACATTAACGGAGATTTTCTTGCCACGCACACCAACTCAACCTGAGCGATCGCGGGACGGAGCGACGGAAGCTCGCGAGCGGCAGCGCACCGGTCGCATCCTCGCCGCCGACGATCAGCCGCACATTCTGGAAGCGCTGGAGCTGTTGCTGCGCCCGGCGGGCTTCGAAGTGGATACGGCAAAATCTCCCGCGGCGGTGCGCGAGTCGCTGGCCAGCGAGTTCTATGACGCGATCCTGATCGACCTCAATTACACGCGCGACACGACCTCGGGCCAGGAAGGTCTGGACCTGCTCTCCGAAATCGTGGCCCTCGACAGCAGCATGCCGGTGATTGTCATGACCGCATGGGGCAACGTCGGATTGGCAGTTGAAGCTATGCGACGCGGCGCGCGCGATTTCATCCAGAAGCCGTGGGAGAACGAGCGCCTGCTGGCAATTCTACGCACACAGGTCGAGCTGCATCGCGCCCTGCAGCGCACCCAGCAGCTCGAAGCTGAAGCCAGGTTGCTGCGCGCCGAAGGCCGGCCGGAATTCATCGCGACCGCGCCCTCGATGCAACCGGTACTGCAGACCATCGCGCGCATCGGCCCATCCGATGCGAACGTGCTGGTCACCGGTGAACATGGCACCGGCAAGGAAGTGGTCGCGCAGACGCTGCACGCCTTGTCCTCGCGCGCCTCCATGCCGCTGGTTGCGGTCAACACCGGCGCCTTGCCGGAAGGCACATTCGAAAGCGAGCTCTTCGGTCACGTAAAGGGAGCATTTACGGACGCCCGTATGGACCGCATCGGACGCTTCGAACTGGCCGACAACGGAACCATCTTTCTCGACGAGATCGGCAACGTGCCCATTCGTCAGCAGGCCAAGCTGCTGCGGGTGTTGGAGACCGGCGAGATCGAACGCGTAGGCTCTTCGCGCACCAAGCGCATCGATGTCCGCGTGATCTCGGCGACCAACATCAACGTGCAGGAGGCCATCGCAGCCGGGCAATTTCGCGAGGATTTGCTGTTCCGCCTGAATACGGTCGAAATCCACGTGCCGGCCTTGCGCGAGCGCCGCGAAGATATCCCGGCGCTTGCCGCATACTTCCTCAAGCGCTATGCTGCACGCTATCGGGCCGGGGTGACGGGCTTTGCCGCACCGGCCCTGCAGGCCATGAGGCAGTACTCCTGGCCGGGCAATGTGCGCGAACTGGAGCATACGCTGGAGCGGGCTGTGCTCATGTGCCACGGCGAAGAAATACAGGTCTCCGACCTGGGGCTGAACGTGCAGCAACGGCCGCAGGGACTGAACCTGGAAGAGCTGAGCATCGAGGAAGTCGAAGGCATCCTGGTGCGGAAGGCGCTGCAGCGCTTTCACGGCAACGTGAGCCAGGCGGCGGAGGCGCTCGGGCTGAGCCGCGGCGCGCTTTATCGCCGGATGGAACGCTATGGAATCTAGTTCGGGCGGCGAACCCGGGCCTTCCACCGCAAAACCCGCAACGGTAGCGCGTTTTGGGGATGCCAGCCCTAATATTCACTCGGGCGCAACATCAGTTCTTGCCGATGACTCCGGGCTGATTCGGTTGTCGAAGTCAGCCGCGGACGAGCGCCCTTATCCGACCAAAGCATCTCCGCGCCCTCAATCCCGCCGCTTCCGGCTCCTCTACGAGAAACGCGTCCTTCTGTTTGCCATCCTGGCGGCGTTGCCGGGCATCGGCTTCGGCACGGCGCTGATCTGGACTCGCAACTGGACCGTGGACGTAAGAATCTCCCTCACCGCGCTGGAGTTGTTTCTCTGGCTGGTACTGACGCTGGCCTTGCTCGATCAGGTTGTGCGTCCGCTGCAAACCCTGACCAACGTTGTCGGCGCACTGCGCGAAGAGGACTATTCGTTTCGCGCGCGCGGGGCCGCTCCCAACGATGCCATGGGCGAGCTGGCGCTGGAGATCAATGCGCTGGCCGACATTCTTACCGAGCAACGCCTGCAGACGATCGAGGCGACCGCCCTCTTGCGCCGCGTGGTCGAAGAGATCGACGCACCGCTGTTTGCCTTCGATCCCGACCACGTTTTGCGGCTGGTGAATGCCGCCGGCGAACGGCTGCTGCAACAACCGGCAGCGCGTTTGCTGGGCCACACTGCGACCACACTGGAACTGAATGCCTGCTTCGAGGCGGCGAACGAAACCCTGGTCGCATTGCCCTACTCGGCGCCGAATGCGCGCTGGATGCTGCGCAAGAGCTCCTTCCGGCAAAGCGGCGTTCCGCATACCCTGATCGTGCTCTCGGATGTGAGCCGCGCGCTGCGCGAAGAGGAGCGCAGTGCGTGGCAGAAGCTGATCCGCGTGCTTGGCCACGAACTGAACAACTCGTTGGCGCCGATCATTTCGATTGCCGGCAGCTTGTCGTCGCGCCTGCCGTTGCCGGAGTTGCCGGATGCACAGAACGCGGATTTCCAGCGCGGGCTGGGCATCATCGAATCGCGCACCGCTTCGCTGCACCGATTCCTGCAGTCTTACCGCAGGCTGGCACAGATGCCGTCGCCGACGCTAAAGACAGTGGAATTGCGGCCACTGATGGAGCGCGTGGCGGCTCTGGAAACGCGCCTTCCGGTCGAAATCTCCCCGGGCGCTGATCTTGGATTGATGCTCGATCCCGATCTCATCGAGCAGATGCTCATCAATCTCGTGCGCAACGCGGTTGATGCCGCGCTGGAGCAGGCGCAATCGCCGCAGGCAGGCGAGCGTCCCAACGTGCGCATGCGATGGGAGCAGGCCAACGGGAAGGTCGCTCTCATCGTGGAAGACAATGGCATCGGGCTGCTCAATCCAAGCAATACGTTTGTGCCGTTCTACACCACAAAGCCCGGAGGCTCTGGCATTGGGCTTGTGCTGTCTCAACAGATCGCTGAAGCACATGGCGGCTCGATCGAACTGGCCAATCGTCCCGACGTGAGAGGCTGCCGCGTCAAGGTGACGCTGCCGTATCGCCACGCCTAGGAAGCCAACTTCGAGTGATCAAGGGCCTACCGAGCTGCACGCCTTGGATATTTCCTTGGCGCTCTTGACGTCGAGTGCGGGTAACTCTTCTACCGTAGATGCAGCCTTCGTCACGGTTGTGTCCAGAGTTTTCACCGTAGGCTCACCGGTGATCTCGACTTCGTGCCCGACATAGCGGCTGAGCCTGGCGGTATCGCCGGTGAGAAGCGTAACGGTGCCATCGCTTGCCGTCACGCTGTAATGAGTGCCAGAGCTTCGCAGGCATCCCTGGACCGTACCGGGGCCGGACGGAGCGCGCCAGATGTCCGCTCCGGGAATTCCCTCCTGCGCCTGCAACCAAAGCGTAGAGCTGAGAAGCGCGGCAAGAAGCAACAACGGTGTACGCATGAGCAACTCCCCCTTGAACGTGATGCCAGTGCGCCTGCTGAAGTTGCTAAAAACTCTGCCGTGGTTGCTTCGTCTCTGTGCTTCGCTTTACTATCGCCCTGCGTGCCCCTGCCGAAAGAAAACCCTGATCGCATCGTCTCCGCGGTGCCGCTGGACGACGATTCATCATTCGAGCTAAAGCTGCGTCCGCAGCGGCTGCGCGAGTTCATCGGGCAGCAGAAGGTCAAGGACAACCTCGATGTCGCCATCCAGGCCGCCAAGTCGCGCGGGGAGGCGCTCGATCACGTGCTGCTCTATGGCCCGCCCGGGCTGGGCAAGACGACGCTGGCCAACATCATCGCCAATGAACTCGGAGTCGCCTTTCAACAGACCTCGGGCCCGACGCTGCAGATCAAGGGTGACCTGACGGCGATCCTTACCAACCTGCGCGACCGTCAGGTGCTGTTTATCGACGAAGTGCATCGCCTGCAGCCGGCTTTGGAAGAGCTGCTCTACTCAGCGTTAGAAGATTACAAGCTCGACATCATCATCGGACAGGGACCGTCGGCGCGCACGCATACCATCGAAGTGAAGCCGTTCACCTTCATCGGTGCGACTACTCGCGCGGGGCTGCTGTCGGCGCCACTGCGCTCGCGCTTCGGCATCGTCCTGCGCCTGGAGTTCTACACCCACGAAGATCTGAAGATCATCCTCGAACGCTCGGCGGAGATTCTGGGTGTCGAGATCGATGATGCCGGTGCGATGGAGATCGCGACCCGCTGCCGCGGCACACCGCGCATCGCGAATCGACTGCTGCGGCGCGTCCGCGACTACGCCCAGGTGCGCGGCGCGGGCAAGATTGACAAACCTACCGCGCAGGCCGCGCTGGAGATGCTCGAAGTCGACCGCTACGGCTTCGACGAGATTGATCGTAAATTGCTGCTCACCATCATCGAGAAGTATCAGGGCGGCCCGGTGGGGCTGAACACGCTGGCGGCGTCGCTGGCCGAAGAACCCGACGCCATCGAAGAAATCTATGAGCCGTTCCTGATGCAGATCGGCTTCCTCGACCGCACACCGCGCGGCCGCGTGGCGACGCATCTGGCGTACGAGCATTTCGGCGTCAAGCGGCCAGAGGTGGATCGAAGCGGACAGGAAAGGCTGTTCTAGGCGCTTCTCCCGGCCGCTTCACAAGACGTGCCGATCTAGTCTTCCAGCACCAGGTACTGCTCGATCTTCCCGTCCGGCATCTGGTAGATGATGATGGACAGGGTCTTTGTCGGATACTTCACCTGATAGACCCGCTCCGTCATTCCTCCACGAAGTGACGAGCGCGTTTGGATGAACGATTCGGGCGTGTCCAGCGGGCCGAGGCTGTCGCCGTAGTCCTTCAGCGCCAGGTCCGTAAAGTAGGCGTTCGCGTCGTCGGTAAACAGCGAGCGATCGATCTTCCCCTGCTGCAGGCCGTCATAGACTTTGCGCATCAGCTCATCCTGTTTGGGATCGTTGGGATTGGCGGCCTTCAGCAGCAGCGCCGAAACCTGCCGGCCGATGTCGCCGGCCGCCGCCGACGCGTCCTGGTTGGTGAGCACCACCACGGCTATCTTGTCATCAGGCAGCACGATGTTTTCCGCCACGAATCCCAACACTTCACCACTGTGCTCCAGGACGCGATGGCCGTTGCTGATGGTGACCGTCACACCCAGCCCATAGCGCGTTCCCGCGCCGTTCTTCAGCAGCGTCTCGGTCTCCATCTCGCGATACGAGGCCGGCTTGAGCACCGTCTGATCGACCATCGAGATGTCCCACTTCGCGAGGTCCTCGGCCGTCATTGCCAGTTCGCCGGCGGCAAACATCCAGCCGCGGCCCTCTTTCGCAGTGGGGCGCAGCGGTCCCAGCGCATAGCGCATGTAGCCGGTCGGATCGGTGGGCGGCAGTTTGTTCTTGTCGGTGTCGGCAACGCTCTTCATCTCCAGCGGTGTGAACACGCGCTGGCTGAGGAATTGCAACAGCGGCATGCCCGCCACCTTCTCGACAATCACGCCGGCGATGACGTAGTTGGTATTGCTGTACTGCCATTTGGTACCGGGAGGGAAGTCCAGCGGCTTGCGCGCCCAGCGGTCCATGATGCCTTGCGCGCTGATGGGCTCCAGCATCATCGGCGGCGCATAGTCCTGGGGCCAGTAGTCCTGGTATCCGGAAGTGTGCGACAGAAGCTCGCGAATCGTAACTTGGTCGCCTTCCGTCAGTCCGGAGATATATTTCGAGACCGGATCGTCGATCGAGAGCTTGCCTTCCTCAGCCAGCATGAGGACCGCGGCAGCGGTGAATTGCTTACTGATCGAGCCTATGCTGTACCGCATTGCGGGCGTCGCCTCGGTATGCGGATCGAGACGCGCTGCGCCGTAGGCTTGCAGATAGGCGATCTTTCCATCCTGCACGACGGCGATGGAAGCGGAAGGAACACCGGTGGTCTTCAGCGCCTGCTGCGCAGCCTCGTCAATGCTGCCGCGCAACTGCGGCGAGAGCGTCGGCCCGGTTTGTGCGCTGAGCGGAGAGGCGATCGCAAGCGATATCAGAAAGGTGCAGACCAGAATCGTCCGCCGGGAAACGGCACGCATCGGGACCATTGCAACCTCAAAGAGAAGAATTCAGACGAACCACACTACCGCAAGCACGTCAGACGAACAACCCGGCCGCCGGCGGCGAAGCTAAGCTTTGCTGCTCTTTTTTCTGGCGGATTGCGAGCTTGGAAGGTTAGGAGCCGGCAGCGCCGTACTGCCTCCTGAAGCTGCGGAGGAGGCCTGCGCCGCCGCCATCGCCGGCTGGCCTGACAAGGCGGCGACTTCAGGTTGCGCGAACCCGTAGCCGTCCAGTAGGCGGTGATGCATGCTGTACAGCGCCAGTTCGAGGCGATCGGCGACATTGAGCTTGTCGTAGATTTTGCGCAGGTAATTCTTGACCACTTGCTCGGTAGTCCCCACCTCGCGCGCGATGTCCTTGTTTTTCATGCCCTGGGTGACACCGCTGATGATCATCATCTCCTTCTCGCTCAGCCGCAGTTGCTGCTGCGGACCGCCCGCCTGCGATGCCTGGTTACGATAGGCATCGATGACCCAGTTCACGCCTTGCTTGTCCAGCCAGGTTTCACCAGCGGCGATTTTGCGCACGCAGCGCACCAGAAGCTCGGGAGATACGGTGCGGGACAGAATGCCGCGCACGCCACGGCGGAGATAATCGACGGTTTCCTGTTCTCCGGCGCGCTGGGTCACCATCACCAGCTTGGCGCCGGGATCGGCGCGCTTGGCGACTTCGCTGATGGCGTCGGCAGGATTTGGAGAAAGTCCGGCTTCGAACAAAATCACGTCGGCAGGCATGGTGGAAACGGCGTTCAAGGTCTGGGCCAGGGTCTCGGTTTGCGCCACCACTTCCAGGTCCGGCTGGGCGGCAAAGATCTTACTCATGCCGACGCGGAAAATCGCCTCGGAATCGGCCAGGATAATGCGTAGCCGAGTGGGAGCGGCCCCCCCGTAAGTCGGTCCGCCCGGGCCCGCTTCGCCGCTCTTGGCTGGAACGCTCCGACTACTCCCCTTCGAATCTTTGTTGCCGTTTGAAGTGGTACTCATCAATCGCCACCGCTACAGTGTGCCCTGATAGATCCTGCGAGCATCGTACGACCCGGCCAACACACATAACCTGCACCGCTTGAGCCACGCCAAGCATTTCTCCCGGCATTTCAATCGCGAATTCCACTGGGGACCCGACCTCGATAGGCGCCTCCAGATGGAAGAGAATGCCGCCGGCAGAGATATCGGTCGTCTTGGCGCGAAATGCGCCAGCCGGCGTTTTCAAAGTGACTTGGAGGTGCAACGGGAAACGGACGGAATTTCGCAACTCGGATTGGTGGCCAGCGGACATCATATTGCTATCCAACACGATATCGAAAAACCGCCAATGAAGGCAGGAGCCCGGGGAACCTGGTATTACTAAAGTACCATGACCCCGTGTTACTTACTACACCTTTTTCCCACAACTGCTTGATTCATCTCACCTTGGCGAACGTTCGTTCGGCAGCGGCGGGGCTAGGATTCAGAGCACACAGGCTTGCGTGGCGCGCTCAGGCGCGGGCGAGTTTGAAACACTAACACCCTGCTTCGGCGCCAGCCAGGAACGACAAGTGCGTCAGCTTTGTGCCATCTGCTGTTTGCCTTGAAGTGGTTTTTGACCGGCCTAGAACTTCGTGGTTTCAGTGAAGTTAAAATCCCGGACCTTCATCGCCGGCACCACCATGTCCATGGACTCCTCGCCACTGGCGCGGACCGGTTCGCCCATGGCTTCCACATTCTGCAGCATGTGAATCAGGCTTTCGTTGAAGCGGAAATTGCGAATGCCGCCGCGGATGCGGCCGTTCTCCACGAGAAACGTCCCGTCGCGCGTCATCCCCGTTAACATCTTCTCGTAGGGATCGACCTCGCGGATATACCACAGGCGCGTCACCAGTATCCCGCGTTCGGTCGCGGCAATCATCTGCTCGACAGACTGCGCCCGGCCCGCTTCCGGGCCGGAGAACACGAGGTTCATCGGCGCCTCGCCAATTTCGTTGGGCAGTGAGAAGCCGTGTCCCGTCGGAGTGATCGGCCCGACCTGGTTTGCGATTTCTGAATGGTGCATGCGCTGCGCGCTGGAGCGTGCGTAGGTTACAGCGCGAACAATGCCATCTTCAATCAGCTTGACCCGGTGCCGCTTCATGCCCTCGCCATCGAAGGGCACACCGGCCTGCAGCGGGTGATAAACATCGTCCCACACTGTGATATTGGGTCCGAAGAGTTGCGTGCCAATGCGATCGTTCAGAAACGAACGTTGCTCCAGCAAGGCCGAGCCGCCGAAATCCCAGAACATGAACCCCACTGCGTCGAGCACCGCCGAAGGCTCGAGCACCACGGTGTACTTGCCGGGAGGCAGTTCAATTGGATTTCGCGAGGCAATCGTCTTCTCGGCGGCGATCCCTGCCATCCTAACGGGATTGAGCCGCGTGACATCGGGCGAAGTCGCCTTCTGCCAGCCCGATGATGTGTCATCCAGCATCGTGATCGAGACTTCCGCCAGCGTCTGCTCGTGCCAGTCAGTGACGCTGCGCGAGTTGAAGATGCCTTCGGCAACCTGCGAAGAGGAAAAAAATCCGGCGCAGGTAAGCGCGTGCTGTTGGGCCACGCCGACCATCCGGGCGACTGCGGCGGCGCGATCTTGTGGAGCTAGCGCAGCCGTACGTTCGAAGTAACGCTGTACAGGAGCCGCGCCCGCCTCTGCGGCATTCTGCACTACCTCCTGTGGCGTTGGCATCGGCAACAAGTCCGGATCATCCCGCTGCACCTTCGCCAGTGCCTCGGCCGACTGCACCACCCGACGCAAGCTCTCGTCGTCGTACTTATTGGTGGTGGCGCGCGCCGTGCGTCCACCGAACGATACCCGAACCGAAATATGCTGGCTTTCTTCCTCCATGTTTTGATGGATAGTGTTGTTGGCGAAACGCGTGAGCGCGCTGCGGCTGCCGGCGATGAGAAGTTCGAGCTCGTCGGCGGTCGAGTGCCTCTGCAACTTGGCGAAGATATCGTGAGCTTGGTCGCGAATGAGCATTTAGCAGTGACGAACTTCGCGGAGGCACAGCTGCGCTACTCGCTTCCTTTGTACGCTGTCCCCACACTCACATCTCGAAATCGCGCCGGAGCCGCGCCGTGTCCGGTTCCCATCGTCTGCTGCGGCTGGCCTTTACCGCAGTTGGGAATGCCCCATAGCGTCCACTCATCGCGCGAGCAGATGGCGTCCATCGAATTCCAGAACTCAGTCGTGATCCCCGAATACGATGGGTTCTTCAGCATGCGACGGCGCTTTCCGGCCACGATCTCCCAACCGATCTCGCAGCCAAACTGAAAGTTGTAGCGCTTGTCGTCGATTGACCACGAGCGATTCGTCTCCATCAGAACGCCCAGTTCGGTTGAAGCGATCAGCTCCTCCAGCGTGAGTGGATTGTCTCCCGGCAGAATGCTGATGTTGGTCATGCGCACGATGGGCAGCCGGTTCCAGCTTTCCGCGCGAAGACAGCCTCCGCTGCGGGGCGCTCCAATTGCGGGAGCGGTATCGCGCGAGCTGAGATATCCCGTGAACAGACCGTTGCTGATGATCGGTGTCGACTGCGCCGCGACGCCTTCATCGTCGTAGGCGAATGTGCCGAGTCCCGGTCCGTGCGCCTCGGTCGCGTCGGCAACCACGTTCACAATCTCGCTGCCGTACTTCAGCGTGCGCAGCTTGTCGAGCGTCAGAAACGATGTTCCGGCAAAATTCGCTTCCATGCCCAGCACGCGATCGAGTTCGATAGGATGGCCGATGGACTCGTGAATCTGCAGGCCGAGCTGCGACGAATCCAGGATAATGTCGAACGTACCTTCGGGACATTGATCGGCCGCGTGCAATGCGACTGCCTGATCGGCAATCTCCGGCGCGTGTTCCAGCAGCTTTAGTTCCTCAATCAACTCGTAGCCCCTGGTTTGATACTGGCCGCCGAAGGAGGTGGGATATGAGCGCTTCTGAATCTCAGTGCCCTGATACGAGTGCGCGGCATAACCCACGCCCGAGCTGACGACCGTCTGATGAATGTCCGCGCCTTCGGTCGAAACGAACCACTGCTCGTAGCGACGGAAGTTCATGCTGGTTTCCGCCAGGGTCACGCCCTTGTTTCTGCGCAGCTCTTCATCGACGGCAAACAGCAGTTCGAGGTTCTTTTCGATGGATATGGAAAATGGATCGATTTTGCAGGGCGACACCCACTCAGCTTTGGCCGGCGGCTCGGCGACCATGCGCAGCTCTTGCGCTTGGACCGCAGCCGAAGCTTTGGCGATATCGACGGCCCTGGCGGTGCAGCCCTGAACACCATCGCGCGAAAGATCATCGGTCGCGGCGAAGCCGAAGGCGCCGCCGGCGATCACCCGAATGCCGATGCCCAGCGATTCGGAATCGGCAGCACTGCCGATCCTGCCGTTCTTGGTGGCCAGCGCGCGATGGCGCTCGTCCACGATGCGGGCCTCCGCCAGCGATGCGCCGCGCAACTTCGCCGTCTCCAGCGCCCATAAGGCGATTTCTTTCATCTACAGGTACCCGAGTTAGAGATGATATCGTGTTCGCGGAAATGCTGCCGAGGAGAACGGCGATGGCGGCCGCGATCAAGACCGTGATCGTGAAACAAGGCATGCCCAGCGTGGAGCAGGCGCGCGCCCGTTTGCGTAGCGAGATCCAGGGTGCGCAGCAGGCTGGCGTGCAGGTGCTGAAGGTGGTCCACGGTTATGGATCGACCGGGGTGGGCGGCGAGCTGCGCATTGCCCTGCAGTCGACATTGCGGCAAATGGTGTCGAGGCGAGAGATTTACGAGTGCATCTACGGTGAGAACTGGCGCAAGAGCGATGAGCGCACCTGGGAGCTGCTGAAGCGCATGCCGGAATTAAAGAGTGACAGCGATCTTGGAAAGGGCAACAAAGGGATCACGATTGTGCTGTTGTAACCTTGGGCTGCGGCGAGCGAAGATTGCCGATCAGCTTCCGTTAGCGTGGCCCTATAATTCTCACTCGGCCTTCTCGAGGCCCGGGATCCAACAACCCACATTGAGGCCCGCCCCTGCCCATGAGCACAGCCGCAGTTGATCTCACTCGCGAGAAGCCGGCCCCGCCGCCGCACACTGCCCTGGCAGCCTGTTTTCTTGCCGGCGTCTGCACCTACCTGAACATGTACTGCACGCAGCCGCTGCTGCCATTTCTGCAGCGCATTTTCCATGCTACCGAGATTGAAGTGAGCATGACGGTGAGCGCGACCATCCTCGCAGTCGCGCTGGTCGCTCCGGTGATTGGTCTGATGGCGGAATCGATCGGACGCAAGAAGGTCATCGTGCCGTGCCTGTACCTCCTCACACCGGCGACCATGCTGGTCGCGACTTCGCATTCGTTGAAGGAGCTGATCTTCTGGCGCTTCATGCAGGGAGTCTTTGTGCCCGGCGTGGTCTGCGTGATGATGGCATACATCGTCGAGGAGTTTGCCGGAGCTCACGTCGGGCGCGCCATGTCGGCATACGTTTCCGGAACGGTGCTGGGCGGCTTCGGCGGACGTTACATCTCCGGCGTAGTGGCGCACCATCTCCGCTGGGAACACGCCTTCATCATCATCGGCTTCATCAATCTTGCCGGCGCGGTGGTGGTGCAGCATTATCTCCCGGAACCGAGGCACTTCGTGCGCGCTGCGGATTGGCACGACTCGGTCACCGAAGCGATTCAGCACTTGCACAACGTCAGGCTGCTGGCGGTGTACGCGATGGCCTTTGCGGTGCTCTTCTGCCTGGTAGGCGCATTCACCTACGCCAACTTCTATCTCGCGCTTCCACCTTATCGCCTGAACTCGGAGGATCTGGGCAGCATCTTCTTTGTGTACCTGCTCGGCGTGATCATCACGCCGCTGTCGGGGCGATTTCTCGATCGTTACGGGATGCGGCCAACCGCGGTCGGAGCGTTCGGTCTTGCCAGTGTCGGCTTGCTGCTAACGCTGACGCGGCCGTTGCCGCTCATCGTCGCAGGCCTGGCTTTCTTTTCTTCCGGGATTTTCATCTTTCAGGCCGTGGGGACGGTGCAGACGGGTATTGTTGCGGGCAAGGCCCGATCGTCGGCCGCAGGCTTGTACGTGACGTTTTATTACGTCGGCGGAAGCCTGGGCGCGATCGTCACCGGCTGGACCTGGGTGGCCGATGGCTGGCGCTCCTGCGTGCTGCTGCTGATCGGCATGTCCGCACTCGGGTTGGTGATGGGCTTTGTCAGCAGCCGCAAAGCACCGGTGGCGGCTCCCGCGATTAGCCCTGAGCCATCAGCCGTCAGTTGAGATGCTTCTGCGGTAACAACTGGAGAGCGCGGGGTCGTGAATAACAGTTAGATTTTGCGTGCGATGCTTCCGGCGACAAGACAGAAAATCCCGACGCCCAGAAAAGCCCAGCCAATTCGGTGTACGTCCACGGGAGAGCCTGGCGGAGGAGCGGGCAGGAATATCAGCAACAATATCCCGATGCCCAGGGCGAGGCACCCGCCGACCTGTGCGCGTCGCCCCGGTTGGCGATCGAACTGGTAGGGCTCCATAAGGGTCATCAGCCGAAGCCGACTGCGGATAAGAATACGCGCCGGGACGCTGGCCTCCCATTGAGGACGGGGTCGCCGCTGCCGCGGCTCGGGATCACTTCCCTACCGGTGCGGGGGCTTACGCCCCCGCCTAACATCATCCCGCCGCTGCGCGGCTGGCGGGTCGCCGCCTCGAAGCTCTTGCCGAATGACGGCCGCAATCGAACCAGTCCAAGGAAAGTCGCTATGGCGCAAAGGGCGCCATCGCTGCCGCCCCTCTAACCCCTAACCGCTAGACCCTGCCTTTACGTTCCTTCGTTCCAGCTTGCCAGGTACTCTTCCTGCTCGGGCGTGAGGCGGTCGATCTTGATGCCCATCGACTCCAGCTTCAGCCGTGCGACCTTCTTGTCGAGCTCCTCCGGAACCGCGTACACCTTCTTCTCCAGCGAGCTGTGGTTCTTCACCGCGTACTCGACCGAGAGCGCCTGGTCGGCGAAGCTCATGTCCATCACCGACGGCGGATGGCCTTCCGCCGACGCCAGGTTAATGAGGCGGCCTTCGCCCAGCAGGTTGATCTTGCGGCCATCGCGCAGCGAGTACTCCTCGACCATGGGCCGCGTGGTGCGCTTCGAAGATGACATCTTCTCCAGCGCGGGGATGTCGATCTCGACATTGAAGTGGCCGGAGTTGGAGATGATCGCGCCATCTTTCATGGCTTCGAAGTGCTCGCGGCGCAGCACGCTCTTGTTGCCGGTGACGGTGCAGAAGACGTCGCCGACCTTGGCAGCTTCGTCCATGCTCATTACGCGGAAGCCGTCCATCACCGCCTCGATCGCCTTCGTCGGATCGATCTCGGTCACGATGACTTCAGCGCCGAGCCCGCGCGCGCGGCTGGCGAGTCCGCGCCCGCACCAACCGTAGCCGGCGACAACGAACTTCGCGCCTGCCAAAAGGAAGTTGGTCGCGCGAATGATACCGTCGATGGTGGACTGTCCGGTGCCGTAACGATTGTCGAACAGGTGCTTGGTATCAGCGTCGTTGACCGCGATGATGGGATAGCGCAGCACGCCCTGCTTGGCCATCGCACGCAAGCGGATGATGCCGGTCGTTGTCTCTTCCGTGCCGGCGATCACGCCGTCAACCACGTCGGTGCGCTTGGTGAGAGCGGTGGTGACGAGGTCAGCGCCGTCATCCATGGTGATGTGCGGCTTGTGGTCGAGCGCCGACATGATGTGCTGGTAGTAGGTGTCGTTGTCCTCGCCCTTGATGGCGTACACCGGGATGTTGTAGTCGCGCACCAGGCAGGCGGCGACATCATCCTGCGTAGAGAGCGGGTTCGAGGCGCACAGCACGACCTCGGCGCCACCATCGCGCAGCGTGATGGCCAGGTTCGCGGTTTCCGCCGTCACGTGCAGACAGGCGGAGATGCGGATGCCTTTGAGGGGCTGGTTCTTGATGAATTCCTTGCGGATGATTTGCAGAACTTTCATCGACTGGTTGGCCCAGTCGATACGCTTCTTGCCAAGATCGGCAAGGGCCAGATCGGCGACATCGCCGGCAACGCGAGTGGATGTGGTGGACATAGGCTCCTGTTTTGAAAGGACACGGCTTCAGCCGTGCCGTGATGGCGGCGGTTAGGCCGCCCCAAATATCAACGTTGTCATCCTGAGCGCAGCGTCCGTCTGATTTTGGCGGACGCGGAGTCGAAGGATCTGCGGTTCGAGTGCGTCTGAAGGATCGTGCCTTACACAACGTCAACCGCACATCCCTCCGCTCGGACTAAAGTCCTCGGTCGGGATGACAACTCTACTTCTGTGTTGCAGCCGTCTTCTTTTCGGCGCCGGCCAGTCCCGCCTGCTCGCGCAAGGCCGCAGCCTTGTCGGTCTTTTCCCAGGTGAAGTCGGGATCGTTTCGTCCGAAGTGCCCGTACGCCGCCGTCTTGCGATAAATCGGACGACGCAGGTCGAGCGACTCGATGATGCCCTTGGGCGTCAGCTTGAAGCTTGCGCGCACCAGTTCGGCAATCCGACCCTCGTCAATCTTCGCCGTACCGAAGGTTTCGATCAGCACGCTGACCGGCTCGGCCACGCCGATGGCATAGGCAAGTTGCACCTCGCAGCGGTCAGCCAGTCCGGCCGCGACAATGTTCTTCGCGATGTAGCGCGCCATATAACATGCCGAGCGATCGACCTTGGTCGGGTCTTTTCCGCTGAAAGCCCCGCCGCCGTGACGTCCCATGCCGCCGTAGCTATCGACGATGATCTTGCGCCCGGTCAGTCCGGTATCGCCCATCGGCCCGCCGATCACGAAACGCCCCGTCGGGTTGATGTGGTACTTGGTGTCTTCGTCCAGCATCTCGGGCGGCAGCGCGGCCTGGATCACGTGCTTCAGAATGTCGGCGCGCAGCTCCTCGGTCGAGACCGTTTCCGAATGCTGGCTGGAGATGACTACCGCATCGATGCGCTTGGGCTTGTGGTTCTCGTCGTATTCAACTGTGACTTGGGATTTGCCATCGGGCCGGAGATAAGGAAGCGTGCCGTTCTTGCGGACTTCGGTCAGGCGCTGGCAGAGCTTGTGCGCCAGGAAAATCGGCGTCGGCATGAAGTTCTCGTTCTCGTTGGTCGCGTAGCCGAACATCATGCCCTGATCGCCTGCGCCGCCGGTGTCGACGCCCATGGCGATGTCGCCGGACTGCTTGTTGATGCTGGAGATCACCGCGCAGGTGTTGGAGTCGAAGCCGTAGAGCGCATTGTCATAGCCGATGGACGCGACCACGCCGCGCACCAGCGTCTGGAAATCGACATAGGCTTTCGTCGTGATCTCGCCGGCGATGACCACCAGCCCGGTCGCGGTCAGGGTCTCACAGGCGACGCGGCTATAGGGGTCCTCTTTGATGCAAGCGTCGAGGATGGCGTCGGAGATCTGGTCGGCGATCTTATCGGGATGACCCTCAGTCACCGACTCGGAGGTAAACAGGTAACGTTTCTTGGACAAAGTCGAACTCCTTAATTATTGTCCGCTGCAGGAATTGGGAGCATATCAGCAGGACACAGTGATACTGCGGTCAGTTTGAAGCCTATCAGAGGATAGCGACCAACTGGAAAACTCCCAATATTTTAGAGCCGAAAGGCGCCTTTGACCAGCTAAACGAGCAGAATCGGCATTGACGGGTTTGCGGAAATGGGAAGCCCATTGCGCGTCAACGGCCGCCCTTCGCAATCGTGGGCAATTGCGCCGTCACTTTTCCCTGCGCGTCAAGCAGTTGCAGAACGGGATTTCCGTCGGGCTGAACGCGAATGACAACACGATCCCGTCCCTGTACATCTTTCAAGCGCAGCGCAACGGAATGATCGTCAGCACGCCCGAGCAGGATGCGCGTCTCGGAATGAGGCGTCGTGGCCCGATAGTGCTTCCATGCGGCTTCCTGCTGGTCCTTCGGCAGCTTGGCGATTCTTGTTGCTGCTTCCAGCTCTTCGGTAATCGGACGATCGGGCTGATCGATCATGCGCAGCTCCGATGTGCGGTCGCCATTCTCCTGCTCGGCATCGATGCTGAAGACCTGGTCCTGCTCGTATTGATCGAAGCTGAGATGACCGTAGCTGCTGACCGTGCCCTTGGCGTCCTTGCTGCCGCCGAAGATCAATCCGCCGTTCTCCGTGCCTTCGTCGTTAAAGAACAGCATGCCGGCGGTCTTGCGATTGGGATGCGGAGTCTCTTTGCCCTTGATTATGATGCCCGGAAACTCCGCTTTGTTCGAGATCACCATGCGTAGCGTGCCGTCGGGCTCGACAATGTTGATACGCCCTACGTCAATTTCATCGAACTTCTGCTTCTGATGGGATTCCGCAAAGCCGCCCAGTACGACGACAGCGAAGGCGATGGTGAGAACGCCGGAATAGATGGCGAGAAAACGCTGGCTGGCAAGTAGCTTGGTCATTGGGGATTCCTGTTCTTGCGAAGACCACTAATTCAGCGCGGACTCTATGGCGATGAGCTGATCGAGAACCTCCGGCAGCAGCTCCAGATCAAGTGCATTTGCGCCGTCGGATTTGGCCTGCGCGGGATTGTCGTGCACTTCCAGGAAGACGCCGTCTACTCCTGCCGCAACTGCGGCGCGCGCCAGCAGCGGAATGAACTCCGGCTGACCACCGCTGGCGGCGACACCGTTTCCTTCGGCGGCCGACGGAAGTTGCACGGAGTGCGTCGCGTCGAACACCACGGGCGCGAACTGGCGCATGATCGCCAGCGAGCGCATATCGACGACCAGATTGTTGTAGCCGAAGCAAGCGCCGCGCTCGGTAAGGAAGACGCGCTCGCCTCCCGCCTCATGGACTTTCTCGACCGCATGGCGCATGTCCCATGGCGAGACGAACTGCCCTTTCTTGATGTTTACAGCGCGACCGCTCTTCGCGGCGGCGATCAGCAGATCGGTCTGGCGGCAAAGAAACGCGGGGATCTGAATGACATCCACGGCTTCGGCCACGCGCGGCACATCATTGGCTTCATGCACGTCGGTCAATACCGGCACTTTCGCTCTCTCGTGGACCGTGCGAAGAATGCGCAGGCCTTCGTCGAGACCGGGCCCGCGAAAGCTGCGGACTGAAGTGCGATTGGCTTTGTCGTAGGAAGCCTTGAAGATGTAGGGCAGCTTCTTCCGGCGGGCCACGGCGGAGATCGCCTCCGCCATCTGGAGCGCGTGCTCCTGGCTCTCGATGACGCACGGGCCGGCAATCAGGAAAAGCTCGCCGTTGCCAATGGTCACATCGCCGACTTGGAAATGCTGGGTCAAATCCCGAGTAGTTTGGTCGCCACGTACACGCCCTTCCCATCATCAAGTTTGACATCGAGAAACGTGCACCAAGTGCGTACCTTATGTTACTCGCTACGCCATAATCTTGTTGGAACGCACAAACACGACTCGGAAGAAAGCCCGCGGGTTTCCATTGCCCGACAATTTCCAGGTAATGCTTATGCCATCGCGGCAGGCTATGTCACTGGGTGGGGACAGAGGCCGTTGCTTGCGTGCCGTTCTCGCGCAAATCGGAAACTCGCGCTCTCTCCGGCACCGCAAACAGGTTCGCGTCGGGTTCGCCCACGCTTAAGCTAATCACGCTGAAAGTTTGATCGCCATGCGCAGGATCCGTGCGCGCCAGCTGCAGATCGATCCCCAGTTTGGGTGAATACCAAAGCTCCCTGATGAAATCGATGGGCGTGGGCTTTGCCGCTGTGCCTTGGCCGACGCTGACGATTTCGCGAGTACCGATAACCTCGATCCCCTGGATGGTTTTCGTCCCTAAACTGGTGCGGCTCAGATACAACCTACCGTTATCGATGAGGCCGACCGGAACCACCGGGTACGACAATGCCGGAGTATAGCCTCGCAGTTTGCATCGCTTCAGCGATGCATCGCAGGAGTATTTGGTGTGGCTCTCGGGATCGGTGATCTCGATCTGGATGATTCGCGGCTCCTCCGAGCTGCCGTCGGGAACAAAGGTGCGGCGTTCCTGATAAATGCGGCCCTTGCCGTCGCGCATGATTACGCGAAAGGTTTTTACGGGGTCTGTGTTCCCGTCCGACAGGCGCTTGTTCCAGACGGTCTGCACTACCGCGGAGAAAGGAGCTTTGGGCAGTGCTGGAACGAAGATGCCGCCGGATACCTCGCGCGCGCCGCCGTCCGGTTCGAGCAAGTCTTCAGCGTTCTGCGCGTGCAGCAGTAACGTGCCACACGCAACGCCTAAGGCGATGAACAAAAGAAGCAGGAGTCTTCTCATAAAGACCCGACTATTGTGACAGAACACCGCCTCAATGATAAGGCCTTTTAGTGTGGTACTTTTGCCGGCCGGTGGAACATCTCTTCCTCGACATGGTGGCGCACCTGGTGGTGGCGAAGGCGGTTTTCGTAGGACGCCCGGACAAAGCCGGAAAAGAGCGGGTGAGGCTCAAGTGGCTTCGACTTAAATTCGGGATGGAATTGGCATCCCAGGAAAAACGGGTGTTCGGAAATCTCTACGATCTCCACATAAGTGCCATCCGGAGTGGCGCCGCTGATCCGCAGCCCGCCTGCGGTGAGCGGCTCTTCGTACTCCCGATTGAATTCGTAACGATGGCGGTGGCGTTCGCTGATCTCCGTCTGCCCATATAAGCGATAGGCCAGCGTGTCCGGCTCTAGCCGGCAGGTCCACGCGCCCAGTCGCATGGTGCCACCGAGCTCTTCGACGCCGCGCAATTCGCGCAGCTTATAGATGACGCGGTGCGGCGTGGCAGGATCGAACTCGCTGGAGTTAGCCTGCTTCAGACCGCTCACGTTGCGCGCGAACTCGATGCACGCGGTCTGCATGCCCAGACAGATGCCGAAAAATGGAACGTTGTTCTCGCGCGCGTAGCGGATCGCCATCAACATGCCTTCGATGCCGCGTTTGCCAAATCCGCCCGGAACCAGGATCCCGTCCACATGCTCGAGTTGGGCTTGCACGCTATGGTCTTTCTGTTCCAGTCCCTCGGCCTCAATCCAGCTCACGTTCAGCTTCAGGTTGTAAGCCAAAGCGCCGTGGACCAGGGCCTCCTTCAGCGACTTGTAAGAGTCTTCATACTCGACGTACTTTCCCACGATGCCGATCATGACCTCGTCTTTGGGGTTGTACACGCGATGCACAAGCTCTTCCCAGCGTGACAAGTCAGGCTCCTTCGCATCCAGGCGCAGGTAGTGCAGCGCCAGTCGGTCCACCTGCTCGTGGGCAAAGACCAGCGGGACCTCGTAGATGGAAGCCACGTCTTTGGCAGTGATGACGGCTTCGTTTTCGACGTTGCAGAACAGAGCGATCTTCGATTTGATGTCCTTGGAGAGGAAGCGGTCGGTGCGGCACAACAGAATGTCGGGCTGAATTCCGATGCTGAGCAGCTCTTTCACCGAGTGCTGCGTGGGCTTGGTTTTGAGCTCGCCGGCGGCGGCAATGTAGGGCACGAGGGTCACGTGAACGAACAGCGTGTTTTCGCGGCCCAGTTCCTGCCGCATCTGGCGGATGGCCTCGATGAAGGGCAGCGATTCAATATCGCCAACCGTGCCGCCGATCTCGATGATCGCGAGATCGACGTCCTGTGCCACCTTCTTCATCGCCGCCTTGATTTCGTTGGTCACGTGCGGGATGACTTGCACCGTCTTGCCGAGATAGTCGCCGCGCCGTTCCTTGGCGATGATGGTTTCGTAGATGCGGCCAGTCGTCCAGTTATTCTCGCGACTCAGCTTGCTATGGGTGAAGCGCTCATAGTGTCCGAGGTCGAGATCGGTCTCGGCGCCGTCATCGGTGACAAAGACCTCGCCGTGCTGGAAGGGGGACATCGTTCCCGGATCGACGTTCAGGTAGGGATCGAATTTTTGCAGCGTCACCTTGAGCCCACGGCTCTCCATGAGGCAGCCGATCGAGGCTGCCGCCAAACCCTTGCCAAGTGAAGACACTACGCCGCCGGTCACAAAGATGTACTTTGCCGCCATCGCTTCCTCGGTTTTAGGGATTGTGCCGCAGTGATCAACGCTCCCGAGGTCCCCACTGTTTTTAGGGGAGCCCTGTGCGCCGGCGTTTCAGCGCGATCAGGGTGGAGCCCGTATGCGTGCACGATCAATTATGACGGGAAACGCTCCCGAGAACAAGATGGCGCGCGCCCGGGAGCGTTGATTTCTGTGGAAACCTTCGTGTTTCTAGATAAGGTCAGTGAAAACGCTTACGGCCGACCGTGGCAAGCAGGCCGGTACCCAGCAGAGCTAGCGTTCCGGGTTCCGGAACTGTCCCAGAGCCGCTCGGTGTCAGGAGCCCTGAATCGGGGCCAATAGCCAGGAACTCCTGCGCACTGTTGGGATTGGGATCGTGTTGGTCGGTCGGGGTGATAATGTACACGCTGTCGAAATCGGTATCAGGAAACTTGTTGGCCGCCGCATTCTCCGCGTTGGTGATCCACATTTGGCACCCGCCATTGCAGGGCGTCTGAGTGGGATCGAAAATGTACCAGACGGCATAATTCATGGCCTGATATTGGTTGGTCGGCTCAACCTGGGTCTGCAGCAGTATCCACCCGGCCTCATCGTAAAGCAGAAGAGGGCTCAGCGCCGTCGGCCCCGCAACCACGTTGTTGAACCGGGCGAGCGAGATGTTGTTGCTTCCCAGCTGGGTGATGTTGGCGTCCCACATCTCCCCGGGCTGTCCGCCGTGATAGTAGTCGTCACACATTACCTGCAGGAGCGCCGAAGGGCCGGACACCGGTTGGATGTAATAGGGAAAACCGTTCTGCCAATTACCGTCGTTCCATGCGATAAAAGTAAATTCCGTCGAGTCGGCGTAAGCGCAAACAGCCCCGCTCAATAGCATTGCCACCAGCAGCAACTTACGCATGTTCCCTTGCCTCCATGGTTTTACCCAGCCGACTTTTCCAAAGCTACTACGAACCCATCCTCGTAACTACACCTGCGATAAGGAAGATAGCAACTTATGCAGCAAATGCATACAAGAAACCTAAAAATCTTCAACTACCGCTTTGCAATCGGAATTCCGCAAAATCACGTTGAAACACGCCATTTACACTGGCCGAAGTGCAAGACTTTGCAGCTTTGTAGCTGAATATTTCTCCATCAATTAGGCATTCCTGGCTGCCGAAGGAGGGTCTCAAACATCGCCAAATACCGCTTTCGGAACAGCATGACTATGGCCATTTAGTGCCACAATTGGCGCAGGTTCTTTATACGAAGCGCTCATGCAAGGCGGATGGTGGCCGATGCAATGGTAGAAGACTATCCGGATTCGTCTTGATGCCCACATCCTCCCAGTGCGCAGCTACGATTCCCTTGGCGCGAGATCTTGGCCCCGCGGCAGGGGTTTCCTGCCAACCATTGCTATTGACGCTCGGAGCAGCCTGCTTGCTGTCGTCCTTGTATTTCGGCCTCATCCTCGCCCCCGCCGGTTTGGGGGCAGCCGCTGCAACGGTACAGAAAGGCCTGGGCCCGGAGTGGGTCGGATGCCGCGAGGTGCTTCAGCGGCGCAACCCCTATCGTGCGGAGGCATCGCGCGAGATTGAGCAACAGATGTTTGGCCCAGCGCCCGTTGGGGGAGCAGACCAGCACCGCTTCGCCTATCCGGTGTTCTTCGTCTTTCTCTTCTTTCCACTCGCACTGCTGCCATTCGTAATCGCCCAGAGACTGGCTTTGCTCACGAGCATAGTTCTGCTGGTGCTCTCCGTGCGCTGGTGGTGGCATGACGGGCGGGCGAAGGACGGGGTGTTGCTGGTCATCACCCTGTTGTTCGCCAGCTACCCGACGGTGGTGGCTCTGCAACTCCGTCAGCCCACTCTTTTGATAGCTGCCGTGCTGGCGGGGGTCTTCTGCTGCGCGCGCACACACCGGCTACATTTGGCCGGGGTTCTGGCCGCGCTCAGCACCGCAAAACCGCAGCTTGCGATTGGGGTGCTCCTTCCCCTGCTGCTGTGGTCGATGGCCGAGTGGCGCAGACGCAAGGCGTTCCTGCTCGCATTCGGCGCCACCGAAGCCGCTCTGCTAGTCGGCTCTGAACTCCTCATCCCGGGTTGGTTCGGTTATTGGCTCGACACCATCCGTGCGTACGCCCATTACGCTGGCGCCAGTCCTCTGGTGCTGGAGCTGCTACCCAGACGTTTTTACTTCGCCTCGGTTGCGCTATTGGCCGGTTCGGCGATTTTTGTGAGCTACAGGTTTCACCAGACGGACTTGCTATTCGCCGTCAGTTATTCCGTAACGGCCTTTCAACTGATATTTCCGTTCCAGATTTATAACGAGATACTGCTGCTGGTCCCGACGATTTGGATCGTGAAAAACGCCGAGACGCTTGATGCCTGCGGTCAGTTGCAATCTCTGGTGAAAGCTTGCGCGTGGATACTGCTGGCGTCGGAATGGATCAGCCAAGCCGGGCTCTCGATCGCAGACCTGCTGCGTCCCGGTTCCCTGCGCGATTTATGGACGGTGCCCCTGGTTGCCGCGTGGCTCTATCCCTGGACAGCCTTTCTGACCCTGGCTCTTGTTGTATTTTCCCGGTGGAAAGCGACCCCGCACCCCATTTCCGGAAGCGATCAGTAGTCGAGTTCGGCGGGGCGGCCGGTGAGCCGCTCAATGCGTTTCGCGATCGGCGGATGGGTCGAAAACAGGCTCGCGAAGCTCATGCCGCCCAGCAGCGGGGCCACGATGAACAGATGCGCGGTCGACGGCGAGGCCGGCATCGGAATGCGCTTGGAATAGGCATCCAGTTTACGTAGCGCGCTCGCTAGCGCGTAAGGATTTCCCGTGACCTGCGCGCCGGTAGCGTCGGCTTGATACTCGCGCGAGCGCGACACCGCAAGCTGGATCAGCGTGGCTGCGATTGGCGCCAGAATCAGCATCAGCAGCCCAACAAAGCCGCCGCCGCTATTACCTTCCTCGCGGTCGCCGCCCATGCCGAACAACGACGCCCAGTATCCCAGCCGGGCCACCATGGTAATTGCGCCGGCCAGGGTTGCAGCCACCGAGCTGATCAGAATGTCGCGGTTGCGTACGTGGCCCAGCTCGTGCGCCAGCACGCCTTCCAATTCTTCATCATTCAGCAGATTCAAAATGCCCTCGGTCATCGCCACCGAAGCGTGACTCGGATTGCGTCCCGTCGCGAAGGCGTTGGGCGAATCGGTCGGGATCACGTACATCTTCGGCATCGGAATGCCCATTCTCTGCGTCAGGCGTTCTACCACCTGATAGGCGCGAGGCAGTTGTTCGCGCGTGACCGGCTGCGCCCGATACATCGCCAGGGCAATCTTGTCGCTGTAAAAGTACGAGATGAAGTTCATCACCACAGCCAGCCCGAAGGCGATGACCATCCCGCGCTGTCCACCAAAGATGCTACCCATGAAAAGTAAGAATAGGGTCAGTGCGGTGAGGAGAAGAGCTGTTTTAAAGGTATTACCCATATCTGCTAAGTAGATGATAGCTGGGGTCGGCGGTTGCGGCAAAATCGGCCACCAGTAGCCAGCCGCCCAAGCGACTGACTACTGGCTACTTTCTATCTCCAATGCCCGTGTATCCAGACATACCCGCCGTGACGATACACCCAGCGTCCCGGCACCCACACCGAATAATGAGGTGGGGGCACCACATAGTGACCCGGGACCCAGACGTAAACCCGTCCATTCCAGCGGTAGTATCCGCCCTCCCACACGTAGCGAGGGCCCGGCGCAACCGGTACAACCTCGCGCCGCGGCGGCGGCGGAGCAACGGTTATCGCCACTTGCGCACTGGCCGATCCGAGCGCAAGCAGCAACCCGAATCCGCCAGTCAACAGAAGTCTCCTGATCTTCACCTCTTCACCTCCGATCAACTTCTGCCTGTAATAACGCGGAACGCATCGCCAGGTTGCGGTCAACAGGTCCGCCGAATCATCTCTTCCGCCGATCCGGTGCAGCTGGTCGGCTTCCCGGGCACGTGATCGTGATGCGAAAGGTTTGCGCTGTCGATGACAACCTGATAACTTTTGCCATTACCCGAAAATTCGATGAAGAAAGCTCTTCGCCTCATCCTCTTATGCTGCCTTGGCTCCGTGCCCCTGCTGGCCCAGGTTCCCACCGACAGTCCGGTTGACGTGCTGCGCACTCCTGGGTGGAACAAAGGCGTATTCATGGGCGGCGGCACGACGGTCGACAGTTTCCCCAGCGGATATAACCTGCTGGTCGGTTTTCGCATGGCCCGGGTTATGACCAACGAGCACGGCTCGGGAATTTTTCGCGGCACGTTCGAACTGGGGTTTGACATCATCCCGCTGAACGAATACTGGATCAATGGCGGCCAGTACTCCGGCGGAGTCGATCCCGTCTTTTGGAAGTGGAATTTCACCAGCGGGCGCAAAGTTGCGCCCTATGCTGCCATCGTGGGCGGCGTCGTTTTCAGTAATCACAACCTGCCGCCCGGCGACACTTCCCAGGTTAACTTCACCAGCGGGCTCGAGGTTGGGGCGCAGATCTTCGGTAATGGCAAGAACTCCTGGAACCTCTCGGTGAAGCCTTATCATTTGTCCAATGCCTCGTTGGGCAATCACAACCCCGGGCTGAACGCCAACCTGCAATTCATGCTGGGCTACACCTGGCACTAACGGCGGCTTGGAATTAGCTTGAGATTTTCCGTCCGGCACGACTTCTGCGTTGACGCGGGAGCGGTTGGCGCTATACTTTCAGACTGACTTTTGCGCCCATGTCCGCCTCGATTTCAGCGCGTCCGCTCATTCTTTGCGTCGATGATGCCGAAGTCGCCCTGCGCGTTCGCAAGCTGCTACTCGCCAATGCCGGCTATCAAGTACTGACCGCCTCGTCCGGCGAAGAAGGGCTTGAAGTGTTCCGGGAGAACCCAATCGAGCTGGTCATCGCTGACCACTTCCTCTCCGACAAGAGCGGGGCTGAAATCGCCGCCGAGATGAAACAGCTCAAGCCGGAGGTCCCGATCCTGATCGTATCCGCCGCCGCAGAGCCGCCGGGCGGGATGGAGTTTTCCGACGGCTTTATTTCCAAAGGCGAAGGACCTGACGCCCTGCTCGATGCCATTGCCGAACTGCTCGAACGCAATCGGGCGGGGGAAGGATAGCGCCGACCGCAGTTGCACTTCGATTCCCCTCGCCAGTCATTTCCTGGTGCAGCCCGGGGCGCCACGCCGCGCTACTAACTTCGACCCGCAGCCGCGTGTCATAATGCCGTGTCGGAACGGCAGACTCCGGTCAGGTGCGCTTGCATGGCAGCCAACAACGCTTCCGCCACTCCCAGTGCCACGCACGAAATTCGTCTGGCCGGTCCGGAGGACATGCCCAGCGTTGCCCAGCTCTTGCCGGAACTTGATGGACCGTCGTACAGCGAACGCTTCCCCGGCAAGACTTGCGTTGAGTTTACCCGCTGGAAATACTTCAGCAATCCCGCCGGAGACGCCGCCGTCGGTGTAGCGCTCGATGGCGACCGGGTTGTCAGTATCGTCGCGGGGACGCCGAAGCGCGTCCGGCTAGGGGCGGACACCGTCCTGGCATTTGAATTGGGCGATTTCATTACCGCGACCGACCATCGCAAGCGCGGCCTATTCTCGGCACTGATTAACCTGGTCTGCGACGCGGCGCAGCAACGAGGCGCAGCGTTCGTCTATGTCAGGCCGAATGACGTTTCCTTTCCAATTCTCCGATCGCGGCTCTCGTTCGTTGAGCCTAGGAAGCAGGAGGCGAGACGGTGGGTTCTGCTCAGCGGCATGATGCAGCGGAAGTTTGGGATACCCTCCGGCCTGGTGCGCGGCTTGGGTGTCGATTGGATGGCAAGAACATTGACCTTTCCCCAGGCATCCTCGTCCGTCTCCATCAATTCCATCAACCGTTTCGGCGGCGAGGTGGACCGGCTCTGGACGAGTGTGCGCGAGCTGTACAGCTTTGCGGTTGTCCGCGACTGCCAATACCTTAACTGGCGCTTTGTCGACTGCCCGACGCCTTATCTCGTATGGGCGGCGCGTCGCCAGGGTGAAATGGCGGGATACCTGATCGCGTTTACTGCGCGCAAACAGCCGATCGCTACGATCGTGGATTTCTTCACTCGCCCTGATGATGAAGACGCCGCAGCCGCCCTGCTGCGCACGGCCCTGGATACTCTGCTGCGCAGCGGAGTACAGGCGGTGTATTGCTGGACGTTGCAGACGGGCGCCGACTCGGCGGCATCGCGTCTGCTCAAACGCGCTTGCATGTTCGTGCAGAAGCCGCTACTACACTTCGCCATGCGGCCGCTGCAGGGCCAGCCCTGGCCGCAAGAGCTGCCCACTTCCGGTTGGCAACTTACCACCGCAGACTTCGATGGGGTTTAGTCAGACTCTAAAGCGCGCAACAGATTCGTGGCGGACGCGAGCGAAACCGGCACATCACTGCAAGGTGCGCAGACTTGGAAGAACCGCACAGAGAAACGCAAGTAAACCGCGTGCGATAATGACAACAATTGGGCCCTGTAGCTCAGATGGATAGAGCAGCGGTTTCCTAAACCGTTGGTCGGCAGTTCGAGTCTGCCCAGGGCCTCCATCCCCCTGGCCTACCGCAATTCCTCGCGTACCTACTCGCAAGCCTCCCCAACCCGTCGTGTCCGACTTGCACGCCCAACGGTCAGAAAACCGTTGGTCGACACGAAAACCACGAAAACCCAATAAATTCGCGCTGTTTCTGCCGCGCCGTTTTCCCGCGCCGCCCAGGAGCTGAGGTGTGAAAAAGGACACCGGCCAAATGCAGTCCGACCACTCCGCAGACATCACGGAAGATTGCCGCACGCTTTACGAGCTTGTCGGCGAGGTTTTGCACGCTGGCCATCGACAGCTCGAAATCGATCACGCGCAAGCTGAACTACTGCGCCGGCGCGAACTGAACCAGCAGGCCATCTCCGCCGATCTTCACCGCCGCCGTCATCAGGCCAACCTTCGCGGGAGGCGCCTATGACTGTCTTCACGCTGATGGGTGGGCTGCGCATTGAGGCCGAACGCCCATGACGCAGGCGGAACAGATCGGGCGGGAGATCGCGCGCGTGCTGGCTGGCTACGAGCGAATGCGGGCCGATTTCGCCGAGCGCGTGGTGAGCCTGCGATCGTATCTGCACTGCCCGATCTGCGGCCATTCACAGTCGGTGAACAAAGAACAGGCGCGTCGCTACTTGGCGCGCGGCTGGCCGCATCACTGCGGCCGCGCCATGGAGTTGACGCGATGAAGACCCTGAGGAAGGCCGACATGAGTAGCCGCTGGGAACACTACGTTTGTGGCGCGTGCTACGCCGGGCTGCAACCTGGTCGCAAGCCGACGCGCGTCATCGATGCCAAGCCAGGCATCTGCTGCGCCTGCGGTAAGCGCCACGCCAGCGGCATCTTCATGCGCGCCAATCCCGCGTCGATGGCTTGTCGAGGCCAGCATGATGACGAGCCGGAGGCTGCATGACCGACGAGCGCTTTAACGAGCTGGTGAACGGGCCGCTGAATCATCCGCTCTTCCCATTCCGATTCACGCGCCTGCTGCTGGCATTGAAGGCCGTGATCGATGCAACCGGTGAAGCGGGCGAGCAAGCCTTCGAGGAGCATTGCCGATTGCGGCAGGAGGAAGACGATCGCGACGGCCTGGAAGGATTCGAGGGCATACCGGTATGAGAGTCATGGCCGTAATCACATGGGCGCTCACTCTGGTCAACCTTGGATTGTGCGTCATGGCCGTCCGCAATGTCCGGCTAACGAGGCGCGCGGCGCAGCAGGCACACGAGGGGCGGGTGAAAGCCGAACAGATGCTCCTGCAAGCGGTGCGTTTGGCGGCCCTGGCTCCAACTCGGTGCGCGAACGGCTGGCTGGCGATTTCGCTCAATGATGTGCTGCACGGACGCGAACAGCATTTCCTGACGAGGAACTGACGCGAAAGCCTGAATGAAGAACGATATCGTCATCGGACAGACCAAAGAAGGTAAACGGTTCGCACTGCCCGCGG
>Ga0335073_10000472_pt1 | contig 51273 bp, 50 predicted proteins | sample Lox_Sample_22_FD_207093 | JGI IMG/M metagenome (GOLD analysis project Ga0335073, IMG submission 207093) | Soil microbial communities from Loxahatchee National Wildlife Refuge, Florida, United States - Lox_Sample_2.2 | ecosystem: Environmental > Terrestrial > Soil > Wetlands | place: USA... | reverse complement strand
ACTTCCCCGGGCTCGCGATCCGTTGTTGCGAGGCGAAGGCTCGAAGTTTTGCGCCATTCGCAGGAGGCGAACTTCATTTTGGAAGTGGCGCAAAACTCGCGCAGCTCGAGCGGCACAGGATGTGCCGCGAGAAGCGTCTTCGCCGGCAGCAACGGGTCGCGAGCCGAACGGCGCGTTCGTCCCTCGACTACGCTCACTGCGTTCGCTACGCTCGGGATGACAGAGGGGGTGCGTTCGCTACGCTCGGGATGACAGGCGGGGTGCGTCCCTCGACTACGCTCACTGCGTTCGCTACGCTCGGGATGACAGGTGGAGGCGTTCGCTACGCTCGGGATGACAGAGCTACGCTCGGGATGACAGGGGCGCAGCGTTACATGGGCGGGTCTGGGTCGCCCAGTGCTTTCGCCATCGCCCGATACACGTTGAGGCGCCCGCAGCCTTGATGCGCGTCGCCGATATCGTCCGCGGTCGAGCAGAGCAGCGAGAACATCATCGCGGGCGTCGCGTACGAGGGGTTCACCGAAAGAATGAGCGCCGCGGCGCCCGCGACATGCGGCGTCGCCATCGAGGTTCCCGCGATCAAGGTCCGGCAGTTGCCGGCTTCGCTGAACGCGCCGGCCGTGCACGTGCCGGTGAAACTCGTATCCGTCGCCGACGACATGAACGGTGTGGTGGTCCAGATGTTTTCGATCCAGTGCAGATAGTCGGCGTCGTTCCCGCTGTCGTACGGATCGCCGCCCGGCGCGACGATGCCCCACGATGTGGTTCCGTATTGCGTGTAGCTCGTGACGTACTCAGCGTTCGAACCATTGTAATTGCTGCCGTTCATCTCGCCGTCGTTGTATCCGGTCGCGCCGACGGCGATCACGCCCGAATCGCAGGCCGGAGCGTCGACACCCTCGCCGCCGTTATTGCCCGACGCCGCGACGACGATCACGTCGTTTGCGATCGCGTTCGCAATCGCGTCGCCCTCGACGGTATCGAAATCCACGCCGGGGGTCGGACAACCCGTGCTGCTGCTGCCTGAGGTTCCGCCAAGGCTCATGTTGATGACGTTTGCTCCGTTTGCTACCGCGTCGTCGATCGCGCTCGCGACGTCCACATCCGCCGCGCCGCACTGCGGATCGTTGTCGCCTGCCGCGTCGCCGGGCTTGCAGTTATCGTCGGGCGTGGGAAAGATGCGGTAGAGCATGAGCGCGACGTTGCCCGCATCGCCCACGAAGCCGTAGCCGTTGAGCGGATTCGCTTCCGCGATACCCGTCACGTCGGTGCCGTGTCCGTCGCCGTCGGTTACGTAATCGCCGGTGCTCTGCGCGGTTCCGTCCTCGTTGGTGATGAAGCAGCGCGTGCGAACGATGTCGGCCTTGGCAAGCTCCGGATGCGTCACGTCCTCGCCCGTGTCGATGATCGCAAGCTTCACGCTCGTCGACCCGAGTGCGTTCGCGCTGTAGGTATCGCCGCTCGCGTTGTTCTGCTGCGAATATCCGAAGGCGTGTTCGAGCTGCACGACGTGCATGTCCCACTGTCCGCCGGTCGTCGACGTCTCGTAGAGCGGAGTCGGCGCAGGGGAGGCGCCCACGAAGTACGGGTCGTTGCCGAGATAGACGCTGTTCACGACCAACGGCGAGAAGCGGTGCGAAGCGCCGACGGCGATGACGCCGGGAACCGCCCGCAGCGCCGTCTCCACGCTCGCAATCGTCCCCGGCGCGACGTGCAGCAGACGCGTCGCGACGCCCGTCTTGGGATACGCGAACGCGTTGACTTTGATCGCGCCCAGGGATGCGACGCGCGCGTCGATCGCGCTGGATGGATTCGCAATCGCGCTCGAGCGATACGAAACGGCGACCAGCGAGGTGCTGGTGCTGCTGCTCGCGACGCGCACCGCACGCCGCGTGACCGACGCCGTTGCGTTCCCGCCGCTCGCCGCGCCCGCAAGCTCGCTGTCGGAACTCGGACAGGTGTAGGGGCCCGGGGTTGCCCCGGGCGATGCCGTCGCCGCCGAATTGCTCGCCGCGGGCACCGTCGAACCGCCGCCGCCGCCGCCGCCGCAGGCGCAGAGCGGCGCCGCCAGCGCCAAAATCACGAGTGCCGAGATCAACCGATTACGATGCATCACACCTTGCTCAAGAGACGCCAGACCAGTCCGAGCGCCATGACCGTCGCTCTTCGCTGCACCGCGTCGCGGTCGCCGCGAAAATTGAACTGATATGTCTTTATTTCCTCACCCGTGTCGATCGCAAACCAGACGAGCCCGACCGGCTTCTCCGCACTGCCGCCGTCCGGTCCCGCAATGCCGGTGGTCGCAACGGCCCAGTTTGCACGCAATCGCTCGCGTGCGCCCCGCGCCATCTCCCGCGCGGTCTCTTCGCTGACTGCGCCGTAACGCGCGAGCGTCTCCTCGCTCACGCCGAGCTGCGCAACCTTGACCGCGTTGTCGTAGGCAACGATCCCGCCTACGAAGCTACGCGACGATCCTGGGACCGTCGTGAGCGCGGCCGCGATGCGCCCGCCGGTGCACGACTCGGCCGCCGCAATCGTTTGGTCGCGCGCTTGCAGAATGCCGTGCACGGCTGCTTCGAGCGTCACCCGATCCGCCCCGAAGATGAAGCCGTCCAGACGCCCGCGGATCTCGGTTTCGATCTGCGCGATCATCGCGTGCGCCGCGGTTTCGTCCTGCGTCTTCGCCATGATCTTCACGTCGCAAAGGCCCTCGTGCGCGAGCACGGCGATCTTCGGATTCTCGCCGGCGCGGAAAAGGTCGTCGATGCGATGATCGATCTCGGACTCGCCGATGTTCACCGTGTGCAGAACGCGGGTGTAGATCGCGTCGGCGATCGCGTAACGTTCTCGTAAGAACGGGATTAAGAGATCGGTGAGCATCGGTCGCATCTCGCGCGGCACACCCGGCATGCACGCGATGAACTTTTCGCCGGCGCCGAACGCGACGAACCCCGGAGCGGTGCCGCGCGGGTTCTCCAGCACGAGACTCCCGCGCGGCACGTACGCTTGTTTGCGATTGTTCTCGCGCATCTCCCGCCCGATGTGTGCAAAGAAATCTTGCATCTGTTTTAAAGATGGCTCGTGCAGCTCGACGTCGAGACCAAGCGCGTCACACACCGCTTCCTTGGTTAGATCATCCACTGTCGGACCGAGTCCGCCGGTCGTTATCACACCGTCGGCGCGCTCGAGCGCGGCGCGCATCGCGCTTGCAATGCGACTACGGTTATCGCCTACGGCGTGCGTGGCGTAGACGTCGATGCCTGCCGCGGCCAGCGACTGCGCGACGAACACGGTGTTGGTATCGGTCAGCTGGCCGAGCAGCAGCTCGGTGCCGACCGCGATCAGCTCAACCCTCATCGGGATAGACGAAACGAATCTCGGCGTCGAAGCCGTCGGCCGCCTCGATCATCGCAGCGCGCCGCTCGGCCGCGTGCTCCGGCCCCGGCTTAGCCCGCTGCATCGCGAGCTTCATCTCTCCCAGCCGCGTTACGAAGCGCGCGAAACGCTCGTCCATCGCTGCCTGTAAACGCTCCTTGAGGATTTTGCCGACGCGCGGTGCGAGCCCGCTCGTCGCGATCGCGACGCGCACCGGACCGGCCTTCGCGATCGCCGCCATCGCAACGAAACCGTACTTCGGCTGGTCGATGCAGCAGAGCAGGAACTTGTGCCGGTCGGCGAGTGCACGCAAGCGCGCGGAGAGCGCCTCATCTTGCGGAGTGGAGATCACGAAAAACGCACCGCTCACGTCTTCGTCGCGCAGTGACGCCGGATCTTGAACCCAGCGCACCTCGGCTCCCGACTCGCGCAACGCCGCCTCTTTTTCGATCGCCTCGCGATCGTCCGCGCCGCCGATCACGACGCAGCGGCGTCCGACGAGATTCAAGCTCACCGGGAAAAACGCCATCAGTAATCGACCGGCCGCAAATAGAATTCGTTGATCGCGGTGTTCGTCAGCATCGCCGTGGTCGGCAGATGGCGCTTCCAGTGGGTCGAATCGACGCGCTTGCGCACCAGCTTCACGTCGCGCTCGTCGAAGCCGCGTTCGACCAGCTGCTCGTCGGTGTAGCCCAACAGCATCTGAGCGAGGATAGCGTCCGCGCGCGCATAGGTAATGCCGAGGTCGCCTTCGTCGGTTTGATCGGCCTCGAGATCGGCGCTCGGCGCCTTCTCGATCAACGCCCGCGGCACACCGAGATAGCGTGCCAGCTCCCAGACTTGCACCTTGAAGAGATCGCCGAGCGGATTTACCGGCGGCGTGTCGTCGGCGTGCCAGGTGAAATAACCCAAGAGGCGCTCGGTCTTGTTTCCGGTCCCGATCGGCAAGGCGTCGAGCTTGGCCGATTGATCGAAGAGCACGACCATGCGCGTGCGCGCCATCACGTTGCCGCGCCGCCGCGCATCCGCATCGGGCTCGTATTGCAGGTAGCCGTCGACGGCGGCGCTGATGTCGATGGTGCGCGCCGCAATGCCGAGCGCGTCGATAACCGCTTGCGCGTCGCTCAGGCTCGCCGAACTCGAGTTTTTGTACGGCATCCGAATCGCGTGAACGTTCTCCGCACCGAGCGCACGCGCGCAGAGATAGGCGGTTACCGCCGAGTCCACGCCGCCCGAAAGCCCAACCACGGCGCGATGGATGCCGCGCCGTGCGATCAGCTCATCCTGCAAAAACGCAACGAGCCAGCGCGCCGCGACCTCGGGATTGATCGCCGGTTCGCGCACGAAAGCGCCGGCCGGCGCGCGCAGCACCTCGATCACTGCGAGCGCCCTTTGGGCAGCGGCAGCTCGTCGTCGAGCAAGAGGTCCGGCAGCACTGCGTTGAGATCGCCCAACAGAGGCAGCGTCGCACGCGCGAGATCGGATTCGCGCAGATCGATCGTCCCGCTCACGACGCACTCCCCGATCTCCGGAGCCTGTACGTCGATCGCACCGCGCGGATCGACGATGCACGACGATCCCGTCATCCCTTTACCGCCCTCGAATCCCGTCAGGCCCGCATACAGAACGTAAACGCCGTGCTCGCTCGCGGTCGCGCGCAGGATCTCGCGCCAGTGCGTGATCGACGTCAATTCGTGCTCGCCGTCGATGCCGCGTCCGGGCGCGGCCGAAGGAACGATGATTGCACGCGCGCCTTTGATCGCCGCGATGGTCGGCATGATCGCGTGCCACATATCCTCGCAGACGAGAATCGCCATGCGCCCCAGACGCGTTTCGAACGCTTGCAGGCGGCGGCCGCGCGAGAGAAAGCGCTCTTCGTCGAACACGCCGTAGGTGGGCAAGAACATCTTGCGATGGACGTGCACGATCTCGTAGTCGGTGCGCCCCGCGTGCAGATAGATCGCGCTGTTGTAATACGTGCCGTCGTCGTTTTCGTAGAAGCCGCAGCAGAGATCGACCTCGCGCTCGCCCGCGTGCGCGCGCCACGTGCGCACGAGATCGTCGGCAAAAGATCGCGCCGGACGCGCGAGATCGTAGACCGCGCCTTCCAGAAAATAGCCCGTCATCGCAGCTTCGGGAAAGACGATGAGATCGGGCGTGCCCTCGGCGACGATCTGCGCGAAGATCTCGCCGCTCTGTGCGAGGTTTTCGGCGTAGCGCCCTTTCGAAGGCTTGAGCTGGACGAGGCGCACGTCGAAGCGCGCCGGCGAACGCTCGCCGTTACTCCGCGCCGCCACTGGTCGCTAGCTCGATCATCTGATCGACCGGCTGGCGCAGGCCGCATTGCACCGCGCACTCTTCCGCCGGATAGGTCCAGATCTCCGCGAGCGTCGGATGCAGGTGCGGAATCCGCATGAACTGCTCGACGGTCGCGTGGTAGTTCATCGCCACGATGACCTCGTGAATCAGCTCCGAGCCTTGAGGGCCGATGACGGTCGCGCCCAAAATCTCGCCGGTCAGCGGTCGCGCCATCATCTTTACGAAGCCTCGAGTGGTATTGAGGCACATCGCCTTGCCGTGCTCGGCAAAGTCGTAACGCCCCTTGCAGTACTCGATGCCCGCGCGCTTCAACTCCTTCTCGGTCATGCCGACGTGACCGATCTGCGGCTCGCAGAAGATCGTGTGGGCAGAGACTATGCGGTAGTCGGCCTCTTCGTTCGTCCCGGAAACGGCATTGCGTGCGGCGATTTCGCCTTGGTAGATGGCGACGTGTACCAGTTCGTACTCGCCCGTAACGTCGCCGATCGCGAAAATATTGCGGCGATTGGTCCGCAGCGTCAGGTCGACGCCGATGCCCTTGTCGCGATCGTAATTCACGCCCGCGCTCTCCAGACCGATGCCGGCGACGTTGGGAACGCGACCGAGCGCAAAGAAGATCTCATCGACGATGAGTTCGAGCCGTTGCCCGTCGACGGTGTAATGCACGACCTTGCGCGCCCCGCGCTTTTCGACCCGTGTGATTTGCGTGTGCGTGACGACATGGATGCCGTCTTCGCGAAAGTAGCCGGTGAGTGCGTCGCCCACGTCGTCGTCGAGGTCGGTCAAGAGATGATTGCTGCGAATGAGCATCGTCGTTTTGGCGCCCATGCGCGCGAGGAACTGCCCCAGCTCGCAGGCGGTGTATCCGCCGCCCAGCACCGCGACCGATTCGGGAATTCGCTCGAGTTCCAGCAGGCTGTCGCTATCGATATAGCCGGTTTCGTTCAGTCCCGGCACGTGCACCGGAGCGATCGCGCTTCCCGTCGCAACGATGAACGAGCGCGCCTGCAACCGCGTCGTTTCGTCGACCAGTACCGCGCCGTCGGAGACGAAACGCGCGTGGCCTTTGTAGAGCGGGAAGCTCTCGATGCCCTCGATGCGATAATCAGCGAAGTCTTTGACCAGCGCGCGCTTGCGCTGCAGAATGAACGGCATCTCCGCCTCGATCTTGCCCGCGATGCGAACGCCCAGGGCGCCCGCGTCGCGCGCCGCCTGCATCGCGTCGCTCGAGGCGATAAAGGCTTTGCTCGGCATACAGCCGCGCAAGATGCACAGACCGCCGAGCGGTCCATGATCGACGAGCGCGACCTTCGCGCCCAAATCACGTGCGGTGCGCGCCGCGGCGTACCCGCCCGAACCCGCACCGATGACGACGAGATCGTATTCAAACGTTTCCATGCGTTGCTCTTTAGCGGCTCGGACGTGCTCCCAAGCGATGAACCGATTCGATGAAGCGCACCGTCCCGTTGGCGTGTACCAGGATCGAATGCGTGCGCGCGTGATTGCCGAAGAAACGCACGCCGCGCACCAGGTCCCCGTCCGTGATGCCGGTCGCGCAGAAGATCACGCTGTCGCTCTTCACGAGATCTTCAATCAATAAAACCCGGTCGAGGTTGCCGAAACCCATCGCAATCGCGCGTTCGGCCTCCTCCTGGTTGCGCGGCTGCAGGCGGCCCATGAAGTTTCCACCCAGACACTTGATCGCTGCCGCCGCGAGCACGCCCTCGGGCGCACCGCCGGTCCCCATCGCGACGTGGATACCGGTGGTGTCGATGGCGGTCGCGATGCAGGCGTCGACGTCGCCGTCGGAGATGAGCTTGATACGCGCACCCGCTTCGCGCACTTCCTTGATGAGCTCGGCGTGGCGCGGGCGATCGAGAATCACGACGCACACGTCGCCGAGCGGCTTCTCGAGCGCGTTTGCGACCGCTTCGAGGTTCTCGCGGACCGGCGCGTCGATGTGCACGTAGGGCGCCGCTTTCGGCCCGACCGCTAGCTTCTTCATATAGGAGTCGGGCGCGTGCAGCAGGCCGCCGCGCTCCGAGATTGCCATGACGGCGATCGAATTCGGAAGACCGTTTGCGACTAAATTCGTACCCTCGACGGGATCGACCGCGATGTCGACCTCGAAGCCGCCCTTGCCGACCTCTTCACCGATATAGAGCATCGGCGCTTCGTCGCGTTCGCCCTCGCCGATCACGATGCGGCCCGCGATCTCCATCTCCCCGAGCGCTTCGCGCATTTTCTCGACCGCGGCGCCGTCCGCTGCGTCGCGCTCGCCGCGGCCCATCCAGCGCGACGCCGCAAGCGCAGCGCTCTCGGTTACCTTGACAAAATCGAGGGAGTTGACCATGCCCCCGGCTCTACAAGGGAACCCCCGCGATTCCTTTAAGAGAAGTGGCCGTGTCGTCCCACACTCACGCCCCGCATCCCGCTGCTCGCGCATCGCTGACGAGCGATCTGCTCGCCGCCGGACCGGCCGCGTGCACGATCGTTGCGCTTGCCGGATTCACGATCGGATTTTTCGCGTGGCTTGCGCTCATCGTCCCACTCCACAATGCGTTTCTCGACGACCTCGGCCTGCTCGCAGCGCTCGCCGGCGGCGTCGCGGGCTCGTTGTGGTCGTGGCAGCGTTACGCTCGCTACTTTTCGCGGCGCGCGGGCGCGAAGTTCGCGCGCTCACTCCGCTATGACGCCCTGACGTGGGCGCCGTTCGTCTTCCTCTGGCTGACCTTCGTGCTTCCGCTGGAGCTCACGCACGGCGAGTCTCGCATCTTTGTCGTGTGCGCCGCGCTCTTCTGCGTCGGCAAAGTCCTGATCGCCGCGCGCTTCAATCAAACGGTGCGCGAAGTGCTGCTCGACTTCGTCGCGACGCGTACCGCCATCATCGTGATCGCCGAGCTAGCCGCCGTGATCATCGGGCAGCGCGCCGGCGAGCACGTGCAAGAGTCGTCGAATCTGCTGCTCAGCGTCTGGGGACGCTGGGACGCCGTGCATTACCTCGACATCGCGACGCAGGGCTATCAGGGCACCGACATGGCGTTCTTCCCGCTCTTCCCGCTGATGATCCGTATTCTCGGCAAACTCGTCGGGAGCCATCTCGTTGCGGGACTGCTGATCTCGAACGCGTCGTTCTTCTTCGGCCTGCTCTTTCTCTATAAGCTGCTCGAACGCGAATACGATCGCTCCGTCGCGCGCCGCGCGATCTTCTATGTCTCGATCTTCCCCTCGGCGGTCTTCTTCTCGGCCGTCTACACCGAGTCGCTCTTCTTCATGTTGACGGTCGCTTCGTTCTACTACATGCGCGCGCACCGCTGGTGGCTCGCCGGCGCGATCGGCTTCCTTGCCGCGATGACGCGTGTCGAAGGTATCTTGCTCGTCGTGCCCTTCGCGATCGAGTGGTATTCGCAATATGCGCCGCGGCTGCGCGCCCACCTCGGCGATCTCTACGCCGGCGGCTTGATCCCGCTCGGCTTGATCGTCTACATGGCGTACCTTTGGGTGCTCGTCGGCGATCCGCTCTATTTTTCGCACGTGCAGATCCACTGGGATCGTCACTTCGCGCTGCCGTGGGTGAGCATCATCAACGCCGTCCACAAGATCGTGGTAGCGACCGCCGGTCAAACCATCGCCAATCAGGTGATCGAGCTCTCGTTCACGGCGCTGATGATCGGTGTTTTGATTGCCGGCTGGAAGCAGCTGCGCCCGTCGTACATCGCCTATATGGCGCTCTCGATCCTCGTGCCGATGTCGACCTCCAGCTTGATGAGCATGCCGCGTTTCGCGCTCGTGCTCTTCCCGATGTACGCGATCCTCGCGCGGGACGGCGAAAAACCGTGGGTGAATAACCTGATCGTCGCTTTCTTCCTCCCGCTCTTGGGTCTCTTCACCGTACTCTACGCAGATTGGTATTGGGTTGCATAACAGCATCACGTCGCTCGCCGGCCGGCGCGGCGTGCGTCAATTCGTCAAGTTCGGAATCGTCGGACTCTCCGGGCTGCTCGTAAACTTCATCGTCTTCACCGTCCTGCAGCGCTTCGACCCCGAGCACGCACAAGCGCTGCACTACAACGTCTTGTATTCGGTCGCGTTTCTGTCGGGCGGCGTTTCGAACTATTGGCTCAACCGGATCTGGACGTTTCGCTCGACCGGCCACGCGGTCCGTGAGGGCGTGCAGTTCATCACCGTCTCGGTCATCGCGCTCGTCGTCGGACTCGTCGTCTCCGCGATCGTCGCACCGTGGCTCGGCCACGGCCACCGCACCTGGTTCCTGGCCACGCTCGCCGGCATCTTCGTCAACTTCTTCGTCAACAAATATTGGACGTTCAAGAACACCAATTGAAGCCGGCCGCTTTTGGGCTTTGGCTGTTGCTCGTCGTTGCGCTGGCGGCGGTGCTGCGGCTTCACGGCATCCACGATCCGATTCTCGATCACCCGGCGTGGCGGCAGGGTGACACGGCGAGCATCGCGCGCAACTTCGCGACGCTCAAGTACAACATCATGTATCCGCAGACGAACTACGACGGACCACCGCCGAACTATGTCGAGCTCGAGCTGCAGATCGTGCCCTTTCTCGCGGCGACGCTGTATAAGGTCCTCGGCGTTCACGAGATTTTCGGGCGGCTGATTACTCTGTGCTTCTCGCTTGGCACGGTGGCGGTAGTGGGCTATTTCGGCCGCTGGCTCTTTCGCAGCGCGATCGCCGGCCTTTCCGCTGCGTTCTTCTTCGCGATCTTTCCGGGCAGCGTCTACTACGGCCGCACCTTCACGCCGGACACGGCGATGGTCTTCTTTCTCACCGCTGCGCTGTACGTCGTGACCCGGCTGCTGGTCGAGGATGACGTCTGGGGGCAGCGTACGCTCGCGCGTGCGACAGCACTGCTCACGCTCGCGTATCTGGCCAAGCCGGTCGCGGTCGCGGGAATCGTTCCGGTTGCCGGCACCCTGTGGGAGCGCGTGCGCAGCGGACGCACGATGCGCCCGACCGCCGTCGCCGTGCTGCTCGTCGTCCCACTCGTCATTCTCTGGCTCTACGATGCGCGGATCAGCGCGATTGCCGAATGGCACTGGGCAAGCGGCATCACCACGCTGCACGTGCTTCCCGCGCTCAAAGACGCGTTCACGAGCTGGAGCGGCTTCGCGCTCAAGTTCGCGCAGTTCCGCCAAGTGCTCGGCATGCTCCGCGCGACCATGCTCGGTTCGATTGCGTTCTTTCTCACTATCGGCGGTTTTCTCGCGTTGCCGTGGGCGCAGCCGCGCAGCAAGGCCCTGCTATGGGGCTGGCTGCTGGGCGGTCTCGCGTATACCTACGTCGTCGTCACCGTCGAACGCGTCGACTACTACATGTATCTGTTGCTGCCGCTCTGCGCACTCGCGATCGGCGCGCTCGTCACACGCTTCGTCACGTTCGTCGAGGGCGTCGACGCGGCACCGGCCGCGCGCTATGCGATCCTCGCGATCGTCCCCCTGGTCGCGCTGCTCGCTCTGCTGCAGTCGCACGCGGCTGCCGCGCCGTACTACGCCTACAGCAAGCAAACCTATCGTAACGCCTACTATCTCAATCGCGTCCTCGCACCCGATGCGCTCGTCGTCGTCGGTCACTACGGGCCCGACGTGCTCTATTACATCAACCGCTACGGTTGGGAGGAAGATCCCGCGCTTTGGACGCCGTTCGACGAAGAGAGCGCGATCCGCAAAGGCGCGCGTTACTTCATTTCCATCGAGAACAACCGGCTGGCGCGCAACCTCGAACTCTGTGCGTGGCTGCAGCGCTTCGCGCTGCTCGACCCGCGCGCGCAGTGGCCGGTCTACGTCACCGATCCGCGGCACGAACGCCCCGGCGCCGATGCTTTTTGGCGCGCGTTCCGCTCAGCCGAGGCGGCCGGCCGCGGGCGCGCCTTTCTCGACGCTCACGGTGTCTGCGAAGCCGGCAGCGGATCAACCGCGTCGATGCGCTTGAAAAGATAGTCGGCGTGGAGAAATGCTTCGGGGCCGACGTGCACCGAGCCGCGTAAGGGATAATCGAGGCTCATCGTCAGAAAGATCACGAGGCCGGTGAGAAATGCGAGCGTTCCGACCATCGCGTTTTGCAGCGCCGTGTAGCGGAAGCCGAAGAAAAAGGTGAAGGCGATCGTGACGAAACCGCCGATGAAAACCACCGTCCACATGACGCCGTTGAGGCCGTTGGAATCCTCGGCAACGCGCGCGTCGCGATCGCGCAGCGCTTGATCCATATCCCCGAGCATCGACGCGTAGATCGCGTCCTCGCGTTCGCCGCGTGGTCTCGTCGCCCGCACCTCGCGAGCGAGTCTCTCCGCGCCGGTGAAGGTCGGCGGATTGGCGCCGCCGCGCTCGAGTAGCGGCCAGCCGACTCGAATGACCGTGTCGACGTAGGCGCGCGCATCCTGCCGAATGCGCGAACCGTTCGCAAACGCGCCGGCGTCGCGGTAGACGGCAGCGAGGCTGCTCGCTTCGGAGAACGTGCGGTCCTCGGCAGCTTGAAAGCGCGCCCAGACGCCGATCGTGATGAAACCCAAGATGACGGCGTACATGACGCCGACGACCGCGAAGATGAACCCGGTCAGCTCGTTATGCTCGGCAAGAACCGAGACCGGTGCGAAGCGGGATGCAAGACGTGCAAAGAGCAGCGAGAACAGCACGAAGCCGCCGACCACGAGGATCGCTCCCGGAATCAGCGGCAGACTCTGGAACCAGGCAATCATCGCCGTTAGGGCAGCGGCAGCAGCGACGACGCGTTGACGTTCGTCGTTGCATGCGAGGATTCGGGTACGCCGGAACTCACGACCTGACGATACGCGATCAGCCGGTTCGTGTTGCGCGCGACGTCCAGCTCGAGATCGTAGCTGCTCTTGATCGCGGCGGTGAGATCGTCCGTGTCGTAGGTGTACGAGAAGCGTTTGAGCGAGGCGAGAATCGTCTTGTTCGCAACGTCGAGCTGTTGATAGGCGTGCTGGATCTGTAATCCCGCGTCCTTATAGGTCGGATAGTTCGAGATCACGATCTCGCGCTTGAGCTTAGCGTCCTCGATCTCTCCCTTGAGCGATGCAAGCCGCACGCTCGAAGGATCGTATTGGAGCCCGCCCGCGATGACCGCGAGGGCGTCGTCGAAGTCGCCCTTGGTGTAGAGCTCTTGGGCGAGATCGGCGGAACTCTGCACGTAGCCGGCGCGTGCGCGCTCGTCGCTCGGGTCGATGCGCAGCGCCAAACTATACGAAAGCTGGGCGTCTTTGACGCTACCGCGAGCCAGCGCGATTTCGCCTTGGTGGATGCGGGTGCTGACGATCCAGCGCTCGACCGGTCCGGCACAGCCGCCCAGCAGAATCGCGAGGCTCGCGGCGCAGAGCGCTCTAGATATGGAACTGATTGGCAAAGCGTGCAACATATTCAATCACAACGGCGGCGGGATAGAAGATCAATTGCGCGAGCAGCGATCCGACGATCGCCGTCAGGGAGAGATAGAACACCATCGAGCGCACTTCCTCGACGGTGCGCTTTCCGTGAATGGCCTGGTCGGTGATCATTGCCGAGGTCGGGTCGACGAAGAGCGTAAAGGCGATCGTCCCGATCCCGTTGATCACCCCGGAGAGGCTGATCGCGGTGCGCGCGACGTTCACGTCGAGCACCGAGGCGAGAAACGAGGCCTGGACGCCGATCGCGTAGACCGCGGTGACCACGGTATTGAAGATCAGCAGCCGGCGCGGAATGCCCCGCCAGTCGAAGCGGCGGACCTCCTGCCATGTGGGAAGATGCTGGGAGCGCAGCACGTCGGCGAGGTTGCGCCAGACGAAGAGGCGCGCGAGCGCATGTGGGATCGAACCGCGCAGCTCGAACGAATGGACGCCGCGCCGGAAGAGATAGGTACACATCGGCAAGAGCAGCGCGAAGACGATCATGCCGGCCGTACCGGCAAGCACGATCAGCCGCAGTTGCACCTCGAAGACGTGCTGCCACATCGCGACGAGGCCGGGTTCGTGCAGCCGCGTCACGGCGCGCCCCGCAGCATCCGAGAGCGGACCGACGAAAAACGCCATGAACAGATTCGCGAGCCTGCCCGCGGTCATGAAAAGATTGAAGAGCGAGATGGAGGTCGCGATCCGTTTAGTCTGCACGCCCGCCAGGCGCGCCGCATAGGCGCCGATGGTTACGCCTTGCACGATGAACGTAATGATCATCGCGCCGAAGAGTTTACCCGACCAGAGGACCGGGTCGTGCATCAAGCCGCGCTCACGCGGCCGCCCACTCTATCTTGGCTTCGTCGACCGGGCCGAGAATGCAGAGTCCGAGCTGATCCTCGGCAAAGAGCTCGTGCGCGAGCTCTTTGATCTCGCCGGCGGTAACGGCGTCGACACGCTCCTCGATCTCTTCGGGCGCTAGCTGCCGTCCCAGAGCGAACTCGTTGCGGCCGAGGCGGATCATCCGGCTCGAGGTCGACTCGAGCGAGAGCGTCAAGTTGCCCTTGATGTGCTCTTTGGCGAGATGCAGCTCGTTCTCGCCGATCTCGATCTCGCGCAGCGCGCCCAACTGCTGCGCGATCACGTCGATGCACGGCTGCACGTTTTCGGGCGAAGTTCCGGCGTAGACACCGAAGAGCCCCGCCGCGCGATAGGCGGCCTGAAACGAGTAAACCGTGTAGACGAGGCCGCGCTTCTCGCGAATCTCTTGAAAGAGCCGGCTCGACATGCCGCCGCCCAGCACCGTGTCCATGACCGAGAGCGCGAAGCGGCGATCGTCGCGCACGGATAGCGCGCGCGAGCCGAGCACCACGTAGGCCTGCTCGCTATCTTTCTGACGCACCATCGCGGAGGGCGTCGTGCGCGGCGCATCGGGTTCGAAACGTTCGCTTTGCCCCTCGAACTGCGCGAAGCACTCGGCGGCCAGCTCGACGAAACGCTCGTGCTCCACGTTGCCTGCCGCCGCGACGACCACCGAATTGGGCGCGTAATGCCGCGCCATGTGCGCGCGCAGGTCGGCGGGGGTCACGTGGGTGACCGTGTCGACGAAACCGATCGTCGGCTCGCCGAGATCGGACCCGCTCCACATCGTCTGCAGAAAGAGATCGTGAATCAGCTCGTCGGGCGAGTCTTCATACATCTTGATCTCTTCGAGCACGACGTTCTGCTCTTTGGACAGCTCCGCCGGCTCGAAAAGCGAGTGCAGGAACATATCGGAGAGCACGTCCAACGCCAGTGGGACGTGACGGTCGATCACCTTGGCGTAGTAGCAGGTCGTCTCTTTATCGGTAAAGGCGTTGAGGCTGCCGCCCACGCCGTCCATCGTCTCGGCGATCTCGCGCGCGCTGCGCCGGTTCGTACCCTTGAAGAGCATGTGCTCGACCAAATGCGAGATCCCGCGCTGTTCGCGCCGCTCGAGCGACGAGCCCACGTCGGCCCAGATTCCGATGCTCGCGGAGCGTACCGAAGGCATGCTCTCCGTGAGCACGCGCAGACCGCCGGCCAGCGTGGTCTTCTTATACATTAGGGCGACTCTTCGTGAAAGCGGCGCTCGCCCATTCCGAATCGAGAAAGACGTTGGCGCCGCTGCGCAGGCGCGCCGCGAGCGAGGCGATACTCTCGCGCCGCAGGACGCTGACGGTGAAAACGGTGCGGGTGGTCGGCTTCGCAAGGTCGCCGCTGACGATCACGCCTTTGCCGACGGAGATCGGTACCGTCACCCAGAGGTCGATCTCTTCGGCGTTCGGCGCCGCCGCAAAGGCGCGCGTCACCAGGTCCACGATCTCGCGATCGAATGCGTCGCGCGTGAGCGGGCTGTGAAACTTCACGCCGGATACGCGCAAGCCCAGCACGATATGCCCCTGGCTATCGTTGGCCAAGACCTGCATGACCTGGGCCGGCCAGGTGGTGCTGAAGAGCCGCTCGCCGACCGCGGTCGCGATGTCGAGCCGATTGCCGCTCGCGCGCGAGTGCGCGTCGAGATCGGCGACGCTTGGCTCCGCGCCCAAGAGCGCCAACGCCAAGATCAGATTAATAGCTTTGCGCAAAATAGGCCCTCACGACGGCAGGTTCTCCACAGGCAACGCAGCGCGCCCCGCGATCGTTCTGCGGGAGCGGATAGGTGTTGCGCGTGGTCGCACCGGTCTGCGCCTTCACCTGCGCTTCGCACTCCGCTCGTCCGCACCAGGGAATGTCGATCATCCCCGCGCGGGTCTTGCACTTCTCGAAGAACGCGTCGCGATCGGTCTCGCAAAAGGTATGGCTCGCGAGGAGCGCCTTCGCTTCTTCGAAGAGCGAATCTTGAATGGCGTCGAGCAGCAGGCGCACGTTTTGCGCGAGCTGATCGAGCGGCACGGTCTGCTTCTGCTCCGGATCGCCCTTCGCGCGATCGCGCCGCACCAGCACCGCCGTCCCTGCGTCGACGTCACGCGGACCGATCTCGACGCGCAGCGGTACGCCGCGCACGTCCCATTCCGCGTACTTCCAACCCGGCTGCTGATCGCGGTCGTCGACTTTCACCCGGAAGCCGGCCTCACGCAGCGCCTTCGCGGCTTCCTGACATGCGGCGACCGCGCGCGCGTCGCCGGAACGCACGATCGGAACGAACACCGCTTCGATCGGAGCCATCTTCGGCGGAACGCGCAGTCCTCGATCGTCGCCGTGCACCATGATCATCGCGCCGAGCATACGCCACGACATACCCCACGAGGTCGTGTAGACATGCTTGATCTGTTGGTCGTCGTCGACGAATTTGATGTCGTAGGCTTTGGCAAAATTCTGACCCAGATCGTGCGAGGTACCCGATTGCAGCGCTTTGCCGTCGGGCATCAAGGCCTCGATCGAATAGGTTTCCACCGCGCCCGGAAAGCGTTCGCTCGCGCTCTTGATGCCTGCGTAGACCGGCACGGCCGCGACGTTCTCGGCGAAATCGCGATAGACGTCGAGCATGCGCAGGGTCTCTTCACGCGCTTGCGGTGCGTTCGCATGCGCGGTGTGCCCCTCTTGCCACAAGAACTCCATCGTGCGCAAGAACGGGCGCGTCGCTCTCTCCCAGCGCAGCACGTTGGCCCACTGATTGATGAGGATCGGAAGATCGCGGTAGGACTCGATCCACTCCGCGTACATGACGCCGATGATCGCTTCGGACGTCGGCCGAATTGCGAGCCGTTCGGTCAGCTCTTCTTGCCCGCCATGCGTCACCCACGCGACTTCGGGCGCGAAACCCTCGACGTGCTCGGCCTCTTTGACCAGCAGACTCTCGGGAATGAGCAGCGGAAAGTACGCGTTCTCGTGCCCGGTCGCTTTGAAAGCCGCGTCGAGGTGCTTCTGCAGGTTCTCCCACAGCCCGTAGCCGTAGGGGCGCAGCACCACGCAGCCGCGCACCGGCGAGTACGAAGCCAGTTCGGCCTTCAAGCAGACGGCGGTGTACCACGCGGAGAGGTCGGCCGCTTTCGGAGGGATCTCCTTGACGACGCGAGGGGTTGGTTCGGACATGACCGGCCCGGATTCGCCGCGAACCCCAGGGGACCATGCCCAAGCTGACCCGCATCTACACGCGCACCGGCGACGACGGTACGACCGGACTCGTGGGCGGACAGCGCGTCAAAAAGAACGCGCTGCGCATCGAGACCTACGGGACGATCGACGAGTGTTCCAGCGCCATCGGCATCGCGCGCTCCGCGCTGCGTCCGCTGCTCGCGTCGCATCCGCGCGCGGCCCGGCTCGACGCGTGGCTCGCCTGGGCGCAGGACGCGCTCTTCAACATGGGCAGCGATTTGGCGACGCTGCCCAAAGACCGTTGGGAGGGAATGCCGCTGATCGCACACGGCGACGTCGTCGCGCTCGAGCGCGCGATCGACGAAGCGCAGCGCGATTTGCTACCGCTCAACAATTTCATTCATCCCGGCGGTTCGCTGCCCGGCGCGTATCTGCACCTCGCGCGCACGATTTGCCGCCGCGCCGAGCGGCTCTTGATCACGCTGATGGAGAGCGACGAGGGAGTATCGCCCGAAGTGCAGCACTACGTGAATCGTCTCTCGGATGCGCTTTTCGTTTGGGCGCGATGGATTAATGCCGACTTAAACGAGCCGGAGTATCTTTGGAACTCAAGTTCCGCACCGCCTGAGTAAAGGATATCGCCTGACTCGACGCATCGCTCTCCCCGCGATATGCGCGGCCGCCCTTCTGGCCGCGGTGAGCGCGCACGTCGGCATCGACATCCTCGGCGATTACCTCGTTCGCGATGACACCTACGATCACGTCGCCCACGGGTCGCGCGTGCTCTTTACGCTGGCCGCGCTCGGACTCGCCGCAGGAGCCGGACTCTATCTCTTCACCGCGCTCTGCGCCGCCGCGTCCTCGATTCGCGTTCGCGCGCGGATGCTGCACCTGCGCGCCGGATCGATCGCGGGCGCTTTCGCGCTGATCGCACTGCTCGCGCTCGTGACGGTGCCGGTGATGGAGACGATCGATACGCTGCGCGCGGGCGGTGACGTGGACTCGCTTGCCGACGCGTTCGGCGGATCGCTGCTGCTCGGCATCTCCACGACGCTGGGCTGCGCCGCCGCCTGGAGCGCGGTCATCTTCGCGCTCGGCGCCTGGCTCGTGCGCTATCGCGAACGCGTCGCGCAATTACTCTATCAACTCGCCTCCATCCGGCGCACGCCCGACGTCCGCCAGCACGAACGTCTCGCGCCCGAGGTGGTCATCGCCAACAGTCCGGCACGCCTCGCGCGGCGGTCCTCCAAACGCGGCCCGCCCCGGCCGCCCCGTGCAGTACCCGCACACTTCTTCATCACTGCTTAGAAGGGGCTTGCCATGCGATCATGTGGCGTGCGCACTATGTGCGCGACGCTTGTCTGCGCTTTCTTTGCGTGCGCGATTCCGGCGTACGCCCAGAGCGGCGCGCGCATCGACGGCATCGTCGTCGACGCGTCCTCGGGTGTCGCGCTCTCGGGCGCGACGGTCCGTATCGTGCAAAGCTCGCTGCACGCGACGACCGACGCACGCGGCGCGTTTGCCTTCACGGGACTGGACCCGGGAACGTACCGGCTCGCGGTCGAGCGCGAGGACTACCAACCCGCCCTTTCGACACCGGTCACACTGCGCGCGAGCGGAACTGCGCGAACGACGCTCGCGATGCAGCGCGCGGTCGGCGGGCTTCATACGATTGCGGTGACCTCCACGCGCGCGAGCGCGAGCTTGCAAGAGTCGAGCACCTTTACGCAGACGATCAACACCGAGGCGCTGCAGTCGATCGGGGCCGCGCGCGCGGGCGACACGCTGCGTACCTTGAGCGGCGTCAACAACGGCATCACCGGCGACACTGCCGCGCTCGGCGACGACATCAATCTCAACATCCGCGGCATCGGCACGGCCGAGACCGTAGCCGCACTCGACGGGCATCCGATCGGCTACGGCATCAAAGGCGGCTTCAACTATCAGCTCTCGCCGCTCTTCCCGTTTCAAGACGTGCAGGTGCTCTACGGATCGGGCGGCAGCAACATTCTCGGCGTTACCGCGATCGGCGGCGTCGTGAACTTCCGGACGCTCAACCCGACCCCGACGCAGCGCATAACCTTCACGCAAGGCTACGGTTCGTTCCAGCGTCTGGCGAGCAGTCTCACCGCGACGGGGAGCGCGGGAAGACTCGGCTACGCTTTTGCGTACGGCGTCTCGGGACTCGACGGGCCGATCCGTCATGCGAACTTCTATCAGGTCGGCGCGTCCTCCGATCCGTCGGCGCCCGCCGGATCGACGATCTACGACAACGCGATCTACACCGACGACTCCTCGGTCGCGTCGAGGGCGGCGCTCGTCAAATTCACCTATGCGCTCGACGCGCAGACCAATCTCACGCTCACCGACGTCAACAGCTCGTACTGGGAAGACAAGACCGGCAACGGAGACGGCGATTACATGCCTTATGCAACGGCACTCGCGCAAGGTGACGCGGATCTTGCCGCCTACGATCCCGCGACCGCGAAGGTTGCATGCCCGTCCGGCCAGTTCTATGTGAAGGGCAACAACTATCCGGTCGACGGACAGATCGCCGGATGTCAGACGCCGGCGCAGTACGCGACGCTGCAAAACGGCTGGCTCGGCGCCGGCCCCGCGTGGCAAGCCTTCAACTTCGGGTATCAAGATGCCGTGGTAACGCGGCGCGCGGGCGGCGGAACGCTGACGCTCGATGCTTTTACCACCCTCTACAACGACACGACCTATCGCCTGAATCTTCCAACGCCGAGCAAGGCCTATCTGCGCGATTACCGGGTGCAGTCGAGCGGGTCGATCGTCGACGACGACTTCGCCTCGGCGAATAACGACGCCGCCTTCGGCTACAGCTATCTCAATAACGCCTACATCTATTCCACCATCTCGACCAGCTCGAGTTTCGGTGCGCCGTACAGCAACGAAGGCGCGCTCTTCGTTCGCGACGTCTACGCGCCGCAGCACGGCGATACGACCGCGTTTTTCAACCTGTGGGCCAAGCACGCAAGCCAAACGGACTCATCGTATCTCGATCCGCGCCTCTCGATCGTCATGCACCTCTCGCCGCGCAACGTCTTGCGCGCGGCTGCCGGCGCCACGACGACCGAGCCTACCTCCGACGAACTGGATCTGCCGTTCACCGCAAGCTCGCTCGGGCAGGGACTCACGCATACCACCGGCGGCGGCGCGACCTTTACCTGCGGAACGCTCAACTCGATCGGCTCGATTCCTTCTAGCGACCTCAAACCCGAACGCGGCGTCGACGAGGAGGCAGCGTTCAGCCACATCTGGTCGGGCGACTCGATCGCACAGCTTCAGCTCTACAGCGTGAACGTGTACGACAAACTCTACTCGGTGCTCGTTCCGCTCTCGCAAGTCGGCTCGGCCGGTATCGATCCGGCGGCGATTGCGCTCGCACAAGGTGTCGTCGCAGGCTGTCCCTCGCAAACGCCGCTGGGCGTGACGGGAACGGTCAACGTGGGCACGCTCAAAGCGCGCGGCATCGACCTCTCCGGCCGCCAGCGCTTCACCTACCGTTTCTATGCCGATTACGACTGGGCGCTGACCTCGAGCATTCTCGCGAGCGCTCCCGCGCAGCTGCTCGAGTCCAATCTCACCGACGTCCTCGGCAGTCAGATCAAGGGGGTGCCGCTGCACACCGGCAGCATCGCGCTCGACAACACGTTCGGCACCGTCGACGCGCGCTACACCGCGTACTTCGTATCAGCTGGCAACACGAAGAACCTGCCCGCGTACAACTACAGCAGCCTGCAGCTGCGCGCGCCGCTCTCGAAGAGCGCGACGCTCACGGTCGCGGTCTTCAATCTTTTCCAGCAGTACGCGTTCATCCAGGGATTGGTCGGCCAGGGCCAGCCCGCGCAACTCAACGCCTACGCGACGGCAGGGGCGTACGCGCCCTACATCGGTGCGGCAGCGACCGAAGAATTCGGACTGCCCTATCGCTCGATCTACGTTAGCGTGCAGTTTCGGAGGTGAGGAGGTAACGCAGCAACGCGCCGAGCGTCACGGCGTCGTCGATGCGTCCGTCGCGTACGGCGCGGAAGGCGTCGTCCATCGGCATGCGCACCGGCTCGATCGACTCGGTCTCCTCGGCGTCGCTGCGCGCCGCGCGAAGGTCACGTGCGATGTAGAGCACCACGGGATGCTCGATGATCGAGGGTACTTCGTAGAGCACGCCCAGCGGCGTCCATGAGGCGGCGGCAAGGCCGAGCTCTTCGCGCAATTCGCGCTGCGCGCATTCGAGCGAGCTCTCACCCTCGCCGGCGCCGCCTTTCACGACCTCGATCACGAATGTGTCGGCCGCAAAGCGCGGCTGACGCGTAAAAATGAACTCCTTGCGGTCGATTACGAGCACGGCCGATGCCCGGCCCGTCGCGATTGCCACGTGTTCGCCGGTAGCGCCGGTTGGGTGGATGATCTCGTGCACCCGCACGGCGACCCACGGATTCCGGTAAATCTCGCGCTGTACGAGGCGTTGGTACGGGCTGGGGGGACGCATGGGTCCTCCTTGCGAACCTGCGCGAAATGTCCTTTGCGTCCCAGCTTTTCGCGACGACCAACGTCGATAAACTTCGCGCGCTCGCTCAACAGAAAATCCTCAAGCGAGCCCTCACTGCCAAAGATCTCGTCGCTATCGGTTTGGGAACGATGATCGGCGGCGGCATCTTCACCAGCATCGGAACCGGCGTGATCGGCGCCGGGCCTTCGGTGATCGTCTCCTATCTGCTCGCCGGCGTCACCTCGTTCTTCGCAGCGCTGTGCTACGCCGAACTCGGCGCAATGGTGCCGGTCGCGGGCAGCGCATACACGTACGCCTATGCGACGCTCGGAAAGCTCTTCGCATGGATCATCGGTTTTGCGCTCATCTTCGAGTACGGTATCAGTGCCGCGCCGGTCGCGAGCCAATTTTCGAGTGCGCTGATCGACGTGCTGCGCACCGCCGGCATCGTGCTGCCCGGTTGGGCGCAGATCGCCAAAGACGGAACCAAACTCCACCTCACCGGGGCATGGTGGCTTCCGAGCAGCTGGGATTTTCTGCACTCGCACTACGACGTCGTAGGGGCGCTGTTCGTGATCGTGCTCTCGATCTTGCTTTCGATTGGCATTCGCGAGTCCGCCACGACGAACAATGTGTTCGTCGTACTCAAGATCGGTGCGCTCTTGGTCTTCATCGTGGCCGGCATTCCGCTCTTTAACGCGGCGCACTTCGCGCAATTCGCGCCGTACGGTTGGGGCGCGCTCACGCCGTTCGGCGGCATGGCCGACTACTCGTCCTCGGCGCAGCCCTACGGCATCGTCGCGGTCAGCGCGTTCGTCTTCTTCAGCTACATCGGATTCGACACCGCGACGACCACGGCGGAGGAATGCAAAGATCCGCAGCGCGACGTTCCGATGGGCGTGATGGGCGCGCTCGGCATCGGCACGCTGATCTATTGCGCGACGGCCGTCATCTTGATCGGCGCCGTTCCGTGGAACAAGGTGCCGCAGAGCGATCCGCTCGTCTACGCGCTCGCGCCGCTGCACATGCCGTGGGTGAGCGCGATCATCACCGTCGGTGTGCTGGCGGGCACGACGAGCGTGGCGTTGAGCTCGTTACTGGGACAAGCGCGCATCTTCTACGTGATGGCGCGCGATAAGATGCTGCCGCCCGCGGTCGCGACGATCCATCCGCGCTTCAAAACGCCGCTGCGTACCACCATGATCACCGGCGTCGCCGTTGCGATACTCACCCTCATCGTACCGCTGACCGACCTGCTCAATCTCGTGAACATCGGAACGCTCAGCGCGTTCACGGTCGTCTGCGGCGGGGTGATCTACTTGCGCAAAAAGCGCCCCGACTTGCCGCGCAGTTTTCGCGTACCGTTCGTGCCGCTTTTCCCGATCGCGGGTATCGTGCTCTCGGTCTTTCTCGCCGTCTTCGGTCTTTCGTCGAAAACGTGGACCTGGTTCGTGCTGGCGCTCGTCGCCGGCCTGGTCTTCTTCTTCGCCTATGGTTTCCGCACGTCGAAGCCCGACGAGATCGAACCCGTGCTTGAGCCGGAAGGCCTAGAGGTGTAAACCTTCCGTAACGCGGGCCACCATGGACGCGGAACGTACTACAAACGTCCGATTACTCAACTCGGGTGTAGAAAATCGAGATTCTCTAGAAAGAGGCTGTATATGATAGCCCTGGCTTCCGCACGTCCCGCCGATAGCGCCCACCACTCGTTCTCGCTCTCGCAGCTGCGAGCGCGCGCCACGGAACTGTTCGCAGTCCTGGCATGGGCGCACGTCCCCGCCGTCGCGGGCATCGCGCTGTTTGCGCGTACCGCCTGGGTCGGGCCGACCGGCATCCTGCTCTGCATCGCGATCGCCGCGACCGTCGCGGCTCGCGAAATGAAGGACGGCCCCGCCCTGCGCGCCATCATGGCGCTTGCGGTCGCGGCCGGACCGGTCATGTTCGGTGTCGCGGCCTGGGGCAGCTGGAGCGTCGACGTCAGCCTCTACTTCTTCGCGATCTTCGCGATGCTGATCGGCTACGCCGACTGGCGCCCGATCGCGATGGCGGTAGGCGTAGCGGCCGGCTACGGCGTGATCGCCTCGGTCAGCGCGTCGGACGTTCTCTTCCCGGCTGAGGGCATGGACCGCTTCGTACTCCAAGCGATCTTCCTGCTCGCCGAATGCTACGTCCTGATCGCGATCGCCAACACGCTGCAAACGCTCTTCTCCGGCGTCGACGAGTTCATGGATTTCACCATGAAAGAGACCTCCGCAGCACTGGCCGGCGAGATCAAAGAGAAGTCCCGGCTCCAGGAAGAACTGGCCCGCCTCAAGGCGAGCGCCGCTTAGCGGGCTACTGCGCCTGCGCGGGTTGCGCGGGAGTCGCCTCGCCAAGGCCGGGCGTCATCACCGCAATCCGCGCGAGCCGCGCGTCGTAAGAGGCGCGCACCCCGAAGACGCGAGCGATCGCGACGAGTCCGATCATCACCCTTCCGCGCACGCGGAAGGGTGCCGTTTTTAGGGTGAACGGCACACCGTCGATCGCGGCGCGCACGTCGCCGACCCGCACGTGCAGCGTCTGGCCCTGGCGCACCACGTAGACGTTCGTCCCGTCCAGGCTGGTCTGCGCTCCCAGCGCGTCGGCGAAGGAGCGGAGCGGCACGAAAACCTGATCGCCGGCCGTCGTGACCGGCGGCACGTCGCTATCGACGTGCTGGCCGTCGACGATCATATCGACCGGCCGCGAGAAGGCGAGCAGCGTCGATGAGGTTACCGCAAGCGCGGCGGTGAGCACGAGCATGCGGGCGGACGGGCGCCGGTAGGTCATAGCACGCTCGTGATCTCGCCGGCATAGGCCGGATACTTCTCGGCGATGACCTTCTCGATCTCGAGGCGGAGCATACCCAAGAGCTCGGCTTCGGGATAGGTTCCGACCAACTCGCCGGCACGATAGATCGCGCCCTTGCCCTTGCCGCCGGCGACGCCGACGTCGGCCATCTTCGACTCGCCCGGGCCGTTGACGACGCATCCCATGACCGCGACCTTCACCGGCGCGCTGTATTCCTTGGCGATCGCCTCGACGGCGCGGCCGAGCTCCAACACCGAAATCTCGGCGCGCCCGCACGACGGGCACGCGGTGATCTCAAAGCCCTTCTCACGCAGTCCCAGCGACTTGAGGATCGACCAGCAGACCGGCACCTCTTCGATTGGATCGTCCGCGAGCGAGACGCGAATCGTGTCGCCGATGCCTTCGTAGAGCAGAATGCCCAGGCCGATCGAGGATTTGATCGTGCCGTCGCGGAGCAGCCCGGCCTCGGTGATGCCGAGGTGCAGCGCATAGGGCGTGTTGCGCTCGCGCAGACGCTTGTCCATCAGCCGGTAGGCGTCGACGGTCGTATTCACGTCGTGCGCTTTGAGCGAGATCGCGAGATCGGTGTGATCGTGCTCCTCGAGAATCTCGACGTGACGCAGCGCCGACTCTACCATCGCCTCGGCCGTGTGGCCGAGCGTCTTCTCCAGATCGGGCGCAAGCGAACCCATGTTCACGCCGACGCGAATCGGAATGCCGCGCGACTTGGCCGCGGTCACGACCTCGGCGACCTTCTTCGGATCGCGGATGTTGCCGGGATTGAGACGCAGCTTCGCGACACCGGCTTCGATCGCGGCGAGCGCCATCTTGTGATCGAAATGAATGTCGGCGACGATGGGGACCGGGGAGCGATAGACGATCGCCGGAAGGCCTGCCGCATCGGGCGGGTCTTTCACCGTCACACGCACGATCTCGCAGCCTTCCATCGCCAAGCCGTAGATTTGCTCGAGCGTTTTATCGGCATCGGCGGTGTCGGTCGTCGTCATCGACTGCACCGCAACCGGATAGTCGCCGCCGATCCACACGCTCTTGGCGTCGGACTTTCCGGTCTTGTTCTGCAAAAAGATCGGTTTCGATTTACGCCGCAGGCGAAGCATGAATCTTAGAACACTCCTTGGCCGGAAACGATGCGGGCGATGTCGTGCACTGCGACGACGAGCATGAGCGCCATGAGCGCCGCGAATCCCGCCAGGTGCACGAGGGCTTCTTTGTCGGGATCGACCGGTTTCCCGCGCACGAGTTCGGCGATGATGAAGGCCGCGCGACCGCCGTCGAGCGCCGGAATCGGCAGCAGGTTGAAGAGCCCGAGCGCAAACGAGATCGTGGCCGCGAGCGTGAGATAGGGTCCCCAGCCAAACGCTTGCACGATGCCGGCGGCCTGGCCCATTCCGATCACACCCGAGACCTGGCCCGCGTACCGGTGGAACTGCGTCACCAGCAGAACGAGCGACGAGAGCGTGTTATCGGCGATCCCTGCGTAAGCGAGGCCGCTGTATCGCACCGCGTCCGCAAAGCCGACACGTTCGTACGCGGGCGCCGGCTGGAAGCCGATGCATCCCAATTTTTGATGCGGAGCCGGGCAGGCCGCGGGGACGATGTGAATTGTCTTCGATACGCCCGCGCGCTCGTAGGTCACCTCGATCCGTTTGCCGAGCGACGCGTGAATCGTATCGACGAGCATGCCCGCGTTGGTGACGTTCTTGCCTTCGGTGCGCACGGCGAGGATCTGGTCGCCCGGCTTGAGTCCTTCTTTGTCGGCCGGACTTCCCGCGACGACGGCAGTTACGATCGCGCGATCGAGATGATCGCTCGGGATGCCGAACGCGACCGCACCGGCGAACAGAATCACGAAGGTGAGCACGAAGTTCGCGATCGGACCCGCCAGAACGATTGCCAGCCGCTGCCACGGGTTCTTGGCCTGGAAATTCTGCGACGATTGCTGCGGGAGCTCGCGAAACTCTCGCTGCTGACCGGCCTCGCTCGTCTTGCCGTCCTCGCCTTCCATCATGCAGTAGCCGCCGATGGGAAGCAGGCGCAGCGAATACATCGTACCGCTGCGCGGACTGCGCCAGCCCGCAAGCTTCGGACCCATGCCGACCGCGAATTCATTGACACGCACGCCGTTGCGGCGCGCAATGATGAAGTGTCCGTACTCATGCAGCACGATCAAAATAGAAAGTGTCACGAGGAACGTGAGCGTGTGGTCGAGTCCTACCAAATTGATGACGCCTAAGTGCACCTGATGTCCTCTACGTACTCCGCAGCCGCAAGTCGCGCGTCGGAATCCGCTTCCCGAATGTATGCGAGGGTTGCATCCCGGTGTGCCACCCGCTCGAGCGTGGTTTCGATGATGCGCGCGATTTCACCGAACCGAACCTTTCCTTCGACGAACGAACGCACCGCGACTTCGTTGGCGGCGGAAAGTACTGCCGGCGCCGTTCCGCCTCGAGCCAGCGCCTGGTAGGCCAGCCGCAAGCAAGGGAAGCGCTCGAAGTCAGGCGGCTCGAACTCATAACGCAGTTGGCTCGCACCCGGTTTTGCCCCCAGGGCCTCCAGCGGATCCCCCGCTCTCGGCGGCTCGCCGGCGGCCTGCGCCTGCGGGCGGGAGAGCCGGTCCGGGTAGCTCAGCGCGTAGCCGATGGGAATGCGCATATCGGGCGCACAGAGCTGCGCCTTCACGCTTCCGTCGGTGAAGAGGACGAAGCCGTGCGCGATCGATTGCGGGTGCACCGCGATCAGCACCCGCTCGCCCGGCTGATCGAAGAGGCGGCTCGCCTCGATGACCTCGAGACCTTTGTTCATCATCGTCGCCGAGTCGATCGTGTTCTTGGTTCCCATGCGCCAGGTCGGGTGCGCGAGCGCGTGTTCGAGCGTTGCTTCGGCCATCTCCGCCGCACTCGCGGTGCGGAATGGACCGCCCGACGCGGTCAGCCCGATCGCGGCGACACGCGCCGCATCCTCACCCACCAAACATTGAAAGAGTGCGCTGTGCTCCGAATCAACCGGAAGCAGCTTGCTGCCGCTTTGCGCGGCGGCCGCCAGCATCACCTCGCCGGCCGCGACGATCAACTCCTTGTTTGCGACGGCGATGTCGATGCCGCGTTCGATCGCGGCCAGCACCGCGTCGAAGGCAACTGCGCCGTCGGTCGCGGCGAGCACGATATCCGGTTGCGTCTCGACCGCGACGCGCAACAGACCCGCGGATCCGTCGGCCGCGCTCGTCGCGACCTGCGGTTTGAAGCGTTCGCGCTGCTCCTCGAGCAGTGCGAGATTGCGCCCCGCGGCAAGTCCGACGACGCTGAAGCGATCGGGATGATTCGCGATCACGTCGAGCGCCTGGGTCCCGATCGACCCGGTCGAGCCGAGGATCGCGACGCGCTTCCTTCCGCTCATTGCGGCACCGCCATGACGCCGAGCAAGTGCAGCATGCCGAAGTACGCCATACCGCCGAAAAGATACGAGTCGAAACGATCGAGTACGCCCCCATGCCCTTGAATGATTTGCCCCGTATCTTTCACGCCCGCATCACGCTTGAGCGCCGACTCTGCAAGATCGCCGGCCTGCGCCGCGATCGAGGTCGTCGCGCCGAGCGCGAGACCCTGCCACCACAATAGGTGTAACTGCGGAATCCAGAGCGCACCCGCCGCGCCAACCGCGGTGACGATCGCGAGCGCACCGACCGATCCCTCGACCGTCTTGTGCGGAGAGATCTTCGTGAGCTGATGGCGTCCGATCAGCGAACCGACGACCATGCCGAAGATGTCCGTCAACGCAATCAACACGATCACGTCGTAGGTCCACCAAATGCCCAATACCGGAATGCCGCGCAGAAAAATGAAGTACGTCATCAGCTTGCCGATATAGAGAACGGCAAGAACGGTGTAGGCAGTACGCGCGAAGTAGCCCTTCTGTTCGCCGTACATGCCGATCGAGAAACTCGCGATCGTGATGCCCGCGAGCAAAACGCCCTCCCATTTGTGCAGCAGATCGAACCACGCGAGCACGATATATGCCACGACGCCGAACATCGCGACCTGATACTCCAGCGGCTGGCCCTTGATTTCGCAGAGCGCGTTGAGTTCGTAGAGCGAGAGAATGCCGAGCACCAGCACGAACGCGTCGAAGCTCCAGACCCGGTAGACCAGTGCCAGCCCGACGATTGCCACGAGCAGGCCGACGACCACACGCCGCACCAAAGGCTACTCGCCGAAGCGCCGCTGGCGCAGCGCGTACTCGCGCACCGCTTGCGCAAGATGTTCGCCGGAGAAATCCGGCCAGTATACGTCGCTCATCACGAGTTCAGTGTAGGCAGCCTGATACAGCAAAAAGTTTGAGAGCCGCTGCTCGCCGCCCGGGCGGATCAAGAGATCGGGGTCCGGCACACCCGCGGTGTAAAGGTACGAGGCAATCGTGGCGTCGTCGATGCGCTCCGGCGCGAGCCTTCCGTTTTGCACGTCCTGCGCGATGGCGCGTACGGCGCGTTCGAGCTCGCTGCGCGAGCTGTAGTTTACGGCGAGATTGAGGATCAAGCCGGTGTTCTGCGCGGTCCGCGCCTGCAAATCGGCGAGCGCAGAGCGCGATGCCTCGGGCAGCGCCTGCCAATCGCCGATCACGCGCACGCGCACGTTGTTGCGCTGCAGCTCGGCGAGTTCACTCTTGGCGAAATAGACGCAGAGATCGAAGAGGAACGCGATCTCGCGCGCATCGCGCCGCCAGTTCTCGGTAGAAAAGCCGTACACCGTGACGATCTCGATTCCGAGATCCCGCGCGCTCTGGGTGACGCGCCGCAATGCGATGATGCCGCGCCGGTGCCCCTCGAGCGCGGGGAGGCCGTGCTCGCGCGCCCAGCGGCGATTGCCGTCCATGATGATCGCGACGTGCCGCGGCACGGCGGTGTCAATCGGCGCGATCGTAGGATTCATAGCCGCAGACCAGATCGATGCAGCCCTCGCGTTCGGTAGTGCGCAGTACACGCAGTTTACCGACGCCGAGCCAGTTGCCCACCGGCGCCAATACCTGCAGGTGGAGCGGACGTCCGCTCAGCGCTTTGCGCGCTTCGACTTCGGGGACGAGGGTAAGGTCCACCTTACCCTACACTTCCATGATATCTTTTTCTTTGGACGCGACCAGCGCGTCGATCTCTTTGATGAAACGATCGGTCAGCTTTTGCAGTTGATCCTGCATCCGCTTGTTGTCGTCTTCGGTGATCTCGTGCTTCTTCAGTTGCTCTTTGAGATCGTCGTGCGCTTTGTGGCGCACGTTGCGCACCGCAACCTTGCCCTCTTCGGCTTTCTTTTTCACGACCTTCACCAGGTCTTTACGCCGCTCTTCGTTGAGCGGCGGAATCGTGAGGCGAATCGTTCCGCCGTCGACGTTGGGCGTGATGCCGAGATCGCTCTTCTCGATCGCCTTGCGAATCTCGCCGGCGACATTCTTGTCGAAGGCCTGAATGACGAGCGTGCGCGCGTCGGGCGTGCCGATGCTCGCGACCTGTTTGAGGGGAACCGCCGAGCCGTAGGCTTCGACATGCAGGCGGTCGAGCAGCGCGGGCGTCGCGCGGCCGGTGCGGATCGAGGCGAACTCGGCGCGCGTGGAATCCACGCATTTGTTCATCTTCGATTCGAGGTCTTTGAAGAAATCGGCCATGTCAGTGTCCCGCTCCCACGCTGAGGTTCGATTCGCGTTCGACGACCGTGCCGATCGGCTCGCCGAAGACGACGCGGCGGATGTTGCCGGGAACGGACATGTCGAAGACGATGATGGGAAGTTTGTTGTCCATGCAGAGCGCCATCGCCGTCGAGTCCATGACTTCGAGCCCGCGCTGCAGCACGTCCATGTAATCGAGGCGCGCGAAACGCGTCGCCGTCGGATCTTTCTTCGGATCGGCGCTGTAGATGCCGTCGACCTTCGTGGCTTTGAGGATGGCGTCGGCGCCGATCTCGACGGCGCGCAGTGCGGCGGTCGTATCGGTCGTGAAGTACGGGTTGCCGGTGCCGGCTGCGAAGATCACGACGCGGCCTTTTTCCAAGTGCCGCATGGCGCGGCGGCGGATATAGGGTTCGGCGATCTGATGCATCGCGATCGCCGTCTGCACGCGCGACGGCACGCCCATGCGTTCGAGCGCGTCTTGTAATGCGAGCGCGTTGATAACGGTGGCCAGCATACCCATGTAGTCGGCCGTCGCACGGTCCATGCCGGCTTCTTCGTGCACTTTGCCGCGCCAGATGTTGCCGCCGCCGACGACGACGGCAACGGAGACGCCGGCGCGGCTGACGCCGGCGATCTCATCTGCCATGACGCGCGTCGTGTTGACGTCGACGCCGGTATCGGTTCCGGCGAAAGCCTCGCCGGAGATTTTCAGGAGAACGCGATTGTACTTCGGTCTACTGTTTGCGTCCAAGCGTGTTAATTTTCTCCGAGCGCGAATTTCGCGAAACGCCGAACCTGGATCTTCTCGCCAAGCGAGCCGACCGCCGCGTTGATGAGATCGCTCACCGAGAGCGAGTCGTCCTTGACGAAAGGCTGGTCGAGCAGAACGTGCTCCTCGTACCACTTGTTGAGCTTGCCCTCGACGATCTTCTCGGCGACCTCGGGCGGCTTACCCGCCGGCACCGCGGCTTTGAACTCGTCGCGCACTTTCGCCACGATATCGGCGGGAACCGACGCGCGGTCGAGATACTGCGGTGACATCGCCGCGATGTGCATCGCGATGTCGCGGGTCAAGTCGGCGAATTTCGGATTGCGCGCGACGAAATCGGTCTCGCTGTTGACCTCGACGAGCACGCCGATCTTTCCGCCGGCGTGAATGTAGCTGCCGACCAAGCCTTCGTTGGCCGAGCGTTCGGCCTTCTTCTCGGCTTGTGCCGCGCCGCGCTCGAGCAAGAGCGCCTTGGCTTTGGCGACGTCGCCGTTGGCTTCGATGAGCGCTTTGCGGACGTCCATCATCGGCGCGCTGGTCTCTTCACGCAGCGCTTTGATTTCCTCGGCTTTGGGTTGATACGACATTGAGGTGGACACCGATTCTCCTTACAGCGCGGCTTCGGCTTCGGCCATCGTACGGGGTGCTTCGTCTACTTCTTCGTAGTTTTCCGGATACGGAGCGGCCGCGTACGCGCTTTCCGCGTCGTAGGCGCTCTCGCTCTCGGTCTTGCCCTCGAGGATCGCGTCCGCGATCTTACTGACCATCAGCTTGACGGCGCGAATCGCGTCATCGTTGCCGGGGATCGGATAATCGATCTCGTCGGGATCGCAGTTCGTGTCGATCACCGCGATGATCGGAATCTTGAGCTTGCGGGCTTCGAGCACCGCGATGCGCTCTTTCTTCGGATCGACGATGAAAACCGCGTCGGGGAGACGGTGCATGTCTTTGATGCCGCCGAGGAAGCGCTCGAGCTTCGCCATCTCGTCTTGCAGCTGCGCGACTTCTTTCTTGGGCAGGCGATCGAAGTCGCCTTGCATCTTCATGCCCTCGAGTTCGCGCAGGCGCGCGATGCGCTTCTGAATCGTCGAGAAATTGGTGAGCGTGCCGCCCAGCCAGCGCTGGTTGATGAAGTACGTGCCCGCGCGCTCGGCCTCTTCGCGAACGACGTCCTGCGCTTGCTTCTTGGTGCCGACGAACAGGATGACTTTCTTCTCACGAGCCATCTGCTTGACGGCTTCGTAGGTTTCGCGCAGCTTCTGCACGGTGAGCGCGAGATCGATGATGTAGATGCCGTTGCGCTCCTGGAAGATGAAGGGCTTCATCTTGGGGTTCCAGCGACGGGTTTGATGCCCGAAGTGGACGCCTGCCTCGAGGAGTTCGCGCATGGTGATTACAGACACAAGGATTCTCCTTCTGGCCCCGGGCCGCGTGCTGTCCTAGCCGTGCGATCCGTGTCGAGAGGCCATCGTCGCCTGCCGTCCCTGGCGGGCGTAGTAAAGTGAGCCGCCTGTGAGTGCGGCGCAGAGAGTATAGCATGAGGCCGGGATGCCGTCGAGCCGCTTTGCCGCCCCGGGGCCTGCTAAGGGCCCACGGCGGAAATACCGAAGCTCAAAGGCGATGCGATGGTTAGTCACCGGTGGCCTTGGGTTCATCGGCTCGAATTTCATCCGGCTGGCCTTACGGGAGCGGCCGGAGCTTGAGGTCGTCAATCTCGACGCAATGACCTACGCGGGGAATCCGGCCAACCTGCGTGACGTCGAGAGGGACGCTCGCTACCGGTTCGTCCGCGGCGATATCTGCGACGCGGCGGCGGTTCGCGAAGCGATCGGCCCGGGCGTCGACGCGATCGCCAACTTCGCTGCCGAGACGCACGTCGACCGCTCGATCCTCGATCCCGAGCAGTTTCTGCGGACGGACATCCTGGGCACGCACGTCTTGCTCGAGGCCGTGCGCGAGCGCTCGATTCCACGCTATCTCCAAGTTTCGACCGACGAGGTCTACGGCGACGTCGCACAGGGCGAATCGGTAGAGACCGATACGCTGAAGCCCCGCAGCCCATACTCCGCGAGCAAGGCCGGCGGCGACCTGCAGGTGCTCGCCTATCGCTCGACCTTCGACGCACCCGTGCTGATCACGCGCGGCAGCAACACCTACGGGCCGTATCAGTACCCGGAAAAACTGATCCCGCTCTTCATCACGAATCTCATCGACGATCAGCAAGTGCCGGTCTACGGCGACGGATTGCAGATTCGCGACTGGCTGCACGTCGAGGATCATGCACGCGGCATCATGCACGTGCTCGAGCACGGCGAGCTGGGCAACGTCTACAACATCGGCGGCGGCAATCCGCATACCAACATCGAGATCACCCAGCGGCTGGTCGCGGGCTGCGGACGCTCGATGGAGACGCACGTCCGCCACGTGGCCGATCGTGAAGGGCACGACCGGCGCTACGCAGTCTCTTCAAAGAAGGCGCACGCGCTCGGCTGGACGCCGCACGTCGGATTCGAGCAGGGTCTTCGCGACACGATCGCGTGGTATCAACAGAACGAGGAGTGGTGGCGCCCGCTCAAGTCCGGCGAATTCCTCGACTACTACAAGCGTCAGTACGCGCACCGGTAAGGAGTTTATGAAGGGCGTCATTCTCGCGGGAGGTCTCGGCACGCGGCTGCGGCCGCTCACCAAAGTCACCAACAAACATCTCTTGCCGATCTACGACAAGCCGATGATCTACTATCCAATCGAGACGCTCTGCAAGGCCGGCATCAAAGACATCATGATCGTGACCGGCGGGAACTCCGCCGGCGATTTCTTGCGCCTGCTCGGCAACGGTAGGGACTTCGGCCTCAAAGACATCTACTACACCTATCAGGAGGGCGAAGGCGGCATCGCCGACGCGCTCAAACTCTGCGAGCACTTCGCCGAAGGCCACCGCATCGTCGTGATCCTGGGCGACAACATCATCCAAGACGACATCACGCCCTACGTCCGCAAATTCGAGGAGCAAGACTCGGGCGCGCGCATTCTCTTGAAGGAAGTCGAAGACCCCGAACGTTTCGGCTGCCCGCAACTCGACGGCGACCGCATCGTCCGCATCGAAGAGAAGCCCGCCAAGCCTGCGAGCAGCTACGCGGTGACGGGCATCTACATGTACGATCGCCGCGTCTTCGACTTCTGCAAACGCCTCAAGCCCTCGGCGCGAGGCGAGCTGGAGATCACCGACGTCAACAATGCCTATATCAAGGAAGGCGATCTCTACTACGACATCCTCGACGGCTGGTGGACCGACGCCGGCCAATTCGAGAGCTTATACAAGGCGGCACAGCTCGTGGCGGAGTCGAAACTCGCGCTTCCAAAAAGGTGAGCTGCAGAGTCTGCGGCGGGCACGTCGAGCCGCTGTACGAATCGCGAGGGAGCGCGGTAAACTCCCAGGCCGTGCTCGTGCCTGGGCCAACACGGCTCGATCTGTGCACGACGTGCGGCCACGTTCAGACGCGCCCTATCCGAGAGCTGGATTCCTATTACGCTTCGGATTATCGCTTTTATTCGACGAGCATGGAAGAAGACGACCTGTGCTCCACCCCTTCCGGTGCATCCCTTTTCAGATCCGAGCGTCAAGCGGATATCGTTGAAGCTTTGACCGACCTCTCAAAGCCGCTTCGCGTCCTCGATTTCGGATCGGGTAAGGCGCGCACGCTCAGCCTCCTCCTCGAGCGCCATCCTCAGCTGATTCCGCACGTGTTCGACGTCAGCGAGAACTACCGCGAGCATTGGCAACAGTTCGTGCCGCCGACACAGCAGGCAAGTTTCTCTATGCCTGAGTCATGGTCTCAATCCTTCGATTTAGTGCTTTCCTTTTTCGCGCTCGAACACGTGGAGCGGCCGGCTGCCTTCGCGGCAGCACTTCGTAAATTGTTGCGAATCGGCGGGCGCGTTATTCTATTCGTTCCTGACATGTATTCCAACATCAGCGACATGATCGTCGTCGATCATGTAAATCATTTCTCACACCAATCGCTGGACCACGTGTTCCGCGAGGCGGGCTTCACCGATATTGCGATCGATTCATCGACGCAACCAGGCTGGTCAATCGTCCAAGCTCAAAACGATCGCGGAGGACTGTCGACCAGCACCCACTCTTTTCCGGACCAGCGAGAGGCCGCACGCGAAATCGCCGACCGCTGGACGCAGCTCGGTGAGCGTGTACGAGCCTTGGAAGTGGCACATCCCGCGCGGGGCCGGTCGGCGATTTACGGGAGCGGTGTCTATGGGCTCTTTCTCGCAACATCGATGAGCGAACCCACTAGCCTTGGCTGCTTCCTGGACAGGAATCCTTTTCGCCAAGGTTTGCGCTTCTTCGACGTCCCTGTCATTGATGCAGCCGATGTCCCCGACACGATTGAAATGGTTTACGTGGGCATTAACCCGCTTTTTGCACGGGGCGCGGTCGCTCAATGCGCCGCGCTTGCACGCCGTCACCGCGAGTACTTCTTTGTCTAACACTGCACCCTCCGTTCTTGTTGCGGGAATCGCGGGCGCATCGCTCGGCACTGAGATTGCCAAGGCGCTGAGAGCTTCGGGCATACGATACCGGGTCATCGGGTGTGACATCTCCGAATTGGCATTCGGACACTACAGCGAGCTTTTTGACGAGACGTTGATCGTGCCGGTGGAGCGCTACATTGAGCATCTTCTGGAAACCTGCACGCGCCTCTCCGTGAATGTAGTCGTACCCGGGGGAGACCGCCCGATGGCGCTGATTTCCGGAGCGGCGGATCGGTTTACCGAGCGCGGCATCGCCGTCGCTATAAATTCGCCGAGCATCGTCGCCCGTTGCTCCGATAAGTACGAATGCTCTAAGGAGCTTGAAGCTCTGGGCTTTCGCGTTCCAAAGACGATGATGCTTCACGATGATGCCGATGCGAATGCGGCTCCACTTCCATGCGTGGTCAAGCCGAATTCGGCCAGCGGCGGAAGCGCTTTCGTTTTCTATGCTGCAACGGCCGATGATGTTGGCCTCTATGCGCGATACATTCGCGAAAACGGGCGCGATGCCGTCGCCCAAGAGTACATCGGTGCCGAGAACGGCGAATTTACCGTTGGCGTTTTGAGCAGCGCAGATGCTTTGGTTACCGGCGCGATAGCCTTGCGTCGTGCTTTCCCCTCCAAGCTTTCGATTGCGGCCACTGGTCCTGGGTTCCTCATCTCCAGCGGGTTTACGCAGGGGCATATCGGCGATTACCCGGCCGTAACCAGCACGGCTGCGCGCATTGCGAAAGCACTCGGCAGCACCGGGCCGATGAACGTTCAGGGGCGTCTCGATATTGAAGGTCAGTTCGTCCCCTTCGAAATAAATCCGCGGCTTTCTGCCAGCACATATCTGCGCGCAATGGCTGGCTTCAACGAGGTTGACTATCTCGTTCGCTACCTGCTGAAGCTCGAGCCCGGAGTTCTCAGTATTCGGCCCGGTTGGTATTTGCGAAGCCTAACCGAGACATTCGTTCCAGACGAAAACATAAAGAGATGATTCGCTGGATTCGCGAGCGGTTGGGAACGGCACCCTATAACGACATCAATCTCGCCGGCTGCACGATCGTCGACGTACGAGACCTCGTCGATAAGGCCGGTAACCCCGCTGGCGCCATTTCGAAGCTTGTGCTTGATGCGGTCCGGGCCTATCAGGCCGGGGAAACCGTTGTCGTCGCATGCGACTTCGGCATCTCGCGAAGCAACGCCATTGCGGCAGGCGTTCTCTCCGTCGTAGAAGAGATGAGCTATTCGCAGGCGCTTCGCGACGTCGCCGAGCGAACCGGTGAGCGCGAGATAAAGATCGACGTCGCTACAGCGGTCGCCCAAGCATTCGGTGCGACGGAGCGCAGACCACATTCCGCCCGCCCGCTAATCACCGGGGCAAGCGGATTTCTTGGCGGGGCGCTCCTGCGCTCACTTGGCGGTCGGCATGACGCGCTCGGACCCAGCCGTTCGGAGCTCGACCTCGAAGCCGGGACGCTCGCACTAGCCGAGTACTGCGACCGCGAGAGCGTCGGCCAAATCGTGCACTTAGCTTATCCCCGCGCATACACGAACACCGAGAGCGCAGCTAAGAGTATGCTGATGTTGCGCAACATTCTCGACGTCTGTCGTAGCCGCGACATTCGCCTCATTCTCGTATCGGGTGCGGTTGTTTTCAGCGGGTACACGGGGGCCGATCTGGTTGCCGACGAGGGATTCGAGCCCTGCCCGAAAGGTGTCTACGGAGAGACGAAGTTCATAGAAGAGACGCTAGTGAGCATGCATTCGAATCGAGGCGACGTTCGATCCGTCGTGTGCCGGCTGAGCTCAGTCTATGGACCCGGTGGCCAACGCCCGCGATTCATTCATACTTTCTTCCGCCGCGCCATGCTAGGGGAGACGATCGTGACGCATCGCTACGAAAACGGGCGCCCTGCAGTCGATCTCCTCTTTATCGACGATGCCGTCGATGCTCTTCGGCTCGTGATCGACTCCGAGATACAAGGTGTCGTCCACTTCGGTTCGGGGCATCTCGATACTACGTTCGAGCTTGCAAAGACGATCGTCTCTATAGCCGGCGCTGATGTACGCGTCGAGGAACTCGCCATTGCTGAAACAACGGCGAACGTTGCCCTCAACTCTTCCAGGGCGCTTCACGAACTGCACTGGTCGAGTCGAGTCAATGTACCCGATGGCCTCGCGCGAACGCTCCTCAATAAGCCCTCAGATCGACAAACGGATGCCCTCGCATGAATGATCCTTCACCAAAAGATCCCACACTCGTAAAGGCCATGGGCGCCGACGCCGAGGTTCTCGCACTCAAGCGAGAGCTTTTCGCAAAGAGCGCTGATTACCGATTCTCCTATAATTTCACCTGGCTCGGCAGACCGATCATCCAGTACCCGGATGACCTCGTGGCCCTTCAGGAGATCATTTGGTCGGTCAAGCCGGATCTGATAGTCGAAACGGGCATCGCGCATGGCGGCTCTCTTGTGTTTTTCGCATCGCTACTCAAGCTTTTGGGCGGAAGGCGCTTGGCGCTCGGCGTCGACATCGATATTCGTGCGCATAACCGGAGTGCAATCGAGAGTCATCCCGTCTCGGATTACATTTCGATGATACAGGGCTCGTCCGTCGCTCCGGAGACTGTCTCTCAAGTCTTTGAGCGCGCGCGGGATGCGCAGAATCCATTGATCGTCCTCGATTCGAATCATACCGAAGAACACGTGTTGGGTGAACTTCGTGCCTACGCCCCGCTGGTTAAGGAGGGGAGCTATATCGTGGTCATGGACACGGCAATAGAATTCGTCGATAAAGAATATCCCGGCCGTCAGTGGAAAGTCGGAGATAACCCGTTCACCGCAGTTCATAGATTCCTGGAGGAGAGCCCGCGATTCACCATCGATGCAGAGTACAACGACAAATTACTCCTCAGCGTCGCGCCCGACGGGTTCCTGCGCTGCGTCTCGAATACGTAGGAAATCATAGATGAAGGCTGTTATTCTCGCGGGCGGCCTCGGGACTCGAATCAGCGAAGAGACTGCGGTGCGCCCGAAACCGATGGTCGAGATCGGCGGTAAGCCCGTCCTTTGGCATGTCATGAAGGCGTACTCGCATTTCGGCATCAATGATTTCATCGTCTGTCTCGGCTATAAGGGCTATATGATCAAGGAGTACTTCCATAACTACTCCTTACATATGTCCGACGTAACGATTGATTTACGCGACGGCAATCTCACCGTGCATCGGAGCGACGTCGAGCCCTGGAAGGTTACGCTCATCGATACCGGCGAGATGACCCAGACCGGAGGGCGGCTCAAGCGCGTGTGCGCCTATCTCGATCCTCACGAACCATTCTGTTTCACCTACGGCGACGGTCTCTGCGATGTCAACATCTCCGAAAGTATCGCCTTTCACCGTAAGCAAGGCACGCTTGCTACGCTGACCGCGGTGCAACCGCCTGGGCGGTTCGGTCAACTCGAGCTCTCGGCCCAACGGATAACCTCTTTCCGCGAAAAACCGCCAGGCGACGGCGCCTGGGTCAACGGCGGCTTCTTTGTCTTGCAGCCTGCGGCGATCGACTATATAAAAGGCGACGACACCGTTTGGGAAAGAGAGCCACTCGAACGTCTCGCACGCGAAGAACAACTCTCAGCATTCGTGCACCGCGGCTTCTGGCAACCCATGGACACGATGCGTGATAAAACATTGCTCGAAGGCCTCTGGTCCGAGGGCAAAGCCCCGTGGAAGGTTTGGTAGATGCGACAGACGCAGCCGGCGACGACAACCGAACACATCCCCGTCTTCATCCCGCACATCGGCGTCGATACGCTCAAACACCTCACCGACGCTTTCGACGTTGGCTGGCTCGGCATGGGCGCAACAACCAAGGAGTTCGAGGAACGCATCGCCGCCTTTCTCACGCTGAAGAATCGTTACGTCGTAGCGACGAACACCGGAACCTCGGCACTGCACATCGCACTGCTCAGCACGGGAGTCGGCGCGGGCGACGAGGTGATCGTCCCTTCCTTCAACTACGTCGCAGATCATCAGGCGATCCGCTATACCGGCGCCGATGTCGTCATGTGCGATATCCGCGACGACAATCTCGGGATCGATTGCGGGAAGGCTCGTAAGCTCATTACGAAGCGCACCAAAGCCATTCTGCCATTGCATTTTGCCGGCATTCCCTGCGATCGCGCCGGCGTCTACGCGCTCGCTCGCGAGCACGGTTTGCGCGTCATTGAAGACGCCTGCCACGCGTTCGGCAGCACAATCGACGGTACGAAGATCGGCACCGACGGTGACATCGCGTGCTTCAGCTTCGATCCGGTGAAGATCATCACGTCGATCGACGGAGGCTGCGTCGTCGTCAATACTCGAGCAGAGGTCGAGAAGCTGCATCATCTTCGCCTCCTCGGCGTCGATAAGGATACGACCGAGCGTTACAAGAACTCGCGCGCCTGGGAGTACGACGTCGTCGATCAGGGCTTCCGCTATCATCTGACCAACATCATGGCGAGCGTCGGAGTCTCGCAGATCAAGCGCATCGACGAGTTCATCGCGTCACGGCGAGCGACGTGCGAACGCCTCAGCCGTGCGTTTGCCGATCTGCCGAACTTCCGCGTGCTGCGCACCGATTACCGCGACGTCAGCCCCTTCATATACAGCATTCGCGTACTCAACGGCAAGCGGCAGGCGGTGATCGATCACCTCAAGGCGCACAACATCGCCACGGGCATTCACTTTCTGCCCGTTCATCACCACACGTACTTCGCGTCATGCCGCCGCGACGATATGACCGTGACCGACGCGGTCTCCGAAGAGATCCTGACGCTGCCCCTCCACTCGAACATGAGAGAAGAGCACGTCGCGCGCCTGATCGACGCCGTTACATCCCTCTAGCTACGGAAGTTCGGCATTCTCGAGCGTCGGAAAGGCGCGATCCCGCTCCGAGATAATCGAGACCGGGTGCGGCCACGGGATCCCGATCACGGGATCGTCGTAGGCGATCCCTCGGGCAGCCGCCGGCGTATAGGGATGCGATATTGCGTAGTGCGCCTCGGTGCCGTCCATCAGCGTCTGATAGCCGTGCGCGCAACCGGCCGGGATATACAATCCGGCATGATTCTCTGCGCTCAGCTCGACCGCGACAAAGCTGCCGAAGGTCGCGCTGTCGCGACGCAGGTCGACGATCACATCGTAGAGCGCACCCGCGGTGCAACGCACGATCTTCACTTCTTCGTCAGGCGGCAGTTGATAGTGTAGACCGCGGATCGTGCCGGCTCGCTCGTTGAATGCGATGCTGTCCTGCACGAACTCCGCCGCTAGATTCCGCGCGCTGAAGGCTTCGCGGTCGAAGGTACGCGCAAAGAACCCGCGCCCGTCAGCGATACGTTCCGGGACGACAACGAACGCGCCGGCAATCGCCGTCTCCTCGAATCTCAAAAGATCTCGAGCCTCGGCGTCGCGACGACGAAGCGCCCTCCCCAAGCGCGTACGTGCGCGTTCTGCTCGACGACTTCGTCCCTGATATTCCATGGCAGGATCAGAACGAAGTCTGGCTTGGTCTGCGCGAAGCGCTCCGGCGCGTAGACCGGTATGCGCGATCCCGGGAGCAAAGTGTTCTGTTTGAGGGGATTTCGATCTACGGTGTACCCCAGCAGGTCGCTCTTGATCCCGCAGTAGTTGAGCAGCGTGTTGCCCTTTGCCGGAGCGCCGTAGCCGGCGACGCTCTTCCCCCTGCGCGCAACGCCGATCAAGAATTCGAGCAACGCGGCCTTGTGCTCGAACACGTGCGCCGAAAACGCCCCGTACGTCCGCAGATCGAGTAGGCCAGCACGCCGCTCGTCTTCGAGCACCTTCGCTACACTCGCCGTTGCTACGCGCGCATCCGCCGAGTGCGAAATCCAGACGCGCAGCGACCCGCCGTGCGTCGTCAGCTCTTCGACGTCGATCACCTTGAGCGCATGCGACTTTAGCAGCGTCACGAGCGCATGGAGCGAGAAATACGAAAAGTGTTCGTGATAAATCGTGTCGTACTGCACAAATTCGATCAAACGAAGGAGATGCGGAAACTCGACGCTGATCGTGCCGTTCTCGGCAAGCAGCGCGCGAAGGCCGTCGACGAAATCATGCACATCGGGAACGTGTGCGATGACATTATTAGCGATCACGAGATCGGCTTTGCCGTGCTCGCTCGCCAGCGCAGCACCGGTCTCGCCCCCAAGGAAAACGCTGACGGTGCGCACGCCGCGCTCCTGCGCGATCGCGGCGACGTTGCGGGCCGGCTCGATCCCGAGCACCGGTATGCCGGCACGCACGAAATATTGCAGCAGATATCCGTCATTGCTCGCGGCCTCCATGACGAGGTCCTCGGTGCCCAGCCCGAGCCTCGCAATCGCAGCCGCCACATAGCGCTGACTGTGCTCCAGCCACGACGTCGAATACGACGAGAGATATGCATAATCGCCGAAGATCGACTCAGGCGTTTCGAACGCCTCGAGCTGCACGAGGAAACAGCGCCCGCACACCAATGCGTGAAGCGGATAAAACCGCTCGCCGTCGCTCGCGCGATCCAGGGGCACGTACGAGTTCGACAGCGGCGAAACGCCGAGATCAACGAACGTCTTTTCGAGCGGCGCGGAGCAGCTCCGGCAATTCGGCTGGTTCACCGCGCGGCATACTCCTCGATTTGCGCGATGGTCACTTCTCGCGCCGGCACTCGCGCTGCTACCTCGCGATACCATCGCGCCGTCCACGCCACGGTTTCGCGCGCGTCGAGCTTTGACTTCCAATCAAGTTGCTGACGCGCCTTGGCTGAGTCAAGCCGGAGTTGTCCCGCCTCGTGCGGCCGTGCCGTCGTGTCAATTTCGATGCGCTCCGGTTTGCCCATCGCGCGATAGAATGCGCGCGCGAGTTCGATGGCGCTAACGTGTGACTCAGTCTCCGGCCCAAAGTTCCACGCGCCTGCATCGCCTGCACCGAGCGACGACGCCAGCGCAAGATACCCTGTCAATGGCTCCAGCACGTGTTGCCAGGGCCGCACCGCGCCGGGATAGCGCAGTACGAGCGGCTTGTCGCACGTAATGGCGCGGACCACGTCGGGAACGAGACGATCCGCGGACCAATCCCCACCCCCGATAACGTTTCCTGCGCGCGCGCTTGCGACGCGAAATGCCGCCGTTCCATAGGACGCCGCATAGCCATGCGTCACGAGTTCGGCGGCCGCCTTACTACTGCTGTAGGGATCCTCACCACCCAAAGGATCGTTCTCGCGAAAGGGCATGTTACGCTCGTCATTGCGGTAGCATTTGTCGCTCGTAACCACGACGACATCGCGGACGCCGTTACTTCGCGCGGCCTCGAGCACGTGTGCCGTTCCCAACACGTTGATTGCATAAGTCGCGACCGGATGTTCGTAACTCGCGCGTACAAGCGCCTGCGCGGCGAGATGCAGGATGGTCTCGGGCTTCGTTTGCTTCACGCAGCGCCGAACAAACGCTTCATCCCGGACATCGCCGATCAGCGACTCCATCTCCCCGTCGAGCGCAAGCAACTCGAAGAGGTTTGGTTGCGTCGCCGGTGCAAGGGCTAGGCCGCTGACGCGCGCACCCAAGCGCAACAGCATCATGACCAACCATGCACCCTTGAATCCGGTGTGCCCCGTGACCAGGACGCGCCTTCCCTTCCAAAAGGACATTGAGCGTAAGCTTGCACATCGCCGGTGCCGATACATCCAAATGTGATTGGTAGACCCTCATGAGCGGCTCCGAAAGCTTCCCGCTCGTCAGCATAGCGATCCCATCCTTTAACTACGCCCACTTCGTCGACGGGGCCATCCGCAGCGCGACGGCGCAAACCTACCAAAACCTCGAAATCGTCGTCATCGATAATGCGTCGACCGACAACAGCGTCGAGGTCATCGCCAAGCTCGCCGCGATCGACCCGCGTATTCGCTATACCGTCAACCCGACGAACGTCGGGATGCACGAGAACTTCCGGCTCGTGCGCGAGGCATGCAAGGGTGAGTATCTCGTCTTTCTCTCGGCCGATGACATTCTGTTCCCGCACCATATCAGCGCTGCGATAGAGTATTACCGAACGCATCCCGAATGCGACTTGCGCCACACCGGCTTCGCCCTGATCAACGAGTTTGGCGAGATCGCTGAGGCGTTCGATCATCCGGGACATCGCGGCATTCGCTCCATATCAGCGCGCGAAGAGCTCGGGTATGCGCTGGTGGCCGACGGCCATTACATGTTTCCGTCGATCGTCTTTCCGCGTCGCGTTTTGGATGCGATCGGGCCCTTCCCGACGCACGTGGTCGCTGGAGATATGGAATACATGTTCCGCGCCAACCGCGCCGGCTTCCGGATCGCCTTCGACGGAAGCCCCTCAACCGGCTATCGGCGCCATCCCGGCGGAGCGAGCTCGCGCGAAAATCACATTCAGACCGGAAAGCATCTCCACGACTGGCTGACGTTGTACGACGAAAATCTCCTCCCTGAAACACTCCCGCGATTGGTGGGACGGCGGCGCAGCATCATCGCCATGATCGAGAGCCGCGTACGGCCGTTACAAATGTATGCACCGCAACGCGCGGAGGAGATTTTTGAGCGCGAAAGGGAGCTCTTTGCGCGCGTTCGTGCAAAAGCCGAGGCAATTCCGGATAAGCTCGATGCGGCGTCGGCGCCATACCCTCGCTTCAGTATCGTTCTCCCGACGATGAGCGCGCTGGGTCAGCTCAAGCGCTCGATCGACTCGGTGGGGCAACAAACCGAATCCTCCTGGGAATTGATCGTCGTCTCGAACGATGGGCGCAACATCGAAGGCGTGCTTCACTACTTCATGGATCCCAAGCGCCTCGTCTACCTCGAGACGTCGAACAACGGAAATGCAGCCAACGCAAGGAACATGGCGTTGCGGATCGCGCGCGGCGAGACGATCGCCTACTTGGACGAGGGGGATTCGTGGCACCCGCGCTATCTCGAGATGCTCGGCAGAGCGCTCGACGGCTCCGGGGCCGACTTCGTTCGCAGCGGCGCCTCGCTAGCGCTGTACGACGCGCTCGAGTTCGGGCCGGGGAACCTCCTGCTGCGAGACGAGTCGTTTTTTGCGCCGGCCGCAAGTCAATATGTCGACGCTTACGGTTTTTATGCTCCGCTCAGTGCGATAGCCCATCGCTCGTATCTTCGCGAGGTCGTCGGGACCTTCAACGAAACCCTCGCACTGCTGGAGGATTGGGAGATCGCAGCTCGCCTCGTCTCCACCCCCAACCTGCGTGGCGTGGATTTGCGCGAGATTTTGGTGGAGAGCGCCTATTATCGCGGTCTCGCGCAACAGACGCTCGGCAATCGCATCGCCGCACTTCCGCGTAATTATCAAGCCGTCTCGAGTACGCTGCGAAGCGACCCCTCGGTCCTGGCCGCTCGGGCCGGAGAGATAGTAACGGCGGCGAACACGTTCCTTGCCGACAAGGGAAACATCGAGCATCTTCTCGCATTCATCCGGTCGATAAGCGGCTTTAGAAAAGCTTGACGAAGATTTTGTTCGTTCGCGGCTGTCCGCGCTCGGGAACCACGTTGCTGGCCGACGTACTCAACGAGGACCCGCGCATTGCGCTGATGGTCGAGTACCCAATTGGTAGGCTGGTGGGCGACCTGCTGCCGATTTTCGCGTACGAGAAGCATATCGCAAACAAATTCCAGATACCATTTGCCGGGCAAACGCCCTCGGCCGCGCACGAACGCTTTTTCGACCCACTCGCAAACGGGCCGCATTTGAAGTTTCCGTCGCGTTACCCGACATTGCAAAGGTTGCCGGCGATCGTCAAAGGCGTTCTCGAAGCCGCATTCGAGAAGTCCGAGATCTCGATCATGGGGTCTAAGACGCCCGGGCGCTGGATCGGGACCGACTTCGAGATGGTGAAAACCATCTTCGGCTCTCCAAAAATCGTTTTTGTCGTGCGGAACCCACGCGATACCGTGAACTCCATCCTCAATCGCCGCAATCTGACTCGCGCAGGGCGCGACAACTGGCAGTATGAAACAGCCGGGGAGGCGATCGACGCATATCACGAGGCGACCGCGCAGCTGATGTCGTGCGCGTCGGAGATGCCCGACCATACCTTCGTCGTCGGTTACGAAGACCTGCTGGCGGACCCATCGGATACACTTCGCAGATTGGGTGAATTCCTCGAGGTGGATCTGCGCGACCGCAGCGGCCTGATAAAACAAAGCAATCGCGGAAAATCGATTCTGACGGCCGACGAGGAACGCAGCGTGGACGAGGCGTTCGGCGATGCTCTACGCACCTGGGATCAAAAGCGCTTCACCGGAGACGGAGTCCGAGCCGCGGCGATGCTCGGGGATTGTCTAATGAGACCGGTAGACGGCTTTCGCTACCGCTTCGATGCCTCGTCCGCTCCGAGAGGCTTCTTCGGCGCGGGCTGGTCCGAAGCCACGAGCGACGGCATGTGGAGCGACGGAGAGGTAGCAGACATCTGGGCGTCGATACCGGCGGGGCGCTACGAACTCCTAATCGAGCTGGCCGGCTTCGTCCCGACGCCGCAGTCGCCACCGGTGAGGTGCGCGATGAGCATAGGTGAGAGGGTGGCCGCCACGCTTACTTTCGAGAACATGAAGCTCTTGGAGTTGGATTTCACCGCCGTTGAATTACCGCACGACGGGGCCGCGCGATTGAGTTTCCGATTCGAAAAACTAGCGGAGGCTCACGAACGCGGCGGGCGGGCCGACGACGCCCGCCATCTCGGAATCTGCGCGCGATCCTTCAGGATATCCCGCGTAAGCGAGGCCGGGGCGCGATGAGGATATTCATTGCGATCCTCACGCGCTTTGGCGCCACGAAGCCCTTTCTCGAGGGCGTTTCAAAGCTTCAGCTGCCGCGCGGCAGCGCGTCCATGCACAGCATCGTCTCCGGCGACTTCGCGCCCGCGCAACGTGAAATGCTTTTCGTTCAAGCCATGGACTGGGGCGCCGAATATATCCTCACGCTCGACGATGACGTCGCGCCTTCGCCGAGTGCGGTGATGGATTTGATCGACGCCATTCGTAGCGATGCGGCGGCTGGAATCGTCGGCGCGTTGACGAACGGGCGCGACGGGTCGCCTGCCGTTGCCGGCAACTGGGACGCCGCGAGTCCGGTTCCGCAAGTCGTCGAAGCGATCGGCTTCGGATGTGCGATAGTCCGCGCGTCGATTGCGCGCACGATGGAGCGCCCGCTCTTCTCCGCGCAGGTCGAGCTCGACTTCGATGAAAGCCGTGCAACGCTCGCCGGCGACGATTACCGGTTCTGCGCGCGCGTGCGCGAGGCGGGATATAACATCATTCTCCTTCCCGGCCTGCGGGTCGACCGCATCAACCGGGCGACTGGCATCGTCGAGAAACCACAACCTCGGCGCACGCCGAGCATTCAACACGTACAACACGCCGACGTAGCCTATGGCAAGCCGGCGCCGGTCTTCCAAGCTCCCGCCATCAACCTCTCGGCGCGCGTGCTCTATCTGCACGTCGGCGTTCACAAGACCGGAACGACCTCGATTCAGACGCTGCTTGCGGCAAACGCACCGGCTCTCGCCTCAGTCGGCATTCACGTGCCCTACAAGGGTCGTCCCGTCACGTACTTCAAGACACCGTATGTTACGCAACATAACGTTGCGTGGGGTCTGAGCGAGTTCGTGCAGTACGACGCAAAGGACGGCGGCCTTGAAGAGATGGCCGAGGAGATCGCGCGGATCGACGCGCCGGCGGTCGTCGTATCTTCTGAGGACTTCGAGTTCTTACACACGAAGCCGGAACTGATCGCCAAGCTCGCGGGGACCTTCAAACGGCTCGGCCGCGACGTGCGCGTCATCATCTATTTGCGCGCACAGCACGATTACGCCCTCGCAATCTACAACGAGCACTCCAAAGCCGGCCACGGCATCAATCCCGCCCGCTACCTCGAGGAAATCTCGAGGACCGGCGTTTACGAACCCAAAGGCGCCGTGGGTGTCTATACCGGCGTCAACCGCTTCGCCTACCTTCCATTGATCCGCGCGTTTGCCGACGCCTTTGGAGACGAGGCCATGATCGTTCGCGCGTATCAAAGCGGCCGGCACCCGGACGACATCCTCAAAGAGTTCCTCGCGCTCATCGGCGCAGAGCGGCTCCCGTTCGCCTCGCTCGCAAAGCCCGGCGAGCTCAACGTGTCTCCGTCGTTCGCCGCCGTCCTCAACGGCATCTACGGCGGCGTGAAAACGCGCCTTCCCGAAGCGCCCAACATCGAGCAACTCGTGCGTGAACGCGCGGCCTCCTCCGACATCCCGATCTTCAATAGGAAATTCGACATCATCACGGAAGCCGAGCTCCAGATGCTTCTCGAACGTTTCGGTCCGGAAAATCTCGAGATCGAGCGGCTCTACGGGGCATCGATTCCGTTCCGCGCCGCGGCCGATCTTCCGCAGCGCGACATCTCGGCTTGGGAGGCCGTTCGCAAGCAGCGCGACCTGCTCGATTATGCGATCGAGCGCTGGCAGATATCGTGAACTTCGGTGTCAACGTCGTCGGGTTCGTCAGCGCGCGCCTCGGCATCGGCGTAGCGGCCCGCGCCTCGATAGAGGCGCTGGTAGCGTCGAACACACAGGTGGCGGTTATCGACGTGCAGCTCCCCGATGGGCGCTCCGGACACGATCAGAGCTGGGCTCACTTGAACATTCGCAGTTTGGATGCGCTGCCGTATGCAGTCAATCTGGTTCACATCAATCCGCCCGAAGCAGAGACGATATGGAACCAGATTCCGCAAGTCTTCAAAGGGCGCAGTAACTTCGCCGTTCCGTTTTACGAACTCGCGGACATGCCGGAAAGCTGGTACATTCATCTGCAGCGCTACGATGCGCTGCTCGCGCCGACGCTGCACATAGCAGGTTCGGTACGAAACCGGGTCCCGTTGCCGGTCGCGCACTATCCGATTTCGATCGACGTTGCGAAAGTCTCGCAGCTCGCTAGATCCGACTTCGGCATACCTGACGACACGTTCGCCTTTGTAACCACCTTTGATACCGACAGCGGTCTTCACCGCAAGAACGGCGTCGGCGCGCTCCGCGCTTTCGCCAACGCGTTTTACGGCCGGCCGGATGCCGTCCTTGTTCTCAAGGTCAACGGCATCGCCAAGCATGCCGAGCTCGACCGGGCAATCGCAACAATACCGGCGGGCCGTATCGTCGTCGTCGATCGCTATATGCCGTACGCCGACGTTCTCGGACTGTACGCAGCGTGCGATGCGTTCGTTTCGCTGCATCGAGCGGAGGGGCTTGGGCTCGGATTGCTCGAGGCAATGCTCTTAGGGAAGCCCGTGGTTGCGACCGCGTGGTCCGGCAATATGGACTTCATGGATGATACGAGCGCGGCGCTCGTGCCCTTCACATTCACGCCCGTGCTCGACACGCAAGCCGCCTACTCTCCGCTTGGATTCTCGCGGCGACAGTTGTGGGCCGAGCCCGATCTGCTCGCGGCATCGGATCTCATGCGCCGCCTGGTCGACGACTCGTCGTACCGCGGCGCAATCGCGGCAGCAGGTCAAGCTCGCGCGCGCCAGCGTCGCGACGCGTTTTTCCGCGGCGCAGGCCCTATCGTGCAGTCGGTACTAGTGCGCGATACGAGTCCAGAATGATCTGCGCGGCCCCGCCTTCGAAGAACGCCCGCTGACGTTGCATTACTGACGCGCGCGCCTTCTCCCCAATCTTCGCGGCGAGCCCGGGCTCATCGACGAGGCGGCGCATCAGTGCGGCCGCGTGCGAAACATCCGGCTCTGCCCAGCATACCGTCTCCCAATAGTTCGTCTGGCGGTACTCGGGAAGGTGATCGAGGATCGGCGTAAAGGAATAACGCACGAGGAGCGAGTTCTCGCCGTCCATGAAATCGAGATTCCCCGACCAGCCCGTGGCAACGACCGGCTTTCCGAGCATCATGGCCTCCATCAGACCAAGGCCGAGCCCCTCCGCCCGATGCAGCGACACGAAAGCGTCGCAAACGTCATAGAGCCCGAGTACATCTTCGTACGCCATGTAGCCGTCGACGATCAAGCATTTCGCCGGATCGATCGAGCGCAACGCATCCTCGAGAGATGTGTCGAACGCGGTGCCGTTGAGCTTGAGCACCAGCATTGCGCGGTCGTCGTCGTGAAACGCTTGCGCGAATGCGCGCACTACTGCGGCGCCATTCTTCCTGCTCGAACCGCTGCCCCGATCGAAGGACGCGATGAAGACGAAGGCATTCTCCGGGATACCGTAGCGCGCTCGATCGGCGCGCGCGGGCTTCCTTGACTCGCACGCCAAGGGATAGCTGATGACTCGTCCCGCGACCGCGTTGCGCAACGAAGACGCGATGTGTTCGCTGGGAGCGAGAACTGCATCGTACATGTTGAGAAGTCCGGGCCAGAGAACCGGAACCATGGGTGGTTCGAAGAACGGCACGATCGCGTTGAACCGGGCGGCGAAAAGGTGCGCAAACTCGTGATGTGCCACGTACGCTTGCGGCGGGTTGAGGTGCACGACCGTGATCGGATGGGGCAGCGCCTGTTTGCTGGGCAAGAACAGGTGCTCCCAGGTCAGATCTTTGCGCGCGTGCCCCGACCCGAAATCGAGGTCCACGACCGCGACGGGCACGCCCGCCTTCGTCAGGGCGCTGATGGTTGCGCGCGCGGCCGTGCCCAGACCGAGGCTTCCGCTAACCAACCCTACGACGTTGACGCCCGTCATGACAGAAACAGCCGAATCCCGACGACGACCAAGATGACGGCAAGCCCCGCACGGAAGGCGCGTTCGGGCAAGCGTTTCGCGAGCGGCGTTCCCACGATCACGCCCGGGATCGAACCTGCCAGGAGCAGTGCCGCAAGGCGCACGTTCACGTCGCCGAGTTTGAAATGCCCGATGATCGCCGGCACGAGCAGCACCACGGCAAACGCCACATCGGTACCGACCAGCGTGCGCAGCTGCGCTTGCGAAAGTACCAGCAGCAGCAACGGCAGGGTCAGCGAGCCGCTGCCGATCGAGGTGATGCTCACGAGCGTACCCACGACGAATCCCGTAACGATCAGCGGCACGCGGGGCAGCTGCGGCTCCTCGCGGCGTGCGTCCGGCGCGATCGATCGCGTGAACGCAACGGCCGCCGCCGCGACCAGCAGCGCGACGCCGAGGGCCAGCTTCAAGACGTGGTTGACGGTACCGATCGGAAGGTGCGCGTGCAGCCAGCCGGTGATCAACACGCCCACGATCGCGCCCGGCACGCCGCCCAGCGAGAGAAAGAGCAACGCACCGTAATGCACGGTTTGTGCGCGCATGTGGGTGAGAAACGCGACCACCTTCGTACCCAGGCTGAAGAGCAGATCGGAGCCGATCGCGGTGCTCGCGTTATAACCGAGCAGGAGCACGATGAGCGGGGTCGTCAGCGATCCCGCGCCCACGCCCGAATATGAAATGCAGAGGCCGACGATAAAGCCGACGATGATGGTTTGAATCACGCCCGCACCGCCTGCTCGATGTACTCGAGCAGATGCGCCGCCGACTCTTCGATGCGTTGCCGCGGCGTATCGATCAGCAGTTCGGGGTGCTCCGGTATTTCGTACGGCGACGAGACACCGGTGAAGTGCGCGAGCTCGCCGCGCCGCGCACGCTCATAGTGCCCCTTGACGTCACGCTGCTCCGCCGTCGCGAGATCGCATGCAACGTAGATCTCGTGGAAGGCGCTGGGATAGGCCGAGCGCGCCAGTTCGCGGTCCGCGGCAAACGGCGAGATCAACGCGCAGATCACGATGAA
>Ga0335073_10000471_pt1 | contig 51324 bp, 46 predicted proteins | sample Lox_Sample_22_FD_207093 | JGI IMG/M metagenome (GOLD analysis project Ga0335073, IMG submission 207093) | Soil microbial communities from Loxahatchee National Wildlife Refuge, Florida, United States - Lox_Sample_2.2 | ecosystem: Environmental > Terrestrial > Soil > Wetlands | place: USA... | reverse complement strand
TGACGGCATCCGTCACTCGCTGGATATCGGCCGGCGCGAGATAGGGATGCATCGGCAGGCTGAGAACACGGCGAGCGACGCGCTCAGCGTTGGGAAAGCTGCCCTTGCCGGCTCCGGCCGCCTGGGCCTCAAATGCCGGCTGCTGATGCAGTGCGACAGGATAGTGCACCGCGGTGGGGACTCCGGCCTCGCGCATTGCAGCCTCGACGGCTTCGCGGTCATCGATTTCTACCGTGTACTGCGCCCATGCGCTGGTGCGGTTGGGAGCCACGAGGGGTGTGTGCACCGCATCTTTAAGCAGCGCTGAGTAGCGATCGGCAGCTTCGCTTCGCGCAACCAACTCGTCATCGAAGACATCGAGCTTGGCCAGCAGCACTGCGGCCTGCAGGGTGTCGATGCGCCCGTTGATGCCGATGCGGGTGTGGTGATAACGGCGATCCTGTCCATGGTTACGCAACTCGATCATGGCAGTGGCCAGCCCGTCATCATTGGTGAAGCATGCGCCAGCATCTCCGTAGCAGCCCAACGGCTTCGACGGGAAAAAGCTGGTGCATCCGATGGTGCTCAAATTGCCGGAGTGGCGTCCGAAGTAAAGAGCGCCGTAGCTCTGGGCCGCGTCTTCGATGACTGCTAGATTGTGGCGGGCGGCGACGGTATTGATCGCATCCATCTCTGCCGGCTGACCGTAAAGACTCACAGGCATGATGGCCCGTGTGCGGGAAGTGACGGCTGCTTCGATCTTGGCAGGGTCGATGTTGTAGCTCTCTGGATCGATGTCGGCAAAGACGGGAACCGCGCCCAGCAGCATGATCATCTCGGCGGTCGCGAAGAAGGTGAAGGGCGATGTGATGACTTCGTCGCCGGAACCGATGCCAAGTGCCATCATGGCTAACAGGAGAGCATCGGTTCCGCTCGCCGCACCGATGCAGTGCTTCACGCCGATGCGGGCAGCCAGGCGTGTTTCGAGTTCGCGGACTTCGGGTCCGAGAATGTACTGGCCATGATCGAACACGGTTTGAATCCGCGCATCGATGGCCGGTTTCAGACGGCGATACTGGGCCTTGAGGTCGACAAAATCCATGTTTCTATTGTCGCCTAACCGGCGCCGCCTGGGTGGTGAGAACAGAACGCGCCGTCGGAATCAGGGCTGACGGCCTTCGGATGAAGCACGCTGCGAGCTGGCCCGGTCCAATTCGCGGTAGATTTCCTGGTTGCGGATGATGGCCTGCACGTACTCGCGCGTTTCCGTAAACGGGATCGACTCGACGAACTCGTCCATATCGCGGTAGTGGCCTATCGACTGCCAGTCAACGACGCGGTCGTCTCCAGCGTTGTAGGCGGCGAAGGCGTATTCCGGGCGGCCGCCGAACCTGTTCAGCGTCTGCTTCAGATAGAGGGTACCCAGGCGGATGTTCGTCGAAGGATCGAGCAGCTGGCTGGTTGCGAAGTGGTGAATTCCCTCTTCCTTGGCCATGCTCTTGCCGACACTGGGCAGCAGTTGCATCAGACCGTAGGCACTCTTGTTTGAAACCGCGCCTGGATTGAATTCGGATTCCTGACGGATGAGTGACGCCACCATGTACGGGTCGAGGCCGTTGGCCGCGGCACTCTCCTTTATGTCTGACCAATATGGCTGCGGAAACAGGATGCGCCAGTAGCCCATTGGGATCGACTCGATCGGCGCCGAGGTATAGAAGGGCAGGGCGTGCTTGAGCAGGCGCATGGCGCGAGCCGTCTCACCGTATGAAGCGTAGATCTCGGCCTCGGCGAAGGCGCCCCATTCGTCACTTCCGTCTGCCGCCAGAATCTCCGGAGCGATGTATTCGTTCAAGCCGGCATTCGCCAGCAGCTTCGCTTTGACTACATGCGGATCGTCCTCGGGCACGTCGTCGCTCAACTCGGGAATTGGTTCGGAGTGCATCGCCTCCAGGGTGGAAAAGCTGGCCGGCGTGACCTGACCTAGCTGAGTCAGCCGGTCCTGAGCGAGGGCGGCATAGTAGTAGTGCGGATATACGCGCGCCACAGTCTTGTAATAGCCCGCCGCCATGGCGGGCTTGTGGTCTTCCTCTTCGTACAGGCGGCCGCGCCAGTAGAGCGCCGAAGGAATCTCCTTGCCGCCCGCGTATTCGGCGATCTGCTCGTCAAAGAGCCGCGCCGCCTCACCATATTCGCCGATCCGGTAGTTCAGCCACGCCGCTCGCCAATGGCTGCTGGGCGAGTAGTTCGAACAAGGACCGGTGTGCGGAGATTCGCAGGATTTAGGAAAGCGCCGCGCGAGTTCTCCGTAATAGGCGATGGCGCGGGGAAAATCCTTGCGGAGCAGGTACATGTTGCCGCTGGAATAGAGCGCTTCGGCCAGCCACGGACTCTCCGGGAAGCGCGTCTTCATCTGCTCGACGATGAGTTGCTGCGTCTCGGTGTCGTCCTTGCCGCGCGCCAGTTCCATCAGTAGATATTGCCTTCTTGCTCCGGCCTCATCCGACGTATCCGGCAAGCGATCCAGTTCCTGCTTGTTCAGGCGCTTCAACTTCCAGTCACAGTGAGCGGCGGCAACAAGCAGACCATTGCGTGCGGAGTCGCCCAGCGAGGAGTCGCCGGCAAGGGAGCGGTATTCTTCTTCCGCGTCACCATAGTGGCCTGCGGCGTAGAGTGAATCGGCATGGTGACGCCGCTCCTCAGGAGGGAGCGACGTCAGTGTCCCCGAAGAGACCAGCTGCGCCCGAGCCTGGGAGGCCTCGCCACTGAGCGGAAAATTCAGGTAGACGCGCCGGAACTCTGCCCGCGCTTCAGCGGAACGCCCTGCCATCAGATTGGCCTTGGCGGCGGCGAGTTGAAAGTCCGCCTTGTTGGCAATCGCCTCACCGCGATGCGCATCCAGAATCCGCAAGGCCGCCTGAGGATCACCCTCTTGAAGGAACAAATTCGCCTCGAGCACAGGAACGCTGTGCACAAAGATCGAGTCTGGATGCTTCTGGTTGAAAGTGCTCAGTACCGTCTCGGCGTCAGCCAGCTTGTTGTCCTGCAGAAAGGCCTGCGCGGTCAGATAATCGGCGTAGTCGTCCAGCGATTTGCCGGCCTGGTCCGCTGAGTGAAATGCATTCACCGCCTCGGAGTACTTATGGTCCAGCAGGTAGGCATGGCCCAGCGCGAGATAAGCGGCAGCAGCGGCTTCCCCCGAGTGGCTATGAGCGTAAGCCGAAACCCCCGCATACGCTGCAGGAGAGCGCATGCTGGCCAGCTGCTGCGCCATCGGCCGCAGTTGCGACGAGGCGACAAAGGCCTGGTGGAGTTTCTGGCTGCGGGCCAGCTGTTTGGCCGTGAGCGGCTTGCGTGCATGCTTATGGTGAGACTTCGAGGTATGGCTGGCGGAGGCAACATGCGCCGAGCTGTGACTCGACGAATGAGTCGCGGAGTGTGACTTCGTCTCGGACTTTCTGGCGCTGTCGGTCTTCGCACTATGGCTCTTTGAACTATGGGCCTTTGAGCTTGAAGTTGACGATCCCGTCTGGGCGAGGGACACGCAGAGACTGCCCGACAGCACAATGACCGATAGCAGGGCGGCGTCCCGGCCGATCCTGCCCCACTTCACTTCTGATGTTTCCGCGCGCTTCACATTCATCGATCGAATAAATGCCCTGACTGTACTTTAAGCCGAAACGGCCTGCGATGCTCGCCCCAAATAAGGTAGAAAACTGCGATGTTTCCCACTTGGATACTTTTCGGTCCGAAATGGCAACCATCGGTTTCGAAGGACAATTCGCCGCGGTCCGTGCAGCGGAACGGTTTAACCGCTTTGCTCTTCGCCGCATCAGCCATTTAGGATAGATAAGGAACAGAGATCGAACCGGTCGTATTTCTGAGCGGCCCTTTTTCTGAAACTATCTGTCATGTCAACTATCCAAACACAAGGGACTGAGGAAGTTCACCCCGACGTTCTGCTCGTCAACCGCGCCCGCGCGGGTGATATGGAGGCGTACGAGAAGCTGGTGCGGCAGTACGACCGCCAGGTTTTCCGGATCGCCCAGCACATCACCCAGAACCGCGAGGACGCAGAGGACGTCGTACAGGATGCCTTCCTCAAGGCCTATGAGAAGCTCGATCAGTTTCAGGGTAATTCGAAGTTCTATACCTGGCTGGTACGGATCGCCGTAAACGAATCGCTGATGCGGCTGCGCAAGCGTCGCACCGGCCGTATGGTGTCGATCGACGAGGATGTTGAGACCGATGAAGGCTCCATGCCGCGGGATCTCGCGGATTGGGGTCCGGATCCGGAGCAGCAGTACGGTCAGTCGGAAATGGCCGAGATTCTGCGCAAGACGATTCAGGGGTTGCCCCCGGGATTCCGCGTGGTTTTCGTCTTGCGCGACGTTGAAGGACTTTCGACCGAGGAAACGGCCGAAAGTCTGGGTTTAAGTATTCCAGCAGTTAAGTCGCGCCTGTTGCGGGCGCGGCTGCAGTTGCGGGAGCGGCTCAGCCGATACTTCCGCAACCGATCCAAGGATGGTGTGAAGTGACCTGCTCAGAGTTTTTGGCGCAATTGGACGACCTGATCGACAATAACGTAACCGTTCCAGTGCGGGCCCAGCTCGAAGAGCATCTGCGCGGATGTGAGCATTGCGTCGTCACCCTCAATACCACCCGGAAGACGATCGAGATCTATCGCAAGCACGAGATTTACGAGTTACCCAACGAACTGCGCGAACGGCTGCACAAGGCTATCCTGGCCAAGTGCAAGAAGTGCTGAGAGAGCAGCTACCTTCACTATCGATCCATATTGCCTGAATAGTTGCTGTTTGGCGCCGGGGTAGTAGTGGTGCCGCCGCCATTGCCGCTTGAGTCGTCGCGGCGATGCAGCGTCGGCCGGTCGTCGCCCGTACTGTTCGGGTTATTCGGGTCTTGTGTCGTGCTCACGCGGCGAAGGGTTGGCTTGCCACCGTTCTTCCCGTCAGTCAGCTTGCGCTTGTTCTCGATACGGGCCAGCCGCGCCTTCACCTCATCGAACTCCGAAGTGGTGACTAGATATTCATCCCGCGGCGGCAGGATTTTCGCGATCTCTTCCTGCGAGTGGGCGATGCGATCCGGGGTCTGTGGATGGTCGGAGAACGCTCGCGCGACTGCTCCCGGCTTGTGCTTCTCAAGATCCTGAATCTTTTCGAAGAAGGTCACGAAGGCTTGCGGATCGTAGCCGGCGCGATACATATATTCGAGGCCGAGATAGTCTGCCTGGGCCTCGAACTCGCGCGAGAATTCCAGGAAGGTCAGCGGGATTGCCAGGTTGGCCGCTTCATAGATCCCGTATCCCGCCCAGCCACCAATAAAGATCAGCGGGATGGTGCCCAGCTGCGCGTAGTTGGCGCGGGTCATTTCGCGAGCCGCGTGGTGGGCGCAGACGTGAGCGGTTTCATGCGCCATGACGCCAGCCAGTTCTGCCTCTTCATCGGCAGCCAGCACCAGGCCGGAGTTCACGTAGAAGAATCCGCCGGGCAGCGCCATGGCGTTGATCTCATCCGAGTCGATAACCTTGATCGTGAACGGAACCTTGCAGTCGGAGTTCTTGACGATGTTCTGGCCGATGCGGTTAACGTACTCAGTTACCACCGGGTCGGTGATGAATTTCGTGCTCTTCTCGATCATCGCCGCGTAGGACTTGCCCATCTTGATTTCCGACTCGGTCGAGTACCAGTTGCCTACGCCCCGGCCGCCGATATCGCGCGTGCCCACGGCATTCACGTCGTTAATGCTGCCCTTCTTCACGCCGGGCATGGTGGCGTCTCCCGAGCCGTTCGGGGCAGAGGAGGTCGGTTGCGTCGAGGAGGCGGGAGTGGTCTGCGCGGTGCTGTCCTGATTAGGGTTAGCATCGCCGCTGGGCTTGGCATCGGGTGCCGGGAGCGGAACCGAGCCCGCCGACTTGCCTGCGGGAGCCTGAGCAGCGGGCGTGCTTGAGGGTGTCTGGGTGTCAGGAGCGGAAGCGGCAGGCGGAGTCGTCTGTTGGGTGCTCGACTGGGAAAACGCCGCAGCTGGAGCGAGGGCCAAAGCTGCCGCCAGCGCAAGCGACGCTGGTGTGTGGCGAACTGAACTTTGATTTCGCATAGGTACTCCCGAACCGACAGACACCGATCTCTGCCCTGTTAGACGTTAGTATGCTCCTTTTCGCTGACGTGCGTCTTCGCCTTTTTGCTGCCACTTCAATGGATCAGGGCACTGGTACGTGCAGGCAAGGTTCTATATACCGGAGCCTCGTCCATGTATGCCTGGCAGTTCCAGCGCATGCTTCATGTCTCCGATGAACACGGGCTGGCCCGCTTTGTGACCATGCAGAACCATTACAACCTGGTCTATCGCGAGGAGGAGCGAGAGATGATTCCGCTCTGTCGCGCGGAAGGCGTTGGGCTGATTCCGTGGAGTCCGCTGGCGCGAGGATTTCTTGCCGGTAACAGGTCGAAGCAGGATTTTGGCGAGACGGTTCGCGCCAAGACCGACGACTATGCCAAGGGCATGTATTACCGCGATTCAGATTTCACTGTGGTCGAGCGATTGACGGAGATTGCCAGGAAGCGCGGGGTCTCGAACGCGCAGGTGGCGCTGGCGTGGATGCTGTCGAAGCCGGAAGTCTCTGCTCCCATTGTCGGAGCAAGCAAGATGCAACATCTGGACGATGCGCTGAATTCGCTCGAACTGCGTCTCGATGATGAAGAGATCAAGTCGCTTGAAGAACCGTACGAGCCACACCCGGTCCTGGGGCATAGTTAGCGTACAGAGAACAGGGTGTAGGCGGCAGAGGGGTCGTAATAGATTTCTACACGCTATTTCCTGAACCCTAAACCCTGTCTTCAGGTTCAAGGATTTGCAGGTCGAGCGGCTTCTCCAGGAGACAACCCATCCTGCCGATGCGCGCAAGAGCCCGATGCAGCGCGGATGCGGCGCATGGCTCCACGGTGACAACGAACGGAAGGTTGTCCTTGCCGTAGCCTGGCTTCTGGAAGATAGCGTGAATGTTAATCTCCTGCTCGGCCAGCGCCAGAGCGATCTCCGCGATGATGCCCGGCTGGTCGCAGACAACAAAGCGGATCGAATGGCGCAGCAGAAATTCACCGCCGATCGCTGTCTTCCTGCTGGGCAGGTCGACCGCGCGTGAGCCGTGCGCGATCCCAATGACGTCAGAGACGACGGCCACCGCAGTAGGATGGCCGCCGGCGCCGTGTCCGGAGAAGACCACGTCTCCGCCGTAGCGGCCGCCCACGAGGACCGTGTTCTCGGTGCCACGCGACCAGGCCAGCGGCGACGCCTTTGGCACCAGCATCGGACCAACGCTCGCCAGCACATCGCCGTTTCCAAAGTCGTCGCGCAGTTCGGCGCGGGCAATCTGGCGGATGGTACAGCCCAGCTCGCGCGCATATGCGAAGTCGATCGCACCCACCTCGCGAATCGACCGGCAGGGTATATCTTCAGGATCAATGTCGGCGCGCAGCGCGAGGCGGGAAAGGATCACGAGCTTGGCGCGGGCATCGAAGCCGTCAACGTCTTCGGTCGGATCGGCCTCGGCGTATCCGAGTGCCTGCGCTTCTCCGAGCACATCCGCAAATTCCGCACCTTCCTCCATCTTGCTCAGGATGAAATTGCATGTGCCGTTGAGGATGCCATCGATGCGCATGACCTGATCGCCGGCGAGCCCGTGCTGCAAACCGGGAATGACCGGGATGCCACCGGCGACGGCTGCCCCATAACGCAAATGGATGCCGTTCGAACGCGCCAGTTTTTCAAGCTCAATGCCCTGGTAAGCGATAAGTTTTTTGTTCGCCGTCACGACCGATTTTCGAGCTTCGAGAGCGCGACGTACCCATTTGCCCGCCGGTTCGAGACCGCCGACCAGTTCGAGCAGTACATCGACGTCGGACTCCAGAATCGTCTCAAAGTCTTCGGTCCATTGGACCCGGGACGGAATCCAGTCTGCAATCTTGCGGGCGACGTTGCGGTTGTAGATGTGAGTGAGTTCGATGCCCTGTGGCTTCAGGTCGCAGATGATGCGCGCGACCGAACTGCCGACGGTTCCGAAACCGAGAATGGCCACCTTCAAATTCGACACAATTGCAGACACGATCTTCGAACTCCGGCTGATGCGGCATTGCCGCGCTGAAAGATGAATGTCCCTATGGTACCGGACGCGTCCCGACGAGCCCGCCTGCCAACTATCGAACCGCTGCCTGCTCGCTCTCTTCTTCCACTCGCTGTGCGAGCGGAATCCGCAGTTCTGCCTCGCACCCATGCATGCCGGTGCGATTCCGCAATTCGAGCGTGCCGCCGTGCGCCTCCGCGATTTGACGCGCGAGCACTAACCCCACGCCGGTCCCAGTCTTCTTGGTGGTGTAGAAAGGCACGAACAAATTCGTCGGATTGGTCAGTCCCGGTCCGTTGTCTCTGATTGCAACCGAAAGAAAGTCCCCCTCTACTCTGCTGCGCATTGTGACTGCCGGCGCTTCATGATCCAATCCGGCTGCGACCGCATCCTCGCGGGCGCTGCACGCCGCTTCCACTCCGTTGCGCACCAGATTGATCAGAAGCTGCTCCATCTGGTCCGCGTCGGCCAAGACGTCGACCTGGGGAGCGGCATCCAGTGTGACTTCGAGACGGGTTTCGAGACTTACGACGCGTTCGAGCAGAGGCCGCACAGGCACACGCCGCATCACCGGAGCCGGCAATTGTGCAAGCTGACGGTACGCCTGGACGAAGCGATTCAATGACTCGGCGCGGCTCTCAATTACGCCCAGGCCGCGGTCGAAATCCGGAAGCATGCCATTGTTTTGCGGAAGGCGGGACCGCAGGGTGCCGGCGATGGACTTGATCGGCGCCAACGAGTTGCTGATCTCGTGTCCGAGCACGCGGATAAGCCGTCGCCAGGCGATCCGCTCCTCTTCCCGCAGTGCGGCGCTTACGTCAGAGAGCAGAAGCAGGGTGTGTGGCACGCCGCCCTGGCGAAAGTGACTGCGGCGGACCATCCAGCGGGAAGGCGCACGCGCCGGCAGGCGCGAAACTACCCGCGGCTGCTGAGCGGGCGCATCGAGCACAATGACTCCCTCGTCGGGCTGATCGAGCAGCATTTCGAGTCTGAGCTCTTTTGCCGTGCGGCCCAGATCGCGTGCTGCGACCACCCCAAAGACCCGCTCCCCCGCAGGATTCACCAGCCGCAGAATCTCGCCCTGATCAAACGCAAACACCGGAGCGTCCAACTCCGCGATGACGCGTCTGAATAGCGCCGCGGCTTCAAGAGCGCCCATTCGCTGCGACTGGTGCATGTCGGCAAGCGCATTGATCTCAATGGCGAGATCGCCGAAGGGGTCATCTCGCCGGGCGCCGCGAGCTCGAAATGAGTAGTCTTCTTCGCGCAGTGCGGCGACAACATTGGCCAGCGTCTGCAGGGGACGGACTACCTGATCCATGAAGGCGGCAACGGCGAGCAGGAGCACCAGCACGGCGATTGTGATGATGCTGAGAATGGCGGCGGTCGAGAAACGCGCCATGACGAGAATGCCGGTGAGCAATCCGATAGTGGGAAGGAAGAGCAGGCCAGCAAAGGCGCGAAGCTTCGCCTCGAAGGTGAACCGTTCAGGCCGGGGCCGGGATTTTTTCTGTAATCGGCTGTTGGGCCTAAATGCCATACTTCTCCATCCGCCGGTAGAGCGCGCCGCGGCTCAGGCCGAGGGCTTCTGCCGCCTGGCTGACGTTCCCGTTGGAACGCGACAGGGCTTTGCGGATGAGAATACTCTCAACGGACTCCAGGCTCATCTCCTCGAGCCCCTGGCCAACCTGGCCGGAAACGCGCGAGGCGCCCAGACCGAGATCGGCCGCTTCAATCTGACTGCCGCGCGCCATCAGCACGGCGCGCTCAATGGTGTGGTCAAGCTCGCGCACGTTGCCGGGCCACGGATGCTGCAGCAGCGCCTGGATCGCGCCGGAGTCCAGACCCTGCACCTGCTTGCGATAGCGCTGGACGTAGCGAGCGAGGAAGTGGGCCGCCAGTGGTGGAATGTCTTCGCGCCGCTCGCGCAGCGGCGGCAGGTGAATTTCGACGGTGTTGAGGCGGAAGAGCAGGTCAGCGCGAAATCTACCTGCCTCGACTTCGGCGCGCAGATCAGCGTTGGTGGCGGAGAGCACACGCGAATCGACCCGGCGGGTCTTGGACGAGCCCACCCGTTCCATCTCACCGGTTTCGAGCACGCGCAGCAGTTTGGCCTGCTGGCGTGGCGGCACGTTCGCGATTTCGTCGAGGAAAAGAGTACCGCCGTCAGCGAGCTCAAAGCGCCCGATGCGTTCGGTACGGGCGTCAGTGAAGGCGCCCTTCACGTGGCCGAAGAGTTCGCTCTCGAATGTGCCTTCAGGAAGCGCGCCTGTATTCACGGCCACAAGGGAGCGCGATGCGCGACCGGAGAGTGCGTGCAGCATCTGCGCGACGACTTCTTTGCCCGTCCCATGCTCGCCAGTGATGAGCACGTTGGCGTCAGAAGGGCCAATGCGCGCGATAGTAGCAAGCACCGGCTGCATTGCCGGAGCGGTAGCGATCAGCTCAGGAAGATTCTGCGCACGGAGCAGACGATTCTCAGCCTCCAGCCGCTGTGCGCGGCGGACGGCGTGGTGCAGGTCGATCTGAGTGCGAAGGATGGAAAGCAGGCGGGCATTGTCCCAGGGCTTCTGAATGAAGTCCTGCGCGCCGCGCCGCATTGCTTCAACAGCAACCTCGACGTTTGCCCAGGCGGTCATCACGATCACAGGCATCTGGCTGTCGTGGGACTTGATCTGGGTGAGAAGATCGAGCCCTTCCTGGCCTGAGGTGGTGTCCCGCGTATAGTTCAGGTCGATCAGCAGCGCGTCATAGGATCCCGACTTGAGGGCCTCGAGAACCATGAACGGCGAACGCGCCTTTTCCATGCGGAAGCCTTCAGGTTCAAGCAGCAATTCGAGTGCATCGAGGATGTGCGGCTGGTCGTCGGCGACGAGAACCGACGGCTTTCTGCGAGAGGCCGCGCTGGTTTCCGTGTCTCCGAAATGTGCTGCTGTCGCCATGGTCTTTCCGGTACTGCGACTAATTATTGCAGGTGCGTTACAACGCCGGTTTTGGCGTCATCGAGGGAGACTCCCGTGCGATCGAGCGTGGTGCCCGTAGCCTGGTCGATATAGACTTTAGCCTTTTCAAAAGCGTTCTGGGCAACAGCGACCGCGGACTCGGAAACGGCCAGCGCCTGCTCCGCTGTAAGCGTGTCGTAGGTGGACAGGGCTCCGAGCTTTTGCTCCTGTTTGGAGATGTCGAATGTCTTCTGCGCGAGATCGCGGGCCTTCTCTGCCGCTGTAACCCGGGCCTGTGCCTGTTGAAGCGTGTACTGTGAGTTGCGGACGTCAAGCAGAATCGTCTTCTTCTGCTGCTCGTACTGCAACTCTCTCTGACGGAAGTCAAGAACGGCGCGGAACTGATCGGCCTTGGCCTGACGGTTGCGGAGCGTAACGTTGAGCTGAAAGCCGACCTGATACTCCGGTGACGAGTAATTGAAGGTGTCCTGAAACGCTCCGGGAAAACCAGGGGGGAGAGTAGTAGAGCATTCATCCGCGCCAAGCGCACATGCGGGGTTGGGCTGGCCACCGAAACCTGCGCCGATGAATTGTCCATAGACAGAAAGCCTTGGCAGCAACTCGTTCCTGATGGTCTTGAGGTTGTTTTGCGCGATCTGCATCGCGATTTGATCTTCTGAAACGTCGGGGCGGTTTTTCTCTGCTTCGGCGATAAGCTGATCGATCGGCTGCGTGGCGTTGGGGTCGGGTGTTCCCATGAGGTCGAGCGGAATGACGGGCATCTCGGCCAATGCCGGATCCTCGATGGTCTTGGTGAGTGCGTTCTTGATGAGAAGCTCGTTCAGCCTGAGCGTCGCTTTGGCCACGGTGAGATCGCCTTCGGCGCTTGCCACGGCGGACTGGTCTTTCATGACCTGCATGGCCGGAACGTTCTTAAGTTCAAGCTGCTTCTGGTCGTCGGCCAGAGTTTCGTTGGCGTAGGCCAGCGAACGCTCCTTGATCTGGGAGTCCTGGTAAGCACTGACTAGATCCCAGTAGATGTTTTCGACCTGGCTAATGGTGGCGATCACCTGTGCCTTAAAGGCCAGATCGGTGAGCTGCAGATTCTTCTTGGCAATGTGAATATAGCGTTCGTTAGTGGCGAGCCCGAAACCTTGCAGGAGGGGCTGGTTGACCGTGAAGTTGAAACCCGTCGTGATTTGCGGGCTGAGGACGTTGAAGATGCTGTTGGTGGTCTGCCGGAAGCCGTACGACGAAACAGTGAAATTAGTGCCTGTTGAAAAAGCCTGCGAATAACCGGACTCAATCTCGATGGTGTTGTTCTTGAGTATGGGCACGCCGCTCTGAATGGGGTTGATCTGCGTCAGGACGGTGTGGTCGACGAACCCCTGCACGAAGAGCGAGGGATCGAAGGACGGAACGGGTGCACCACCGCCGAGGGTATTGGTCACGAGGCCTCCAGCGCCGGCCGCAGTGACACCGCTGCCTGCACCACCGCCTCCGCCACCTACTCCGGATGAGCTGAAGCCACCTTGTGTTCCCTGGACGATATTGGTGTTGACGCCGCCCACGGAGCCTCCCGCCTTGGTGCGCAGGAGGTCAGCCTCGGCAGTCGGGAAGTTATAACGGAAGTAGGCGATGTCAAGATTGTTCTCAAGCGCAAGAGCAATGGCATCACGGAGCGAGATGTAAAGCTTGCCATCGCGTTCGAGATTTTGTAATCGCGGCGAATTGGTCAGATTGATAGGCGGCACCGGCGTGGGCCTGTAGGGGTTAAACGGGTTGCGAGAGTGCGGCATCTCCACGTGAAACGGAGTCTGGGGGGCGGCCACCGGCTGCACCTGTTGTGCCTGTTGCGCCTGCTGTGCGATTGTCGGCGATGCCTCCGGCTGTTGCGCGTTTGCAGGCGCCGGAGCCTCAGGAGCAGGCGCGGTTTGCTGAGATGCTGCCGGCGCTGTCTGGCCGATACCGTAAGGCGCAAGCGCGGCGGACAAAAGAGCCGCGCAAATCTTTTCATGCATGCGAAAACCGCTCAAGATACTCCCACCCCCGCATTCAGCTCCGGATTCGACGTGTCATGCGTCATCCATCCATCTCGAACTTCGATGATCCGACTGCCGTAGGCCGCGTTGGCCTCGGAGTGCGTCACCTGTACGATCGTTGTTCCCTGGTCGTTGAGCTGCTTGAAGAGCTCCATGATTTCTTTGGCCTGGCTGGAGTGCAAATTGCCGGTGGGCTCATCCGCCAGAAGCAGGGCTGGCCTGTGAATCACCGCACGCGCAATGCCCACAAGCTGTTGCTGTCCGCCGGAAAGCTGCGAGGGATACAGGTCTTTCTTGCCCACGATCTGGAAACGGTCGAGCGTATCGGCAACCAAACCCTGGCGCTCGGTCTTCGGCATGTTCTTGTAGGAAAGCGGCAGGTCGATGTTCTCCTGCACTGTCAGGTCGTCAAGCAGGTGGTAACTCTGAAAGACCATGCCGACATTTCGCTTGGCCAATTCCGCCCGCTGCTTGCGATTCATCGAATGCACCGGCTCGTCCTTAAACCAGTACTCACCCAGCCACTGATCGTCGAGCAGAGCCAGCACGTTCAACAGCGACGACTTCCCTGCTCCGGAAGGTCCCATGATGGTGAGGAACTCGCCTTCGCGAATGTCCAGCGTGATGCGCCGCAACACCCAGGTCTGTCCCGCGCCGGTCTTGTAGCTGCGTTCGACGTTCCTTAGTTGAATCATGTCCATCCTTCTTAGGCCCCGGCGTCGCGCGGCATCGCCTGAAGGCGCGACCGCGCTTGCGGGTCAATGCACTTGCCCGATTCGTGGCGGGCGAAAGCCCGCGATTGCCTGGTCGGCCAGTCCTACCGTGCTTCCAGCACTGGCTCGATGGCGTCTCCCTCGGCGACCACCTTGCCGTCGAAGAGATGGATGTTGCGCTCGGCGTGGCGTGCAAAGCGAGGATCGTGCGTCACCATGCAGATGGTCGCGCCGTCACGATGCAGGTTCTGGAGCAGTTCCATCACCGCTTCGCCGTTGCGCGAGTCGAGATTTCCGGTAGGCTCGTCGGCCAGCAGGATAGAGGGTGATCCGGCGAGGGCGCGGGCGACGGCCACGCGCTGCTGCTGACCGCCGGACAGTTGCGAAGGATAGTGCTTCATGCGGTGCGCCATGCTCACGCGCTCGAGCGACTCCTGCACGCGCCGCTTGCGCTCGGTCGACGACATGCCGGTGCGGTAGGTGAGAGGCAGTTCGACATTCTCGTAGACCGTGAGGTCGCCGATGAGGTTGAAGCTCTGGAAGATGAAGCCGATCTCCTGATTGCGAATGCGCGAACGCTGCGCGAAATTCAGGTTTTCGACGGCATGGCCGTTGAGCAGATACTTTCCGCCCGTCGGCGTATCAAGCAGACCGATGATTGAGAGCAGCGTGGATTTGCCGCAACCCGAAGGCCCGGACATCGCCACGTATTCGCCTTTCGAAATAGTCAGATGAATGCCGGAAAGCGCATGCGTTTCGATTTCATCCGTATAAAAGACCTTCGTGAGACCTTCAATCTCAATCAACGATTGTCTGGTTTCCATTGCTTCGCGCTCCTTATATTTTCTTCTGCTCGAGCCTACTCGAGGCGAACCTTATCTGTATTGTCGTATCTCGACATGTCGGAGAGGATGACGCGGTCGCCCTCTTTCAAACCGTCGAGCACCTGAATCTGCGTAACCGATGCCCTGCCGACCTTCACCTGTACCCGGGTTGCGGTCTTGCCGTCCGGATCAATCTTGAACAGGGTGATGGTGCTGTTTTCGTTGCCAAACGCCGGACGGCCTACATAAAGGACATCCGACAGCCGCTGCAAGTCGATGGTGCCATCCACGCTCAACTGCGGAACCGCACCCGGAGGAAGCGGCCCATCCAGTGCTACGTCAACAGTGCGCGTTCCGTTCACTACAGCGGGATCAATTCGAGTAACATGGCCGGCAACGATTCCGTTGTGGGTGTCGATTTCGGCGGGCTGGCCGAGCTGGATGTCATGCGCCTGCGTCTCGGCGATCTGCAGAGCGGCTTTGAGTTTGTCGGGCTGCACAACCTGCGCTACGGACGTTCCTACCGTAACGTGCTGGCCCACTCCCAGCGGCGTAGCGAGAGGAGTGAGGACGCCACTGATTCCGGCCCGCACCTCCAGTGCGGCCTCCTGTTTTTGATAAAGGTCAAGGAGCGCCTTGGCCTGATCGATTTTGGCTTGCGCGGAGGCGAGCTGGACCTCGATAGCCCTCTGATTTACCTCGAGCTGTTCCTGACTGAGCTGGTGCTGGGTGGTCAACTGGTCGGCGGTATTCTTCGACTTGTTATAGGCAAGACCGGAGATCACTCCCAAGTCATAAAGCTGCTTGTCCGTCTGCGCTTGCAGCTTGTCCTGGGTGTAATTGGCATTGACCTCGGCCGCCGCCGTCCTTTTGTCCATGAGCGTGCTTTGCAGGGTCGCCTGAAGGCTCTTGTAATCCGCCTCGGCGGCCTTAACCGCAAGCTGCGCATTGAGCAGCTCCTGCTGAAGCTGCGGATCAGCCAGATCCATCAGGATGGTGTCGGGCGTGACCTTCGTGCCGGGAAGCACCCGAATGCGCACCACAGTGGCATCGGTCTGTGCGGGGATCAGCTGAATGCTGTCTTCGCGGGGTACCAGAGTGCCGAGTCCTCGGACTTGCCGCACCATCGGGCCACGCTTCACTGTATCGGGCCAGATGGTGCTTGCGTCTACCGTCGGAGCAGCGGGCTTCAGGCGGTAAACGCCAACTGCCGCCGCCGCAACAGCCACCAATGCCATGGCGGCCCAAATCAGGTTACGGCGAAGCTTTTTCTTCTTGATATCGGGGCGGGAAATATCCATTGCAAACAGCTAATTGCACGCCGTCCGCCATTTCACCGTAGCCGCTAGGCTTAACGATTTCAATCAGTTATCCGGGGTCATCGGATATGGGAGTCGCAAAATGCTGATCATTTGCGGAGTTGTATGTCCGTTTTCGAACACAAAGTGAAGGAGGAAGCTATCGCGATTTCAGGGCAGAAAATCGGGGCGTGAGCTGGTGCCCACACCCCGTTCTGTTACTGCGATGTTGAGGTTACGCTGCGGCTGTATTGCGCTCGCGTTCCCAAGCCTTATATTCCTCGCTAGGCTCGCCAAGCTGATAAAGCGTGTTCAGCGTTTCCACCACTCCGCCATAAACGTTGACGATGCGCGACGTGTAGACAAATTTCGTTTTGCGAAGGCTCGCATGCCCAAGCACATTGCCCATCAGGTGTTTTCCCGGCCGTAACTCCTGAAAGCCAGGCGCCAGAACGCTATCAACAACCGCCCAATTTTCAATTGCCACCAGTGGCTTCCGCATTTCCTTTGTGCCCCCGTTTTTTGGCATCTGCAGGATGCCTTTCTCTCGGTCAGCCATTACGACTCTCCCTCGTACACTGACTTGATATGCAACCGCGATGCCAAAGCCGTTTATTGAAAAAAAGAGGCTTATGCGGGGGAAGATGAACAGACGGGTAGTTTTTACCGCATCGGTTTGAGAAAAGCTGGCGGATACCTGGATGGGAATCCATTTGCCTAAGTAACGAGTCCCCCGATACAAAGTCACATATGCCCAGACGCAAGACGGCCGCCAGCAGCTCTCCGCCGAAAGCTGAATCCAACAACGATAAGAGCCCTTTCCTGCACAGCCGGCCCATGAGCCTGAGGGTGCTGGGCGATTACCTGGATCTCTCGCCGGCCACAATCTCACTGGTGCTAAACAACGCGCCTGGTGTGCGGTCGATTCCGCAGGAGACCCGGGAACGTGTGCTGGCGGCGGCCCAAAAGTTTGACTACCGACCCAGCTTTTATGCGCGCTCTCTGCGGCGCAAGCAGAGCTTCTCCGTCGGCGTACTGGTGCCGGAACTGAGCGACGGCTACTCGGTGCTGGTGATGGACGGCATCGAAGAAGTGCTGATGGAGGAGGGATACTTCTACCTGGCCGCCAGCCATCGCCGGAAAGCCGATCTTGTCGAGGAATATCCACGGCTGCTGATGGACCGTTCCGTCGAGGGGTTCATCGCAATCGATACAGCGTTGCAGCACAGCCTTCCGATTCCGGTAGTGGCGGTCGCCGGACATCGCCAGATCGAGGGCGTCACCAACATTGCGCTCGACCACCGTCGCGCTGCCGAGCTGGCTATGCGGCACCTTCATCAGCTCGGGCATCGGCACATCGCCTTCATGCGCGGGCAGACCTTCAGCTCCGACTCCGACGATCGCTGGAAGAGTCTGATGGCAGTGGCTCGCGAACTCGGCATCGAAGTCCCTCCGGAGCTCGTAGTCAGGCTGGAACTGAATATCTCCTCGCCGGAACTGGGGTACCCGGTGGCCCGTCACCTGCTCGAACAAAAGCGCCCTTTTACGGCTCTGGTCTCTTTCAACGACATCGCTGCCATCGGTGCTATCCGCGCCTTTCGCGATCGCAACCTGCGCGTGCCAGAAGACATCTCTGTCGTCGGATTCGATGACATTCAGGGAGCGGCCTACCACAACCCCAGCCTCACCACGATTCGCCAGCCCCTGCGGAACATGGGCACGACGGCAGCTCGCATCCTGCTGCAGCGGCTTCGCAATCCCAAAGACGACCCTGGCCACGTGGCCATCGTGCCGGAGTTGATCATCCGCGAATCGACCATGCCGCCGAATCCGAAGCGGGTGTCTCGTCACGCCTGAAACCAGGCCCTGGATCCATGTCCTCCCGCACCGCCGCAACTCGACCTGATTCGCCGCCATTTGCCCCGTTCTACGCGGGATTTGTGATCGCGGGCATGGCAACTGTTCTTCTTGGGCCGATACTGCCGGTGCTGAGCGCACGCTGGGCCTTGACCGACTTTCAGGCGGGATCGCTCTTTGGGACGCAATTCACGGCCTCGACTGTGGGTGCGATTCTCGCCTCGCACTTTCGCCGGGGCTGCCTTCTATTCGGATACGCCTCAGTTGCAGCAGGCCTGGCTGCGCTCGCCTTAGGCGACCGCGGACTAGTTGTGCTGGCGTTCGCATTGGTGGGTCTCGGGCTAGGGTCGGCAACGACCGCGACGAATCTGACGTTTGGCACGGAGCGGCCTGAGCACAGAGGCGCGATGCTCACTCGCGTCAATCTCTTCTGGGGAATCGGAGCCGTCTCATGTCCGCCCTTCGTCTCCGCCGCAGTCGGCCCGGGAACCCTGCAGATTGTGCTGCTCGGACTATCGCTGGCTGCGCTAGCCGTCTTCGGTGCACTCACCTTGTCATTCTGGCGTCGAAATGTTGACGGGCCGAATTGGCAGAGCGAGTCTCATTTAAAGAGAAGGCTGACCCCTCCAATTTTCCTTTTGTTCAGCCTGCTCTTGTTTCTCTATGTGGGTGCCGAGACTTGTATCTCCGGCTGGATCGCCACCTATATTCATCGCTTCGACTCGCTCACTCCCGAGCGGTCAAGCCTCTACGTCTCTGCCTTCTGGATTGCGATTGTCCTGGGCCGCGCTGTGACTCCAATGCTGGCAAGGCGCGTGTCGGAATTTGCCGTGTTATTGACTGGATTGGTTGCCGCGCTCGCCGGCATGTCCATTTTGATGTTCCCCCTGCGCGCGCCTGTCAGTCTGGCGGCTGTTGCTCTCGCAGGACTTGGTTGCGCGCCCATCTTTCCCCTGGCCGTAGCGCGATTGCTCGCCCGCATCGGTTTCTCCAGGCACGTAGGTTGGATCTTCGCCATTTGCGGCTCGGGCGGGGCGGTGCTGCCGTGGGTGACGGGCCTCTATTCTGCGCACGTTGGCTCGCTGCGAAGCGCCTTTATCGTGCCTTTGGCAGCGATGGGAGGCGTTTTTCTTCTTGCACTGATTGAGCGCTCTGTCCCTCTCTCCCGCATAACTCCGCGTGCGGTTTTACCCTGAAGTAAACAGTTTTACTAATCTCTTTCGCGGATGCTAGGATGTCACTTCCGTTGAAAGGAGAAGTATTCACTTGATCGACCGCCGACAATTCCTGAGCCAGTCTCTCGCTTTAGCGGGAGCCGCAGCTTTCTCTCGATATGGCCATGCTCTTCCGCTCACCTCGATTCCTGAAGGCGGTCAAGCGATGCCGGCAATTGACGTAAACGGCGCGCGTTTCCCCGCCAACTTCATGTGGGGGTCGGCGACTGCTTCCTATCAGGTCGAGGGCGCGTGGCAGGAAGACGGCAAGGGTCCATCGATCTGGGATACCTTCGCGCACACTGTCGGCAAAGTGAAGGGCAGCGATACTGGAGATGTAGCCTGCGATTCCTACCATCGCTACAAGGAAGACATCGCGATCATGAAGCAGCTCAACCTCAAGAGCGCGCGCTTTTCGATCGGATGGGCGCGCATTCAGCCGACGGGCACAGGCGCTGTAAATCAGAAGGGCCTCGACTTCTATAGCCGCTACGTTGACGCGCTGCTCGAGGCGGGCATCCGCCCGATGTGTACAGTGTTCCATTGGGATCTGCCGCAGGCTCTCGAGGATCAGGGCGGCTGGCCGAACCGCGAAACCTACAAGCATTTTGCAGACTATGCCGGCATCGTGTCGAAGGCGCTGGGAGACCGCGTCGATACCTGGGCGATCTTCAATGAACCGTGGGTCTTCACGTATCTCGGATACGGGATCGGCATCCACGCGCCGGGGAAGAAAGATCCCAAGCTGTTTCTGAAGGCGGCGCACACCGTCAATCTGGCGCAAGGCGAGGCCTTTCGGGCGATGAAGGCGGCCGCGCCTAAATCGAAACTCGGCAGCGCGTTCAGTATGTCGCCGGGCGCACCCGCCAGTGACAGCGAAGCCGACAAGGCAGCCGCCGAGCGGTATCACGCCATGAACAATGTCTTCTTCCTCTACACGGCGATTCACGGCGAATATCCCAAGGCCTTTGCGGGAGACCCACCCTACGACATCATGGGCGTGGAGCAGGGTGACGGCAAGATCATGCAGGTGCCGCTCGACTGGATCGGCATCAACTACTACAACCGGCACATCATCTCGAATGCGCCATCAGTTCCCTATGTTCAGTACAGCGACGTGATGCCGGCGGAAGGCCCGATCACTTACAACGGTTGGGAAGTCTGGCCATGGGGGCTTTACGATATCGTCACGCGCATTTCGAAGGAGTACAACCGCCCAATCATCGAGATCACTGAGAACGGCTGTGCCTACTCTGACGGCCCGCTACCAGAGGATCCATCAAAGGTCCCCGACCCCCGGCGGACAGATTATTATCGAGGACATTTGGCGGAGCTGGCGCGCGCGATCAAAGACGGCGCAGATGTTCGCGGCTACCATGCGTGGAGCCTGCTTGATAACTACGAGTGGGCCGAAGGATACAGCCAGCGGTTCGGGCTGGTGTATGTCGACTTCCGCGACCAGAAGCGCACCATTAAAGATTCCGGCCATTGGTACGGCCGCGTGGCCGCCGCGAACCACCTGAACGGTTAGGGCAATCATTCGGGAAGTGCCTTCGCTTGAACGCGGCGGTCCTGCCTTTTGAAAGGGACCGCTTTCTTTTTCCGTGTTCGGCCGGCGCTGTATTGCGGCGGCTGCTTTCCTCGGTTTTGGCGATTTATACTTGCGGCACATCAGGAAGGATTACAAACGGATGAAAGCTGTCTCGCGTCTCCGCGCTCCATTTCTGTTTTTGGCCCTCGCTCTTCTTGTTATTCCGCTCGCCATCGCACAGACTCCGACCGATCACGCGGACACGGTCCTGCACCCGGCAGACCTGGCGAAGATCCTGCCCAGCTCCGTTTTCTTCCGGGGACAATCTGCAACGACTCAAGGGCGCAATTCGGGCGGCGTCCGATACGCCGATGGGTTCTTCACTTTTGCAACTCTGGTCGACAATTCCGGATACTCGACGGGCATCCAGGAGAAATACCAGGCATACTTCATCACCGAAGTCCCAATCACTATTGGCGGGCATGCTCTCGCACCGGGAGCCTACGGCACAGGCATCATCAAAAATGCTAACGGTGCGCAGTTTGTGGTGCTCGATATTGGAGCGCACGATCTCTTTACTACCGACGCGACGAGCGACGCCAAGTTTCGCCGGCCAACTCCGCTGCAGGTGACTGAAGGAGACGCTCCGGGGAAATATCGGCTGTACTTCGGCCGCAACTACATCGAGTTCGAGCGCGCGAAGTAGGGACTAGCAACGCCGGGCAGGCACCACAACGCCCCTGCATTCTCCGAATCCGATGCGCGCGAAGCCTTCGCGCTCGCAGTATCCGCGCAGAATAACCTCGTCGCCATCTTCGAGGAACTTGCGCGTCTCGCCGGTTGAAAGCTGTAACGGCTCAGCCCCGCGCCGCGTAACCTCCAACAGCGAGCCCAGTGAATCGGGCGTCGCTCCGGAGACCGTTCCACTGGCCAGCAGATCTCCTGGTTGCAGGTTGCAGCCGTTGCTGGCGTGGTGCGTAAGCATTTGTGCCAGTGTCCAGTACAAATCGCGGAGATTGCCTTGGCTGAGCCTTACCGGAGGGGCGTTCTCCCCGCGCATCCTGGCCGTTCTCAGCCAGACCTCGAGCTTCAGGTCGAATCCACCACGGGCCCGGTCGTCGGCTGCACTGAGATAGGGCAAAAGCTCGGGATCGCCCTCGCCGCGCGCAAACGCCGTCACGCGAAACGGCTCAAGCGCATCCAGGGTCACGATCCACGGCGAGATGGTGGTTCCGAAGTTCTTGCCGAGAAACGGACCCAGCGGTTGATACTCCCATGCTTGGATGTCGCGCGCCGACCAGTCATTCACCAGGCACAATCCAAAGATATGCGACTCGGCCTCGGCAATGGGGATGGCTTCGCCCAACGCATTTCCGTTTCCGACAAAGAAGCCCACCTCCAGTTCGTAGTCAAGTGAGCGGCTGGGTCCGAATGAAGGGAGAGCGGCGTCTGCAGGCTTCGCCTGTCCGCACGGGCGCCGGATCTCCGCTCCGCTAATAACGATCGAAGATGCCCGTCCGTGATAGCCGATTGGCACATATTTGTAGTTGGGAAGGAGTGGATTGTCCGGACGAAAGAGCCTGCCCACGTTGGTGGCGTGATAAACGGAAGCGTAGAAATCGGTGTAATCGCCAATGCGCGTGGGCAGCAACATCGCGGTGCCAGCCTGTGGAACTAAGGCCGGTTCTACACGAGCACGCGCGCCACGATCCGAAAGCATGTCCATCACATGCGTTCGCAATGTAGACACTGCTTCCCTGCCGAGCGCCATTAAAGCGTTCAGTGAATCGCTTTCGCAGCATTTCGATATTTCGATACCTGTCGCGACGAGCAGTCCCCCCACAGTTGCTGCGCGCAGATCTAGAATCCGGTCTCCGATGGCCACCCCAATGTGGGCAGCCCCATCCGGATGCCAGAAGACCCCGAACGGCAGGTTACTCAGCGGAAAATCGGCTTCGGGAGAGTTCGCGCCCTCGATCCAGCTTTTCGTCACAGCCATCCCAGAGCGTTCAACTCCTCGATAGGTTCCACAAACGAGCACGAACCAAAGGCAATTCCGAAGTCGCGCCGCATAGTGCCAATCTGGCTGATTGTCACCGCGCTTCCCTGCCAGCGAATAACATCTTCGCTGACGCGAAAAACCATCGCAGACTCCTGCTCGAGGGTTGCAATGATGGCCTCTTCTTCTTTGCCCAGCCACGCCAGCGCAGCAGCGAGAAATACATTCATAAATCCGTGCATCGTCTGCGAGGAAGTGTCGGAGTCATCGCTCCATTCGTATTCACCGCGCACTGCATGATGCAGCCCAGCAGTTGCCTTGAAGGCGACTTGAGAATCAGCACAGGCAACGAGAAACCGCGCGACCGTTGCCGGATCAGGAACCGCATCCTGAGCCGCCCCACCCAACCGGATCTTCGCCAGGGCACCAAATCGCGCCAGCACCGGCAGCATCTCGCCAGCCTTCTCGGGGGGAAACTCTACATATGGAATCAGGCCGTCGGGGAGGCCTGCAAGCACTCGCTCCGCGTCACCCGCGTCCGCTGCCTTCAGTTCGATGGCATCGATGAGCGCAGCGCCTTGCGTAAAGGAGCTGATCTGGGTTTTGTTCTCGACCGGATCACTCGTACCAATCACGCTCAGCAGCCATGCCCTCTCGCGCTCGTCGCAGCATACTTCATTAAAGACATCTGTAAACTCGGACAACCGCCCGACCGGCACGATAAGCCTGCCCAGAGCCCAGGTTTCCTGCCCCGATGCGTATTCAGAGTAGTTGGCAACTACCGCCTTCATGTCGAGAGCAGCGGGAGGAAACAATCCCGCGTAGTCGATCATCCCGGCCATCAACGAGCGAATGGCACTCATGCTTACGATCCTTTGAAGTGCTTCTTCAGGCCCTGCCAGCATTCGAAATATTCAGCCTGCAGAATCTTGGTTTCGAGGGCAAATTTTGTGGGCCGGACAACCAGCTGCGTCTCAAACATAAAGGCAAGCGTGTTGCCGAGATACTGAGGCTTCAATTCGGCTGCACTCGCCCGCTCCCAGGTCTCGGCATCGGGACCATGGCCGGCCATGCAGTTGTGCAGGCTCGCACCGCCAGGAACAAATCCCTCTGCCTTCGCATCGTACTGGCCGAAAATCAGTCCCATGAATTCGTTCATCATGTTGCGATGAAACCACGGCGGACGGAAGGTATGCTCGGCTACCATCCACCGCGGTGGAAAGATGGCAAAGTCTACATTGGCCGTTCCCGGGTTTACGGTGGGAGCAGTCAACACGGTGAAGATCGAAGGGTCGGGATGATCGAAACTGACCGTGTTGATGCAGTTGAAGTTCTTCAGATCGTATTTATAGGGCGCGTAGTTTCCGTGCCAGGCAACGACGTCGAGCGGCGAGTGATCGACCTCCGCAACCCACAGCCGCCCGAGAAATTTGCTGACCGTGTGAAATGTGCCCTCCCGATCTTCAAATGCAGCCACCGGTGTGAGAAAGTCGCGCGAGTTGGCCAGGCCGTTCGCCCCAATCGGGCCTAGTTCAGGCAGGCGGAAGGTCAGTCCGTAGTTTTCGCAGATGTACCCGCGCGCCGACTTTTCCTCGAGAACCACGCGAAACTTCACGCCGCGTGGTATGACGCAGATCTCGCCGGGCGAGGCGAGGATGATCCCCAACTCTGTGTGGAATTTCAACGAGCCTTCCTGCGGCACAATCAGCATCTCGCCGTCAGCGTTGTAGAAAAAGCGATCCTCCATCGAGGCGTTAGCCATGTACAAATGAATTGCCACGCCCGTCTGGAACGCCGGATCCCCGTTACCGCCCATGGTGACGATGCCATCGACAAAGTCCGTCTTGTCTGCAGGAATCGGGATGGGGTTCCAGCGCAACTGGTTCGGAGGCGTAGGAACTTCGTTGAACGGTCCGCTGCGAATCAGCTTTCCCGTCGCGTCGCTCGGCTCGAAAGGCTTGTGGGTAACCGAAGGACGAATCCGGTACGTCCATGTGCGGCGGTTGGTCGCTCGCGGAGTGGTAAACGGCGTCCCGCTGAACTGTTCCGTGTAGAGCCCCAGGGGCGCCTTCTGCGGCGCGTTCTGGCCGTGCGGCAAGGCTCCCGCGACGGCTTCAGTGGCAAACTCATTGGCAAATCCAGACTGGTAACGCAGCTCGTTGCCGGACTTCGACACTCTTCACTCCTTCAAGGCCCTGTGCGAGCAGGACCCTCTAACTTATCTGTGAAGATCGGCGTTTGGCAAACTGCTCAGTCAGGCTTCGAGACGCGAAAGAGCCCGGGCAGAACTTCGCCGGCTTTGCCGAGAATGACTTCGGTAAACACCTCGGAATTCAGCGGCCGTTCGGGGCCCACGTAAACGGTGCGTGCGCCGCTCCTCCGCGCCCACTGGACGAAGCCCGCCGCCGGATACACCGTGCCCGAGGACCCTATGACCATCAGCACGGTGCAACTTTCGAGTTCCTCGAAGATGCGGTCCATCTCCATCGGGACCTCACCGAACCACACGATATGCGGACGTATCCGCGCACCGCACGCGCATCGTGGAATCTGAGCTTCGGACTCGTAAATGCCCTCATCGGCGAAGTCGCTGCGGCCGCAATCGCTCTCGCAGCGCGAGCGAAAAAGCTCGCCGTGCATGTGAATCAGACGCGTCGATCCGGCGCGCTCGTGCAGTGGATCGACATTCTGTGTGCAGAGAAAGAATCTCTCTCCAAGTGCGCGCTCCAGGTCAGCCAGCGCAATGTGCGCGGGATTGGGATGGCACTGCTGCGCATCCCGTCGACGCATGGAGTAGAAGCGCCAGACGCGCTCCGCATCTTCTTCCCAGGCCGAGGGGGTGGCTACCTCTTCAATGCGGTAGCCATTCCACAAACCGCCATTGTCACGAAAGGTGGGCAAGCCGCTCTCTGCGCTTACGCCGGCACCCGTCAGTACGAAGACATGGTCTGCCGGCCCGATCTCGATGGTCTGCTGCATCTTCTTATCTATACCGAAACAGCATCATGAAGCCAAAATCCATGTGACTCTGCTGGTGGCAGTGAAAGAGAGTCAATCCGGGATTGGACGCAACGAAGTCAATCTCGGCTGTGGTGTTTGCCTTCACCACAACGACGTCTTTATGCAGGCCGGACATAGGCTTGCCTTCCAGGCTGGTCACTTCGAAGGTGTGCCGATGGAGATGAATGGGATGGTCGTCGGTGCTTTTGTTTTGCATGACCAGCCGATAGCGTTTGCCCTCGTCCACAGTGATCGTATCTGTTTTCGGATACGACTTGCCGTTGATCATCCAGTAGTCAAAATCGCCATGGCCGCGAAACTTCGAGGTGAAAATCAAGGGAATGCGAACATCGGGTTCGCTTGTCGCGGCCTCTTGTCTTGCGAATGGCCGATACTCCCAGATCGTCTCTGATGGATCGATCCATTTCGGCTCGCCTTGCTGGCCTGCATATTCCAGGATCACGCCCATGCCCGCCTTGCGGATCTCCGCACGCGTTTCTCCCAGCACCCACACGCCCGGGTGATTCATTTCAACCAGCAGGTCGATGCGCTCCGCTGGAGCCAGCCGCACCGCCTTCACGCTACCCGGCACCGGAACAGGGTTCCCGTCCATGACTACAACCGTTAGATCATGCCCGGCAAGCGCAAGCCAATGCGTCATCGTGGCGCTCGCGTTCAACACGCGAAATAACACGCGCTGCCCCAGACGCACCTGAATGGGATCGCCGTGGCCGAGCATACGATCGCCGATTGTCGAATAGTCATAGAAGGCGTCCATCGATGCGTCAGCCGATCCGCCCATGTAAGCATTCCAGTCATGCAACGTCAGAAAGATCTCCTGATCGTATGCACCGGGTTCACTCTTTGGATCGACGTAGAAGCACCCGAACTGGCCGGTGTAGGTCGCGCGTTTGAAATCGTGTCCGGCATAGATATGGGTGTGATACCAACGAAATCCGGACGGACGCGGCGTAAAGCTGTAGCGCTGTTGAGCACCCGGAGCGATCATCGGCGAGCCCTCCTCCATCGCTCCGTCCTGAAGCGACGGGATCCACAGGCCATGCCAGTGCACAATCTCCGGAATGTCAGTCCGGTTGACGACATCGATGGTGATCGGCTTGCCCTCGGGCCAGCGAATCAGCGGCCCGGGCACCTTGCCGTTGTAGGCCACCGTATGGATCACTTTGCCGGGAGCGATTTCAAGCTTGAGCGGCGCAATTTCCAGCCGATAATCCGCATCGGACTGCAACTGCGCGAATGCCCTTGCCGCCGGGCTCACACCCAGTGCCGTCATCCCTGCCTGCGCGAGAAATTCACGGCGGCTGATGCCCTTGCCGAGACTCATTGCGTACTCTCTGAGCTGCCCGCGCGGTGGTGCGTCCAATCGAACCTGCGCCCGACGATCGCTTTCACGATCAGATGATCGGTAGCAGCGGTCACTCCCACACCCACGCCGAAGTTGATCTCCCAGTTGGGAGAGACATTCAGATCAATGGCCGGAAAGAACTGCTGCTCCTGGTCATGAAAGGAGTAAATGTCACGCAGACCGCCATAATTTGCATAGTACTCAAGGCCGCCGGAGATGTACTTGTTGAAGTCGTAGCTGAACTTCGCGCTGGGCGCAAAACCAATGCCTTCCGAGACAGTCTGCCCATGAAACGACCGCTCGAAGGCGGGGTTTACGGCGAAGTACCAGCGTCCCAGCTGCTTATCGACGATAGGACGGATCTCCCACGTCCACGTGTCGGTCGAAAAATCGCGCCGCTGGTAGCCTATCTCCGTCGACAAGCTTACGCCTACGGGCCAATGCCAGCTATCCGGCGCCCGCACCCGCGGCCGAATATGATCGCCCACCCACTGCCATCCCTGGCCGCTGCGCGCGCTGGTGAAGACATAGAAGCCCACTTCCGACCAGCTGGTGATGCCCTGGGTAATCTCAAGCGTCTCATGCTCAGCATGGTTAGTGGGATAGAGCTGATCGGCCGCGTACACAGATCCCGGCAGCGGCTTGGTGCCGTCTATCGTGAAGTTGCTGTGCAACTCAAGCATCGTGGTCTTCGGCGCGACCGTTTCTGAACCGTAGACCTGAATCTCATAATTGTCCTGGGCAATGGACGACTTGGCGGCGAAGATCAACAACAGCGGTAACACGGCCCAGAGCAGGCCAATGTTCCTTTCCCCCATCCAGAGCAAAACGAAACTGGCCTCCATGTCGCAAGCGCGATTCAGACAACAACGATGAAAGACGCGACGTAAAGACGAACTAGCCAGCCCTAAAATACCAAGATCAGATGACGACAATTTCATCTTCACCAGGACAATGAGGACGGTTGAACTATGCTCAGACTATGCTAACCGCGAGCGACCGGCAGCTCGTGCAGATTGTCGACGCGGCCACTGCCGACGCTGCGCGGCGATCTGGCGACTGGCTGAAGTGCCGTCCTGGATGCACGCAGTGCTGCATCGGAGTTTTCTCGATCACTCAGCTGGACGCCGTCCGGTTGCGAAGCGGACTCGTAAGCCTTGAGGAAAGCGATCCAGCGCGAGCGGCTGCTGTCCGCGAGCGAGCGCAGAAATCGGTCGATCGGCTCCGGCCCGGCTTTCCCGGAAATGGACTGACCGGCGAGCTCGATGAAGAGCATCCGGCATACCCCGAATTCGCCAACGACGAGCCTTGCCCCGTGCTGGATCCGGCGACTGGGACGTGCGACCTGTACGCGGCGCGGCCGATGACGTGCCGGATCTTTGGCCCGCCCATCCGGTCTGCGGAGGGGATCGGAGTCTGCGAGCTGTGCTTCGATGGCGCGAGCGAAGCGGAGATTCTGGCGGCCGAACTGCACACGGACTGGACCGGGCTTGAGGATTCCCTCAATGTCCAGGCGGAAAAGCAGACAGGACAAAGCGGACCTACGACGGTCGCCTTTGCCCTGCTCTCCCGGCAAAATACGGATCCGTCCATCTGTCCCTGAAAACCCACCTTTGACATCACGCTCTCGCAATCCGGTCACGCAGACGGAGCAATAGCCGGGGCAAATTGTGTCCAAAATGCCGTGAAAGCAGGGGTTTGTGCGAACCAGAACGAATCATCCGGCGCATCGGATTTCATTTCTCACAAAACTTCTTGCGACGAAAAATCTCCCCCCAAATGCTATCTAACTGCTGTAACCTTATCGCGCTGCCGCACATCACATGCGGCAGACGGGTCTCCCGCCGGCACAGTGCCCAGGTCTGGACCCGAAATGGAGGAATGACACATGAAGCATTCGATGAAGACCCTGATGGTCGCTGCGGCAGTTTCTGGTTTGCTGAGCGGAGCTGCAACTCTGCAGGCTGCGACTCCTCGGACCACGAACCCCGTACTCAAGGCGGGCAAAGCGTCGTTCAGCAGCGCCTCGCTCGATCAGGACACCAGCAAACACTCGTGTAAAGGCAAGAACGACTGCAAGGGCCAGGGTGGCTGCAAGAGCAGCGACAATGGCTGCAAGGGCAAGAATAGCTGCAAGGGCAAGGGCGGCTGCGCAACCGACGGATCCAAGCATCCTTCCTAGTTCTGACTCCGCAACTTCGTTTTGCTTCGGGGCCGGCATACCTGCTGGCCCTGTAACTTCCACACCTGGAGTTCCCTGTCGTGCCCGCGAATCGTTTCAATGGCTTTACCGAGTATGGAGTCGGCATTGGCCTGCGGATTCCGCATTATCGCCACATCCTGGCAAAAAAGCCGGTCGTCGACTGGTTTGAGATCATCTCGGAAAACTACATGATCGACGGCGGCCGCCCGCTCGAAGTCCTGGACAAGATCCTCGATCAGTACAAAGTGGTGCAGCACGGCGTCTCGATGTATTTCGGGTCAGCGAGCGACCCGGACCCTGAACACCTTCGGCGATTGAAGCAGCTTGTAAAGCGCACGAACACACCCTGGCTGAGCGATCATCTGTGCTGGGGATCGGTCGACGGCCGGTATACGCACGACCTTCTGCCCATGCCCTACACATGGGAGGCGGTCAAGGTTACGGCAGATCGCATTCGCTACGTGCAGGATTTTCTCGAGATTCCTGTTGTTGTTGAGAACGTCTCCAGCTATGCCGAGTATCACGTCTCCGAAATGACCGAGTGGGAATTTCTCAACGAGGTGGTCGAACTTGCCGACTGCGGCATCCTGCTCGACGTCAACAATATCTACGTCTCGTCGCAGAACCACAGCTTTGATCCGTTCACGTATGTGAACGCAGTTCCGGCTGAGCGCATTGCGCAAATTCATATCGCTGGTCACTCAAAGTTTGAGAAGTACATCCTCGACACGCACGATCATCCCGTGCTCGAGCCTGTCTGGCAGCTCTACGCGCGCACCATCGAACGGGCTGGCCGGACCGCGACGCTTCTCGAGTGGGATGACAATATCCCGACATTTGAAGAAGTCCACGCAGAAGCGCTGAAAGCGAACTGCTTTCTCAATGCGGCATCGGCAAAGCAGCCGGTCTCCGATCTTGCCCTGGAGGAGACAGTGCGATGAGCGAGCTTCTTGAACTGCAGCGCCGCGTGGCTGCTGCCATCATGCATCCCCTCACGAAGACTGAGAGCATGCCGCACCGGCGGCGCGATGGTATCTCGAATGAGAGCGAGGCCGAGGCGTTCATCAAGCCGAATGATCGGCTGACCAGCTTCGAAAGGCTGGAAATCTACAACCGCCAGTATTGGCTCCGCCTGTACGCTTCGTTTGAAGAGGACTTTCCCGGACTTCAAGCGATCATCGGTCGCGCAAAGTTCGAGAAGTTGATGCGTGACTACTTGACGGAATGCCCGTCGCAGTCTTTCTCACTGCGCAACCTTGGGTCGCAACTCGATGGCTGGCTGCTCGAGCATCCTGAGTATCTCGAACCGCGGCGCCAGCTTGCGGTGGACATGGTGCGCCTGGAGTGGGCGCACATCGAAGCCTTCGACGCTGGAGAAGAACCGCTGCTCGATGCCGACGATCTCGCGTCCATCGACGAGAATACAGTGCTGCACATGCAGCCTTATCTGCGCGTGCTTGAATTGCATTACCCGGTCGAAGACCTGCTCATCGAACTGCGCAGCGAGAGCGGCAGCAGCGACTCATCCAGCAATAACGCCAGCGTGGCACGAAAGACCCGGCGCGTCCGGCGCGTTGCGGCGCTTGCGCCGGAGCAGATATTCCTGGCCATTCACCGCCATCAGAACTCGGTCTACTACAAGCGACTGGAACGCGAAGATTATCGCCTTCTTGAGTCGCTTCTGTCGGGCGTGGCGATCGGTCAAGCCATCGATTCTGCTTTCGAAGACAGCACCATAGCCGAAGAGGAGCGAGGCCCTTGGCTTCAGCAGGTTTTCGCATCCTGGTCATCGCTTGGCTGGTTCACACGATAAGCAAGAGAAAGGCATTGCCCACATGAGTACATCTTCTGCTTCCCTGGCTGCGCCAAATGTGTCGATTGTCATTCGTCTTTATCACCGCTTCTGCGCGACATCGCGGCTGCTGCGCTCGCCGTTTCTGCTGTTTGTCCGGCTTTATTGGGGATGGCAGTTCATACAGACTGGCTGGGGCAAGCTTCACAACCTATCGCACGTGACAGAGTTCTTCGCGAGCCTTCACATTCCTGCGCCCGGCCTGATGGCTCCGGCGATTTCGTGCCTCGAGTTTTTCGGCGGCATTCTATTGATCGTTGGGCTTGGAACGCGGGTGATAGGTTTCCTGCTCGCATGCAACATGCTAGTGGCCTACATTACGGGCGACTTGATGGCGTTGAAATCGATCTTCAGTGATCCCGGGAAGTTCTACGTCGCCGATCCATTCACCTTTCTCTTCGCTTCTCTGATCGTGTTCATCTTTGGAGCAGGCATCTTCTCGGCCGATGCTCTTATCGACAGAGTGTGGCTTAGCCGCCGGGGTATCACCAGCGCATGACCAGTCCGACGCCCGTCGATCCGCGCGAGACTACCTCGGAGCAGGCCCTCATCGCGTCGATTCTCGCCGGGCAGCGCGAAAATTTCCATCTCCTCATCCGGCCCTACGAGCAGCAGCTTTTTCGCACCGCGCTCGCGCTCGTGAAAAACGAGGCCGAGGCCGAAGACGTTGTTCAGGACGCGGTTCTCAAGGCCTACCGTAAGCTTGCCAGCTTTCGCGGAGACTCGAAGTTCAGCACCTGGCTCATCGCTATTACGCTGAACGAGGCCCGCGGGCGTCTTCGCAAGGAAGGTCGCGTTGCCATCGATTCGCTCGATGAGCGCCGGGAAGCGAACGGCGACTACACGCCGGCCGCGCTGACCGATTGGCGGGAGGTGCCGCTCGCCGCTCTCGAACGCAAAGAGATCCGAGCGATCATCCAGCAGGCCGTGGCTGAGCTGCCGGAGACTTATCGCGAAATCGTAACCCTGCGCGACGTCGAAGAGCTCAGCATCAACGACACCGCAGCATTGCTCGGGATATCGGCTGCGCTGGTAAAAGTGCGCCTGCATCGCGCACGCATGTTGTTGCAGAAGAGACTTGTCCCCCATCTACGGCTGCTCACTAAGCCCGCGCGCAAGCGAATGGGCCTCGGGAGGCTCTCATGGCTATGAACTGCCGCCACGTGTGGGACCACATCTCCGAGTACATTGACAACACGCTCGATCCGGGTGTGCGCGCCGAGGTTGAGCGGCATCTGGCAACCTGCGAGATCTGTTCCGCTATCCTCGACTCCACGCGGAACATCATCGTGCTAATGGCAGACGATCGGGTCTTCGAACTGCCGCTTGACTTCAGTAAGCGTTTGCACGCGCGGCTCGATGAGGTTCTGAAGCATGAATATCCGGAACCACTGGGAATGGGCCCTTAGTGCGGATGATGCAACATCGGGTGCGTCCACCACTCCAGGCCGAGCAGCACAAGTGTAACGATCGCGAGCACAAACTGGAACCACTGCGAACGCTTTTCCTTCTGGGTCAGGGGCTGCATTCGCCATTGCGATGCCGGACGTCTGCGCAGCCTCCACTGTCTCCACAGAACGTACAGATTGACTAGAGCGCCGGCTAATGCGAGAGCCATCATCGGGATGCGGATAGCGTCCTGATGAAATCCCTTTGCCGGCGCATCGGTGCCCGCGGCGGCTGCCAGCGCTCCCAGACCAATCAGTACCCGGATGCCGCTGATCGTGAGCACCGCAGTACACAGGCTCTGCAGAAGTGCGAAGACAAAGCTGGACCAGTTCACCCAGCGAGTTCTGCGATCCAACGATTGCATCAGAGGGCTACACCGTTTCGAATCCCCGAAGAACCCAGGTGTGGTGAATCCAGATTCGACGAGGCGGGATTCGGCAAGGCTGGGCTCGTCGAGTCTGCACTCATAGACAAATCCTACCAGTCTTCCGCAACCCTGCACTTGCGGGAGATGGCGAGGCGTGCTGGCTCGCAGCGCCGAGGATTTATTTCGCAGCCGCTGCCGGAGAACGCTGGGGAGCGTTGAGCGTGTAGATCACCTCGCCGGGCCGGGCGTAGTGCAGGCGTTCTCGCGCCTCGCGCTCGATCGCGTCGGGATCGTTTTTAAGGTGCTCCACGTGCTCTTTGAGCCGGTCATTTTCCTGTTGCAGGGAGTCGATCTGCTGATGAAGGTCGCGATCCTCTGCGCGCTTCTGCTCATAAGCGTTCAAACCATTGCGGCCCACCATCACGTGGTAACCGAAGACAAGCGCCAGTACAACCGCCAGCGCGGTAGCGATGCGCCGCCGCACACGATAGAGGAAATCCGCCGCGCGCGTCTGCAGCTTCAACTTTGGCTCGCCGGTGCTCACTCCGAGTGACTCCATGGGGGTCAGAGATCCTGAGGCCCCAGAATTTAATGATCGGCGCGAACTCACCGGATGTGGCGGCGTTGGGTGCAAAAAACTTGCGCTGGGGAATCTACTCCAGCACTCATTGCCCCGGCTGCTCCGCCAAGTGAGCTTGATTTCACGCTCGCGGCGAGTAGGATGCTCACTTAGCAGCTTCATCCCGGAGAGCCTGGAACGGAACAAATGAGCCAAAAACCTACACTTTCTGCACGCATCGCACTCTCGACCGCAGGTTCTCCAGAGGAAGCCTCACGCATCTCGCGCGAACTAGTCGAACGTCGACTGGCGGCGTGCGTAAATTGCCTGCCGGGTGTAACGTCTGTCTACCGCTGGCAGGGCGTGGTCGAGGAGAGTGCGGAGGTCCTTCTGATCATCAAGACGTTTGCGGAAAAGCTGCCCGCGCTCGAGGCTGCCCTGCGCGAGTTGCATTCCTACGAGCTTCCGGAGTTTGTCGTACTGCAGGTTACCGCCGGAAGCCAGCTATACCTGGACTGGCTCTTGGCCGCGGTCGAGTGACGGCGAACGCAACCGGTTGAGGCCGCTACTCCGCCGCCTTCTGCCGCTCGAAGAACCGCTCCATAAATTTCGTGTCGAACTTTCCGGCGCGAAACTCGTCGTCGTCAAAGATGCGGCGGTGGAGCGGGATAGTTGTGTGAATCCCCTGAACAACAAACATGTCGAGCGCTCGCTTCATACGCTGCATTGCCTCTTCGCGATCTTTGCCGTGCACGATCAACTTGGCGATCAGTGAATCATAATAGGGCGGGACGACCCCCTCGGCGTACTGGGCGGTGTCGACGCGGACACCGTTGCCTCCAGGCACATTAAAAGCGGTGATCTTGCCTGCCGATGGTGTGAACTTCTCCGGGTGCTCGGCGTTTACGCGGCACTCGATGGCGTGTCCGCGGATGTGGATCGGTTCGGGCAGGATGCTGGAGAGCTTCTCGCCGCAGGCAATGCGCAATTGTGCTTTGACGAGGTCAATCCCCGTCACCATTTCCGTGACTGGATGCTCAACCTGGATGCGCGTGTTCATCTCGATGAAGTAGAGCTTGCCGTCCTCGTCCATGAGGAACTCGACTGTGCCAGCGTTCTGATATCCGACATTTTCGAGCGAACGCTTCAGGGTCTTCGCGATATCGTCCCGCAGCCGCTGCGTGACCTGCAACGACGGCGCTTCCTCGATCAGCTTTTGATGCCTGCGCTGAATCGAGCACTCGCGCTCGCCGATCGAAATCACGTTACCGTGCTGGTCGGCCAACACCTGAAACTCGATGTGGCGCGGCCGCTCGATGAACTTCTCCATGTAGAGATCGCCGTTGCCGAAGGCATTCGCGGCTTCAGTATGCGCAGCCTGGTAGAGCGCAGGCAATTCCGCGGCTGAGCGAACAACTCGCATGCCACGCCCTCCGCCGCCCGCCGAGGCTTTCAGGATCACCGGGTAGCCTATAGTCTTCGCCCACTCGAGCGCATCGTCTTCCGACTGAATGACGCCTTCGGAGCCGGGGAGGATCGGCACCTTGGCACGCTTCATCGCCTGGCGTGCCTTTTCCTTTTCACCCATCAGCCGCGTGACCTCAGGAGGGGGGCCAATGAACTTGATATTAGAAGCGCGGCAGACCTCGGCAAAATTGGCGTTCTCGCTGAGCAGCCCGTAGCCGGGATGAATCGCATCCACGTCGGCGATCTCAGCGGCGCTGATCACTGCCGGGACGTTAAGATAACTCTCCGCCGAACGCGGAGGACCGATGCAGATAGCCTCATCGGCGAACCGCACGTGCAACGAGTGGCGATCAGCCTCGCTGTAAACAGCGACGGTTCGAATACCGAGTTCTTTGCAGGCGCAGATGACACGCAGCGCAATTTCGCCACGATTGGCGATCAGGACTTTTCGAAACATATAGGGATCAAAACCTAACGTGGGCGCACGGCAAAGAGTGACTGGCCGTACTCCACAGGCTGGCCGCTCTGGACGAAGCGCTTGACGATCTCTCCGGCGGCATCGGCCTCAATCTCGTTCATCAGCTTCATGGCTTCGATGATGCAGAGGATCTGACCATTCTCCACCTGGTCACCGATCTTCACAAAGGGAGGCGCACCCGGCGAGGGCGACTCATAAAAGGTTCCCACGATCGGCGATTTGACGATGTGCAGAGACGCGTCCTCATCGGGCGGAGCCTGGGGCGCGGACGAAGAGGCCGGCGCGACCGATGCTACTGCTGCCGGAGCAGAAGCCGCATACACCTCAGGCAGCACCGCCGGGACGGGAGCAGCGGGATGGCTCTGCGCCGCCAACAGCCGGGCAATGCTGGCCAGGTCAGGCGAGGTACCCTCCTGCGCGAACTTGATGCGCACCTTCAGATCGCCGCGTTCGAGATCGAACTCGCCGATTTTGTTCTCTTTGAGGAACTCAATGAGTTCCTTCAGTTCTTTCATGTCTTCCGAATTCATCGTTTGTGCTTTCGCTCGCCCAATCCGTCTACCCGGACCCTCACAACTCGATTAGTGCCTTTGTTACCGGTGTGAGCACTTTGCCGCCACGTTCCGTAACTGCAACCATATCTTCGATGCGAATACCGAACTTGCCAGGCATATAAATTCCGGGCTCGATGGTAATTACCATGCCCGGCTTCAACTCCAGCGTCTGTCCCGCGCCAATGCGTGGACTCTCATGTATCTCCAGGCCTACCCCATGGCCGGTTGAATGCGTAAAGTACTTTGCCAGCCCTGCTCTGCGCAACGTGCCACGAGCGGCATCATCAACCTCGCCGCAGGTTACTCCCGGCCTCACGGCCGCTACTGCTGCTTGCTGTGCTTCGAGAACCGCGTCGTAGGCGGAGCGTTCCGCAACGCCAGGTTTGCCGATGCACACGGTCCGGGTCATATCTGAACAATAACCTTTGAGGATAACACCGAAGTCCAATGTAACGAAGCCATTGCGGGGGGTCTTGTGGCTCGACGCGCGTCCGTGCGGAAATGCCGAACGCGGCCCCGACGCCACGATCGTTTCAAACGACATGCCCTCGGCACCCATGCTGCGAGCAAAGAACTCCAGCCCGGCTGCAATCTCAGACTCAGGAACGCCGCTCTGAATGTGCGGTAAGACAGCGTTGAAAATGCGGTTGCCAAGCGCAGCGGCCTCGGCCATGCGCTTCAGCTCGTCGGCATCTTTGATCATGCGAAGCTCTGAGACCAGGGGTTTCTCGAGCGGCCGGAAGAATCCGCGCCGGCGGCCGCCGCTGATTGCCGAGCGCATCAGGGCCAATTCGGAGATGGTCGTGTACCCGGGATCGTAGGCTGCGTGGCCTCTCTTCCCGATCAGCGTCTCAAGCAACGCGCACGCTTCCATCGCAGCCGACCTCTTCGCGATGACCACGCGGGCACCCTGCGTCTCCTGCCGCGCCTGCGCGGTGTAGCGTCCATCGGTGAAGAGCACAGCCTTCTCTGAAGTGACTATCAGGGCAGCGTTCGAGCCTGTGAATCCGCAGAGATAACGAACATCAGGAAGATGCTTAACGAGGAGGCCGTCGATTTCGTGCTCGGTCATTTTGCCGCGCAAAGCGCGTAGACGAGATGCTTCATTCATCGCACAGCCATCCTATCGTGTCGTCGTTGCGGAGCGTGGAGGATCAAGGGATCGGAGTATCCGTCTCGCCATGTTCAGGCGGGACGGCGGTGCGCGAGCGCTCCTTCACCTTACGAGCGGGAATGCCCGCGTATATTCCGAAAGGCTCCAGATCCTTGGTCGCGACCGATCCGAGCGCGAGTATCGCGCCATCTCCCACATTCACTCCCGGATTCACTGCTGCCCGCGCGCAGATCCACGAATAAGCTCCCAGCCGCATGGGAAACGAAACCAGTCGGAACGATGGCTCATCGTAGAGATGCGTCGCGCCACATACATACGCTCCCTGCGAAACGATGGCATGCGAACCCAGATACATCGGCGAAGGATTGTAAAGCTCAGCGTCGTCAGCGAGCGTTACGCGGTCTTCACAGACGAGATTCCAAGGCGCCCAGATCTTCCCCTTGGGATAGAAGTGGCACGCCGCACCCAATTTTGCTCCAAAGGCGCGGAGCAGAAAGGCCCTCCAAGCGTGGAACGGGCGGGGCGAGAGTCGATAAAGCAGAGCGTAACAGAGATTCCACAGCACCCGAACGACGCGGTTACGAAGGGAAAACGCGGGCAGCAGTGTGGGGTCGCTTTTCAAAACAAGCGCGCTCTCAGGGCTTGCGTTCAATGCATCCGCCTCATGATCTAAGAGTAATTGTGGGCGCACGGAAAGTCACCGCACTCACCGCGAACTGGCGCTGCGCCCAATCGTCGCTCAGGGCGGTTTCCTTGAGTTCAGGATGCCCGGGACACACCAACCCGCCGGCTGGCGGCGCGGGTGCCGCGTACGGGCTTTTTCTGGCTGGAGCGGACGGCCTTCGGAGCGGGCTCCGGCTCTGCCGAGACTCCCGACTGCCGATCCATCCACTCGTCGAGGCGTGACTTCTTGAATCGCCAACGGTTACCCAGCTTGAACGCAGGGATGAAGGCCTCGGAAGCGTACTTATACAGCGTATCCGGGCTGATGCCGAGGTAATCTGAGGCCTGCCGGATGTCCATCACTTCCCGAATCTCACTTGCGCGTGCGGTAGAGGATTTCATGGGGCGGCTCCCTTAGTTATCTTGTTGGTTTTCCGGGGAATCGTGAAAACTGGCCAGCGACCTGCTTATACCGTGTTTTCACCCTCTTGTTCAAGGATTTTATGCCCCACTTCGGGGATTCACCGCTTTTTGCCGTGAATTTCACCCTATCGCAACCAATACAGGTGGGTAGCAGTTGCGGACGGAACTGTTACCTCCACAAGTTGTTGTGTGTTGGCCCCTTTGATTCATCCAGCTGGAGGTCGTCGGGCTGACGTCTGCGATGGTGCCGGCTGACGCCAGGCGCATCAAATTCTGCAATAGGCACTTCGCAAGTCGAAGATCACAAAGGAGCTGAAGATGGGTGGTGGAGGACTCACGAAGACAGGCATCGAGCGAATGCACCGGGTGCTGTCAGGGCATGTGGAAAGGAAGGAAATGCCTGGGCTGGTCGCTCTTGTCAGTCATCACGATGATGTTCATGTGGAAACCGTCGGCACGCTGGCCTTCAACAATCCAGCTCCGATGAAGCGCGACACCATCTTTCGTATTGCGTCCATCACCAAGCTGGTAACTGCCGTCGCGGCGATGATGCTGGTGGAGGAATGCAGAATACGGCTCGACGATTCAATTGAACCGTGGCTGCCGGAGCTGGCCAACCGCCGCGTGCTCAGGTCGATCGGCTCGCAACTGGATGACACAGTGTCCGCGCGACGAGCCATTACGCTTCGCGACCTGCTCACCTTTCGCATGGGCTTCGGCAGCGTGATGGCGATGCCGAATACGTACTCGATCCAGAAGTACATCCGTGAATATCGAATTGGTGGGGATGGCCCACCGCGTCCCTCACAAGCGCCCAGCATGGACGAATGGTTGCGAAGTCTGGGCTCGTTGCCTTTGATGGCGCAGCCGGGCGAGCGATGGATGTATCACGTGAGCGCTGATGTGCTTGGAGACTTGATCGCACGCATCTCGGGAAAGTCCGTAGGCAGATTCATGCGGGAGCGCATTTTTGATCCCCTCGGCATGAAGGACACGGCGTTCCACGTGCCTGCCGAGAAGATTGACCGGTTCACAGCGTGCTACTCCCTCAATCACCAGACGAAGACCCTGGAGGTGTTCGACAACGCGAGCAACAGCGCGTGGGCATCTGAGCCGCCTTCGGAATCAGGAGGCGGCGGACTCGTCTCGACGGTTGATGACTATTTCACTTTCAGCCAGATGATGCTGAACAAAGGCCGGCACGGCCGGGAGCAGATTCTTTCCCGCGCCAGCGTTGAGCTGATGACGTCGGATCAGCTTACGCCAGAAAATCGTGCAGGTTCTGAGATCTTTTTCGGAACCCATTCGAGCTGGGGTCTGGGCATCGCGGTGGACATCGGTCGCAGCGAGATCTACCACACCCCCGGCCGCTACGGTTGGACGGGAGGCACAGGTACCACGGCGTATATCGATCCAACAGAACAAACGATCGGCATTCTGTTCACACAGCGCATGATGGATTCGCCCGAGCCGCCAAAGTTCTTCACCGACTTTTGGACGCTGGCGTATGCGGCCATGGAATGAGCTGTAGGGCGGCTGGAGGAGCCGCCCGGGCCAGCGTGCTCTTAGAGCTTGGGCTCGAGACCGCTAAGGATTTCGAGGAAGCTATCGTCGAGGGTGCGGTTCTTCGAGATGGCCTCCGCCAGCGGAATGCTCTCGATCTTTGTGCCATGCAGAACGACCAGTCGTCCGAACTGCCCCTGGTGCACCAGGTCGATCGCGGCGAGGCCATAGCGCGTGGCAAGCATGCGGTCAAAGGCGGAAGGCGTTCCGCCGCGCTGGGTGTGTCCAAGGTTGACGGAGCGCGTCTCGTATCCGGTGCGCTTTTCGATCTCCTCGGCCAGCGCCTGCCCAACACCGCTGAGGCGCGCATGTCCGAAGGAGTCGACTTTGGTTCCGACGGTCGCCTGCTCTCCCGAAGGCAGCTTGGCGCCCTCAGCAACAACGACAATGCCGTACTTCTTGCCGTGGTCGTGGTTGTATTTAAGCAGCGCGCAGACATGGTCGAGATCGATCGGCTTCTCCGGCACCAGAACTACGTGCGCGTTCCCAGCGACTCCCGCAGTGAGTGCAATCCAGCCCGCGTCGCGGCCCATCACTTCGCAAACAATCACGCGGTTGTGAGCTTCGGCGGTAGTGTGCAGGCGATCGACAGCTTCGGTCGCAATGCTCACCGCCGTGTCGAAGCCGAAGCAGATGTCGGTTCCATTCAGGTCGTTGTCGATGGTCTTAGGGACACCCACGCCCGGCACACCGGCCTGGATGAGCGCGTTCGTCACCGACTGCGTATCGTCGCCGCCGATGGCGATGAGCGCGTCGATTTTGTTGGCCTTGAGGTTGGCGACGCACTTTTCGATGCCGCCCTCGATCTTGCGGACGTTAGTCCGCGATGTGCGCAGGATGGTACCCCCCATCGTCAGGATGCCGTCCACTTTCTCGAGTGTGAGGGGAATGGTGTTGTTATCCAGCACTCCGCGCCAGCCCTCGAGAAAGCCGACAAACTCGTCTCCGTAGTAGTTGATTCCCTTTTTAACTACCGCGTGGATCACGGCATTCAGACCCGGACAGTCTCCGCCGCCCGTCAACAGACCAACTCGCATTTGTGTGCTCTCCTAATCGCATTTTCGGAATTGGTGCGTATGAAATGCACGCCTGGAGAGGCGACGCGACCGCGAGGAGGCGATGACCCTGGCGAGACACGGTAATTCCGAAAATGCTGTAAAGTGCTTCGCCAGTGATGATAAAGGCACGGCTGGCCAATTCAAAATTGGGAGCTGGAAATGGCCCCGGCTTGGCAGTGCCGTTCGATCTGTGCTGGTTGCGTTATGCCCACTTCTTCAGGTCCGGATAAACAGCGTAGATGCGACGCTGGTCTTCGGCTGTGAGATCGCGCAATCGCCGTGGTTTGTCCTGCGGGCGAAGACCCTTCTGATTCAGGACATTCATCAGGTTCCAATCGCGCTGCAGTTTCTGCGGTTCATGCGCAGGCAAGTCATAACGCGTAAAGTCAATCGCCATCCAGGGGCTGTCGTTTGTCCAATTGTGCAACAAGGCCAGTCGAAACTCGCGGTTCATATACCATCGGATCTCCAGGTCTTTCTCTGATCCAGGCGCGCCGGTGCCTTTAGCATCGAAACGGTAGTTGAGCTTCGAATTATCCGGATTGTGTTTCCTCCACTCCAAACCGAATTCCCCTTCTGTGATCACCTGGGTATCGGGCCACCGGTCACGCAGCGCCTGCAGCCACCAGGTCAAATCCTCGTCGTGACCAATCGATGTCTCCCAGATGGCCGTTACCCAACCAAAGTTATTCAGCGCATATCCGGTGTCAAAGTGCACCGTAGTGGTATCGAGCATCTCCTTGCGGCCAACCACTTTTCCCAGATTCCCGACGCTCTCGATCGGACCCACGCCTAACCGGCTATTGAAGCCGCCTTGAAAGCCGTCCCGCCGTGCCGTGAGAAAATCGCAAGTCCAGCCATCCAGGCAAACACAGTCGATGAAGTCCTGCGGGCCCTGCGCTGGTCTGAGGTAATGCTCACGGCTGGGGTAGTAGGGATAGCAGATTCCGCCGTCGCCATCTCCGTGATCGATGCCGTGCTGGCTCCAGATTTGCCCCTGGCATACGTGAATTCCTTCATCCGTTGCGAGCAGCCGCTGATTCTCTGCGTCCATAAACCCCGCCACCAGACACTGCGGCCGGTATCCACCACCTACCATTCCGGAAACCAGGCCGAGCGCCGTGTGAATCGTCTGCCGGTTCTGCTCGCGCGTGTTGTACATCGGTGCGAAATAGCCACCGGGAATGAAGGTGATCTCGTCGCCGTAGCGGTCGTGATACGAGGCCAGTAATCGCCGGGCCTCCTGATATTGCTTGCGGCTGTCATGCAGAGCCAGCCAGCTGATCGCCCAGGTCATCCTGCCGCCGGGGCAACCCGCGGCAAAAGCATCGCGACGCGCCCGGATACGTTCCGGGCGATTATCAATCGCTTCGTCTTCGCCGATCGAGTGATCGGGACTTACTTCAATTTGGTTGACACGCACAACTGAAACGTGGGTCAGAAATCGGCCACGCAGGGTGGAAGGTCCAACAGTCTCTGCCGGAATGTTTCCCGCGACTCCTGCCAATGCGAGTGCGGCCGCCGCTCGGCTGACAAACTCCCGTCTTGTCCACTCCCTTTCCAATGGGTCTCCTTGTTAGTCAAAAATTCAGATATCCGGTTGGATAATACGCCCGTAGCTCCTCGACAACGGGAAGTGCGCGCCACATTCTGGATTCTGATTACCGGGTACTACTGCTTATCACCGGATTTCGTAGCCGGGATGTAGGCGAGCGTGATTTCCCGGACCTCGTCTCTTGTCGGCGCGCGGGTGGGCGCATTCTTCTCCTCGACTTCGACCAATAGGCGCACCACACCGTCCTTCACGGCGTGGCCGGGCAGAGGAATCGTATACACCGCGGAACCCTGACGCGCCTGTGCGCCGAAAGGCGAGACAGTCCCGGCGATCTCTCCGTTGCGAACCCGCACTATGACGCGCTGGTGCGCCTTGAGAGGGCCCGCAGTGACTCGGGCCACGAGCATTTCACCGGGGCTGGCGGCGCGAGGAACCTCGAGATTGTAGACCTGTTGCTTTTGTCGGGCGGCGGACTGTCCCGGACACGCAAGGGACACCGCCATTAGAAGGCCGCAGACGGAAAACAGCCGCAGCCCGAAGAGCTCCTGCATAAAACCCCAGCTAGAACGTGCCGACCGAAACCTCCGCCAGGCTGCTTTTGAAATTCGCCTGTGCAACCGCCGGCGCGAGCGTTGGTTTGCTCAGCGGAATCACGACAATCCGCAGCGGCTCGTTTGCTTTGAGCATATTCCGGGCGGCGAGGGTCTTCAATGTGTCCCCAAGCGGTACCGTAAAGCTGACCGGCTCATCGTGATGGTGCACGCCAAAGAACTGCAGGGTCCCAGCGTAACTCGGGCTCTGCTCGTTGAGCCCGGAAGTATCCTGCGGCGGGTTCACGAAAACGTTGAACCCGTAACCATGCGCTGCCGGCGGAGCCTCGATCGTGATCCGCGCAAACACCGTCGGACCCGCTGCGGCAACGGTAGCGGCCTGCAACAGCGACGCCGGAACAGGTACGCTGCTGAGCGCCGGCGCGCCCAGTGCAAGTGCATGGCTGGTAAGACCTCCCTGAAAGCTTTGCGCAGGAGCAGCATTCGGCTGAGGCACTGCATTCGCCACGGAGCTCTCGCCCGATCCCTTCTCGTACGCATAGTCGAACTGGCCGATCGTGGCGTAGTCGCCGGCTGTGGTCTGCGACACCGGCTTGCCATTCTCGTCGTGGAAGAACAGAAACGGCTCGCTGCTCCAGGCCTTGAGATCGGCGCCCGTTGGCAGCGTCGGCAGGTTCAGCTTTTGCTGCTTGCGCGTCCATACATCCCAAAGGCGGTCGATGTTGGCGTGATGCAGGAAGAATAGCGGGTCAATCGGCGAGAGCATGTCCTCCATCAATCCGCCGATGCAGTTGTGGACGTTGTTGTGCGGCTGACCCTCGAGAATGCCAAAGCCCGCCGCCTTCGAGTGAAAGGGCGCTTTGTCGCTGCCGAAGGCAACAAAGTCTTTCGGGGCAAGCGCCTTTGTTATCGTCGATAACGCGACAGCTTTCTTGGTAGGGCTGTCAAAACCCGGACTGCCCGAGGTCAACGCCCGCACCCCCGGCGGTCCCACAAACATTGGATCGCCCTGCACCTGCGTCCAGAGGTCATTCATCGACCCGTAGCCGCGCAAAGTCTGCTCCTTGACCTGCGCCGCCGAAAACGACTGCCACAACGCGCTCATGGGATTTGACAGCTGCGCGTAAAAAGCCTGGTAGCTGCTGATATAGGCCGGATTCGCGGGATTGAGTACTCCCTGAAAGAACTGTTTGGGCACTCGCGGCAGCGCAGTCCAGTCCCAGAAGGGCAGCGCGAAGTTGGGATCGCCCGAAAGCTCGCGGCAGGTCTGCTCAAACCATCCCAGGTAGCCGCGGTGCCACACCGGAAACCACCAGTTGCCATGCGGGCAATCGAGGGTATGCACAAATGCATTCCGATACCAGTTGCGCGAATCCGACGGCGGCAGCTTCAGCATCGCGCTGATCGCCTTGCCATAGCTGGTCAGCACCTTCGCCGGAAAACCCGGCGCGGCGAGGTTGCGCCGGAGGTATTTCGCCGAGGGCTGAGCAACGATGGTGCGAAAGGGATAGGCCGCGGCAGTCGCGGCGGCCATGGTGAGAAATCTGCGGCGGGTAGTTTTGCCAGCAAATGGCGAAGCGTTCACTGTATGCCTCCCAAAGCCATCGTGGGAAATGGGCAAGCCAGGCCAATCACTAAGGCCATTCGCTTGTGGATGCCCGGGTTCCTTTACTGATTGCGCGGGGCACGATACGTCAGCGGGGTCGCATCAGGCGATCATTTAAGCGAAGGCAGGTCAAACTGTCAATCGATCTTTGTCTTGTCTTTGGACCGCCTTGCCGTCCGTTCGAGCACCGCAAGGCAGGAACTTCGGCATTGCAAACGGAGTCGAGCACGATATAATCGCGATGGTTTTCACCCCCAGCGGAGAACCGGGCCCCGTTTTCTCTCCCCCGATCAGCAGTCGAAATCCCATTTTTGGTGAAGCGACGTGAAACGTGATCGAAGTGCGCTGACGGCGCCGCTAACTCTACTTGTCTGCCTTTTCCTTGCCGGCCAGCTTTATTCCGCCTCTGCTCAATATGGGCGCAGTAAGCAAGGCTACGTAAAGAGCGTTCCCTACACCTACAACGGCCAGCAGTTCACCATTGTTCTTTACGGTACTCAGCCTGCCCAGGTGACCTTCAACAGCCAGACGCTTCTGCTCATCTCTAACGGAAACGTCATCGCGATGCCCGGCATCGATGCGCATCTGGTCGCCAACGCCGAGGACGCGCTCAAGGCCTACCAGGCGGGAACGCCCTCCGGCAGCGCTGCCGCTCCGGCGGCAGCGGGAGGGGGAGGAACGTCGGGGCTGACGGTGGCTGGCGTGGTGTCGATGCTCAACGCCGGGATCTCGGAGGACATCGTCCTCGAAAAGATCCACAAGAGCGGGCAGACCTTCGACCTCAGCGCCGACGACATGGTCGCGTTGAAGAAGGCCAAGGCCAGCGACAACCTGATCAAGGCCATGATGGAAGCCACTCCCGCCCCGGCTGCCACAGCAGCGCCGGCGGCGGCATCTGCTCCCGCCGCCCAGGCCGCGGCTCAACCGGCACCTGCCGCCACGCAGCCTGCAGAGGCTCAAAAGAAGAAGAAGGGCTTCTTCGGATCCATCGGCGAGAGCGTGAAGGACGAAGCGACCGGGAGATCGGTGATCGATAAGGTCGGCCTGCGCAATGTCCTCCCCCAACTCGATCCCAGCAAGCCTGTGTCCGAGCAATTCCCTCACATCGCCATCACGGTGCTCTATGCGCCGATGGGCTGGACAGACCCCTACGTGACGGATCCCAGCGCCCACGGGCGAAGCATCATGCCCTCGTGCTTCAAACTGCAGGCAGTGGTCTGGTCCGACGCAACCATGTCAAAGACCGTCGGCCCCTTCGACTGGTGCAGCAACCACGACGAATTCATGGCGCAGCTTGAGCCCAACTACCTGCAGAGCCTGCGGCCGACGTTCGCCGATATGCGCTCGGGATACCTCACCGGCATCAACCGCACCGATGGCCCCGCACCGCCGGACAAGCTGCTCCCCAACGACCGCCGCACAATGGATATGTGGGCAGCGACGAGTCCGCAGGGCCGCAGCGTCGACCTGAACAACGAGCAGTTCAGCCGCTTCGCCCTGATGTTTGCTAATGTGCGTAAGGATCTCGGCGAGACGCTGACCTCAGACGGCGACGCCCGCGTGTGGGTGGTAACCATCAAAAAGGCGGCAGGGCCGAACATCATGGAATGAGGAATTGAGATTGAGCGCTTCGGTGATTAAAAGCGCTTCAAGTCCACGATGCCTCGATAAATATCATCGGGCTGGGGCAGGATCACGTCTTCGAGGATGGGCGCATACGCCACGAAGGTGTCCATCGAAGCGATTCGCTTCACCGGTGCGTCGAGGTCTTCAAATAGCTCATCGGCAATGCGCGCGGCGATCTCCGCCCCGTACCCCCAGCTCAGCATGTCTTCGTGGGCAATAATGACGCGGCTGGTCTTGCGCACCGATTCCGCGATTGCCTCCCAGTCGTAGGGGCTGATCGTGCGGAGGTCGAGAATCTCCGTCTGAATGCCGTGCTCCCGATGCGCCTTTTGCGCCGCCTGCAGCGCCCGTGGCACCAGCGCACCGTAGGTGACGAGTGTGATGTCCGAACCTTCGCGAACTTTGGCGGCCTTGCCGAACGGAATCGTGAAGTCCGGTCCAGGATAAGGCACGCGCCCATACGTTTCGCGATACAGCCGCTTGTGCTCGAGGAACATTACCGGATCGTCGCAGCGGATCGCGGTTCTGAGAAGACCATTCGCGTCGAGCGCATTCGACGGATAGACCACGCGCATGCCCGGCGTATGCGTGAAGATGCTCTCGCCGTTCTGCGAGTGATAGACGGCGCCTCCAGTGAGATAGCCGCCGACGGCGACACGGACGACCGCCGGGCAAGCCCAAGTCCCGTTGGAGCGCCAACGCAGGAGGGGCAGCTCATTGCGGAGCTGATGCATTGCCGGCCAGATATAGTCGAGGAACTGAATCTCAACGACCGGCTTGAGCCCGCGCAAAGCCATGCCGACCGCGCGGCCCACGATGTTGGCCTCGGCGAGCGGCGAGTTGAAGACGCGGTCGGCCCCGAACTCGATCTGCAGACCGTGGGTCAACTTGAAGACACCGCCCTTGCCCTTGACGAGTCCCTGCTCCAGATATTCCTCGCGGCTGCAGTCAGCAACGTCCTCCCCGAAGACCACAACGCGTGGATCGCGCCGCATCTCATCCCGCAGGCATGCGTTGATCAGATCCGCCATCGTGCGCTCGTGGGTGTCTGCGGTGCGCACCGGAACGGACTGGAGCGCAGGATCAGTTGGATCGTAATGCTCCGAATAAACGTGCTTGAGAATCGCCGCCTCATCGGTCGACGGCAGCGGCGACCGCAGAGCTCGTTCCGCAGCCTGCCGGACCTCCTCATCCACCTGCTTCTCAATTCGCGTGATGCTCTCAGCGTCGAGAATGCCCTCGCGCAGCAGGTACATCTGGAACTTGGACAACGGATCGCGCAACGCATCTTCGTTGCGCTCTTTCTCCGGCCGGTAGAGCCGGTCGTTGTCCGAGTGGGAATGCGAGTAGGGACGGATCACGTGCCCATGAATAAACGCGGGACCTTTGCCGGCGCGGCAGTGCGCGGCGGCATCCTCGAATGCCTGCCAGGAGGCGAGAGGATCGGTGCCGTCGATCTCGGCGAAGAAGAAATTCGGAAAATTGTGCACCAGACGCGAGATATTCCCGCCTGGCGTGTTTACCTCGACCGGAACAGAGATGGCATAGCCGTTGTCCTCGACCACGAAGATGACGGGCAGCTTTTCGTTGGACGCCGTGTTCAGCGATTCCCAGAATTCTCCCTGCGAAGTCGAGCCCTCTCCGATCGAGACATAGACGACTTCGTCGCCCTGGAATTCGACATTGCTCCACTCGCGGTAGTCGCCCTCATGTCTTTCCGCCGCCTCAGGATGCCGTGCGAAGTAGCGGCCAGCTTCGGCGCAACCCACAGCCTGCAGGCACTGGGTAGACGTGGCCGAGGACGGAGAGACGATGTGGTGCGCAGGGCTGCTCCAGTGGGAAGGCATCTGCCTGCCACCGCTGGCTGGGTCGGCGGCCGCGCCGATTCCCTGCAGCAACAGGTCCTCCACGGTCACACCCAGGGCCAGGCACAGTGCGCGGTCACGATAGTAGGGGAAGAACCAGTCGTATCCCGGCTTGAGGACCAGACCGGCGGCGACCAACAGAGCCTCATGCCCTGCGCCGGAAATCTGAAAGAAGATCTTCTGCTGGTTCTTGAGCACGATCTCGCGGTCGTCGGTTCGCCGTGAGAGGTACATGAGCCGGTAAATCTCAATCAGGCGTTCGGGAGTCAGCCCGCGGGTTGATTCCGCAGCCGGTTCCTGAAGCACGCCCGTACCCTGACTCGACGACGATTTTGCCTTGTTGCGCTCTAAGCTGCGTTCTGAACTGGAGACCGTGCTGCGGGCCATCAACTACCCTCTGGATTCATTGTATCCATCTGTTCGAAGCCAAATGGACTCCAGATTGTACATGTCCGGCTTGTTGAGGCAACAGCCGGCCGAACTCCTCTCATGCCAGCTTTAATTTAGAGACATTCGCAACCCTCGTGGGCTACATTGAAGTCCCGCAATTGAGGAGAAGATCGTGCGTACGGTTATCGCTGTAGTGGGTGGGTTTCTGGGTATCGGAATTCTGATACGGATCACCGACATGCTGTTTGCCCGGCTGGTCGCGGGGTGGGACCCGAAGAACCCTCCGCTGTTTTACTTCGCCGTTAGCCTGGGGACGGATTTCCTTTACTCCATCGTGGGCGGATACCTGTGCGCATTGATCGCCGAGGAGCACCGCCGAAAAGCAACACTGTGGCTGATCGTACTCGGCGAAGTGCTCGGTGTCGCGGTGCAGGTGGCGTTGTGGGGTGTGGTACCCCATTGGTACGGCATCGGTCTGCTGATCCTCTACCCCCTCGGCGTCTGGATCGGCTCAAGCCTGCGCAGGTCCGGGACGACGGCCCTCGCATAGATTTTCCCTAGTTGCCGCATGTGCTCACGATGCCGTAGACTCAGCTTTCCCAACCCGGCATCTCATGAATTGCGAAAGCGCTGGGGTGCGGAAAATTCATGTTTGCGATCTTGCTTCTTCCGACCCAGAGCCGCATTGACCACCGCCTTTGCCACGTGCTTTAATGTCGCGTTTTGTGCAAGTTCGCCCGTTCAGCGTGGCTGAACGGTAAGAGACCACTGCAACTCAAGAGTGATCTGCCGTTGCTTAACGTTTTTGTAGAGAAGGACTTGGGACTGTTCCGCATCGATGGCAACCGGACATCGGAGCGGGAATTCTGCGGAATCTCCTGGAGGATTTTGAATGGCGTTTTTTGTTCCCGTAGCGGCAGCAGCCTGGCAGGCAGAAAATGGCGCAATCGCCGCCAATGATCACATCTATCTCTGGCTCGCCCTTGCAACCGGGCTAATCGGCCTGGTGGCTGCTTTGCTGTTCGCGCGCGGCGTCCTCGGCGCAGATGCCGGCACGCCGGAGATGCAGCGGATCTCCAACGCCATCCGCGAAGGCGCCGAAGCCTTCATGAAGCGCCAGTACGGCACCATCGCGATGATCGCGGTCGCGCTCGCCATTGTTCTCTTCATCGGATACCGCCTTTCATCCTTCACCGCTCCCTACGCGAACAAGGTCGTCGTCAGCTTCCTCATCGGAGCAGCTTGTTCCGCTCTTTCCGGACAAACGGGCATGTGGGTGTCGATCCGCGCCAACATCCGGACTGCATCGGCCGCCCGCACCAGCATGGGTCAGGCCCTCAAGATCGCCCTGCATGGGGGAGCTGTAACCGGGCTGGTCGTCGTCGGCCTATCATTACTCGGCGTTGGCATTTTATTTTTCGCCTTCGGCGGACTCAGCAATCCCCAGCAAGTTCCCTACCAGCTCGTCGGCTTCGGATTTGGAGCCTCCCTCGTCGCACTCTTCGCGCAGCTCGGTGGCGGCATATACACCAAGGCAGCGGACGTGGGCGCTGACCTGGTCGGCAAGGTCGAAGCCGGCATCCCCGAAGACGATCCGCGTAACCCAGCCGTCATCGCCGATCTGGTCGGCGACAATGTGGGCGACTGCGCGGGCCGCGGCGCCGACATCTTTGAATCGACCGCTGCCGAAAACGTCGGCGCGATGATTCTCGGTGCTGCCCTTTACCCGGTATTCGGACTCAAGGGGATTCTGTTCCCGCTCATCGTCCAGGCCATCAACCTGATTGCCAGCATCGTCGGCGTGAGCATCGTGCACAGCCGCGAGGACGAAGACCCGATGCACGCGCTTAACAAGGGCTACTACGTTACTTCATTACTGGCTCTCATCGGATTCGCCGTAGCCATCTACTTCATGCTGGGCGCGCGCTGGTGGCTGCTCGGCAGCGGAATCTGCGGCATCGTCACCTCGTTCCTCTTCGTCCGCATCACCGAGTACTACACTGAAACCCGCTTCAAGCCCGTGCAGAGCATCGCTCAGGCGTCGACCACCGGTCCGGCTACCAACATCATCCAGGGCCTCTCGGTCGGCATGGAGACGCCTGCTCTCCCGGTCATCGTCATCAGCGCCGCGCTGTTGCTGAGCTACTACTTCGGCACCCGCGGCCTGGCCGACGTGACAACGATCAACAGCTACGCCAAGGGCATCTACGGCACCGCCATCGCCACCATGGGCATGCTCTCCTCGGCGGCATACATCCTTGCCATGGACACCTTCGGTCCCATCACCGACAATGCAGGCGGCATCATCGAGATGAGCGACCAGCCGCACAGCGTGCGTGTGAAGACCGACAAGCTTGACGCGGCTGGAAACACCACCAAGGCCCTTACCAAGGGTTATGCGATCGGATCCGCCTCGCTTGCGGCCTTCCTGCTCTTCTCCGCGTATCTGGCGACAGTTCATGACATCGTCCACCAGCGCGTCGTCGCAGCCGGTGGTTTTCTGCCAGAGGGCTGGAGCTTTTCAAACGTAAATCTCGCCTCCGTGCCGGTCTTCGTGGGCGCACTTCTTGGCGCGATGCTGACCTATCTCTTCTCGTCGATGGCAATCAAGGCTGTAGGGCGCGCCGCGCAGACGGTTATCCAGGACGTGCATGAGCAATTCCGCAACAACCCCGGAATCATGCAGGGAACATCACAGCCTGACTATGGCCGCTGCGTCCGTATCGTTACCGGAGCAGCCCTGAAGGAAATGGTCCTCCCCGGCATTCTCGCCGTGGCCATGCCGCTTTGCGTGGGTCTGATCTTTCGCCACTTCGGCGGGGAGTTCTACCCAGGAGCGCTGCACAACTGGCCCACTATTAACGGCTTGCCCATCAACCTCAGCGGCGCAGAGGCAGTCGCCGCACTCCTGATGGTAGGCACCATAAGCGGGATCCTTCTCGCGATGCTGATGAACAACGGCGGCGGCGCGTGGGATAACGCCAAGAAGCTCATCGAAACCGGCGCACACGGCGGCAAGCGTTCTGAAGCGCACAAGGCCGCAGTCGTCGGAGACACAGTCGGTGACCCCTTCAAGGACACG
>Ga0335073_10000470_pt1 | contig 51339 bp, 52 predicted proteins | sample Lox_Sample_22_FD_207093 | JGI IMG/M metagenome (GOLD analysis project Ga0335073, IMG submission 207093) | Soil microbial communities from Loxahatchee National Wildlife Refuge, Florida, United States - Lox_Sample_2.2 | ecosystem: Environmental > Terrestrial > Soil > Wetlands | place: USA... | reverse complement strand
TTCGCGCGAAGGCGGAATGATGCCCGGCACCTCGGCGCGGAAAGGTCCTTCGGACGGAATCTTGTTCATCGCCTGCTTGACGATTTTCACGCTTTCGCGAATCTCGGCGACGCGGCACTGATACCGCGCGTAGCAATCGCCGGCGGTCTGCGTCGGGACGTCGAAGTCGAATTCGTCGTAGCTGGAGTAGGGGAACGCGCGGCGGACGTCGTAGGCGACGCCGCTGGCGCGCAGCAGCGGGCCGGAGGCGCCCATGGCGATCGCGTCGGCCGCGCTGAAGACGCCGACACCCTGGGTGCGAGCGAGCCAGATGCGATTTTTCGTAAGCAGGTCTTCGTATTCGTCGACGTGGCCGGGCATGGCGTCGATGACGCGCTGGACGCGGTCGAGCCAGCCGGGCGGAGGTTCGAGGGCGAGTCCGCCGATGCGGAAGTAGCTGGTCATCATCCGCTGGCCGGAGACGTACTCGTAGATCTTCATGATCTCTTCGCGCTCGCGGAAGCTATAGAGGAAGACGGACATCGCGCCGAGATCGATGGCGTGGGTGCCGAGCCAGACCAGATGCGAAGTGATACGGGTCAGCTCGGTGAGCAGCACGCGGGTGTACTGCGCGCGCTTGGGGACTTCGATGCCGAGAAGCTTCTCTGCCGCCAGGCAGAACGCCAGGTTATTCGAGAGAGGCGCCAGATAGTCGATGCGGTCGGTGAGCGTGATGCACTGCGAATAGGTCTTCGACTCGCAGGATTTCTCGATGCCGGTGTGGAGGTAGCCGATCACCGACTTGGCGGAAAGAATCGTCTCGCCATCGAGCTCGAGGATCACGCGCAGCACGCCGTGGGTAGACGGGTGCTGCGGCCCCATATTGAGGACCATCGGTTGAGCGGGGCCAATCGGAGTTTCGATGGTGGTCGTCGCCATAACTGAGTCCCTCACCCGGCTCCTAACGGAAGCCTTCGACCGGATAATCCTTGCGCAGCGGATGGCCCTCCCAATCATCCGGCATGAGAATGCGCGTGAGATCGGGATGGCCCTCGAAGCGAACGCCAAAAAGATCGAAACTTTCGCGCTCGTGCCAGTTGGCGGTCGGCCAGACATTCGTGACTGACGAGATCACCGGATCGCTCCCCGCCAGGCGCACCTTCAGGCGCAGCCGCGTGCGGTTTTCGATCGAAAGCAGGTGGTAATTGACTTCGAAGCGCGGCTCGATGGGAAAGCGGTCGTTGGTCGAAAGATCCGAGAGGAAGCTGAAGCGGAGCGAGGGATCGTCCCGGAGGAACTGGCAGGAGGCGCGAATGTGATCGCGGGGCACTACGATCGTCGTCTCGCCTCTAAATTCAAGGACCTCGGCGACCGCGTCGGTATTCCACTCCCGCAGTTTGCCTACAGCCGGAGCTTCCTGTTTTTCACTGCGTTCCTGGGATTCCACGAGCTATTAATCCGATTCCGGACGGGCCTCAGGGATTCCAGTCGAGCGCGCCCTTCTTCCAGAGGTACAAATAACCAACGAGCAGGATGATAATGTAGAGCAACATCTCCACGAAACCAAACACTTTCAGGTCGCGATAGACGAGCGCCCAGGGATAGAGAAAGATGGCCTCGATATCAAACAAGATGAAGATCAAGCCCACAATATAGAAGTGGACGGAGAACGGCTCGCGGGCGTCGCCCGTGGGGCGAATGCCACACTCGTAAGGTTGATCCTTTTCAGGCGAAGGCTTGTGTTTTCCCACCAGGGTGGAAGCGGTGATCAGAGCGCCGGCAAGCCCGGCCGCTAGTACAAACATCAGCAACAAGGGACCGTAGTTGTCGAGGTAGTTGGCGCCCATTTTCTTTGCGCTGCTATAATAACTTTCGAGCGTACATCGGTCAAATGAACTCGCCAAAATCTTAGCGGCTCCGCAGCGCGATGCGGACTCTGGGAGAGAATCGGCATCGATGAGTTCGGGATTTAACACGGACGTTCGCGTGGGCGAGCATGTGTTCCACGTGCAGACCGAGGATCGGGGCCCGGGACATCCCGTGATCGAGACGGCGGTGTACCAGAACGGGCGTATTTTTCACCACCGCACCTCGGATTACACCGCTTTCAGGGAATCAGCTGAATTCAACGAATACTCGCTGCGCCACCGCGTGGAAGAACAGCATCGCGTGGTGATCGAAGACCTGCGCGAAGGTCCGCTGGCGGCGGAGGTGGCGGCGGCGCTCGAAAAAGCGAGCGTGGCGAGCGGGATTCAAGTCCAACTGCTCAATCCGAGTTCGTGGCTCTCGGCGGGAAATGTCTCGCTCGACGTGGAGATCGTGCGGCGCGCGGACAAACTGCCGCAAGCGGGCGTTCACGTGGATGCGGAGGTCGAAGGAGCCTTGCGCGACGGTCACTTCGCCGGCACGAGCGACGATCGCGGCAAAGTGCGAATCGAGTTTCCGCTGCCGCCGCTGGGGAAGGGCGATCTGGCGCTCGTGATTCGCGCGAGCGGAGAGACGGGAACGGACGAGATACGGTTCACGATGCGGTCGCGGGCGAAGGCGCCGGCGGCTCCACAGGCTCATTCCTAGGCAGGGTCCCCCTTGTGACGGTGACGATCAACGGCGAACGCCGCGAAGTTCCCGAAGGGCTCACTGTGGCGGCGCTGGTCGAGCATCTGGGCATGATGCAGAATCGGGTGGCGATCGAGCGCAACCGCGATATCTTGCCGCGGGCGCGTTGGCAGGAGACACAGGTCAGCGCGGGCGATTCGTTTGAGATCGTGCAATTCGTCGGCGGGGGAGCAAGATCGGAAACTTGAAATCGGAGATTCGAAATTTCGCCCGGCTCGGAATTTCAATGTGCGCGGGGAGCGACGCGTCGAGCGAGGAGCACGCCGCTGTGCCGCCGGCTAGAGGCCGGCGAGAAGGTGGCCGAGCTTATCCTTCTTGGTGCGCAGGTAGGCGCGCGAGTGGTGGCTGGTGTGAGGACGGCAGGGAACTCGCTGCACCACGCGGATGCCCGCTTTTTCGAGCTGTGAGACTTTATCGGGACTGTTCGAAAGCAGGCGGACGGAACGAACGCCGAGCGCCTTGAGAGCGGCGGCGGCAAAGTCGTAGTCACGCAGATCGGCGGCGAATCCGAGTTTGCGGTTGGCCTCGACGGTGTCGAGCCCCTGATCCTGCAATTCGTAGGCTTTGAGTTTGTTGAGGAGGCCGATGCCGCGGCCCTCCTGGGGGAGGTAGAGGACGATGCCGGAGCCATCCTTGGCGATTTTGCGCAGCGAGAGTTCGAGTTGGGCGCGGCAATCGCATCGCTCGGATGTGAACACATCGCCTGTGAGGCACTGCGAATGGACCCGTACGAGCGGCGGCTTGCCGGATCGCAGCGGCCCATGCTGGATGGCCACTGCCTCCTCGCCCCGGCCGTTTCCCTTGATGCCGGCGATGGTGAAGCGGCCGAAACGCGTGGGCAGCGCCGCCTTGGCGACAACGTGCGCTTTCTCAGATTGTTTTCGACGCTTCATGCGAGCGGATCATTATAGCAGGCTCGCAGGCACCGCTTCGTAGCGCGGAAATTGACTTCGGTCCCGCTGGGCTGTACCTTTCCGTTACTCCCATTGCGCCGGTTGCCGCGTATCGGCGCACAATCACAGGCGAATGGAGACGGCCAAAGCGCATGACCCCAGAGCGCTGGCAACAAGTCAAGAAACTGCTGGCCGAGGCTCTTGAAAAGGCGCCTGAAGAGAGGCGCGCCTATCTCGATCAGACGTGCAGGGAGCCGGAGCTCCGCCGCGAGGTGGAATCGCTGATCGCCGCCCAGGAACGAGACGGCACGACTTTTGTCGATGATCCTCCGGCTCCGCCGGAAGGCGTTCGCGCAAGTGGCTCCCGAATCGGCGCGTACGAAATCATCGCGCAACTGGGCGCCGGGGGCATGGGGGTCGTCTACAAAGCGCGCGACACGAAGCTCGGACGACTCGTTGCGCTGAAATTCCTTTCTGAAAGTTCCACCGGGGATCCGACCGCGAAGGGGCGTTTGCTGCGGGAGGCGCAGAACGCCTCGGCGCTCAACCATCCGAACATCGCAACAATCTACGAGGTCGGCGAAAGCAACGGGCAAGTCTTTATTGCGATGGAGTTTGTCGAGGGACGCGCGCTGAACGCGGTGGTCCCGCACGACGGGCTCGCGCCGCAGACGGCGATCCGTTACGGCGTGGAAATCGCGAGCGCGCTGGCGCACGCGCACGAGCGCGGCATCATCCACCGCGATCTGAAGCCCGCGAACGTGATGATCACGACGGCAGGCCACGTGAAGGTGCTGGACTTCGGCCTGGCGAAGCGAATCTCGAGCGGCGATCTTGGGGGTGAAGCGCTCCCGCAGAATTCGCTCACGAAGCCCGGCGCCATCGTGGGAACTTTGCAGTACATGGCGCCGGAGACGCTCCGCGGCGGGCAAGCCGACGCGCGCACCGATCTGTGGGGCGTTGGGGCCGTGCTTCACGAGATGTTGAACGGCGCTCCGCCGTTCGAGGGGAAAACCTCCTACGAGCTGACTTCGGCAATCTTGCGGGAGGAGCCGAAACCACTTCCGAGCCGGATTCCCGCGAGCCTGCGAACGGTCGTTCAGCGCTGCCTCACGAAGGAGCGCGAACACCGCTACCAGCAATCGGGAGAAATTCGGGCGGCGCTCGAGGCCATCGGTTCCGACGGAAACATGGCCGCGCCGCCGGTGCACGCGCGTCGAAGAGGACTTTGGGCGCTGTCCGCAGCCGGAGTTGTGGCGCTGGGCTTGCTCGCCTGGGGCGGCTTCGAGTTTTTCGGTTCGAAGTCCGTTGAGCGTCACGCGGTTTCTTCCGGCGACTGGGTGCAGGTGACCGATTTCGCCGACTCGGCTGTTTCACCCGCGCTCTCTGCGGACGGGCGAATGCTCACGTTCATTCGTGGCTCGGACACTTTTTTCGGCCCTGGGCAAATCGAAGCGAAAGTGATGCCCGATGGCGAACCCGTGCAGCTGACCCACGATGGCACGGCCAAGATGAGCCCGCAATTCTCGCCGGACGGCTCGAAGATATATTACGGCACCGGACCTCTCGAAGTGGGCGGATGGGACACGTGGATGGTCCCGGTTTTGGGAGGAGAGCCGAGGCTGGTGCTGCCGAATACGGAAGGGCCAACGTGGATAGACTCGAGCCATCTTTTGTTTTCGGAGATTTTGACCGGCCTGCACATGGCGGTGGCTACATCCGACGCCGACCGTTCCAATAGCCGCTTTGTGTACATCCCGCCTCGGGATCGGGGAATGGCGCACCGCTCGGCGCTCTCTCCCGACCACAAGTGGGTGCTGATTGTGGAAATGGACAACGGAGGATGGCTGCCGTGCCGGCTGGTGCCTTTCGACGGGAGTTCACCGGGGCGGGTCGTGGGCCCGAAGGGCGCAGCGTGCACGTATGCGGCGTGGTCGCCCGACGGGGCGTGGATGTACTTTTGCTCGAATGCGGGCGGACGGTTTCACATCTGGCGGCGGCAATTCCCGGACGGCGAACTTGAGCCGGTGACCTCCGGCGCGACCGAAGAAGAAGGAATTGCGATGGCGCCCGACGGCAGCTCACTGATCACGTCGGTAGGCGCCACGCAAAGCACTCTTTGGGTGCGCGACGCCAAGGGTGAACGGCAGATTTCGTCGGAAGGATACGCGGTGGCTCCCAAATTCTCGCACGACGGCAAGAAGCTCTACTACCTCATCCTGAGGAACGGACAATCGGCCGCCTTTACGAGGCAGGATGGTGAGCTGTGGGTCGCGGACCTGGCTACGGGCCAGAACGAACGGCTGCTGGGCGATACGTTGATCACCGGATACGACGTCTCGGCCGACGACACGCAGGCTGTCTTTTCCACACAGGATAAGGATGGACGCCCGCATTTGTGGTTGGCCTCGCTTGACCTGAGCTTTCCTCCCAGGCAATTTGAATCGCCGGTAGACGAGGACTCGCCACGATGGGATGCCGCCGGCCACATCTATTTTCGCGCGGCCGAAGGGAAGTTGAATTTCGTCTATCGCATGAATGCCGACGGAAGCCAGCGCACCAAAGTGGTGCAAAATCCGATTCTCGAGTTGCACGGGATTTCGCCGGACGGGCGATGGGCGATTGTGGCGGAGGGAGCAACCGTGCAAAGCAAGGCAGACCCAATCGGTGGTGGGACGCCGGTCGTCATCTGCGCCGGTTATTGCGGTAGCGGCTGGAGCGACGGTGGCCGGACATTTAGCGTGTACCTGTTGCCGATGGGAGGAGCAAGGACGATCACGGTGTCTTTGGCGCCCGGAAAGGACTTACCCGAGTTCCCGGCGGGCGGGATGACGGACACAAACTTCGAAAGTGTAAAAAACGCGAAAGTGCTTCGGGGCGCCGTTTACACAGGTCCCGGGGGCGTGAGCGCGGCATTCCACGAAGAGGTCCATCGGAACCTGTTTCGCGTACCGCTGCAATAGCAGAGAAGGCCCTCCCCTTTGATTCAATCCACGGTCCAGTCCACCCGAAAACACTGATGGGTTGCATCCAATCTTTCCGTGCGCCTAGTACGTACACGGTTGATACAGTAGCGAGCAATGGGAGCGGTCCCGATACCGATGGTGAACCGCGGCCTTTTTGAGGGCTACGACACGGGCGGTTTCTACGACGAGATGTTCTCCGCGCCGGGGGTGCCCCGGCCGCAGTACACGAAACTGTTCCAAAAGCTGGCGACGATGGCGTCGAGCCAGTTCGAAGAGCGGCGGAAGCTTGCCGACCTTTCCTTTCTGATCCAGGGCATCACCTTCACCGTATACAGCGACGGGCGGGGCACGGAGCGGCTGTTTCCGTTTGACCTGATCCCGCGCATCCTGCCGCGCTCGGAATGGGAGCGGATCGACCGCGGGCTTTCGCAGCGCGTGATGGCGCTCAATCTCTTCCTGATGGACGTGTACGGCCAGCAGATGATCTTCAAGGACAAGCGAATACCGCGGGCGCTGGTCTACTCGTGCGCGCATTTCCGGCGCGAGGTGATGGGCGTCGGCGTGCCGCGCGGGATTCACACGCACATCTGCGGGATCGATCTGGTGCGCGACTCGAAGACAGGCGAGTTCTGCGTGCTCGAAGACAACGTGCGGACGCCGAGCGGCGTGTCGTACGTGCTCGAGAATCGCATCGTGATGACGCGGACGTTTCCGGACGCGTTTCAGGCGTGCGAGGTGCTGCCTGTGAACCACTACACGGCGGAGCTTTCGCGCATCCTGCGCAGCCTTTCGCCGCGCGGAGAAGATGACGCGCAGATCGTTTTGCTGACGCCGGGAATCTACAACAGCGCGTATTTCGAGCACAGCTTTCTGGCGCAGCAGATGGGCATCGAGCTGGTGGAAGGGCGCGACCTGATCGTCGACGGCGGGATCGTCTACATGAAGACGATCCGCGGGTTGAAGCGCGTCGACGTGATCTACCGGCGCGTCGACGACGATTTTCTCGATCCGCTGACGTTTCGCGCCGATTCGATTCTCGGCGTGCCTGGGCTGATGGGCGCGTACCGCGCGGGCAACGTGGCGCTTGCGAACGCCGTCGGCAACGGAGTGGCGGACGACAAGGCGATCTACGCGTACGTGCCGGAGTTCATCCGGTATTACCTCGCCGAAGAGCCGATTTTGCGGTCGGTCGATACGTACATCTGCGCGAAGGAAGAAGATTTGCGCTACGTGCTCGATCACTTGCCGGAGCTGGTGGTGAAGGCGGTGGGCGAATCGGGCGGGTACGGGATGCTGATCGGTCCGGCGTCGGACAGCAAGCGCATCGAGGAATTTCGCGAGCGGATTTGCGCGAATCCGCGGAACTACATCGCGCAGCCGGTGGTGGGGCTGTCGCGCGTGCCTTCGTACGACGCGGCCGAGGCGACGGTCGGCGGGCGGCACGTCGACCTGCGGCCGTATTGCCTCTACGACGGCGAGAAGGTGACGATCGTGCCGGGCGGGTTGACGCGCGTGGCGCTGCAAAAGGGCTCGCTGGTGGTGAATTCGTCGCAGGGCGGCGGCAGCAAAGATACCTGGGTGCTGCGAGGAGAGGATTGATGCTCTCGCGCATCGCCGAATCGCTTTTCTGGCTGGCGCGTTACATCGAGCGCGCCGAGGGCACGGCGCGCATCCTCGACGTGAACTACCACATGCTGCTCGAGCAATCGCAGCAGTCGTATCACCTGCGCTGGGAGCCGCTGATCATCATGGCGGGCGAGGAGGACCGGTTTCGCAAGCTCTACGGCGAGGTACACGGCGAAAACGTGTTCGAGTTTCTCGCGTTCCGCCAGGACAATCCGAGCTCGATCGTGCAGTGCATCGGGAAGGCGCGCGAAAACGCGCGGACGATCCGCGACCGGATTTCGCGCGAGATGTGGGAAGACATCAACGGGCTGTATTTCACGGTGAGCCAGTTCGTGCCGCAGGAGGAGATCGCGGCGGGGCCGCACCGGTTTTGCGAGCGCGTGAAATTCGGCGCGCACCGGTTCCACGGCGTGACGGATGCGACGCTGCCGCACGACGAGGGCTGGGAATTCTTGCGCGTCGGGTGGTCGCTCGAGCGCGCGGAGATGACGGCGCGGCTGGTCGACGTGCAGTATCACAATCTGCTCGACGGGCCGCCGGCCGAGGACGCGCTGGACAATCACCAGTGGATGGCGGTGCTGCGGTCGGTGGGCGCGTACGAAGCGTATCACCGGCAATACCATCCGCCGCTCGAGCCGGAAAAGGTGGCGGAGATGCTGATCCTCAATCACCTGCATCCGCATTCGATCCGGTTCAACGTGGCGGAGCTGCAGGCGGGATTGAGAGCGGTGAGCGGAACAGGGCGCGGTTCGTACGCGAACGAAGCGGAGAGGATCGCAGGCAAACTCATGGACCGATTGAGCTACGACCGGATCGACGACATCTTCAAGCACGGGCTGCACGGCTATCTGAACGACGTCGTGCAGATGTGCAGCGCGATCGGCGACGACATTGCGCGGACGTACTTCTACTACGCGGTGGTGGCATGAACCGCTATCACCTGGTCCACGTCACGGAGTTTCTCTACGACGGGCCCGTCTCGGAAAGCTACAACGAGGTGCGTTTGCGGCCGATACACGACGAGCGGCAGAGCTGCGTATCGTTCCGGCTGATGACGGCGCCGGGTTCGCGGGGCACGTCGTATCGCGACGCCTATGGGAACTGGGTGCACCAGTTCAACGTGCTGCCGGAGCATCGACGGCTGAAGGTGGAAGCGGAATCGGTGGTGCTGGCGCACGACACGGCGGGCGCAGCGCGCGACACGACGACGCTCGCGGAATTCGATTCAAACAAGCACCTGATGGACGAAGAACATTTTGATTTTCTCTCGCCGACGGCGTACGTCCCGCACCTGAAGGATCTCGGCGAACTCATCGAGACTGCGGAGAAGCGCGCAGACGGGACGGTCGAGGGATTCGTGCAGGCGGCTTCGGACCTGATCCACGAGCGGTTCCGTTACGTGAAGGGCGCGACGCACGTGCATTCGTCGATCGAGGACGCGCTTTCGATCGGCGCGGGCGTGTGCCAGGATTTCGCACACCTGCTGCTGGGCGTCGTGCGGATGCGCGGACTGCCGGGGCGGTACGTCTCCGGGTATCTCGTGCCGCGAAGCGCCGCTTCGGAGGAAGCGAAGCAGGAAGAGGTGATCGGCGGGCAGGCGTCGCACGCGTGGACGGAAGTGCTGATGCCGGCGACCGGATGGACGGGGTTCGATCCGACGCTCGGCAAGCCGGTCGGGATGCGGCATGTGCGCGTGGCGTACGGGCGGGATTACGGCGACGTGGCGCCGGTGCGCGGCGTCTACAAGGGTCAAGCGGGGCAGAGCCTTGCGGTGGATGTTCGTGTGCGGCCGGCGCTTGATGATGAGGGCCGGGAGCAGCTTTCAACGAGCGCGCCGGTGGCGGAGAAATCCGCGGTGGCGGAGCGGCCCCAGCAGCCGGCGCCCCAGCAGCAGCAACAACAGCAGCAGTAGAAATCGGAAATTCGAAAATCGAAATTCGAAATTCGGAAATCGAAACCCTGCGTCCTACGGGATCTGCTCTCCTTCAGCGACAGTTAACATCTGCGCCGCTTTACATCGCACCGCGCATTGGCTAAGTTAACTTCAGGTTAGTGCGGCGAGCCACGGACGAACATGGATACGATGGCGTTGTCGGGCCGGGACTTGCTGTTCACCCTGGTCCTCAAGGTTGGCTGGGCGGCGTCGCTGGCGGCGCTGTTGGTGCGGTTCGCGTCGTTCCGCAAGCTCATCTTCACGGAAAACCGCAACCCCGATCAGAAGGTGATGTTGATGCTGTTTCTCGCGCCACCGCTGGCGGTGGGCGTGATCCTGCGGCTTTTCGGGTACAACTTCTTCGATCTGACGCTCGAGGGGTCGTTTCTGATGGGATTGCTGGGCGGGCGGATGATCGGGCTGCTTGGTGGCTCGTTGATCAGCATGCCGGCGTTTTTCGCGCACGAGTGGCTGGCTTGCCCGATGGCAGCGACGGTCGGATTGCTCGCCGGCGTGATTCGCGAGGTGATACCCGAAAAAGAAGACGTGTGGCATTTCGGGCCGTTTCTCTTCCTGAATATCCCGCAATGGATCGTGAAACTCGCGCGCGAGGGCAAAGGGAACTGGGCGATGCTGCCTCTCTTTGCGTGCGCGGCATTCGAAGTAGGGCATATCGAGCTGGCGAGCCACGTGCCGTCCCGGTGGCTTTTCGCCATTCACACGAGCAACTGGGGATATACGGCGCTGGCGGTGCTTGCGGCGACGATGTGCGTGGCGACGGCGGTGAAAATCTGGAACAACACGCGCATCGAGATGAACCTCGAGCAGAACCAGCAACTGCTGCTGAAGGCGCGCATGGACGCGCTGACGAGCCAGATCAACCCGCATTTCCTTTTCAACACGCTCAATACGGTGTCGTCGCTGATTCGCTTCGATCCGGATATGGCGCGCGGCGTGGTGCTGAAGCTTTCGAACATTCTGCGGCGGCTGCTGCGGAAGCATGAGACGTTCGTGCCGCTGCGCGAGGAGCTGGAATTCATCGACGACTACCTGGACATCGAGGTGATCCGCTTCGGGCGCGACAACCTGCAGATCTTCAAGGAAGTGGACGAGGAGACGCTCGACGCGTTCATCCCGAGCATGCTGCTACAGCCGATCATCGAGAACGCGATCAAGCACGGGCTCGCTCCGCGGCTGGCGGGCGGGCAGATTCACCTGCGCACGCAACGGCGCGACGGGCGGCTTTCGATCGAGATCGAAGACAACGGAATCGGAATGTCCGCGCAGCGGCTCTCCGACGTCTACGAAGGGGGTATTGGGGTGAGCAACGTCCATGCGAGGCTGCGCCTTTTGTACGGCGATCAATTTGACATGGCGATCCGCAGCCAGGAAGGCGAGGGCACGCAAATTCGCATCGAGATTCCCGAACTCGCCGCCGAAGTCTCAGCAATCAAGCGATGAAACAAGTACCGCCCGAGTGAATCGCGCGGCATCCTAATCGATAGCGAGCCAAACTGAGGAGGGATTCTGGCAATCACGCCGGCAATCCGCTGGTCAGAGACGTGGAGCCTGGCGATCGAAGCGCTGCGCGCGAACAGAGTACGCGCGGCTCTGACGATGCTGGGCGTGGTGATCGGGAGCGCGTGTATCGTGCTGGTGGTCACGGTGACGCTGACCGGAAAGAAGTACATCCGAAGGCAGATCGAAGCGGTCGGGTCAAATCTCGTCTACGCAAACCTCGCGCAATCGAGCCCTTCGCAGAAGATCTCGCTGGCCGACCAGATTTCGCCGGGCGATCTTGAAGCGGTGCGCGTGGGGGTGCCGGACGCGATTCACGTGGCGGGCACGAACGACATGCCGCTGAGCATCGTCGCCGACGGCAACGTAGTGCCGGTGGCGCTGGTCGGCGCGACTCCGGAATTCCAACAAATCCGCAATCTCGTGGTGTCGCGCGGGCGGTATTTCGACGATTCGGATTACTCGACGGTGAGCAAGGTATGCCTCGTCTCCGAACATCTGGCGCAAACGGCGCTTCCGTATGGAAATCCCGTCGGGCAGAGCATCCATCTGGGAGATTTGAGTCTGACGGTGATCGGCGTGTTTCGCGAACGGATCGATACCTTCGGCCAATCGGAGATTCGGACGGATTCCGTGCTCGTGCCGTTTCCGCTGATCCGCTATTACACCGGCGACGCCTTTATCGTGACGCTATACGCGCAGGCCGACTCGCCGGAACACGTGCAGGATGTGACGAACGAAGTGGCGCAAATCCTAAAGAACCGGCACCGGCCCGAAGTCGAATACGACGTGCAGAATCTCTCGTCGATTCTCGAAACTTCGCGGCGGATTTCGCTGGCGATGACGATCGTGCTGTTGCTGATCGCGCTGATGGCGCTGGTGATCAGCGGGATCGGCATCATGAACATCATGCTCGTCAGCGTGACCGAGCGGACGCACGAGATCGGGATTCGTAAGGCGATCGGGGCGCGGCAGAGGGAGATTTTGTTTCAGTTTTTGCTGGAGGCGATTCTGATCAGCGGGATAGGTGCGCTGGCAGGGATCGGGCTCGCGGTGGCGATTCCGATTACGGTCGAAATCCTCGCTGCGTTTTTGCCCATTCCGAGCGGGGTGAGCATCCCGATTTCGTGGCTATCGGTGGCGTCGGCGTTTATCGTATCGTGCGCGACCGGCGTGTTTTTCGGGTACCTGCCCGCGAAGACGGCCGCGCAGCTTCAACCAGTGGAATCCCTTCGCTTCGAGTAAATCGAATCGAGGGCCACAGAGCCTTACGGTTACTAGGCGTCGAAATTGTTGTTGCGGTCGCCGTGCGAGCGCTACGCGAGCTTTCTCCGGGACATGTTGACGACCCAGGAAGCGATGTTCGACCGCACGACGGGCCCAGGCGAGCGCACGCGCTCGAGGGTGGATTTCCAGTCATGAATTTGAGACACGTCCGAGGCATGGAGGAGGGGCAGCGAGTGAGTGTGGCAGATTTGGAACGAGAGGGCGATCTGGACGAGACGACTGACGAGCCGGGAGTCGCGGGAGGGAAGCGATCGCGCGCGTGGCTCATCGTTCTGCTGATCGCGAGCGCGATCTATCTGGGATGCATTGTCTCGCCACCTTCGCTGGTGGACGACGTGGATGCGGTGCAAGCGCAGATAGCGCGGACGATGCTGGTCTCCGGAGATTGGGTGACGGCACGCATCGATGGCGTCGCCTATGTGGATAAGGCGCCGCTCATTTACTGGGCGATTGCCGCTTCGTACAGGTTTTTCGGCGTGCATGATTGGGCGGCGCGTGTGCCGGTGGCGCTGTCGGCGATCGCCCTGGCGCTGGTGGGCCTCGGCTTTGGGACCTGGGCTTTCGGCAGGCGCGCCGGATTTTACACGGGCCTGTGCCTGGCGACGTGCGTGGGGCTATGGCTTTTCACGCGCATTCAGATTCCGGACGTGACGCTGACGTGCGTGATCGCGCTCTCGCTGTGGGCGTTTCTGCGCGCGCTCGACGACGACGAATTGCATCCACGCCGTTGGGCGGCGGTGTTTGCCGCGAGCCTGGGACTGGGGCTGCTGCTGAAGAGCCTGGTAGGCATCCTGTTTCCGATCGCGGCGGCCGTGATCTATCTGCTGCTGACTCGCGAGTTGTTGCTGCGAAGGACGTGGCGGCGGCTGCACGTGGTGAGCGGGTTGCTGATCGCGATGGCAATCGCGGCGCCGTGGCACATCCTTGCGACGCTGCGCAACCCGCCTTATTTCGCGTGGGTGTTCCACTCGGGGCCTGGGCAGTATCACGGATTCCTTTGGCACTACGTGATCAACGAGCAGGTGTTGCGGTTCCTGAACCGCCGTTATCCGCACGACTACGACACGGTGCCGCGGTTGTGGTTCTGGCTTTCGCATCTCGTGTGGCTCTTTCCGTGGAGCGTGTATCTGCCGGCCGTGGCAAAGCTTTCGTTTAAGCCGGACGACCGGGCGGGACGCGCGCGATTGCTGGCGCTTTGCTGGATCGGCTTCGTCCTTGTCTTCTTCACGTTCTCGACAACGCAGGAATACTACTCGATGCCCGTGTATCCGGCGTTCGCGCTGCTGATCGGGTCGGCGATGGCGCTGGGCGGCGACTGGGTTCGCCGGGGAACGCGCGCGCTTGCGGCGATCTGCGCAGTCGCGGCGCTGGCGATCGTGGCGATTCTCGTGTACGTGCACGGTCTTCCGACACCGAGCGATATTTCGGAGGCGCTGGTACGGCACCCGAAGGCTTACAAGCTTTCGCTGGGGCACATGGAGGACCTGACGCTCGATTCGTTCGCGTACCTGCGCGCGCCGCTGGTGCTGGCGGGCTGCGCGTTTCTGCTGGGCGCGCTCGGATCCCTTCGCGCCGTCGGACAGCGCGCCTTCCTGGCGGCCGCGCTAATGATGGTTCTTTTCTTTCATGCGGCGCGGACGGCGATGGTCGTTTTCGATCCGTACCTTTCGTCGCATCCGCTGGCGACGGCGCTGCTGCGGCTGCCGGAAGGCCAGTTGATCACCCAGGGGCACTACTACCCGTTCTCCTCCGTTTTCTTCTATACCAACCGGGCGGGGCTGCTCTACTCGGACCGACGCGTGAATCTGGAGTACGGGTCGAACGCGCCGGGAGCGCCGCACGTGTTCATCGACGATGCGGAGCTGAAGGGCATCTGGAGCGCGCCGGAGCGTGCGTATCTGGTCACCTTTCAGGCGGACCTGCCGCGCTACGAGAAGCTCTTTGGGCAGGCGCCGCTTGAGATCGTCACGACGAGCGGAGGCAAGGCGCTGGTGACGAACCATCCGTTGCCGAATTCGGGCCAGGAGCGGGGTTCGGCTTCCTCGGTATCGGACTGATGTACTACAATGACGCGATGAGTTCCGCCGAACACCCGCTCGCATACTCCGTCGTGGTGCCCTTCTACAACGAGCAGGAGAGCGTCGCGCAGCTCTACGTGAAGATCATCGAGGTGATGGACGGGCTCGGCGAGCCGTACGAAATCGTGTTCGTCGACGACGGGAGCAAGGACGGCACGTTTCGATTGCTATCGGAGATCGCGCGGGACGACGATCGCGTGGCCGTCGTGCAACTGCGGAGGAATTTCGGGCAGACCGCGGCGTTGAAGGCCGGCTTCGATCATTCTCGGGGCGAGATCATTATTTCGATGGACGGGGACTTACAGCACGATCCCGCCGAGATTCCGAAGTTCATCGAGAAGATCCAAGAAGGGTACGATATCGTCAGCGGATGGCGCGTGCAGCGCACAGACCGCTGGCTGACGCGCCAGCTGCCCAGCTGGATGGCGAATCGCATCATGGCGAAGCTCTCGCGCGTCGACTTGCACGATTTCGGCACGACTTTCAAGGCGTACCGGCGCGAGATTCTCTCCGAGATCCAGCTGTACGGCGAGCTGCACCGGTTCATTCCGGCCTTGGCGAGCTGGGCGGGAGCGTCGATCGCGGAGGTGCCGATCACGAATATTCCGCGGAAGAGCGGGAAATCGAACTACGGAATTTCGCGGACAATTCGCGTGCTGCTCGATCTGGTGAGCGTGAAGTTTCTGCTCGACTATTCGACGAGGCCACTGCAGTTCTTCGGCCTGGCGGGGCTGTTTTGCCTGACGGCGGGCTCGGGGATCGGGCTCTGGGCGCTGATTCGGAAAGCGATTTATCACGAAAGTCTGATGACGAGCCATGGACCGCTGCTGCTGCTGGGCATGACGCTTTTCATGGGCGGCATCCAGTTCATGGCGATCGGGTTGATCGGCGAGCTGCTGGCGCGGACCTACTATGAATCGCAGGACAAGCCCGTCTATACGGTGCGGCGTTTTCTGGGCCGAGGTCGCGGCGACGAAAACGCCGGGCGGAGCGGGCCGCCGCGCACCGCGGGCGCCGGCCGCTGAACGGCGCGAATTTGGATCGCGTCCCCACACCGAATCTTTTCCCGATCCGAGCCAACATGAAAATATCGCGGGACTTCAACTAGGGCTTGTCTGTGCCTGCGCCGCCACCGAACGGGAAAACGCACCGCACGCGCCGGCTGGCTTGGGGCATCGTCCGCTTCGCAATCGGTATCGGGCTTCTCGTCTACCTGGCGAAATCGGGCGTCATCGATCTGGTGACGCTGAAAAAGCTGCTGAGCTCGTGGCCGATCAGCGCGGCGGCGGTTGCGTTGATGGGCGTGGACGTGCTGATGATGTCGCTGCGGCTTTCGTGGCTGCTGCGACCGCAGGGCTTGCATCTGGGCGTCGGCAAGTCCGTGCAGCTGACGTGCGTGAGTTTCTTCTTCACGACATTTCTGCCGGGATCGTCGGGGGGCGTGCTGGCGAAGCTCTTCTATGCCGCGAAGGACAATGAAGGAAAGCGCGCGGAGATCGCGGCGATCGTGATCTTCGACCGGGCGATCGGTTTGTTCTCGTTGCTGCTGCTCTCGCTGGCGTTCGTGCCGGTGTTTCCGCATTTAGTGTGGTCGGTCGTGCCCCTGCGGTTGCTCGCGATGACGGTCGCGGCACTCACGATCGGATTGCTGGCGGGCTTCGCCGTGATTCTGATCGATGGTTCGTGGGCGCACCGGGCGCTGCGCAAAACGCTCGACTGGCTGCCGTGGAAGGATTTGCTGCACCGGACGGTCGATGCGATCGGAGCGTATCGAGCGAGTCCGGGGACGCTGGCCGCCGGTTTGCTTGCGTCACTTACGGCGAATTTCGCCGTGGTGTGCGTCGCGGCTCTCGCGTCGTTCGCGGTGGGGCATTCGACGTTTTCGCTGCGCGTACTGCTGGTGGCGCCGATGGGCTACATCGCCAACAGTCTGCCGCTGACGCCCGGAGGGCTCGGCGTGGGCGAAGGAGCGTTCAATTCGCTCTTCCGGCTGACGGGCCTGGGAGGCGGCGCCGACGCGCTGCTGTGCTGGCGGCTCTGGTCGCTGCCGATCAGCTTGGCGGGATTTGCGTGCTATCTGCGCGGGCTCGGGCGAAGCGTGCACCAGGCGGAAGACGAGCGGGTCGAGAAGCCGGAAACGTAACGGTATCGTCACTATCGCGTCCATCGCCGTCGTCATTGAGGGCAATGATGGGTTCGATCAGGAATATGCCGTTTGATTCTTGCGCGCCGAGGCTTCAAAATGGGCTTGTTCGGGTGTGCGACTCGGCGTAAGACTTGAGCCTCGGTTTCGCGGCCCCTCGGGAAGACATTCGGCGTCAAGACGACCAGCCGGCGACGGCGGGTTCAGGAGGAAACATGAAGATTGCTGTGCTCGGGGGAGATGGTTACTGCGGCTGGGCGACGGCCCTGTATCTTTCGCAGAAGGGGCATACCGTAGCAATCATCGATAATTTCATGCGCCGGCAGTGGGATTTCGAGCTCGGCGTACAGACCCTCACGCCGATTCAGCCGCTTCCGGACCGGCTGCGCGCCTGGCACGAGCACACCGGAAAGACCATCGAGCTTTTGATCGGAGACGTGACCGATTACGAATTCCTTTCGGAAGTGGTCCGCGGATTCGAGCCCGAAGCGGTGGTGCACTTCGCCGAGCAGCGATCGGCGCCGTATTCGATGATCGACCGGCGGCACGCGGCGTTTACGCAGGTGAATAACGTGGTCGGGACGCTGAACCTGCTGTTTGCGCTGCGGGAGTTCGCGCACGACTGCCACCTAGTGAAGCTCGGGACGATGGGCGAGTACGGCACGCCAAACATCGATATCGAAGAGGGGTACATCGAGATCGAGCACAACGGGCGCAAGGACGTGCTGCCGTTTCCGAAGCAACCGGGCTCGTTCTACCATCTCTCGAAGGTGCACGACAGCCACAACATCATGTTCTGCTGCCGGGCGTGGAAGCTGCGGGCGACGGACTTGAACCAGGGCGTGGTCTACGGGACGGTGACGGACGAAACGGCGATCGACGAGGCGCTGATCAACCGGTTCGACTACGACGAAGTGTTCGGGACGGTGCTGAACCGTTTCTGCGCGCAGGCGGCAGTAGGCCATCCGCTGACGGTGTACGGGAAAGGCGGGCAGACGCGCGGGTTCCTCGACATTCGCGACACGGTGCGTTGCGTGGAGATCGCGTGTACGCATCCGGCGGCGCCGGGCGAGTTTCGAGTGTTCAACCAGTTCACCGAGCAATTTTCGGTGCTCGACCTCGCTCACAAGGTGCAGGCCGCCGGGAAGAAAATGGGGATGCGGGTGGATATCGACCACCTGCCCGATCCACGCGTGGAGGCGGAGGCGCATTACTACAACGCGAAGAATTCGCGTTTGGTCGATCTCGGCCTCCAGCCGCACCTGTTGTCCGATTCGCTGCTCGATTCGCTGATGAATATCGCGATCGCGTATCGCGACCGGATCGATACGTCGCTTTTCATGCCGCAAGTGAATTGGCGAAACCCGCGGAACGAGCGCAACCGCCCATTGAGCGTTCCGAGCCAATCCGTGTCGCAAGCACAGTCCTGAGGCCCGGCGGGCGACCGCGATCATAGTTCAAGGTGGAGGCGACATGGGTCTGCGGGGCTTATACTTATCGCGCGTGTGGATGGGCAGCAAGTTTTCCGCGAAGCTGCTGCCTTCTTCGGCGCAGCCTCTCGCGGCGCACATCAAGCTGACCGAAAACTGCCAGGCGGGCTGCATCACCTGCGACTACTGGAAGACGCGCTGGACCGACGCGATCAGCGCCGAGCGCGCCGTTCAGCTGATCGCCGAAATCGGCGCAGCCGGAATCCGGGATCTGCGTTTCACGGGTGGCGAACCCCTGCTGAGAAGAGACCTTTTCCAGATTCTGGCGAAGGCGAATACCGCGACCTTCCAGAAGATCATTCTCCAGACGAACGGATTGCTTCTTAAGAAGCTGCACAAGGAAGTAAACGCCTCGCCGATTACGAAGGTGGCCGTCTCCATCGACGGCGTGGGCGAGACGAACGACACGATCCGCGGAATCGACGGCTATTTCGCGCTGGGCATGGAAGGCATTCGGCTGCTTCGAGGCAAGGAAGTGGCGATTTCGGTGACGCTGAATCGTCTGTCCGCGGGTCAACTCGAGCAGCTTGCGGAAGCGGCGCGGGCGGTGGGCGCGAAGATCGAAATCAATATCCTGAGCAGGAGCCTCTTCTTTTTCAAGAATTCGGACGTGAGTTCGTTGTGGCCAGGCGAGGGCGAAGTGGCCCAGATTTCGGAATTCGTGCGCGACAATCTGAAGCGGCCGGGCTACGAAGTGGATTACGTGACCCGCTATTACGGCAAGGAGGCGCTTGCCGAGCCGCCGTGCGTGCTGGGCTTCACGCAGGTGTTCGTGCTTTCCAACGGCGATGTCCTGACGGGCTGCTATCCACTGAAGCCGGTCGGAAACATTTTGCAAGACAGCCTCAAGAACATTCTCGCGTCAGAAGCGTATCTGCGGCAAAGCCAGGCTATGATCCGGCGCGAGTGCCCGGGCTGCACATGCGGAGTCGAGACGTCACTGGCGATGCAGCACGCGGGATCGAGCGCGTTCTTCGAACTCGGGAAGCTGCTGCGGCCGAAGAGTGGCGCTGCCGGTACGGCCACGCCTTCGGCGGCGCAATCGTAGATTTGGCCCAGGGGCCGGAAAATCCTCAAAGTAGCGGACTCGCTGTCTACGCGGGATCGGGCGAGCGGTTGTTCGCGGGCCCTCTCCACGCCGAGACGGCTTCGGCTACCCTTGCAGCAAACCCCAGATCGAAGGCGAAGGATCGTGAAGTCGAGCCGACAGCGGCTTCGAATCGGGCGATATAGCGCTGAATGATGCGTTCGCGATTGCCGAAGAAGTCGATGGCCGCGATCTCCTTGCCGTCCTCTTCGAGCCGCACGCGACGCTCGTCCGATTGGCCGTAACTGCAAGCGATGCTTCCGACGGCGGCGCGCGCCACGGCGTATTCCCTGATCGCGAAAAGATGGCAGCCGAGATTGTCGACGGCCGGAATGGCGGCGTCGACGGTGCGAGAGAGACGAAAGCTTCCGCCGAACGTAAGCCCCACGCCTCCGCCGAAACTCTCTCGCCACGATTCGATCTGATCGAGCAGGCAATATTCGAAGTGCACACCGACGACGAGGCTCTTGCTGTGCGCCAGGTTTCCTAGCGATGCGCTTTGCGCCGGCGAATACCACCACGGCTTCTCGACAATCGAGTGAAGGCCCGCGTCGAGCACCGCTTCGAGCATCGGCGGGACATGCGGGCCCGGGTGGACCGCAAGCCACGCGATTTGCGAGGAAGAGGCGTGCAACCGCTCGGAGAGGCGCGCCCGGTAGTCCATCTCCGACTCGGAAGCTGCGCGCCGGGTTTCCTCGAGGATTGTGACGCGGCGGCCCTCGGCGGTCAAAATATCGCGAATGATTTTGGCCCAGCGGCCGCGGCCCAGGATCACGTACGCCGGAGAATCAGGCATCGGCGATTCTCTCGCAGACGAGCCGCGCCGCCTTCACCGCGCTGACGACCTTTCCGGAGAAAACGTGAATCTCACCGGGAGCCGACTCATGAATGTAGAGCGTGCGGCGGTCCTGCGCGGGATTGTCTTCGACGACGCGAATCGTGAACCGGGAGCCGAGGTATTTGGCGTCCTTCGATGCGGGCACGGCGAGGGCCGAATCGTCGCGCATGGCTTCAAAGCGTGTGAAAGGGATGGGGCGAAATTCCGGCGCGTTGAGCAGGGCCGCATAGGGCTCCGGAATCGAGGCGCGCGGGTCCGTGGTCGTCCAGTGATTCGTGTTTTTCGCGGAGCCAAAGAGAGATTTCGATGATGCGCCGTAGGGATCGAAGGCCGTGAAGGGGCCGTCGATGACGACCAGCGCCACGCCGCGCAGTGCGTCCGGCAGCTCGATGAGAATCTTTTCCGCGACCTGGTACTTCGCGATTTTGAAGACGCCGAGGCTCGGTCCCATGCCGTACGTCGCGTAGATGACGAAATCGAAATCCGCTCTCATGGCGGTCAGAAATGGCCGCTGTTCGAAGCGGACGTTGAGCGCATGGACGCGGGAGGCGACGACTTCGCGGAGCAGCTCAGGATCGTAGATCTGTTCGTCGACATCGTAGCATGCGTCGATGAAGTCGAAATTCATCCAGCCGGGATGCGATCGTCTGCACGGGAGGTGATGGTGCGCCATGACGCTTTCGAAGACGTTTGGGTGCGTGAACGAGCCTTCGCGCGGGATGGCGTAATAGTGGCGGCTCGTGCGAACGATGGCCGGGGCAAAGGCTTCGGTAAATTCGGCGCGCGCTTCGAGGGCTTCGCGAATGGTTTCGGGGCTGCGCGGGTAATGGTAGCCGGCGTGGATGCGGTACTGATTGATCGCGGACGCAGCGCGAAGAATTCCGAGCGGATCGAACATGCAGACATCGTGCCCCCGTTCGGCGAGGCGGATAGCGATGGTCGAGCCGTAGATTCCAGCGCCGGCGACGGCGACGCGCGCCTTCATGCGGTGGAGTTCTGCGGGGCGCGCTGCGGGCTGGCCACGAGCTTGCCATCCTGCAAGAGGTAATCGACGCCCCGCCAGCGAATGGTGCGCTGTGTGAAACTTGCCAGCCAGATGCAGAACGCGAGAGCGTCCCACACGGGAACGAGCGGCATTTTATTCCAAACGCCCGGCTGATTCATCGCCTTCACGCCAATCAGCCAGGTGATCGCGACGCGGCATACAAGGTATCCGCCGAGATAGGCGGCTGCTACGGCGGCCGTCGGACGCGTGGCCACGGCAACGAGCGCCCAGGGCAAGCCCCAGGTGAAGAACAAACCGATGTGGCCCCAGGGGCGCATATGGCGCATGACCGTCATCCAGCGAAGCCGCTTCGTGAACAGGTCGGAGAGGGAGCGAAAATCGGCGACGGTTTCGACCGTGTAGGGAACGAGTTGCGTCTCGAGGCCGTTTTCGGCGGCGAGCCGGCCGACGTAGAGATCGTCCGCCGGGCGATTCTCGAGAACCATGTATCCACCGAAGCCTTCGACGTTCTTGCGCGTGGTAAGGATGGATTGCCCCAAGGTGAACTTCACCCCATCGAGCTGCCGAGCGACGAGGACCGCGGCAAAAAAGTCCGAGGTCATCGAAATCGATTGGAGGGCTTGCACCATTGTCTTCTCGTGGATCGACATGTAGAGACAGGTGGCCGCGCCGAGTTTCGGATTCTCGAAGGGCGCGACGACCGAGCGCAAGTAATCGGGGCGAACGCGGACGTCGCCGTCGGTGATCACGAAGATGTCGTACTTCGCTTCGGCGGTGAGGCGCGCGAGGCGGGCGATTTTGTCGTTGACGGCTTCGCGGCCCGAGCCCATGAGAACGCGGATGTCGCGTTCGGGGAAGTCGCGCTTGAGCTTTTCGATCACTGGCAGAGCCGGATCGCCGGGATCGACGCAGAAGACGATTTCGTAGTCGGGATAATCCTGGCGGCAAAAGCTGGCGTAGTTTTCATACGCCTCTTCGTCGAGATCCTTGATCGGTTTGAGGCAGCTGACCGGAGGGGTGAAGTGCGAGTGCGCGCGCCTTTCCCGTTTGGCGATGCGAAGAAAATTCAGGGTACAGAAGAGGACGAGTCCGTAATAAATAAAAGGAACCGCGGCAAAGAAGAGCAGGATTTTGTCGATCAACGTCAAATGAATGGCGACTCGCTCTTAGGGAATGTCGTTACATACAGCGAGTCTAGCACGAAAACAGGCCGCTCCTGCGCCGCGCGGCCGGCCGGTTTCTTGCCGTTGAGGTTTGCTTCGCGTCGTGCGGGAAAAAATGTAGGATAGAGGTTCATGTTTCTGCGCCCTCTCGCACTTGTTGGAGCTGTTTGCATGTTTGCGACCGCCGCAATGGCCTGCACGTGCTCGCAAGCGCCGCCGGGAAAGTGCCCGGGGCTGCACGAGGGCGACGTCGTTTTCCTAGGGACTGTGACCGCGGTCGAAGACATTCCGTATACCCCGGCCAAGAGCGACGATCCCTCCGATCCGCCGGCTGCGCCGGTCGATACGATTGCGTCGCGGCTCACTCGCTATCACTTTCATATCGACGAGAAGTTTGCCGGCCCCGACGAGATGGAGGTCGACATCTATGCGGGGGGCGATGACGGCGACTGCGCCTACCGGTTCAAGCAGGGGCAACAGTATCTCGTTTTCACACAAGAGGAGACGGGTGGGAGGCTCTTCGCGACGATTTGCAACGGTACGCGCCCGGGAAGCGAGGCGATCGCGCTGATTCCGCAACTGCGGGCGATGCGCAATGGAACGCACGTGGCATCGGTCTTCGGAATTTTGCGGCGCGCCGATCCGCCATTTCTCGCGCCGCCCGGCGACCCGGACGACCCTGTGCCGAACGTTTCGCTGAAGCTGAGATCGTACCTCGATCGATTCGAGACGAGCACGGACGCGAGCGGCGTTTACTCCTTTTACGACGTGCATGCGGGCGTGTACGCGTTTACCGCGAATCTGCCGCCGCGCACGCAGCTGACGCAGAAGACGCTGGCGGGGGAATTGCCGCCGTTCCAGATTCCCGACGGCGCATGCTTCGAGTACAACGTCGATGCGCTTCCGACCGGCCACATTCGGGGAAGTGTGCTCGGAGCCAACGGCAAGCCGCTGCCGCTCGCGTCGGTTGAGCTGTATCGCGCCGGGAGCTACGCGGATTCGCAGCCGGGGCTCTGGGCGTTTCAGGGCGGCGACGGATACTTCGATTTCGATCATATCGGTCCGGGCGACTACGTCATGGTCTTCAACCGCATGAATCGGCACGACCCAAACTCGCCGTATCCGCGATCCTTCTACCCGGGAGTACCGGATATCGAAGACGCGCAGGCGATTCATCTGAACGACGGCCAGCAGTTGGCCAAGGTGAACCTCCGATTGAAGGAAGGTTTTCCGACGCGGAAAATCCGGGTGCATCTGCAATGGGAGAAGGGCCGCCCGCCGGGCACCGTGACCGTGATGGCGAAAGCGGACAAGGGCCGGAATCCCGCCGCGACGAAGATCGGCGACGGGCTGTACGAGTTCACGCTGCTCGAGTCGTCCAACTACACGATTTCGGCGTGGGAGGATCTGGCGCGCCAGCGCGGCGGGCAACGCGCGAAGGATCCGAATTGCCAGCCGCCGTCGCGCATCGATGCCGCTTCGGTGAGCATTTCTGGAGCTGACGGGGCGTCGAAAGAGTTGCTGCTTGTCTTTCCCGCTCCCGGCTGCGCCGCGACCAACTGACGAGCCATGGGCCGCTTTTCTCTTCGCGCGCACCCGCACCTCTTTGAGATCAACACGTGGGCGTGGCTCGAAAAGCTTTCCGCGCGCGCGGGCAGGCTCGTCAAACTCGCGGACGTACCGGACGCAGAGTGGGACGCGATCGCGGCGCGCGGGTTCGACGTCGTCTGGTTCATGGGAATCTGGCGGCACAGCGAGGAAGCGCGCCGCATCGAGCTGGGCGATCCGGCGAATCAGCCGCTCTTCGATCGCGTCCTGCCGGGCTGGAAGCCGGAGGACGTGATCGGGTCACCCTATTCGATCTCAGACTACGTTCCCGATCCGCGCGTCGGCACGTGGGACGCGCTTGACGCCGTGCGCGAGAAGCTGCGCGCGCGGGGAATTGCAGTGTTTCTCGATTTTGTTGGCAACCACACGGCGCTCGATCACCGCTGGACGCGCGAGGACCCGGAGTTTTACGTGCAAGGGACGGCGGACGATTTCGAGCGCGACCCTTCGAAGTTCCACGCGATCGAAAGCGCGCGGGGGCCCGTGTTCATAGCGCTCGGACGCGATCCGTATTTTCCCCCCTGGGATGACGTCGCGCAGCTGAATCACTTCTCGCCCGAGATGCGTGCTGCGCTGATCGGCGAACTGCGGAAGATTGCGGCGCATTGCGACGGCGTGCGCTGCGATATGGCGATGCTGCAGTTCAACGAAATCTTCGGGCGGGTGTGGGGCCATCTCGTGCGCGACAAGGAACCGCCCGACACGGAATTTTGGGCGGACGCGCACGGGGCGACGCAGGACCTGGTTCTGCTGGCGGAGGCATACTGGGGGACGGAGCAGCGACTGTTCGATCTGGGATTTTCCTTCGTGTACGACAAAGGCTTGTACGACGCGGTGCGCTACGTGAAGATGGACGAAGTTCACGGGCGACTGGGGCAGGAGTTGGTCTACCAAAAGCACCTCGCGCGATTCCTAGAGAATCACGACGAGGACCGGTGCGCGGAGGCGTTCAGCCCCGAGCGGCTCATGTCGGTCGCGACGCTGATAGGGACGCTTCCCGGAATGCGCTTCTACCAGGAAGGTGAGATTGAGGGCGCAAAGATTCATTTGCCGGTCGCATTGCGACGCGTGATGGACGAATCGCCCAATCCGGCGAGCGTGAAGGTCTTCGAGAAGCTGCTCGGGATCACCAAGCAGGACGTTTTTCACACAGGGCATTGGAGCCTGTTGCAGGTTTCGCGCGATAACGAGGACAACGACGGAAACCTGGTGGCGTATGAGTGGCGGCTGGACAACGTGTGGAAGGTGATCGTCGTCAACTTGACGGGGGCGCCGGCCCAGGGGCGCATTTCGTTCGGCGACCGGCCGCTGAGGGCGGATGAATATGTCTTCCACGACATGCTCGACGATGTGCGCTATCCGCGACGCGCGGACGAGCTGAGGGGGGCAGGCCTGTTCGTCCGGCGTGACGCTTTCCGGGCGCACCTCTTCGAGGTTTCGACGAGCTGACGTGCCTTCTGCTATGCTCTTCGGCGTGCGGAAACTTTTTGGGATTTTGTTTTTTGCCTCTTGTGTTTTGGCGCTTGGGCCGCGAATCGCGGCGCAGGCTCCCGATCAGCCGGGCACTCCGCAGCCGCCGGCATCCGCGGTTGCTGCCCAACAATTGCCGATCGTCCCGACTCCGCCAGCGGCGCCTGCCGTTCCAATCATAATTCTCGATCCGGCGCATGGGGGCACGGATAGCGGTGCGCACGGCGAAAACGGCGCGGCGGAAAAAGACTTCACGCTGCGGATGGCACGAGAAGTGAAGGCGGAGCTCGAGCGGCAGGGCTTTCGCGTCATCCTGACGCGCAATGACGATTCCGATCCGTCCTACGACGATCGCGCAGCTATGGCGAACGCATCCCGCGATGCAATTTTCGTGAGTCTTCACATGGCGTCGACCGGAACGGCCGGCTCGGTGCGCACGTATTACGATCAGCTGAGCGCGCCGGCGATCGCGGCGGCGCAGGCGGCAGATACGGCTGCGAAAATTGCGCCGGTGACGCCGGGCGGGCTCGTCACATGGAATGACGCGCAACGTCCTTATTTGAATGCGAGCAAGCGGCTCGCGGCTTTACTCCAGATCCTGCTCATACAGAAGTTTCCAGGATCACCGGACGGAGCGGCTCCAGCGGCGGTGCGCGGGTTGAGCTCCGTCGCCGGGCCCGCGGTGGCGATTGAACTTTCGAGCGTGTCTGCACCGGATCCCGGCTCGCTGGCGGACTCCGCGGCTGCGCCGATTGCGGAGACAATCGCGCGGGCTTTGAACGCGCTCCGGACCGCGAGCGCCAATGGCGTGAAGCAGCCATGACGCGAAATTGGAAAATCGCGATCGCGCTTTTGATTGTGGCAGTCATTATCGGCGTGATCAGCTTGCGCGGAATTCATCGCCGGATGCGGCGCATCGCGGAGACGCAGTCCTCCGAGGAAGAGGCGCGGCACGAGGTGCTCGCGCCGCCGGTGACGACGCCGACCGACGTGACTGCGAAAGCGAAGATTTTCTGGGCGAACGGATCGGGAGGCGTGGCGCCGGTTGAGATCGAGCTGGCGCTTTCGGGAGATCCCGTGCAGCGCTCGCGGCAGCTCTTGCACGCGCTAACCGCCAATCCACCGACTCCCGACCAGCGCACGATTCCCGAGGATACGGAGGTTCTCGGCTTCTACATTCTTCCTGACGGGACCGCGATCGCGGATTTTTCGGATGGGTTGTCGACCGAGACGCCGTCCGGAATCCTGAGCGAAGAGATGGTGGTGAACTCGATTGTCGACACGCTGGCGAGCAACGTGGCGGGGCTGCGGAGGCTCAAGATCTTGATTCACGGGCAGGAGGTCGACACTTTAGCAGGTAACGTCGACCTGACGGGTTTCTTCGATATGCATCCTGGACAAACGGGCAGTTCAGGAGCCGCGAGTGTGCCACAAGCGCCGGGCGCGCAGCTCGATGCAACTGCGAAGCCGGCTAATCAGAATCCGGCGCCCGCGACGCGCTAGAAGCTTCGTTGACACGCGCCGGAGCGCCGGGCAAACTGAGTGAATCAAGCCATCAACGAGGACACAGGAGATACGCTTGCGAGCAGACGGACGCGCGCCGGACGATTTGCGGCCGACCAAAATCACGCCCGACTTCATTTCGAGCGCCGAAGGCAGCGTGCTGATCGAAACGGGGCAGACGCGGGTCATCGTGACGGCGAGCGTCGATGATGGAGTGCCGGCGTTCTTGAAGGGGTCGGGGAAGGGCTGGGTGACCGGCGAGTACGGGATGCTGCCGCGATCGACGGAGGAGCGCACGCCGCGGGAAGCCGCGCGAGGGCGGCAATCGGGGCGCACGCTCGAGATTCAGCGGTTGATCGGCCGCGCTCTGCGGGCCGCGACGGACTTGAAGGCGCTCGGCGAGCGAACGGTTTTCCTCGATTGCGATGTGATCCAAGCGGACGGTGGGACGCGCACCGCCTCGATCACGGGCGCGTTCGTGGCGCTGGCGCTGGCGTTCGAGCGTCTGGTGGCGGCGGGAATTCTGCGGACGGTACCGCTGACCGATTCGGTGGCGGCGACGAGCGTCGGGATCGTCGACGAAGATTTGCTGCTCGACCTCAGCTACGAAGAGGATTCGCGGGCGCAGGTCGACATGAACGTGGTCATGACCGGGAGCGGGCAGCTCGTCGAAGTGCAGGCGAGCGCCGAGGGGCGTCCCTATAGCACCCAGGAGCTGCAGGATCTGCTCGATCTTGCGTCCGGTGGAATTGAACGGCTTGCCGACGTGCAGCGCGAGTTGCTGCACATAAATTTTCGTGGCCGGACGCGCTAGGGCTGCGGAGGGCCGGCCCGCCGTGACGAGGCTGCTCATCGCATCGTCGAACGCTGGCAAGTTACGCGAATACCGCCAGATGGCGCGCGGCTCGGCGCTCGAACTCGATCTGCTGCCGAATTTCCGCGAGGTTCCCGCTTTTGAAGAGACCGCGCAGACGTTTGCCGAGAATTCGCTGGGCAAAGCGCTGCACTACGGGCGCTTTACGGACGGATTGCTGATGGCCGAGGACTCGGGGCTCGTCGTACCCGCGCTGGGCGGTGCGCCGGGAGTCTACTCGGCGCGATATGCGGGTGCCGAGGGATCGGACGCGGATTGCATCCGCAAGCTATTGGGCGCGATGGAGAGCAAGCGGGGAAGCGAGCGCCGGGCGCAGTTTGTCTGTGTGACGACACTCGGGTATAGGGGGCGCGCGCTCGCGATCGTCTCCGATTTTATGGAGGGATCCATCGCGGAGGCCCCGCGCGGCACCGGCGGCTTCGGCTACGACCCAATCTTTCTGTTGCCGGATGTCGGCCGAACATCGGCCGAGATATCTCAAGATGAGAAGAATCTCCGCAGCCATCGCGGGAAGGCTTTTCGCAAGATTCAGAATCTTCTGATTCACACCACTGCTTTGACACTTTCTTAACGCCTTCTGCATCCAATCGAAGGCATTTTAAATTAGCTTGCGTGAAATACGGGTTGGGGGTTAAAAATTACCCCTTCCCCCGAGGTGGCTCATGGCGACTTTCCAGGCAGCGCCAATCCTTCACCCGAGGTTGATCTCGCGATTACAAGAGGCACGGGCGCGCACCGACAAGCTGTTCACACTGCTCCCGCCGGCAACGTTGTACGACCGGCCGATCGCGGAGCGCCACCGGCTTATTTTTTATCTGGGGCATCTGGAAGCGTTTGACTGGAATCTGCTGAGTTCCGCGTTCGATCTAGCGCCGCATGACGCGGAGTTCGACAAGCTCTTTGCGTTTGGGATCGACCCCGTCGGAGGGGGGCTGCCGACCGATACGGCGAAAGACTGGCCGAGCCGCGAGCAAGTGGACGAGTACAACCATCTGGTGCGAAGCCGGCTCGACGAAGCGCTCGGCGATTTTCGCGCGCTCCGATCCTCATCGCCAGCGCTCGGCGATGGAACTTTGCTGCACGTCGCGATCGAGCATCGGCTGATGCACGCGGAGACGATCGCCTATCTGATGCACAATCTTCCGATCGAGCGAAAGACTCCGCAGGCCGGGCCGCCGCCGGACCCAAGGCCGGCGCCGGAGCCGCGTTCGGCGATGATCCCCGAGGGAATTGCCACACTCGGGCAGCCGCGCGGCGCGGGAATGTTCGGCTGGGACAACGAATTCGAAGTGCATCCCGTGGTTGTGCCCGCGTTTGCAATCGACGCGTTTCCGGTGAGCAACGCGCAATTCCTGAAATTCGTGCAGGCGGGCGGCTATTACAACGCGAAGTATTGGAAGCCCGAGGATTGGGAGTGGAGGTGCAGCAAGCGTCTGGAACACCCCTATTTCTGGATTCGGCGGTCCGGTTCGGCCGCAACCGATCCGAACACACGCTGGGACTACACGGGAATGTTCGGCGCGATTCCGCTGCCGCCGTCTTGGCCGGTATACGTGAGCCATGCAGAGGCGGCGGCATTCGCGCGGTGGGCCGGCCGCAGGCTGCCGACCGAAGCGCAGTGGCATCGCGCGGCTTACGGCGCGCCGGACGGAACCGAGCGAAGTTATCCGTGGGGCGAAATGCCGCCGAGCAACTCGCACGGCAATTTTCATTATCAGCGCTGGGACGCGATCGCGGTGAACGCGCATCCGGAAGGAGCGAGCGCGTTTGGCGTGTTCGATCTTCTCGGGAATGGGTGGGAATGGACTTCGACTCCGTTCGAGCCGTTCCATGGATTCGAGCGGTTTTCGTTCTACCCGGGCTATTCGGCCGACTTTTTCGACGGCAAGCATTTCGTGATGAAGGGCGGATCGGCGAGGACGGATGCATGCATGCTGCGCCGGTCGTTTCGAAACTGGTTCCAGCCGCACTACCCGCACGTGTACGCCACTTTCCGCTGCGTGGAGGAATAAGCGATGGCTTCCGCTCCGCGACTTGCAAGGCCAATCCCTGCGACTGAAGCGCTGGCTCAATTTTCGTCCGACGTAGTGGTCGGGTTGAGCCAGCCCGGACAAAAGGAATTGCCGTCGAAGTATCTGTACGACGAGTTGGGTTCGGCACTCTTCGACGCGATCTGCGTGTTGCCCGAATACGGGCTCAGCCGCGCCGGGATGCGATTGCTCGAGCGCTATGCGGGCGAGATCGTCGAGCGTGTCCCTGGACCCGTGGTGGTCGCGGAGCTCGGCAGCGGCAGCGGGCAGAAGACGCGCTGGCTGCTCGAGGTGTTGGCGCGGCGGCAGCGGGTGAACTACTACCCGATCGACATTTCGGGCAGCGCGCTTTTTCGGTGTCAGCTGGAGCTTGCTCACATCGATCTGGTGAGCATCGTGGGATTCGAGCGGGCGTATCTCGATGGACTTCGCGAAGTGGCCGAGCGGCGGCGCGAGGGAGAGCGCTTGTTCGTCTTATTTTTGGGAAGCACGATCGGCAATTTCGACCGGCCGGCCGGCGACCAATTCCTCCGAGAGGTGCGGTCTATTCTCCGCGAGGGAGATGCGCTCTTGCTGGCAACGGACCTCGAAAAGCCAATTCCGGCTCTCGTATTGGCGTACGACGATCCGGCGGGCGTCACCGCCGCGTTCAACAAGAACCTCCTCGCAAGGATCAACCGCGAGCTGGGGGGAGATTTCGATCTCACGAAATTCGAGCACGCGGTGCGGTACGACGAGTCGGAGCGGCGGATCGAGATGCACTTGCGCTCGAAGGTCTGGCAGCGAGTCACGATTCGCAAGGCGGGATTCCGGTTCTATATGCGCGAAGGCGAAACGATCTGGACCGAAAGCTCTCACAAATACGACCCGCAGGGCGTAATCGAAATGGGCGAGCGGTCGGGGTATCGCTGTGCCGGGCAATGGTTCGATTCGGAGTGGCTGTTCGCGCAGAGCCTTCTTTTCGCCCGCTAGCGCGGAGCGGAGGTCATCATGACAAAGGCAACGTGGAATGGAGCCGTGCTTGCGGAAAGCGACGGCGCCGTACTCATCGAGGGGAATCACTACTTTCCGAAGGAGTCGGTGCGCAATGAGTTCTTGCGCACAAGCGAAACGCACACGATCTGCCCCTGGAAGGGGACCGCGAGCTACCACGACATCGAAGTCAACGGCCAGCGCAACCGGGATGCCGCGTGGTTCTACCCCGATCCGAAACCCGCTGCCGCGCAAATCAAGGACTACATCGCGTTCTGGAAGGGCGTTCGCATCGAGGCGTAACGCCCCTGTGATATAGTCTTGCGCTCATGGCGCGGGAAAAAGCGAAAAAGGCAGGATCGAAACACCGTCTGGCAGCGCCTAATTCCGCAGGAAAGCGCGGCGCGAAGGTGCCGCAAAAGAGCGCGGTGGGCCGAGGGACCGATCCGGGGCGCGTCCGGGCGATCCTAAAGGGGCTCGACGAAGCGTATCCCGCGGCGACGTGCGCGCTGCATCATAAGAACCCGTTTCAGTTGCTCATTGCCACGATTCTTTCGGCGCAGTGCACCGACGAGCGCGTAAATCAAGTGACCGCGAAGCTTTTCCCCAAGTATCCAGATCCGAAAGCCTTTGCGTGCGCCGATCCGAAAGAACTCGAGCAGGAGATTCGCCCCACGGGATTTTTCCGCAACAAGACAAAATCGGTGATGGGCGCGAGCAAGAAAATCATCGAGGAGTTTCACGGCGAAGTGCCGCGGACGATGGAAGAGCTGCTGACATTGCCGGGCGTCGCGCGGAAGACGGCGAACGTGGTGCTGGGCACGGCGTTTGGAATTGCCTCGGGCGTGGTGGTCGACACGCACGTCCGGCGACTCTCGCTGCGGCTGGACCTGACAAAAAATACCGATCCGAAGAAGATCGAACAGGATTTGATGAAGATTATTCCGCAGGACCGCTGGATTCTCTTTAGCCACCAAATGATCTGGCACGGACGGCGCGTGTGCCAGGCGCGCAAGCCGCGCTGCATGGAGTGCGATCTCGAGCGGCTGTGCTATTCGAAGGACAAAACCAACTGAGTTAGAGCAGGAACCGCGGCAATCGGGGCGATCAGACTTGGGCTGCGTCGCCTCGCTCCTGTACTCGCGCAATCGATGAGAGCTCCATCGACAGGCGTTCGCCTTCGCGTGCGGCGCGGCAGATTTCGTCCGCAAAAGCACGTCCCGGGTGACCCTCGGGGAGAGACTTGAGCAACGCTTCGCCGTATCCGAGCACGAGGGTAAGAAGATTATTGAAGTCGTGGGCGATGTTTCGAATGGATCGCGTCTCGGCGATGTCGGGAGAGACGGGATCGTTTTCGACGGATGTTTGCGGGGGAACGAGCTTTGGCAATGGGAAGCTTGGTTCGCCTGGCGTGGCTGCTCGCTTTTTCATCTTGCTTGCTTGCGCCCGCACAGACATCCTTGCCAGCGCGATCCGCTGGTTGTACTTAAAGCGCTTTAATCTCCATTGGGCGCGCGCATTCTGCATTGAAAGAAGGCGAGATGCGAGGAAGCATGCAACAGCCCTCGGGCCAAAACGGGACTGGGGTTCAGCCTGGGATAGAATCTCGGCGGAGTCTTCCATGTCGCCGTGTAAGCGCAGTCCCTTGAGACGCTTGGAGTGAGCGGGCTGGCAATTCATGTGCCTGCCAGAAGCACGCGGAATGTGCCTACGTGTGTGGCGCGGGTGTGTTCCATCCTGAATCAGAAGGATACTGCGTCGATGCGCATATTAGTCGCCGAAGACGATCTGCCTGTCGCCAGCTTCCTTCGAAAAAGCCTGGAGGCGGAGCAGTATGCCGTGGACACCGCGGCGGACGGCGCCGAGGCGAAGTATATGGCCGAGAGCTACGAGTACGACCTCGTTATTCTGGATGTGAGCCTGCCGAAGATGACAGGTTTCGACGTGCTCAAGGAGGTTCGGGAGAAGAAGCCGCACGTCGCCATCATGATGCTGACGGGAAACACCCAAGTGGTCGATCGCGTCAAAGGGTTCGATCTCGGCGCTGACGACTATCTGACGAAACCATTTTCGTTGAGCGAGCTATCGGCGCGCATTCGTGCGTTGATCCGGCGGAGCAGCCGGCCCCTTGAGGCAGTGCTCAGGGTGGAAGATCTAGTGCTCGACCGCGTGCAGCGCGTGGTGCGGCGGGGGGACGAGCGCATTGAGTTAACGCCGAAGGAGTTCGGTTTGCTCGAATTCCTGATGCGCAACACGGGTCGGCGGGTGACGCGCACGATGATCGTCGAAAACGTCTGGAACCTCGGGTTCGACACGATGACCAACATCGTGGACGTCTACATCAATTACCTCCGCAAGAAAGTCGATGCCGGGCGCGATCGCAAGCTGATCCGTACGATTCGCGGCGTCGGCTATCAACTGGGAGGCGCCGAAGAAGAGAATCGCCCGACGCCCCGCCGGGAAAAACTTGAGCACATTAGAAAAGTCTAATTGGCGTTTAATCGCTTTCTAATTGCGCGCGACCAGACTCGGGCCTGGAGGCCAAAGTCATGGCTTCAAGCGCGGTCGAGCGTCTCGTCACACCGGAAGCGACCCGAATCCTGATCACCAGCCCGAACGATGCCTTTCGGGCCAGGATCTCCGATCGGCTCTCCTCCGATTCGTGCCTAGTGGACGAGGCGATCGGGGGCGCAGCCGCGCTGGCCCAGGCGGAGGAGTTCGCCTACGGCACAGTGCTTCTAGACCGGCACCTCACCGATCTGCAAGCCGAAGAGGTTGCTACGATTCTGCAGGCACGCCAGCCGGGCACAAAGATCATATTCGTCGACTCCGAGAGGGAGTCGGAGCCAAGCGACTTGATCGGCACAAATGCGGAGCCGACGGGACGGGCAAGCGGCAGCCCGGCGACGGAATCGCGCGGAGCGCGTCCCGAGCCTGCGCGTCCGGGGAACGAGGGGGAACCGGGATGCGAGCCATTGCCGGGAATGTACGGTTCCCATCGGGCGATGCGGCAAGTGTTTCGCATGGCTCGCCTGGTCGCGCCTCGCGATACGACCGTGCTCATCACCGGCGAAACGGGAACCGGCAAGGAGCTTGTGGCCAGCGCAATCCATCAGCTGAGCGCGCGGCGTAACGGAGCATTTGTGGTGGTAAATTGCGCGGCGATTCCGGAGGAGCTACTCGAATCGGAGCTTTTCGGCCATGTGCGAGGGGCTTTTACGGGGGCGGTGCAATCGCGGCTGGGGCGAATTCATGCGTCGCACGGAGGCACGCTTTTTCTCGACGAAGTAGGCGATCTGCCGTTGAGCATGCAGGCGAAGCTGCTGCGATTTCTGCAACACGGCGAAGTGCAGAGGCTCGGCAGTCCGGACGTGTTTCGAGTGGACGTGCGCGTGGTGGCAGCGACGAACGCGGATCTCAAGCAGAGCGTTGCCGAGAAGCAGTTTCGCCGCGACCTTTACTATCGCCTCGCCGTGTTTCCGGTTCAACTGCCGGCGCTGGCAACGCGCCGAGACGACATCGTTCCTCTGGCGGAATACTTCATCGAGAAGCTGTGCGGCGACTCGGGGATGGGGCGCAAGCATCTGACTGCGGGGGCGGCCGCGCTCTTGCAGCGCCATTCGTGGCCAGGAAACGTCCGCGAGCTCGAGCACGTCATCGAGCGAGCTTTCATTCTCGCAGAAGAGCGCGCGGAGCTTTCCGCCGATCTGTTTCAATCTTCACTCGAAGAGTCAACCCTTTAGAGGAATCTAAGACAACCGCAGGCAGGTTGGCACCGCTCGTGCACGCTTGCCGGGCATGGCAAATTTGCCTAGCACCCGGCAACAAAGGCGCAAAAGCAAACCGGGTCCCGTGAACCGGCGGGCCGCACAACAGGCTTTAGCGCAAGCATTCGCTTCGTTTACGCAGGTTGCGGGCTCGCTCGAGCAATCCTACGAAAAGCTGCAGGCGGAAGTTGGGCGCCTGCGCTTCGAATTAGAGCGCGCTAATTGCGAGCTCACGCAGAGCGTCGAAGAAAACACCCGTGTGCGCCGCGATTTGTCGCGCGTTCTCGAAGGGCTTCCCTGCGGCGTCATCGCCCTGGACGCTGGGGGTGCCATCCGCATTATCAATCCCGAGGCTCGGCGCCTCCTGATGCTCAGCAAGGACTGGGTTCCGGGCTGCAGCGAAGCTTTGCCGGCCTGCCTTGCCAAGTTTCTTTCGGACGTCGCTGCAACCGACACTTCGGCAGTTCAGGAATTCACTTTAGCGTCCGCCGAACAAAAGATTTTTGTGGCAGTGACAAGGACTCGCTTGCAAGAGGGTGGAGAGGCCGGTGAGCAGGCGATCTTGATCGTCCGGGATGTGACGGAAGAAAAGAGGCTTGCGTCCGAACGTGAAGCTTCACGGCGCGTGCGGGCCCTGGCTGAGCTTTCGACGCTGCTGGCGCACGAGATCCGCAACCCGCTTGGCAGCCTCGAACTTTTTGCCGGATTGATTGCGGATGCGACGGTCAGTCTGCCCGATGCTCGTCAATGGGTCACTCATCTACAGGCCGGTTTGCGCGGGCTCGCGGCAACGGTCAACAACGTCCTGAGCTTCCACAGTGAACCATCGCCAGTTCTCTCGCCGACGAATCTCGAGCGCTTACTCCGCGATACGACCGAGTTCCTGAAGCCGCTCGCGCAGCAGCGCAGCATGCAGGTGACGTTGATCAGCCGCATCGGGGAAATTCGCGTAGCCGCCGATCCGCACCGGCTGCAGCAAGTGTTTTTCAATCTTTCGCTTAACGCATTTCGGTCGATGGCCTCCGGCGGTGCGCTTTTCATCCGCGTGGACTGGGCTCCCGGCGAGCAAGGCCAAAAGGTGCAGGTCGATTTCGAAGACCGCGGCGCGGGCATCCAGCCCGAGCATCTCGCGAAGCTTTTTTCGCCTGGGTTCAGCACGAATCCCGGCAGTCCGGGTTTGGGCCTTACGGTTTGCAAGACGGTGGTCGAGCAGCACAAGGGAGCTATCACGGTGAAAAGCACGCCCGGCCGCGGATCGACGTTCTCGATGTTCTTTCCGGTTCTAGGAGGAATTTGATGAATCAAGTTCTCGTCGTCGATGATGAAGCGGCGATGCGCACAGCGCTCGAGGCGAATTTCCGCCGCGACGGCTGGGCCGTGACGACGGCGGCCGGAGCCGCCGAAGCGATCGCGAAGTTCCGCGGGGCGCCGTGCCCGCTCGTTGTAACAGACATGCGAATGCCGGATGGTGACGGATTGAGTGTGCTGCAGGGAGTGCGCGAAATCGCGCCCGAAACAGCGGTCGTGTTCCTTACTGCGTTCGGCAGCATTCCCGAGGCCGTGCTGACGATGAAGGAAGGCGCGTGCGATTACCTGGTGAAACCGATCTCCTTCGATTCGTTGAAGCAGGCCGCGCACCGCGTGCTCGAAAGCTCGCGCCAGGATTCGTCGAGTGACGAGCGCGGAGCCGACCAGGGCACCGAACAATTCATCGGCATCTCGCCGGCGTTTCGCCGGCTGCTCGAGCGCGCGCGACAAGCGGCGGCGAGCGAGGCGGACATTCTCGTTGAGGCCGAAAGCGGCACCGGCAAAGAGCTCCTGGCAAAGTTCATCCACCGCGCGAGCCCGCGGCGCAGCCGGACGTTCGTCGCCGTCAACTGCGCGGCCTTTCCGGAGGCGTTGCTTGAAAGCGAGCTTTTCGGGCACGTGCGAGGCGCGTTTACGGGTGCGACGGCGGCGAAGCCCGGCAAGTTCGAGTTGGCCGACGGCGGGACGCTGCTGCTCGACGAAATCGGCGAAATGCCCCTCAGCCTGCAGCCGAAGCTGCTGCGCGTGTTGCAGGAACGCGAGATCGACCGGCTCGGCGACACGCGGCCGGTGCACGTCGACGTGCGCGTGATCGCGACGACCAACCGCTCGCTCAAAGCGCTGGTCGCCGAAGGCCGCTTCCGCGCCGACCTCTACTACCGGCTCAATGTGGTGCCGCTCACGGTGCCGCCGTTGCGCGAGCGACGGGAAGATATCGCCGAACTGGCGAAATTCTTTGTGCGCAAGTACGCGCCGAAATCGGCTCACGGCCAGATTTCGCTTTCGCCGGAATTTATCGAGCGGCTCGAGGCGCATGAGTGGCCGGGCAACATCCGCGAACTCGAGAATTCCGTCCGCAGGACGCTCGCCCTTTCCGCCGGGCCGGTGTTGGGGCCCGAGGTGATGGAGGAAAACAAGTCCCAGGAGGCGCCCGCCCCAGCGCGCGGGGTGAATTTGACGGCCGCGGGAACTTCGATGCGCGACATGGAACGGCGACTTCTCGAGCGAACTCTGGAGTCAACTGGAGGCAATCGCACGCGGGCGGCGATGATCCTCGGCATCAGCCTTCGGACGATCCGCAACAAGATCCGGGAGTACGGCCTCCCACCAAGGAGATACGCATGAGCATGATCGACACGCCGAATATCGAGCTTCTGGAGCGCTACCTAAACCTCGCGTCGTTCCGGCAAGGGCTGATCTCGAGCAACATCGCCAACATTGACACGCCGGGCTACAAGACGGTCGACATCGATTTTCAGCGGGAGCTCAACCGCGCGATGACGGCGCCTGAAGGCGACAGCACGCCGCTCGTCGAACAGGTGACGGGCCTGATCGAGCGGCCGGACGGAAACAACGTAAGCATCGACCGCGAGTCTCTGGCGCTGAGCCAGACGCAGATGCAATTCAACGCCGCGGTTCAGTTGGTGCGGGCCGAATTCAAGAATCTTACCGATGCGATCAGTGGAGGGACAGGATCATGAATCTTTTTGGAGTGCTCGACATAAGTGGTTCCGCATTAACCGCAGAGCGCGAACGCGCGGAAATCGTCACGAGCAACCTCGCGAACGCCGAAACGACGAACACGCCGGAAGGCGGGCCGTACAAGCGCATGCAGGTGGTCTTTGCTTCCACGCACCCGCGGCCCACCGGCTTTTCCGACGCGCTTGCCTCCGTGGCCGATCTGCAGGTACAGGGCGTCCAGGTGCAGAGCGTGGTGGCGGATAGCACGGCGCCGATTCAGCGCTACGACCCTGGAAATCCCGAGGCGGATGCGAAGGGCTTCGTCTCGTACCCGAACGTGAATCCATCCGAAGAGATGGTCGACCTGATGGGGGCGGCGCGCTCCTACGACCTGAATGCGTCGGCGATCCAGGCCACCAAGGCGATGATCCAATCGTCGATTCAAATACTCGAGTAAGCCGCGAAAGCTGAAGGGGACACACAATGGCCAGTTCGATTCAAAGCATCACCCAGGGCATCGCCGATATCGCCGAGCCGCTTTCGGGAACAAACGCCGGCGAAAGCGCGGATTTTTCCTCAACCCTGAAAACAGCCGTCGAGCAGGTAAGCCAGCTGCAAAACGACGCGCAAGACAAGGTTGCCGGACTGCTGAGCGGCAACGGAGAAGACATTCACTCGGCGATGCTAGCGGTTGAGAAGGCGAACGTGTCGTTCGAGATGATGGTGCAGGTGCGCAACAAGATCGTGCAGGCGTACCAAACCATCTCGCAGATGGCCTTCTAGGCGATAGGGCTTACCCGCGTCCATGGACAAACAAATCAAGCAGGTCGTAGCGTTTCTCAAAGGCCTGAGCATGCGCCAGCGTGTGCTGCTCGGAGGGGCCGCTGCGGCCATCGCACTCACGCTGTGGTTTTTCGTCCGGCTCTTCGGATCGCCGGACATGAAGCCGCTGTACACCGGGCTTTCGGGTTCGGACGCCCAGGGAATCGCGCAGAAGCTGGCAAGCGAGAACGTGCCGTATGAGATTTCGCCAGACGGCAGCACAGTGCTGGTGCCGGCGGACAAGCTGGATCAGATGCGCGTCGAGATGTCGCAGGACGGGCCGCCGCAGAGCGGGCGGTTGGGGTTCGAGCTGTTCGATAAGCCGAACTGGTCGGGCAGCGATTTCTCCGAAAAAGTGAATTATCAGCGCGCGCTCGAAGGGGAGCTCGAGCGCACCATCGAGACGATCGACAATATTCAGGCTGCGCGCGTTCATATCGTATTGCCGCACGAATCGCTCTTCGCCGATGAGGATCGCGAAGGGAAGGCCGCTGTAGTGCTGAAGCTGCGCGGAGGCGCCCAAATCCCGGATGCGGTCGTCGCCGGGATTGCGCGGCTCGTTTCGAGCGCGGTCGATAATTTGCCGCCGGAAAACGTGACCGTAGTGGATGCCGATACCGGCGCGCCGCTGCAAGTGCATGGCGCGCAGAACGGATCGACGGGCTCGTCGACCCTCGAAAGCGATTTGTCGCAGCGGCTCGTCGACACGCTCACTCCGATCGTCGGGCAGGGAAGAGTGAAAGCGAGTGTGACGGTCGAGCGCGATCCCACATCCGGCGAAAGCACGCAAGAGGTGTACGACCCGAACGGCTCGGTCGTACTGAGCTCGGAAGTGTCACAGGAACAGGGCGCGAATGCGTCGCCCGCGGGCGTGCCCGGAACGGCGAGCAACGTTCCTCGCGCTTCGGGCGGGCAAGCGGCGGCCACGGCAGCGTCAACCTCCAGCGGCTCAGCGACGATGAGCACCGAGAACAAGACGTTTGCCGTGGGCAAGACTGTAAAGCATCTGGTCGAACCGGCGGGACGCATCAAGCGGATGAGCGTCGCGCTGCTGATCGACGATGCAGTCGACAGCACGATAGGAAAAGACGGAAAGAGGGAAGAGACGCGCCGGAAGAGGACGCCGGAAGAGATGAAGCAGATTCAGGATGTCGCAGCGGCCGCAGTCGGCCTCGATCCTTCGCGCGGCGACGCGATCGCCGTGCAGAATTTCTCGTTCCAGGCGCTGCCGGTCGAACAGCCGACGCCGCCAACGGTGGTGCAACGCGTGCAGACGTTCACCCAGCACTGGATCGTGGGGCTGCGCTACCTCGGACTCTTCGTGATCTTCGCGCTCGTGTACTTCATCGTGCTGCGCCCGATCAAGAAGCAACTGATCGAGAGCCTCCGAGCGACGCCAGAAACGCACGCGCCCCCGGCAAGGCCGCACGTGGCCGCGGAACGGCGCGCGGTTGCCGCTGCGACTGGCGGTGCCGCGGCGGTCGCGGCCGGCGGAGCAGGGGCAGCCGATGGAGGACCCGCGGAAAAAGCGTTCGCCTTAGAAGAGGAGCTCGCCGAAACCGGATCGGACGTGAAGCGAGTAGTAATGCTCAAGCGTGACCTCGTCGAGAAAGTGAAGAAAGAACCCAGCTCGTCGAGCCGACTCGTTCAAAACTGGATTCGGCAGACTGAGCCGGCCCAAGGATCGCGCTGATGGCTCTCGAGAAAGTCCCAACCGGATTGAGGAAAGCGGCGATTCTCGTGGTTCTTCTCGGCGACGAGGTGGCCGCGTCGCTCTACCGTAATCTTTCCGATGACGACGTTCGCCAGCTGACACAGGAAATCGCCGAGCTCGGCTACGTATCGCCCGAGGCGGCGGCGGAGGTTCTACAGGAATACCACCGCCTTACGATGACTCAGGAATATCTGGCGCAAGGCGGGCCGGACTACGCCACGAAAGTCCTGGTGAAGGCCTTCGGGGAAACGGGAGCGAGCAGTTTGCTCGACCAGGTGGTGAAGGCGCAGGAGGCCGGCGCGCGCAATCTGGATACGCTGCAAAAGGCCGACCCGGCACAACTCGCGAAATTCATCCAGGGCGAGCATCCGCAGACGATCGCGCTGGTTCTCGCACACCTGAGCGCGAAGACGGCTTCAATCGTTCTCGGCTTCTTGTCGGAAAAGACGCGCGCCAACGTGATCAAGCGGCTGGCGCAGATGCAGCAGTTTTCTCCCGACGTGGTGCAGCAGATTTCGGTCGTGCTCCACAAGAAGCTCGAGGCCTTGGGCGAGCAGAGCCGGCGTTCCTACGGCGGGGTGAATGCGGTGTCGGAGATGATGAACCGGCTCGATCCGCAAACTACGAAAAACATCCTCGAGGCGATCGAATCGGACGACGCGCAGCTCGCCGTCGCAATTCGTAACTCGATGTTTACCTTCGAGGATCTGATCGGCGTGCCCGACGTGGGCATTCGCGAGCTGCTCGGGCAGGTGGACAAGAAAGTTCTCGCAAGCGCGATGAAGGGTGCACCGGAGGAATTGAGGAACCACCTGATGAAGGCGATGTCGTCGCGCGCCGCGGAAATGCTGAAGGAAGATATCGAGGCGCTGGGCCCGATGCGTTCGCGCGACGTGGTGCACGCTCAGCAGGAAATCGTCGCTCTGGCACGGAAACTCGAAGCCGAAGGCAAGATGACACTGAAGAGCGAAGGAGAAGAGGCCTATGTCGTTTAAGACGAGCGTTGCCGGAAAGCCGGCCGGAAACGGCGCCGAGATGTTCGTCTATCGTCCTGCCGCGGGAGGCGATCCGGCAAACGACGCGCGCCAGAACGGAGGCACCAACGAGATTACACCCGCTCTCCGCGCCGAAATAGCGAAGCGCGAACAGGAGGCCTGGCAAAAAGGGTTCTCGGAAGGGCAGGCCAAAGCGCGAACGGACGCCGACAAACAATTGGCCGAAGTCCGTGATTCGGTGGCAGCGGGGCTGAAGGATTTCGTGCGCGCCCGCGAGAATTATTTCGCCCACGTCGAAAGCGAAGTCGTGCAGCTGTCGCTTTCCATAGCGCGAAAGATCCTGAACCGCGAGGCATTCGTCGATCCGATGCTGCTGGCGGGGCTCGTGCATGTCGCGCTCGACAAGATGGGCCAGGATTCGCACACGCGGCTGCGCGCTCATCCGCAGCAAATCGGCGCTTGGCGCGAACACTTCCAGCGCAACCTAGGCAATCGGATCGCGCCCGAGCTGATCGGCGACGATTCACTCGCGCCGACGCAATGCGTCCTCGAAACCGAGCTTGGGTCCACAGAAATCAGCCTCGAAGGGCACCTTAAGGAAATCGAGCAGGGCTTCTTCGATCTTCTGGCGCAGCGGCCGCGCTCCGGCTGATGTCGACGCCGTCTCCACTCGCGCCGTTTTTCCGCAGGCTTAGCGAATTCTCGACGCTTCGCTGGACGGGCCGCGTCGTCAAGGCCGTCGGCAACATCGTCGAATCCGAAGGGCCCTTTTGTTCGGTGGGAGAGGGCTGCGCGATTCTGACCGCTGACGGCAATTCGTATCCCGGGGAGATTATCGGCTTTCGCGGCCGCACCGTGCTTTCGATTCCGCTCGACCGGCCGAGCGGAATTCGCTATGGCGACCGCATCGTGACGCGCGGCACGCGTCCGACGCTGGCGGTGGGCCAGGAACTGCTCGGCCGCGTGATCGATGGCAGCGGCAAGACGATCGATTCCGGCGAACCCTACCGGGCGCGCGAGCATCGTCCACTCTCGGGCGAAGCTCCAAGGCCTCTCGATCGTTTTCCGATTCGCGAGCCGATCGGCTGCGGAATCCGTAGCATCGACGGATTCCTCACCTGCGGGCGCGGGCAGCGCATCGGGATTTTCGGTGGCAGCGGCGTCGGCAAGAGCACGCTGATCGGCATGATGACGCGCGGCACGTCGGCGGATTTGACCGTGCTCGCGCTGGTCGGCGAACGTGGCCGCGAGGTGCGCGAATTTCTCGAGGAGGCGATCGGCGAAGAGGGACGCCGCCGGTCCGTGATCGTGGTTTCGACGTCGGATCAATCACCGCTGCTGCGCATTCGCGCGGCGCTCGCAGCGACGAGCATCGCCGAATATTTCTGCTCGGTCGGCAAACACGTGTTGCTGGTGGTCGATTCGCTCACGCGCTTCGCGATGGCGCATCGCGAGATCGGTCTTGCCGCGGGTGAGCCGCCGACGGCAAAGGGATACACGCCGTCGGTGTTCGACAGCCTCGCGCGGCTGATCGAACGCGCCGGGTACTTCGGCCGCGGCAGTATTTCCGCCTTCTACACGGTGCTGATGGAAGGTGACGATCAGCAGGACCCCTTGGTCGACGCGGTGCGCGCGCTACTCGACGGCCACATCGTGCTCGACCGCAAGCTGACTTCGCAGGGGCATTTTCCGGCGGTCTCGATCCTCAACAGTCTGAGCCGGCTTATGCCCGCGGTCGCTTCGCCCGAGCAGGTGACGAAGGTGCTGCGGCTGCGGCGGCTGCTCGCTGCCTACGCCGCGAGCGAGGATTTGATCCGCGTGGGCGCCTACCAAAAGGGCGCGGACCCGATTCTCGATCAGGCGATCGTCGCGCTTCCAGCGCTGAACGCGTTTCTACAGCAGAAGCGAAACGAGCCTGCTCAGCTCCAGGACACCTTCACGCGCCTGATGGCGCTGCCCGGATAGACCATGGCGTTCCACTTTTCACTCGACGCTCTGCTCCGGATGTGGAGGAGCCGCGAAAAGTTCGAGAGGATTCGTCTCGAGACGCTAGCGACGAAAATTCAGCGCCTGCGCAACGAGATAGAAGCGGCCGAAGAAGCTTCGCTTCAGAGCCGGCGCAATGTGGCGAATTCTCTCGCCGAGGGAGCGTCCGGCTCGCAGATTCAATTCGCGGCGCTGTGCGTCGACGGGCAGCGGCGGTTCCGCGAGCTCATGGAGAAACAGATCGAGCAGCTGACGAGGCAACTGGAAGCGCAGCGAAAGGTTCTGGAGCACGCCCATCAGCAGCGTGAAATTCTCGACAATCTCCGAAGCCGGCAGCTCGATGCCTATCGCCTCGAAGAAACGCGCAAGATGCAGCAAGAGGTGGACGAGCTGTTTCTCTCGCGGCGGGGCTTCCGGACGATCGATTAGTTCTTGCCCGGCGAACTAGGCAGGCTTTTCCGCATTGCCGAGCGCAAATTCTGCTTCACAACCACTCCATCCGCGAAATCCTGTATCCTCTTAATTTTCTGCGGTTTCCGGGGCGTCCAAGGAGCAACCCCCGGAACGACTGTTTGGCGCGCCGCATGCATTGACCCTGTCGCTCGAAAAGAGCGCAGACAAATGCCAGTTTCCTTCATCACCGGTAACGTCGGGCCCACGGGCGCCGACGTCGCGCAGCCCGCGACGTCGTTCGACCCGGGTTCGCAAAGCTTCGCCGACGCGCTTGCCGGTGCGAAGGCGGCGTCGCACGCGGCTTCTTCCGACACGCCAAACGCGGATACGAAAAGCCCTGTGGCTCCCGAGAACACACCGCCGCAATCGGCGCAGCCGAAATCCGTTCCTGTTGCCGTTCCGCCGAGAGCCTCAACGACGGTTGCCGGCACGACGGGCGCGCAGACTTCGATGAGCCGCGCCACTTCGCGTCCTCTGAAGTCGGCCGCAAATCCGGCGCCAGCCACGTCACAGGCGGCCCCAAACGTTCCGACGACGGCGGCGGTCGACTCGGCTGCGATGGCGGCCGCACTCGGCGCCGTAGTGCAGCAGGCTCCGCCTCCGGTGCCGCCACCACCTCCGCCTTCCGGGCCCTCGGGCGATTTTGCTCCAGCGGCCGTCCAACCGGCAGCAGCCGCCCAGTCCGGATTCCCGTCATCGTCCATGCCAGCAACGGTGGCGACGCCGGCGACATCGGTGGCGGCAGTAGCATCTGCGACGCCGGCCACGCCTGCGACGCCTGCAACACTAGTAGCGCTGTCCGACGGGGTTCTCGCCAGTGCTTTGCCCTCCGGCGCCCCAAATGTTACGTCACCATCGGCTGAGGATTCCGGCAGCGTAGATGCGGCATCGACCGCGCTTCCCGTGACCCCGGCCTCTGACTCGGAGGCCGATTCCGATCAGACGGCGACCATAGCGAATTCGGAGGCGCCGCAAAATGCGCAGCCGCTCGACAACGCAGCGCCGACACCTGATACCGAGGCGCAGCCGCCAGCGATTGTCTACGATCCGACGGCGGCGCTCACTGCCGCCAACGCGCTGGGCCCACAAGTCGCATCGAAATTGACCGAGACTACAAAACAAGACTCTTCGGCCAACGCGAATGGCGCTGCGACTGTAGCGAACGCTGCAAGCGCACCGACAACGAATTTTGCAGCTCACGTTAGCTCCGAAACCAACGCCAGCGCGAACGTGCAGCAGGCGCAGCCTCAGCCTCAGCCTCAGCCTCAAACCGATCCTCCGGCACCGAACGCGAGCTACGGAGGGTCGGATACCCTTGAAGCGCCGAAGCACAATTTCGTCGCCGCAACGCTGCACGCGGTTTCGAGCTCGGTGGCTTCGGCGATTCAATCGCCGTTTACAGCCTCGGGCTTCGAGTCGTCGAAAGGCCCTGTTCCGACCGTTCCAGCCGGAGCCGCGTCTTCCGAGATTCAGACTTCCACAGCAGCGCCGAATGCTTTGGGTTCCGGCGCCGGCTCGGGATCCAACGGCGGCTCATCCTCCAGTCGCGGTAACTCGCAATCGGGCGGTTCTTCTTCGCAGAATGCGTTTTCGTTCGGCACAGCGGCCAGCAATGCCGCGCCCGCTCAGGCGAGCAATGAACCGGCTACGGTGAGCGCCATGAAGGCAGATGCAGCGGGCGCAGCTGCCGCGAATCAGACCAACGCGTCGACTCTGACGGACGCGGCTGGCAAGGCCCCAAGCAGTCCCGATCTGGCGCAGTCGCTGCAGTCCGCCGCGTCTTCTGCAAACTCGAACGCAACGCAGTCCGGCGCGGAGGTGTCGCAGGCGCATCTCTTCGGAGGCCCAGGCGGCACCGAGCTGCGCATTCAGCTCAATACGGAAGAGCTCGGCCCGATCGAGTTGCGCGCTACGTCTGACAAAGACCGCATCGGCGCCGTGATTTCAGCCGCCAAACCCGAGACGCAGGAATTGCTGAGCAGCGAGCTGCCGACACTGCACCAGGCGCTCTCCGAACGCAACCTGCAGGTCCAGCAGCTGACCATCAACAACGGAGGCGCCCTCACGGGCGGGATGTCGGGCCGCGGCAGCTATTCGCAGAATCCGGAGGCCTGGCAGAGACAAGTGACGGCGAACAACTACTGGCAGACAGCGACGGACACGCCCTTGCAGGTAGAAGAAGTGCCCAGCGTGGCGATTGCGCCATCGGTACCCGGAAAACTCAGCGTGCACGCGTAACGCGAAGCGGAAAGGAAGAAGCACATGGTCAGCGGAATCGAACCCAACGCAAGCCGGATGATCGCTGAGGACTCCACCTCGGGCTCACCAGCGACATCGGGAAGCGGCTCCTCGAACAGCAACTCGACGGGATCGAGCCAAAATACGGCGCAGCAAGACACATCGGAGTTCATCAGCATACTCTCGGCCGAGTTGCAATCTCAGGATCCGACCCAGCCGCTCGATCCGACCACGTTCGTCACGCAGCTGGCACAGTTCAGCAGTCTCGACGAGCTGATCAACCTTCGCTCGGATTTCGAAACGGCCTTCGGAATTGCGAACACGAATTCGTCAAATCTTTTCTAGGAGAAAAACCATGCCATCGTTTTCAACAGCCCTTTCCGGACTCGACGCCGAGTCTCAGGCCCTTTCGGTGATTTCGAACAACCTGGCCAACCTGAATACGGTCGGCTTCAAGTCGCAGAGCCCCGAATTCCAGGATTTGTTTTACCAACAGATCGGCTCGAGCGGCGACGGAGACCCGATCCAGGTCGGCGTGGGCACGGAAGTCGGAGCGATCGCGTCGAACTTTACGCAGGGAAGCACCCAATCGACGGGAGTTCCGACCGACGTCGCGATTCAGGGCAACGGATTTCTCGTTGTCGATAACAACGGGTTGCAGGAGTTCACGCGCGCTGGCGACCTCTCAGTCGGTGCCGACGGCCAACTGATGACGAGCGACGGCGGCCTTGTGATGGGCTATACAGCCGTGAACGGCGTCATCAGCCCCAGCCAGACGCTGGGTCCCCTGTCGGTGGCCAGCGGACAGACCAGCCCCCCGAATCCGACGGCTAATGTGCAGATCGCCATGAATCTTAATTCCGCCGGAGGCGTCGGCTCCACGTTTAGTACGCCGGTGACGGTGATCGACGCGCAAGGCAACTCGCACGTCCTCACGTACAACTTCACGAACACCGCCGCGAATACGTGGACGTACAACATCACGGTTCCTGCGGCCGATGTGGGCCAGACCGGCAATCCAGTATCCGTCGCCAATGGAACACTTACGTTCAACGGTTCGGGCGTACTGCAGACCCCAGCAGCAAACGTGGCCGGGATCAAGATCACAGGGTTTGCCGACGGAGCGTCAGATCTCACGTTCAACTGGAATCTCTATGACTCAAACAACAATCCGCTGATGACGCAGGTGGCCGCTCCTTCGGCAGCGTCCTCCACCGAGCAGGACGGCTACGCCAGCGGCACGCTCTCGAGCTTCAACATTCAAGGCGACGGCACGATCCAGGGCATTTTCAGCAATGGCCAAACACTGGCACTAGGACAGATCGCGCTTGCGTCGTTCGCGAACGTTCAGGGGCTGAACCGCAATGGACAGAACAACTACCTCGCAAGCCTTTCTTCCGGCGCGGCCAATATCGGCGCTCCGGGTACGGGCGGACGCGGGGACATCTCCGGCGGATCACTCGAACAATCCAACGTCGATATCGCTACCGAGTTTGCCAACCTCATCCTCGCTGAGCGCGGGTATCAGGCCAACGCGAAGACGGTGACGACCTTCGACGAAGTCACCCAGACCGCAATCAACATGCAGGCGGGCGCCTAAGAATTCACTGATTCCAGCCTCCTCCGCCCGCGTATTCGCCAGGATCGGATGACGAATACGCGGCGGCGGCGCTTTTCTGAGCGCGTTCTAATGAGAGCGATCCCAGATTGCGTGCGGTTGTCGAGAGGGGCTCGCGGCATACCTGCGGAGGGGCCGCTAAATCATTGCAGCGGCGGTACATGTCATAGAACAACCTCCCGCACATTTGCGGTCGCGCACAACCGTTCGGCTGACGAATTGCTTTCTCTTCGCGCGACATGGCCAAAGAAACCAAAACGGACGCGCAAGCACCCAAAAAATCGAAGTCCGGGGTATCCACGTTTCTCGGCGTCGCCATCGCGGTGGTTCTCGTGGTGGGCGGCGGAGGCGCTTGGTATCTTCACCACAACAAGGTCCAAGCCAGCAACGAAGCCGAGGGGAACCAACCTCTCAGCACCATCCACCTCGACAGTTTCATCGTGAATCTGGCCGATCAGGAGCAGATCACTTATCTGCGCGCCTCAATCGATTTGGGAGTCGACCGACCGCCGGCCAAGAACGGCGAGGGTGGAGGAGCGCCTACAGCGGCCATACGCGACACGATCATCGGCGTTCTCGCCACACGCCACTCGGCCGAGCTGCTGACACCCGACGGCAAGAACAAGCTCAAGCAAGATCTGATCGCGGCGCTAAATCAGCGCGTGCCGGAAATCGGTGTGAAAGACATCTACTTCACTGATTTTTTGGTGCAGAGGTAGGCCATGAGCTCAGCGATCGTCGCGGCGACAACCGGAAATGGACAAACCGCGCAGGCCACGGAGACATCTGTCAAGGCCGACAAGAACGACCATTGGGCCGATGCGGGATTCTTGCCCTGCCGATTGAGCGCGGAGGTCGACATCGCGAAATTCACGGTCCGCGATCTCTTTTGCCTGGAAGTAGATTCAGTTCTCGATACGGGTTGGGTGCAAAGCATCGACGTCCCGCTGAGAGCAAATTCGCAGCTGCTCGGATGGGTGGAATTCGAAGTGATCGGCGAACGGTTGGCCGTCCGGCTGACCGAACTTTACTGAGGAACGCAGCGATGGATTTTACCCCGGCCTCTAAGACGAATCTGGTTGCGATGCGCAGGCCGGACCGTGCGCTCTTCGACGCATTCTTCGGCGCCTTTCGTAAAATCTTGAGCGCAATCCGCAGGAGCCCGCTCGGCAAGGTCGCGGTTCGGCGGGAACGGCGGCTGCGCCTTTGTGAAACAGTTTCGCTCGGGGACCGCCGCATGGTGGCGCTGATTCAGCTCGATGACCAGCCCATGGTCGTCGGCGTCACCGGACATTCCATCACGCTGCTCGCGCAGCCTCCGGCAGCCGGGCCGCAGCGCGCGGCCGAGCCGGTCGACTTCGACGAAATCCTCAGCAAAAGGTCGGGAGACGCGACGTGATTCGACGTCTTCGGATTGCCGGCACGAGTCTCGGGGGGGCGATTGCGCTCTGCTGTGTACTCACCCCGGTCGCGGCGGCGCAGGCTTCAGTTCCTGCGATCCCCGGACTGACGAGCAAGGGCGAGCCCGTCTCGTGGACGATTCTGTTGCTGCTCACCGTCCTGACGGTTCTGCCTGCGATCGTGCTTTCGATGACGCCGTTCGTGCGGATTCTGGTGGTGTTTCACTTCCTGCGCCAAGCGCTCGGCACGCAGACCACGCCGACAAACCAGACTTTGATCGGCCTCGCGCTTTTTCTCACATATTTCCTGATGGCGCCGGTTGGAAACGCGATCCAGCAGACCGCGATCGTGCCTCTGGAGCACGGAAGGATTTCCGCATGGGAAGCGATCGATCGCAGCTCCGTGCCGATGAAAGCCTTTATGTTGAAATACGCGCGCGAAAAAGATCTCGCTTTGTTTGTCGAGCTTTCGGATACGCCGCGCCCGAAGACTCCGGATGACCTTCCGATGCGCGTGGTGGCGCCGGCATATCTGATTTCCGAATTGAAGACGGGTTTTCAGATCGGCGCGGTGTTGTTCCTGCCCTTTCTCGTGATCGACATCGTCACCGCGTCGGTCACGACGTCGATCGGGATGTTCCAGTTGCCGCCAGTCGTGATTTCGACGCCGCTGAAGATTCTGCTATTTGTGAGCGTAGACGGATGGAATTTGGTGATCGGGTCGTTGATGAAAAGCTTTCATTAGACGTGACGAATGACAGTCGAACAAGTCATCGCGCTTTCGCGCCTCTGTCTCGAAGCGGCCTTCTGGGTGGCGGCGCCGATCCTGATCGCGGGCATGGCCATCAGCTTGACGATCAGCATCGTGCAGGTGATGACGTCGATTCAGGAGCCGACCGTCTCGGCCGTGCCGCGGCTGGCGGCCGTTGGCACCGTGATTTTTCTGCTGCTGCCTTGGATGCTGCACCGGCTGGTCGTTTTCACGGTGCAGCTTTTCGGAGATTTTCACGCGTTCGCGCGATGAGCGGAGTGATGGGTGGAACAGGTTATCGGACGATTGCTGATGCCGGCACTGCTGCTGGGATTGCGTATCGCCGGAATGATGTCGTTCGCGCCGTTTCTCGGCAGTACGTCGATTTCGGTGCGCTTCAAAGCGATGCTGACGATCGCGCTGACGGTGCTGCTCTACCCCGTTTGCGCACCGCGGGCGGTCAACGTCACCGCGGCGAACTGGCTGGGCATCGTGATCACGGAATCGTGCCTGGGTTTGCTGATGGGGCTAACCGTGCAGCTGGTTTTCGAGGGAGCGCAGTTCGCCGGGCAGATGTCAAGCATCCAGATGGGGCTTTCGCTGGTGACGATCCTCGATCCGCAGACGCAGGCCGATACGCCGGTGATTTCGGTCTTCTACCAGACGGTAGCGCTCCTGCTGTTCCTTCAATTCGACGTGCACCACTGGATGCTTCGCGCGCTCGTCAGGAGCTACGCGATGATGCCGGTGGGCTCGGTCACGATTTCACAGCCCCTGTTGGCGGAGTTTCTGCACATCGCGGGCGCCATGCTGGTGGTCGGCATCGAGATCGCTGCGCCAGTCGTAGTGGTCACGATGATTATCGACATCTCGCTGAGTTTTCTGAGCAAGGCGTCGCCGCAGCTTCCGGTGATGTTCGTGAGTGTTCCGGCGAAATTCCTACTCGGGCTCGCGGTTTTGGTGGCCGCTCTTGCATGCTGGCCGAGTTTCTTCGAAGCGCACTTCGGAGCCGCGCTGGCTACGGCGGACCGGATTTTGCGGATGGCTCACTAAGGGGATCGTTCCGTGGCTGACAATCGCACAGAAAAAGCCACCCCGCGCCGCAAGCAGAAGGCACGCGAACAGGGGCAAATCGCACGCAGCCGCGACTTGACGATGTCGCTGAGCCTCATCAGCGTGATTTTCACGCTGACCTGGCTGGCGACTGACATGCCCGGCCAGTGGCTGAGCTTCTTCCACGATTCGCTCGACTACGCAGTGCAATCCGATCTCAGCACGCCGGACCACTTGTTTACATCGCTCGTGATGGTGGCGCTGCGCTGGGCGGCACCGCTCATGCTGGTGGCCTGGGTGGCTTCGATCGGGTCGATGGTCGCGCAGGGAGGATTCATCTTTTCGTCGCAGGCGTTTTCGCCGAATTGGTCGCGCCTGAATCCGGCCAACAACTTGCGAAACGTCTTTTCGGTCGCAGGCGCGGGCCGGATTTTGAAGTCGCTTCTTCCGTTCGGCGCGATCTTGTATCTGATC
>Ga0335073_10000469_pt1 | contig 51604 bp, 71 predicted proteins | sample Lox_Sample_22_FD_207093 | JGI IMG/M metagenome (GOLD analysis project Ga0335073, IMG submission 207093) | Soil microbial communities from Loxahatchee National Wildlife Refuge, Florida, United States - Lox_Sample_2.2 | ecosystem: Environmental > Terrestrial > Soil > Wetlands | place: USA... | reverse complement strand
GTTCAGAGCTCGGCCGGAGGCTAGACTCTTGGAGCACTCAGCTGACAGGGCAGTCGCCTGATGTCTGCACTGTGACCTCAGAGAGCGTGATTTTCGCTTTTTGTCTCCTTGCTCCGCTCTGCTCCGGGATCTCTTTCGGCCAAGACTTGAGCTCATTTTTGATCGGAAGGAACAGAAATTTCTGAATGTGATAATTTCCGCGTCTGATCGTCGTTAGGTGTGATACACGCAAAGGCAAGCACAGCCGACAGAATCGCAGCACACGAAGCAGCTTAGCGGCATAAAATAGTTGCGCACTTTCTTTGCAGAATCAATTAGCTTTTCCTCGCCCATTGCATCTATCCATTCACTCTCTTATGCCCTCGCTCTCAAAAGATAAGAGAATTTCTCCGATGGCTTCGCATTTAATCCGACAAACGAACCAATCAATTTCGGTCAAGCGGATAATCAGCCTTCCCCGCAATCGCAACACGGATAAAAGGGAAAAAGCTAGGGCTCATGACCAACTGTATATCTACATTCTCATGACATTCTTTTCAATTCACCGTCCATTATGTCTACAACAGCTTATATTAACGGCAACATCTACACTGTCAACGACTCCCATCCTCATGCAGAAGCTTTCCTTGTGAACGACTCAGATGGAACATTCCTGGCCGTCGGCACAACCGACGAAATTATCAGCAAAAATCCTACAAAAATCATCGATTTACAAGGACAATTCATCATGCCAGGTCTTCACGACGCACACTCCCATCTCATGCTCGGTGCATTCCAAAAGCTTCACGAAGCTTCTCTAGGCTGGACCTCTGGCGAAAAAGAAACCATCCAGAAACTCAAACAACATTGTTCAAAAGATGCCTGTGGAGTTTCAGGAGCATGGTTAATTGGTAATTTCTACGTTCAGGCGAATTTTCCACAGGGAAAACCACATAGAAAGTTTTTGGATGAGGTGTTTCCTGATACACCTGTTATGATACGGGAACATTCGTGTCATAATGTGTTTTTGAATAGTAAGGGGTTGGAAGTGGCCGGGTATACGGACGAGGATTTTGAGAGCAAGTTGCATGCTGGATGGTTCGTTAGGAAAGAGGGAGAAATTACAGGGGAGTGTGTGGAGACAGCTGCTAAAAAAGCATATTTAGCGATTCCGAAATCAAAACCTGAGGTTTATGAGAAGGCTTTGGCGTATGCGTGTAGAATGGCGAATCGATTTGGAATTACATCAGTTCAGGTATACGCATTCTGGAATTTCAGCTCAGGGTAGGAAGCATCGGCAAATCCAGTGCTGTTAAGAGCTCTTTCTACTTTGGAAAAAGAGGGCCAACTCACAATCAATGTGAATGCTCATATTGTTTGTGCTCCAGTCAACTTCGCCATGGAAACACAGGAGAATCTCATCGATCTCCTTGATCGAGCAGCAGATTTCGACTCCGAACATGTCAATGCAAAACGAGTCAAATTCTGGCTCGACGGAGCTCCTTTACCTCCTCAGTACCTCCCCTTCCCAACCTCACTAATGAAAGTTACACTCATGCCACAATCCTGCAATCTGGCGAAATAGATCTGAGTAAAATCCTGATACCGTGGGATGAATTCGTAGGATATCTGGATCGTTGGGATGCTAAAGGATATTCCTGCAAAATCCATGTCGCAGGCGATGGATCCGCAAAATACGCACTAGATGCAATTCAAGAGCTCCGCAAACGTAGACCTAATGGACCTCGTCACGAATTGGCACATTGCAACGATGTTCAACCGTCAGATATCAAACGATTTGCTCCTCTTCGTATTACCGCTGAATTAAGTCCTTGCATATGGCATCGCACAGAACCGGAATTAACAGTTAAGGAATTGGTATTCCCTTTCAAGTCATTTTACGAGAGTGGAGCCACTATTTCAATCGGAAGTGACTGGTTTTTACCGGAGACACCGAATCTGTTTGCAGGTATTTCGGGTATTGTGAGCAGACCGGGGGAAAACTTGCCGTTGGAGACAGTGTTGAAGATAGTTACTAAAGGAGCGGCAGAGGCTGCTGGTCTCAAGAATACTGGAAGTATTGAGAAGGGTAAAAAGGCCAATTTCATCATCTTGGATAGGAATATCCTGAGTGCCAAGGAGATTAAGAGCACGCGTGTCAAGAAGACTTATTTCGAGGGTAAATTGGTGTATGATTATGACACAGATGATGAGAGAGATGCTTTTGATATCTATACATAGTATTCCATGCTACCGGATATTAGTATTATCTTGTTTCCATACTCTTTTTGTAAATATACAGCTTCTAGATCTGCTCCCCATGTTTCTGAGGTATCATTCCAAATATCAATGCTCATGGTGTGCCAAACTCCGTAAAATCGGAGGGATACATATCCCTAATACAACTGCCCAAAGTTCCTTCATAGGTCGTTTCACAGGACCTTTCTCTGTTTCTTCTACCGAATCATGGGAATGCACATTCGAGCTGGCGAAAACTAAAGTCCCTGCCGAAAATATTAAGAAGGCACCACTCCAGAATGAGATGTTTTGACGCCCAAACGAGATTGAAGACAGGATAAAGTAAGTAAGGAGTGTGGACAGTGGCGACGATAAGGCAAATAATAGAAGTTGTTTTCTTGCAGAACGTCGAGAGAATGATTCGCGAAGTAGAATGGCTGTTAGTGAGAAGGAGGCAGGTGCCTAGAGTTAGAGAAGGTGCGTTGAGGTTGTACTTTGTGGAGCATGATGGCGAGGAAGACAATCCCTTCGAGAGCAAGATTGTCGCTAACAGCACTTGAACCTAATGCTATACCGTCTGCTAACGCGTGCACTGAGAGTCCGATGGTGGTACTAGACAGACCCTTTGGTGAGTCGATCGTCGAAATGGTGCCTGAGACGGTGCGTTCAGTTCTCGGAGATGTGGGAACTGTGGATAATGGTATAGTTTGATCAGATTTCCTCGTAAGGAGTAAAGGAGGTAGAAAAGTCAATAAGTACATGAGCAGATATCCCGAGACCAATGTCGAGGCTATCGTTAAGCCGTAGGGTGGAATGGTTTGCTGGTTCACTTCCGCAGTTGTAGAAACTGAAGTCGCAGCCTAGCAATTAGCGGATGGACATGATGTGGCAATACTGGAGTAGGTGTGTATAACATCTCTATTCCTTCTGGTAGTACTACTCCTAGACTTGTTCCTATGAGCAATCCTGCGCCAAGAGCACTGACAATGTTCATTCGGTCAGCAGACAAGGACATTGCCAACGGTAGTGATCCAGCAGTGAAGGAAACAACGAACATGACGATGGATAGGATACCTACGGCAATGGCTCCAGAGCCAACCAATGCCATATCGCGTGAAGACTTGGATTGACTGTTAACTGTGTTGGTGAAAGAGGGTTGAAGATGAAACTCGAACTTGATTAAGGTTTCAGAGAGGTTGGCGTGACAACCATTGCAAGGGGGCACGTAAACAAATTCCATTCATCCAGGAATTTCTGATCTCTACCAACGACGACCAACGTCGAAACTTTCCATCATGTCATTGTCTGGAAAGCCCTCGATTCGGACATACGGATCTAAACCTCGTAAGGTATCAACTACCGCTCTCTGGGACGGATCTCGTGATGTCCCTCGTCCTCGCGCTCTCGCTGAAACTACAAATCACATCAATCATCGACGAAAGAATTCAAGCGGTCTGACTGGACTGGTCAAAGGAGTTGTCGAATGGCTAAGCCCCAAGAAAGCTCGCTCTGAAGAATACAGAAACATATTAGACAAGGAGAACAATCCCTCGAAACTAAGGAAGCGAGTTCCGATTGAAGACGAAGAGGAAGTGAGTGATGTTGAGAGCATAAAGTCTGTTTCCACATTGGTAGCGTCGACTCCGAAAAAGGAAAGTGCCGGGTCTGAAACCAAACAAGGCGTTGAATTGTTGCTGCAGTTTTGTTCAAAGGAGGAAGTTGTCGCGTTCTCTGAGTATATGAGCACATTGTTGGAAAATGCAAAAGTTGAAAAGCTGGGTGAAGCATCATATTCTGAGGTGTACACGCTTACGACTACCGATGGTAACACTACTGTGCTCAAAGTGGTGCCATTTTCAGACACGCTTCAAGAAAAAGACACAGGAATGAGTAACTTGGACGATATTTTGCAAGAGATTCGAATTTCCAGGGCAATGACAAAACTCGAAGGATTTGCTGATTTCCGAGGGTACATTAATTTCTTATCCTTCTAATCGCAGAGCCATGGTCGTTAAAGGTTTGTATCCGGAGCAGCTATTGTCCGCTTGGGATTCATATGCCTCAAACAAAAAGTCCGAGAATGACCGGCCGTCTAAATTTTCCGACGGTCAAACATACTGCATCATCCAACTCGCACATCACGGTCAAGATCTCGAATCATACCCTATATCAACTTGGTCCGAAGCAGCACATATATTTTGGTCAGTTGTACGTGCACTAGCCAAAGGAGAAGAGGAAGGCGAATTTGAACATCGAGATTTACACTGGGGCAACATTCTTATTGACAAGAGTGAGGAAGATGAAATCTTGGAGAGATTGCTGGATAATCTCAATTTGGAAGATGGAGCCGCTGAATTTGATGGAGGATGGGGTGGTGTCAAAGTCACTCTTATTGATTATACGCTTAGTCGTGCAAGAGTGGATGATGCGATGGGAAGCATTGCACACTATAGATTCGAGGATGAAGAGATTTTTGAGGGCAAACGTATTACAATATCCCAACTGTTCTAATATTTTAGGAGATTATCAGTTTGATGTTTATCGTCAGATGCGGTCTATTGTCTGTGAAGATGGCAATTCCTCATGGGAAGAGTATAATCCTGCAACTAACGTCCTATGGTTGCACTACCTTGCCAGCAAGCTGCTTTACGGGAAACAGTTGCCCACCCCCGTCACCCGCTTATCGGCAAGGAATCAATCGAAAAGGAGAGGCCACGAACGGAGTTTCTCTGTGATTCTCGAGGGTGAAGATAAGGGTGCCTATGATGGGCTGCTTAACATCTACAACAGCATTAATCCAAAGAGCTCAAATTCTGTGAATAGCGCTGCGAAAGTCTTGGAGATTGGAAAGGATAATGGTTGGATTGTATAGGGTGTATCCGACGGTATTATGCTTAGTTACCTTCTATTGATGGACGACAGACTGTTTGACAAACAATTTTCAATTTAAATTATAACAGCTTATCTTGAAAAATGTTGCTAGATTCCGCTAAAATTATTACACTCCCAATATTCTCTTCAAACAACTTGACTTCTTTCGTGGCATCTCAATAAGCTCCAGCAAATTACGAAATAGATATAAATCAATTTGAGCCCTTGAGAGACTCGTAGAACTGGGTGACGACGGGATCTGCCTTGATTTCCGAGCCACTTTGCCATCCAACAATTTGGAGTCCCTCAAGACTCCGACATCGAGAGAGAGCAACATACGCCATTCCAGGTCCAAAACACCGTGTAAGATCCAGGACACATTTATCCAGAGTCATCCCTTGACATTTGTGAATTGTCAACGCCCACGCGGCCATCAATGGGATTTGAACTCGAGATACGAAGAGATTCCAGCCCAACTGCAGTGTCCACTTATGCGGAGTAATAATGATCTATCAATTAATTTTCTTTTTCAGCAGAGAGGTCGAACCTCCTTCTTTCCATTATTCGTTTCGAAGAGAACCTTAGGATATTCGAGAGAGTCATCACCTCCTGAGAATTGATCAATTTCCGCATGAGCGATGGAATCATCTCCTTGTCCAGTACGAGACCAGAACTGAGCGGTCGCTTGCTGTTTGGCTTCCTCTGTCGAGACAAAGGCTGTGACTACACCTCGTGATCCATTTACCAGGCCCTCCTTGACATCCAAGTTTGCCAGGAGCATAACCTGGGCGCCGACTCTCATACGCACTAAAGATTGTGCTTGTAAATCTTTCAATACCCATTTCAAGTTGGGAGTATAACCATCCGTCTGAGTCTGTGTGTCGACCGCAGTGTAGTCGTAGATCGGCATACTGAGTGCGTTGAATTGCTTTGTGTTCTCTTCATCTACAATCTTACGTATAGGATACATCCTCGTAGGGACAATAGAGTCGTCGTTGGGTAAGGGACGAGTACAACCTGAAAAAAGATCGATTACCTCACGGTCTGGCATGCCAATTCGTGTCTTGTTCAATGCAGTTACAAAAACGGAATCTGATTGACGAAAGATCTAACATCAGAAAATACGGTGAAATATCTCACCCTCGTAAGTTCAATGATGTTGAACCTAGCTTGTTTCCATGCTTCACTTTGGAAGATATACCCACTCTCCCTGTTGTAGATATGGGTACAAGGCTCAGAATCGGGTTTGTTGGGATTTAATTTTCCCAGACAGAAAAGCTTCTTAGGGTCACTAGAAAGTGGTCGAGAATTGAAATCTCCGCATTCTGGACATCGTCGTGTGTTGTCCTGATGTTAGAGCACCAATGTGAAGCGATTATACTGGCACCGGAGGCAATTGGTAGAAGTCACCGCAGAGCACGAGTTGAATCCCACCAAATGGACGGGTGTTCTTTCGAATATGCTGTCCAATTGCATTGAGCTTGTCGAACAGTTCGTCGGATATCTATATTTAGTTTAGAGAATAAGTCAGGAGTACCATAGACACTTCATCAATAATCAGGACTTTACAAAGTTCCCAGTGTTTCCTAATATTCTTTGTACGTGCGCATTTTTCTCTAAGTGTTCTTATACCATCTTCTGCTTTTCCCGTTCCGGCAAATGAATGGATGGTCATCCCTCCGATTTGCACTGCTGAAATTCCTGTAGAAGCAGTAACAAAGAAATCCTCAAACTTTTTAAGCTTTTGACGTTCCAACATTTGACACATTTTATGCAGAACAAAGGATTTCCCAACTCCTGCTGAACCTGTATAGAACACGTTCTTGCCCTGAGATACCGATTCGAGAACCCTCCGTTGTTCAGGCGAGCAATCGTCGAGCGAAAAGTTGTCTGGGATCTCGCGTTTCCTGGAATAGCTTTCGAAGCCAAAGTCTGCCAGCTGTTTTTTGTCATTACGAAATGTCGAGGACGGCTCGTCTTCTGTCAGATCGATGATTTCCAAATTTGGTGGGAGCCTGGGTTTCTTGTTCGACTCGCTTATAGAATTGTGATGCGACCGTTTGTAAGGATTTGACTTGCTTGAAGTTCCGGATGACCACGAGGGAGATTCATCGATGTAGAATTTAGGTGCACCGTCATCATACTCCTGATCAACGTCGATTGAAGCCATTCGTCCGGAACTGCTCTGAGGTACGTTAATCGTTTGGGCAGTTGAATTTCGGAAGGGATTTGGATTAGGAGACGAATTGTATTGTTGTTCTTCTTTCTTGGCTGCTTCCATTTGGCAATTGTGCTTGGTCATCAGCATGAATCCATCGAGATAACTCTGTGCGTCGGTTTTGGACTGGAAGCCTTTGTGTTTCGCGCCAGGATAACCTTTCACAGATGCTTCAGCTTCAGGCCTAAGGAAGTTAGAGAAATAGAGCCAGAAAGGCAATACCAAGAGTGGAATATGCCAGTAGCCCTTCCTACTGCTACTGCATAGTACAGCTTCTTCGTCATTTTTTAATGTCTTCCTTATCTCTCTCGATCAGATATTTTTGTTTAGTGTTGACGTGCAGGGGCAGGAGACGCGATAAGCGTAAATTTATGCCTCTTGACAGGCGTTGGCATAGAAACTGGAGGTGGACCAATTGCTACGACCACCCTGACCTTCTTCAAGGATGGCTTTAAGGCCAGGAGTCGGAGCAGTTCATGCCAATACTAGTCATATCGAGCGTACTTCGCCTCAATTCCGTCAAACGGTATCATACACAAGATCTTCAACCTCGCTAACGTAGGCCTACTTCCTCACTCGGATCGAGAATGTACGGAAAGTCAGTCCAAGTGTTCGATTAATCAACTTAAAGATCGTTCCTCCTTTTTCATCTCCAATTGATGGATTACCACAACATCAATGCCAAGATCCTCGATTGTTCTCTTTCAAACCTGGACAGTGGATCGATACTTATGTTCCTCATCTTCCGAAACCTGGTGGATTCAGTTTTGTTTCAGCTCCTAAGCAATTCCGAGAAACCGGGATAGTATCATTGGCGATCCAAAGAACGGATAATCCTCCCTCTGTCTGGTTATGGAAAAATGATATTGCTGGACAGTACATTATGATTCGAGTTGGTGGTAATTTTGTATTTCCTCCGTCCAATTTGCCTCGATTGGGGGATATCAACTATTTTCAATTCATCGCTGGAGGGGTTGGGATAAAGTAAACTTCTCGTCTTATCACAATTGACTGTAGCCCACTTATAAGTATGCTCCAATACATCCAACAGGAACTTGTTCTTCCAGAAAATAGTCAGATCGTTTTACATTATCTTGTTAGATCACGAGAAGACATTTTGTTTTTGGATGAACTGCACAGTCTCAAAGACACTTTCGGCAACCACTTCGACGGAAACATTTGGATAACTCGGAAGCAGTCGCCGAGTCAGGTCAACGATCTTGCAACAGACACCTTTTTAAGATTTCATACGCTGGCGGCATCAACCACTTCTGAAGTTGGTGAGTCGTGGGACTGGTGGAACTCCTTCTCATCTCACATCCTCGAGCACCTAGAAAATCGCGAGAACGGTAAGAAGAATTTAGTGTACATATGTGGACCACAAGGTTTAACAGACAGATTGGTAGACATGTACAAAGAGCGGGGCATGGATACCTCAGATGGGCATGTCCAAATAGAGAAATGGTGGTAAATGTTAAACATTCTCGCATTTCTATCAGTACAGACAATCCTGCTGGCACCGCTTCTAAGGCAAAAAGGAAATCATGGAAACCGGAAAACTCAACCTGAAATGCAAGCATTGCACCAAAAAAGATCCTAACGTTTCCCTTCAACAGCATCATCAGAACGACACGAGTGTATGCACCAATGACATCGGACCAGAATGCCAGGTACTAGTGGAATGCCGCAACACCTCGGCTGAAGGATAAGTATTCGAACATTCTTCGCATTGTCTGTCTGAGCATATATCGGATTTCGATTGATGATGGACCGCCAGCGTTTGTTGTACAATTTTAGAATTTGTGTAAATATTTTGTAAATTTCGAAAGATTTTCCGGTTCCGGGGATCCTCACTAAGTTTGTCACTAGTACCAGCTGTCCGTCAACTCGCTATACAGCCGTTTGGCGATTAAGGAGACCAGATGCCTTACACTTGCCCGACATGTGCAAAGCCAACAAAGGTCGAGGAAGATACAGCATCCGGAAATGTTATTTGTCGGGACTGTGGAACGGTACAATACTCCGCCTCCTCTTCATTGAATGATACTAACCACCTAGATTCTGGAAGAAGATGTCATTACGGCAGAAGTAGGATTCAGTGAACTCTCAAATGGAGTCAACGTCGTTCAAGGAGTATTGCTCGATAATGATCGCACTCGATTAGCCCCCAAAGGGGCATTACGAACATGGGCTAGTGAATCCCGAGAACAAACGATCCAGAAAGCGGAATTACGAACTCGTAGTTTAGCACTCGGCATGGGCTTGCATGGTGGTCATGCGGAAATGGCATTACGATACTTCAAACTCGCTCTGACATACAAATTTAACCAAGGCAGACGCTCACAATACGTAATTGCTTCATGTCTCTATTTGGTCTGCAGGATACAACGAACTTCGCACATGCTGATCGACTTTTCGGATAAACTCAAGATAAATTTGTTTACTTTGGGAGCGACTTACTTGAAACTCGTCAAGATATTGAAAATGTTTGAGATTGAGATCCCCATTATCGAGCCGGAGATTTATATTCGTCGTTTTGCAGGAGAATTGGGATTTGGCCATGAGACGGAGAAGGTTGCGAGGGATGCCACCAGATTAGTGCAGAGAATGGATCGGGACTGGTTAAGCAGTGGTCGTAGACCTGCTGGACTTTGCGGAGCTGCTCTGTTTATTGCGAGTCGGATGAACAACTTCCGAAGGAGTGTTAGGGAGATTGTTTACTTTGTCAAAGTGAGTGACGCAACTGTGAAGAAGAGGTACTACAATCCCATTAATTTCGTTGCGCTAATGTAAAATAGACTTGAAGAGTTCTCGTCGTTGCCCTCAGCGAAGTTAACAGTTGACGAATTTCGAGAGATTTGGTTCCAGAATGCGGCGGACCCGCCATCTTTTGCTAAACCTCGTGCTCCTAAGGCTCCACAGATTGAAGGTGGCGAATCCCCTAACGACGAAGACGACGCAGTTAACAACGAGAAAGAGAATGTGGATGCCGAAGCAGAAGAAGCTGAAGCAGAATTTTTGGAAGAGATGGTAGCGGACAGGGCTCTAGAGGACGAAATCAGCCGACATCTAACGGAAGGAGAATTCCAAAGAGCATTAGCTGAAATAGATGCTCTACGGCAGCAGTCGCACTCTGAAAATAAGGAGGTCGAAGAAGGCACTTTATCAGATCTTGATGATGACGATGAAGTTGCAGGAGCCATTATCGATGAGAGCTCAGAACATTTCATTCTCCGTGCTCAATTATGGATGGAATCGAATCGCGATTATCTTATCGAACAACGAGAAAAACGACTACGACAGGAGGAGGATGAACGTAACGGGATCAAGAAGAATACTCCCAAGCGACGGCGGAAGACAAAGAAGACCGAAGTTGATGATGGTGAAAGTGTGCCTGCTACGCCGGCAGAGTCAGCGAAACAGATGGTAAAGCAGCGTGCTTTTTCAAAGAAGATAGACTACTCGGCTATGGATAGGTTATTTGCGGACGATTAATCGGAGTAGGCTTAATTATATTTGGGGGGTCGGTTAGTGATGGATGTAAAATAATTAATGACAGAGTGACTGTCTCTGAGATTTCGGTACAAGGTGCTATAAGTGATGATATCTCAGGTTGTCGGGAATGCTTTCCTAGATGTAAATTTTGTAATTCGAAGTTTGGTTTGAATATTTACTCGACTTTTGATAGCGCAAGAATCGGCTTTCTGCCGAATGGCTTTGGAAATTGTCGCCTTAACTCCACGGCTGAATCCGAAAAGGAGGGGTTATAACGACATCACAGTGCTACAGTTTCATTCCTAGATCCCCGCATTCAAACTTCACATGCTCTTTCTCTTAAACTGAATTGGATTCCATGACCCGGGAAAGCAATACTTACTTTGAATATAAAAACACGAAATCAGAAAAGCCTTGCGGAGAAGACAACATTGAACGATCATGGCCGCCCAGCCGAAGAAAATCCACTATCCGTAACTCTCCTTAAAATTTCTCGGAGCTAATTTCCTTGTAGATTCTGGCTAGGAGGTACAATTGAGCTTTTTGCAAGTTAATTAACAGTAAGGGAGCGCGAGCATGGCTGCAGCATGTGTTACGGTAAGTTTCTTATCGGAAAGGAAATATGCTGACCCCACAGCATCCGTTGGATTTGGCCAAAGTACGGATGCAAACTGCTCAAGTTCGGCTTGGTTTTATAAAGACAATCAAAAATGTATTCTTCAATGAAGGTAATCAGATCTAGATCGGCTTTCCTGATCGTTAGGATTCTTCGCTCTGTACAGTGGATTATCTGCATCGTTACTGCGGCAAGCAACGTACTCAACCGTGAGGTTCGGAGTGTATGAGGACTTGAAGGATAGATATTCTACGCCTGGAAAACCGTTACCATTAGGAACCCTTATTCTGATGGCTTCTGTTTCAGGATGGTATGCTTCCAAATTAACAGATCTGATGACAGGATTGGCGGGGCAGTGGGAAATCCAGCAGATGTCTTAAACGTACGAATGCAAAACGACAAAGCACTGCCACCGGACCAACGACGAAACTACAAAAATGTGCTTAACGGATTAATAAGATTGGTCCGGGAAGAAGGTCCCATGGCTTTAACAAGAGGATTGATTGCAAATACATCTCGAGGTGTGTTCATGACAGCGGGTCAATTGGCATCTTACGATGAATTCAAAAAGTTGTTATTGAAAACGGGATTAATGAAGGATAATCTGGCTACGCATTTCACGGCGAGTTTCATGGCCGGATTCGTTGCTACTACTTTGTACCATTTCCAGTTGGAGGGGATTTCTCATGTGTAGATGTTCACCGATTGATGTTTTGAAGACGAGAATCATGAATGCCAAAGAAAAGCCTCCGGGAGGAGCACTCGCTATAGTGAGAGATGCTGTCAAGAAGGAAGGATTGGTATTTCTTTTTCGGGGATGGACCCCGAGTTTCATTAGATTGTGTCCTCATACCGTAGTCACTTTTGTGGTGTTGGAACAGCAGAAAAAGATCTGGAAAGCATGGACTGGACAGTAAGGAGCATATCAAGGACTTTCTTGGGATTTTTTTCAATGAAGATACTAGAGGTTTGCCATGAGGATAGATAGACTTTTAAAATTCAAGTTGGCCGGCGCTTGAGCGTTGAGATTGTAGAGAAATATTTATGTAAATACGCCTTAGCAAGGCCACTGTTACGGTAATTTGTATATCCCTGAGTCCTGTCATCACAGCAAGTTCTGGTCACACCTCTTTCCAGCTAACACGAAAGTCTCCCCGCCATCTTGTCCTTCCTTTGTCGTTCCACTCACTGAAAACCAGATATAACACCAGAAACTCAAGTATGGATAGACCTCCTTCACCTCCTGTTAATGGCTCTGCTTCCGGCTCAAACGGAGCAACAACTCATACTAACCCCAATCTACAGATCACTGTTCCAAACACTTCTACTGTATCTCCTCTCCATGACTGCACACTCTAACCAGATATAGGCGCCTCAACCAAAACCCCATATACGATATCATGTCTCTATCCGTCTTCCTCTACGCTCATACACCCTGCAAAAGCGCTACTCCGACTTCACAGTCCTCCAAGACCAATTCATTCAAGTCCTTGGCGTCCCTCCTCCCATCCCCCTCCCAAAGAAGCATTTCCTAAGTTCCACACTAAACAATCCTTCCCTCGTCGAAGAACGTCGAAAAGGCCTTGAAGAGTACTTACAAGCAATCGCCAACTCTGAAGACTCAAGATGGCGTGATTCACCTCCCTGGCGAACATTTCTCAACCTCCCCGTCCTTACCAAACACTCAAAGCGAGACGAACGAGTAAGTGAGGAAGATTGGTTGGAAATCCATAAACAAGCCAAAATACTATTACAAGATGCTAGACAGCATTTGAGCAAACGATCTACTGCCCCAACGATAAAGGATCAACATTCTGCTTCTGCGGCTGCGAAACGATGTTTGGTACTTGCTGGGACTAAAGTCACTGCGTTGCAGAATGGGTTGAATTCTGTGCAGTCGGAAAAAGATGGCTCTAGGGTGGGGTTGGGAGAGGGAGAGATTAGACGGAGGAGGGATTTGATTAGGGAATTGAATGATGAGATTTTGGGGTTGGAAAGGTTAAGTACGTCTTTAGCGACTCAGCGGACCACATTGTCTGTGCCGAATGCGTCGGAACAGCCTACTAGTTCCATCAAGCCGCAACAGACTGCAGTATCAACAAGACGGGTATTTGGTGCTCCTCAGGAAACCGAAAGAACCAAGGGAGTTGACAATCAGGGGGTATTGCAGTTGCAGACTACTATTATGAAAGAGCAGGATGAGCAGATGGATGAGTTTCTGAGACAAGTTAGGCGAACAAGAGGGATTGCAGAACAAATTCATGAGGAATTGGATTCACAGATTGGGTTGCTTGAAGGGTTGGAGGAGGACGTTGACAGGGTGGAAGGGAAACTAAAACGGGCAACCAAGAGAGCAGATAAACTCAAATGAGCTGTGGGATGAACGGTATGTGAGGGAGATCATGAAGCATTCAAACTTTCGAGGCATTAAGCGAATGGATATCTTAGGGGAATGAAAATTTTAGTCCGTTTAATCACTTTGCATATGATGAAATCTCACTTCCATGGCAAATATCTCTAGAACATTTTCCGCTCAAGCGCAAATAACTTTATCCCACGCCCAGCCCTCTAGATTGGAAATGGGCATTCGGCGTGATATCTGAAAATCACCCAGCATGTCATGAAGCAGCGCAGAGCCTCGCATCTGACGCATATCCATGGTCACATTACACGTCTCTCTCGCACATGTACAGACCCAAACTTTCATTTTCCTCCGTTTCATTAACAGCCTTTCTAGCGCGATCTCAAATATTGTGAGTGCAACTAGTCTATGTCGGAATCTAGGTCGTCTTGCTCGTCATAGAAGGAAGCTATCTCGCCTATTGAGTGAACGAGTTCTTCTCGTTCTTCCAACGATGCAAGCTTTCGAGCATCGTCACCCACTTCCTTCAACCGTGTCCAAACCGTGGTAGGATCCGACGAAAATGCGCCAAAAGCCGCAACAGATCTGATGTCGCTCTCAAAGATTTTAGGGAAAGAACTTATCAATGGAAAATTCTGAGGATGTAATATCCTAATCATTAGCATCGAGGAATCATGCAGAGAATTCAGAGACAGACCGTTCAGTGACAACAGATCCATGAGTCAGATTCTTTGTCAGATCATCGATATCCTGGCTGATAGTTCCTCTGAACACAGATGCCAGAAGAGGTCTCTCCCGCGTTGGGATCTTCTTCCATCCAAACGCCATTATATCTCCTATGTGAGGGTGATCGAAAAGCACTGCGGCTTCCGAGTTGGCAAATTTTCGTTGACCGTGCACGTTGACACGACTTTCAAATTCGTACATGTCCATTGAATACGGATGTGTTGTACTTGTTCGGGTAGATACAGTAATCGTGTCATATAATAGTGAAAATAGCGCTGAAATATGCCAATATGAGGATCTGTCAATTGAGATGCTTGATGGAATATCGGAAGGCTGAACGAGTGGTATATAAAGCGACGTATTTTCGTGGAAGCTTGCAATTGTCTGAGCGAACGAAAACTTTCGCGTCGGTGTCTCCTTGAATGTAAGAAGTATCCATGAAAAAGTAACATACCAAGCCAGATTCAATTCCCCATGTCCAAATTGGTGCCTTTGGATATTCTCCTCGAATCATTTCGAGATACTCGGTCGCAAATCCACCCCACGCCGAATCGCTTTCTAAGAGAATCTGGAATCCCTGCAGGGAGTCGCATTCCTCTGCAAAAGTTCGGACATCCCGATCAAGCAGATCATCATCCTGAAGATTACTGCAGTTCAAAGAAGAAAGCTACTTTATGAACTTCATGGAACAGTTCAGATCCCTGTGTGAAGGAATCGAATGATGATTGCAGGGAATATTGGTTCAATTGGATTGCGGAACGAGGATGGTAGTATACTCGATTAAAATCACTCCACCATCGGACTTTTGCCGTTGTAAGAACATCTTCTTCGTCGCCCTGTATGTTAGACACATTAGTGGCAAGAGATACTGTATCAAGAGCGGCTTGGTAAGGATTTACTGGAACAAGAGGTTGGGAATATGTCTGCACTGTTCCATCCCTGATATTAGCACAAGACAACATCGTAGATACCAAGTCGATGTTCCCTTCGAGTCTAAAGCTTCATAGAGCTCATTATACTTCCGTAAACTTCCAAATCCACCTTCCTTAGCAAAAATAAGAGTAGTAATGAACCTTTGAGATCATATATAAGGGTTCGAGGAGTGTATGTTTCTACTCCGCCTTGACCAACACCGGCTCGAAAGTGGACATCATTATCGATAATGAGCTCTTCGGTACTGTCTCCATAGACGAAATTGGCTTCCTAACAGTCAGCGAAAGGTAATTGATAAGTGAAACACCTGAGCATTCCAAAAGTGAGTGGCTAGATAGTTTGCTTTCTGGCCGAACTGGAGGGTCAGGATCTCCTTTCCCATTCAACAAAATCGAAGCAAGAATCAAAGTTGGCGATTAAATAAGTCGATCAGGGCCCTGATTGATCTAGTCGCAACTTTGTAGCGTCTGGACCGGTTTCGCCAAACGTTCTTCCCTCTGCAATTACCACGTAGTTTGCGATGAAGTGGATTATTGACTACTTGTATCCACGAAACTTTGATGCTCAATCGATTCCAGACTTGAATGGCAAAGTAATTGCCGTTACAGGAAGTTGTGCAGGTCTAGGCTACGAAATTGCGTCGCAATGCGCCATCCACAACGCCTCCACGGTAATTCTACTCTCGGTTCCTTCTCCACGTCTTGAGGATGCAGTAACCACCATTTCTGCTAAGCTTGCAAATCCAAATGGTGTTAACATCTCCTTCATAAGCTTATTCTAGGTCGCGTTCATTCAGTTCCAGTGGATCTTGCAGACTTGAGCTCTGTGTTTAAAGCGGTTGATACGATCTCATCGATAACATCGTCAATCGATATCATCTTTGCGAATGCCGGGGTATCTAAAGCGCCAACACCTCTCTCAAAAGATGGCATCGAAACAGTCTTCGCTACAAACCACCTTGGTCACTACGCTTTACTAACACGTCTTCTTCCGAAACTACTCCAAACCTCCACCAAGCCGAATAGCGATGTCCGGATTGTGATTACTTCCTCCTCATTAGCATGGTGGGCTCAAACAATTGACTTGTCTAATCTCACATCTCCATTTGATAAGAAAAAGTATATCAGAATTGACATGTACACACGAAGTAAATTGGCAAATTTGCTTTTCGGATTGAAACTCGCGCAACATGTTCGCGAGAGAGGATACCCTAACATCCTAGTCAATATTGGTGATCCAGGGATCATTTTCGCAACTGGAATTCACAAGCAATTGGAATACACGTTTCCGTTCTATGCGAAAATCATTGTGTTTTTATTGGAGTGGACTGTGGGGTTTACAATTGCGGAAGGAGCTTTGACGTTGTTGTTTTTGGGGACTAGTTCTGTGATTAGAGAGAGGAGGGTGACGGGTCAATTTTATCGGCCTTTTGGAGATCTTATTCAGAAAGAGAAGTATCCTAAGGGAGCTACGGAGGAGTTGATGGAGAAATTGTGGGAGTGGAGTGAAGATTTTGTATCGAGGCGTGAGCACGAGCTGAGATCCGTCTGACGTATCATGACACCAGGATGAACGCAGCGAAACCATGGGACAATAATTATTCCACCTAAATTGATATCCATATTAACATTGAAATGGGTTACATTAGGTGATTAAGGATGTTGAGGCCATTCGTGGGCTCTTTCTTTGACATGAGTTCGTCCGCCAGATGGACACATTTACACTACTCCCATTTCTTGATCGCCAGTTCTTCCTCTCGCTGGTTTGTATGGTGTCATTGGGACAGCCCTTGGCTGTTGATATGTCGGTTGAACCGGGTGAGGTTGAGTCTGGACATCAGAGAATCTTGTATCGACGCGGTTTGGAGGGTGAGAAGTCGTGACATCCTTCAGAGGTGGCGGCCCTTTAGCCAGATTTTGTTGTGCTCGTTTCCTCAAATAAGTATCCAACAATGCAACGTTCTGTGTAAGTACAACGGATGGCTAGTAACTTACTCGTGTATTGCATTTATGCATCCACTACCAGTCAGCGAAACGAAGGAAGCGCTCACTTACATTGAACAAAGCTCCGATGACAGGCGGCAGAGAAATCTACAATTAACCCAATGACAACTAGTCAAGTACCAGAAAATCAAATGCGATGTTGGCTGTCATTTGAGTGACGAGGGTAGCAGGAATATCAGCTTCTTCAGCCATCGTCGCAACTCGTCCGCTCAAGGTACTTGCCCACCATGGCCCAATCATCGGAATCAAGCCTTCATCAGCAAAATCGGGAACGATACATACAAATAGCAGTATTCAATCCAAAGCAGCAAGGGAAGCAGTAACAAACAACAGCATTGTGATCGAGCTGGTGAGCTCTTCGTCGGCATCGCTTTAGAACGTCTGCATCATGTTGACTCAACCCCTGAGGAAGGGGGAGGTGATAAGGATCTTTTTGCTTGATCTTCTTGGCTGCTTCGTCGTTGACTTCATTGATTGCGAAATTCTCTGCCAAGTTTTCAGCGATGTTTTGGACTATACTGCTCATGTTGATGGGCTTAGGACGACTTGAAGTCGCTCATGCAGTTGGCGACGGTGATGCGGAACCGGAATCGCCGGGAGTTCCTTAAATAAATAATCTCCAGCCACACAGCCTACGTCAACGGCGCCAAGGCCCAAAGAAGCATGGGCCTCAATCATTCCAATCACTCGAGTCCCGAGAGCTGTCTCCACCGCAGTGCCGATGCCGATCGGTCGGAAAGTTCGCCATCGCTCGAGGTTTGTGCGTTATGTCTCTCCCAACACCTCCATCCGAGTCGGATATACGCTTTACCCCTGAGGCAGTTGCAGAAGCATACGATCTCATCAAAACTGCCCTGCATAAAACCCCGATTATTACATCAAATTCAATAAACGGACTAACTGAGCCTCCGGTGAACTTGTACTTCAAGGCGGAAGTGTTCCAGAAAACAGGGGCATTCAAATTCCGAGGCGCTTCGCACGCAATATCTCGTCTTTCACCAGAAGCTCTAAAGAATGGTGTCGTAACACATTCCAGTGGTAATCACAGTGCAGCTCTAGCATGTGCGGCCAGAGAAAAGGGAGTCAAATGTTATGTCGTTATGGTAATTTTGTTAGTTATCAAGGACTAATGGCAGCCGGCGAATGCAAGCAAGCTGAAGATCGCAGCAACAAAAGCTTACGGTGCCGATATTACATTTGTGGAGAACCCTGCAGATCGAGCAAAGGTCTGTGACCAAGTTGCTGCACAAACCGGAGCAACTGTCATCCCACCGTATGATCACGAAAACATTATCCTAGGACAAGGCACCGTAATGTATGAATTTCTTCATCAGATGAAGGATGAACGTAACATTAAGTTGGATGCTGTGATTGTGCCTGTTGGCGGAGGAGGCTTACTGGCAGGTTGTGCTTTGGCATGCATTGATTCGGGAACAAAGGTATTTGGGGCGGAACCTCTGCTTGCGGATGATTGTGCGAGAGGGATGAAGAGTGGGACAAGGGCTAAATTGGAAACTACGCCGACTACCATTGCCGATGGTCTGAGGACGGAGGTTGGGATACTGAATTTTGACATCATTCAACGACATGTCGAGCAGATATTCACGGTGACCGAGGAAGAGATTGCGAAGGCGATGAGGATCGTCATCGAGAGATTGAAAGTTGTAATAGAACCAAGCGCGGCTGTTCCCGTTGCAGTTGCACTATTTAACCAAGACTTTAAGAAGATTGCGGAGAAGGATTCTCTCAAGAACGTCGGCGTGCTGCTAGAAGGTGGTAATATAGATACAGGTAGCTATGAGAAGATGATGCCCTGGATTCATATGACGTGAATTTCGAGACAGAACTATAGATACCGATTCATTTATTTCGATGTGAGAGGTTATTTTGATTCATCTACGCATTCTTATTGATACATTCCCCTCTATTTGCTTTTATCGTCTTCCTCAGTTGGGCTGTCCGATTGTTTCTCTTCAAGAGTATCCTCCTCATTCTCTCCTTGCAAAGGTTCCAGGGGCTCACTACTAGTCTTCACATCGACTTCCTCTTCGGCTTCTCTCCCTTCGCCTCCTTCCCCTTCGACTTCTTCCCCTTCGACTTCAACAGAAGAGCCAGGAACTTCAGATTCCATTTCTACCCCAACTGAATCAGATTCTGCAGTTTCGTTAGAACTATGTTCGTCTTGCGGCCGTGCGACTTCTTTAACTATGCTTTCCGCTTTCTTCTCCTGCTTTCCGTCCAGGTCGTCATTGATCTGCCGCTGCTTTGCTATAAACTCCTTCATACCTTCTAGACTGAAGCTCTCGGTGCTAGAACCCGATGGCGTCGATAATCGAATTTCAAATTTCCCTAACGAAGATCCTTCTAATCGTCTCTTTCGTCTTCTTTCCATGATCCGCGTCAATCTGGATGTCGTAGCTTTGTTTCCACTCTCAGGTTCTGATATTGTCGGAATTTGTTTGTGACGGTGCTCCATGACAAGCTCATACCGTTGGCGCTCAGTGAGATTATTCCAATCCGCAAGATACCCCCCATTGGGGTCCGGAATGAGCAACAGGTCGCGTTCAATGAGTTCCTGGAACACATCCTTATGGATTCCCTTGTACTTCGGTAGTAGCACAAACGGAACATAAACAAAATATTCCTCTCGCGTTAAGGGACCGATGCTTTTCTGTCGTGCATATTGTCCAACGTGAAGTAGATGCTTTCGCAATGCATTATCTTGTGCTTTGTCCCACTCCACTTCGTTGGCAAGCTCAAATCGAGGTAACTGACCTTTGACGATTCCGAATTGACTTTCTTGAGGTGTCGCTTCAGATGTTGCGTCATCCTTCGTCTCCTTCGTCTCCTTCGCCTCCTTCGCCTCCTTCGCCTCCTTCGATTCCTTGGAATCTCCAAATTCTTCTTCCTCAATATCAGCCTCTGGGAATTCCTTATACACCTTGTTTTCTATCAATTCTATCTGGCTCATGCGATCTTGTAACACCCGTTTCGCTCTTTCGTTACGGTCCCGATTGGCGATTTCCGATTCAATACGTAAGATTTCTTTGTTGACCGTTTCTTGCAACATGGCTCCCTCGTCTGCCATATCATTATACCCATCTACAGCCCATCGATCCGTCTCTAATATTTTCTTAATATCCTGTTCCATTGTCTTTCCAACTCCAATACGATCATGAGAGAAGATATGGGCCTTCATACCCGTTCCATGAAAAGCGTTCTGTATGCAGTACCCGATCCACATCTCCACTACATCCGGATGACCATCTTTGATAGTGACTAGGCGAGAGAACGTTCTTCGCTCAAAATTCTCTTGGACCTTTTTGAAAATGAATGGTGATCGAATGACTGTCCAACGTTCTATGCGTCGAGGAAGAGGAACTGGACCCGTTGCTGGTAAACCGAAGTAATAAGCTGCTCTCATGCAGAAATCCGCCATGAATTCCACCGGTGGATGATAGTGTCCTCGAATTTGCAGCTGAGCGACCGTAATCCCATAACGTGCAGTTAACTTTTTTGGAGCCATATATGCCGCTCTAACATCATCAGACATATTTTCGTCCCAAAATCTTTTTTCAGCCTTCTTTCTCCTTTCTTGAGGCGTCAAGGGGGTCGTTATCCTTCGAAATGGCGCGGGCTCATTGAGACTCCGTGCCATTTCTTCGAGACGCATTTCTTGCATTCGTTGGTACATAATTTTACAGGAAAATGACCGCCGCTCATTTAATGTCATTTTCGCTAGTATCTCCAGAAGAGGCCTCCACTGGTAGCCGAGAGAGTTTATGAACGAGATGGCTCCATTTTCAACGGCATCGAGCATGTAGTTGGTCATATAATCTTCATTCATGACTTTCCTCAACTTGTTTACGCGGTCTCTCTCCTTGGTATTACGCTCAAGATTGAAGTTGAAGATCTCTTCAAAGGCAGCGCGAGGAGCCCATGAATTGTTGAATGCGCGATTGACTTCCTGGACGAAGGCACCGAAATCATCTGGAACAGTCATATAGATAGGCTGTAATGGAGTTCGAAACTCTACCGTAGGTTTCTCAAGCGGAGAAGCGGGAATTGTTTGGCTTTGAGAACCATTGCTTCAGGTCAGTCTCAACATAATTATGGATTGTACAATCTGAGGGATGCAAGACTCCTGTATTGAAGTCCTCGAAACCAGTACGGATGGGACTACAATTAGCAATGTCACAAATAAAGCATACCGAGAAAGCAGCACGCATTCGAATAGCATATTTGCCAATTGAATTTGACACGGCCAACCTATGGCCAGTCATCAATGGAAAATACTAGACGCAGATGCTTGAAAAATTACTGAACTTTCCGATGCTTGAAAAAGGCACGTCGATCTAAGATTTGAATTTAAACCAATCCCCGGCCCGTGATTTATGCCCTCTTTTACGAGTTCTGCTTACGAGAGGTTCCATTAGCGCAATGGTAGCGCACCAGACTTCTAAACACGTGACTTTGAAATCTGGGGGTTGTGGGTTCGAGTCCCACATGGAACTCTTGAAGTTTTTTTTACGAGTTTCGAGCTCGGTGTGGTGTCGTTCGGACCTCAGACCCCGATAGATTTTGTCTCTGGACTTACCTGGTGCTGTGGAAGTACCAAAAACCTGCCCTCTTGCGCTGGTGGCGGCTGAGGCTAACCTCATCACCAGTGCGTTAACCGAGAACCCCGGGCCGATCATATGGCTCGCTAACATCGCCCGATGAGAGGACGCCCTTTATTTGGGGTCCTGGACAGGGCAAACTACTTCTAAACTATTTTCAAACTTGGGGCGCATGTATCCAGATAGGATGCAAGGCGCTAGCGTAGTACTCTGTACCCTCTTGCTTCGTTTGGTTCCCCGATCACCGCCGATCGGTGATCCACACTCCCACGTCGCTCGAGACAGCGCAGAGACAACGTCGATAAGGCACCAAACATGAGTAGGGATATACCGTCCTTGCTAATTCCATTCCTACATAAACGTACAAGGTATATGTATACAACTTCAGTACTATTTTACCATACTACAATAAATATGCACGCTGCACAAGCTCAGAATCATCCATCAAATTAAACGCCCCATCAGCAAGTGGCATCACAGCCCAAACATAGGCCAAGGACGCCAATCCTGGCCTCTCCCATGAAGTCAACAAACTCCCCGGAAGGGTCACTGATGTCCACTCCTCATGAAAGTTCCAGTCGCCCCAAATCTGAACCTGCCGGTCCTGAGACTCGTCGGCATCAAACATCCGAAACCCGAACATCTCCACCGGGTGCGGTAAAGCTCTCGGTACCGTAACCTCCATTCGCCATATACTGACGTCTAAGCGATCAAAGAACAATTCCCTATGGACGCTACGGAAGAAGCGGAAATCAATCCTTTCCTCTTCACCCCCCAGGTTGCGTAACAAAATATACCCAATTCGCTCGGCGTTCACATCCCCGTACCTCCCATACCCAAACAATTCGCCCTGTCTCACCTCGTCAGTAAATCCGGGGAGGATAGATTACCGAACTTCAAGTAGAACCGCAAAATTTTCCTCAGGTTTGTCATACACAAACTCCATGGTTATCCCGCTCCTCCTCACAAGACACTGAATACCGAGCTGGGCAGCAGACCGGTAAAGTTCTATCCACCCGCCTACGACTCGATTCTGGTAATGTCGCCAGACGTTGACCAACGGTACATAGAATCTTTCAAGAAGAGGCTCCAGATTGGGCGTCACCTCACGCTCGACATACTCACAAGCATCGATGGTGGGCTGAGAGCTCTCGATTATATCAGGACTCCCAACAGCTACATCCTCAGACTGCGTACTGCCTGTAAACTCTGTCTCAGAAACCTCGACTTGAATTTCAACCTGCTCCTCAGATGTTCTCTCGAGACTCGCCATGTACCCACAGTATAGACTACACACAAACGGTCTACCTGCGACGACCACCGCCCTTCAGAACCACAACTACGGAATGTCTCCCCACGGCAATGGCCCCCCGAACACTCTACCTTGGGCACGCTCTAAGATTACGGTAACTCCACCTAGCCCACCCACATGCCTCTGTATGAGAATTGGAACCAGGTCAGACGACCGACCGATGAGCGGCATCGGATCACCCCCGAAAACAAAAAGAAAAGAAAATTGTTGACCAGAGGACGGGGCCCTGGGCCAAAGTGACTACCACCCTACCCCCCAACGCACGCCATACTCACAAACTTCCAGTCATGCGACTGAAGCACTGACCTGCCCCATCGCGTGGAACACCGGAATATTACAAATGCCAGGCCGCAACCGAGAGTGATGCAACCAAACAGCCTCCCAATCCCACCTGACCCTATCAGGCATGGTCTGAAATCAACGTACCTCGGTCACCCGAACACAACAGGCGGTGAGAAGGATCTCCCCCACCACAATCCATCCACAATGTCGCAACAGTCCGGGGTAACTCAAGTCGGTCCCCACACCCAAAAACAACTCAGCACAAACGACGGATGACCTGGTCATTATCAACTAACCTCCCCCACCGGCGATCAAACCCATGACCCTCACCGACCTGGCCAAGTCCCGATGCAGCCTCCTGACACGGGCAGCACGGACTCCTCGTTGCGTCACGCCTCACATCCGCAAAAGATTTCCCGATAGCACGGGCGAACTACGCTTCTGGCAATTGCGTTGCCACCACCGCCGATCAGCGCGCCTGACCACCCCATTGGCTTCAAAGCCACGATCTACCTGTCTAAATCATCAGTGGGCCAGGCACGCCCGGGCCCAAATTTAACCGAGGCCTAGCCACGCTCCCAAACTTCCGAGTCCCAATGTTTCCCAATCGGGTGACCATTGCAACGATAGTCCTCAATAGCGATACATATAAGACCGACAATGCGCATGTCCCCGGAGCCAGCAAACTTCAGACATCACCCACTATCCTGACTGCTTTGCTACCTTACATCTACCTCTTCTGAACTTTTAAAAATTTTAAAAAAAAAAAAAAAAAAAAAAAAAAAAATAAAAAAAAAAAAATACTTTCTCAGCCAGTTATCACGAACAATGGAAGCTTCAAGCGCCGAAGTGTCAGTGCAAGTAGCGCCGCAAGATACTATGGACATCGATCACCTCAATCTCCCTCCTGCAACGTCGGAGACAGACCCCCTTCCTCCGGCCGAACGCCTCTACCTTCATGTCCACCCTGTCACAGAAACAGAAGAGGCTCCCACCGTCCCCTACCTTGAACTCCCCGACCACAGGGGAACGCAGAACGGTCTACCCTCTATGTCAATCCGACTCCGCAAACCCCCTATTTCCCTCCCCAATGCACCTAGGGAAGCGGACACCAAGATCAAGACTGTCACCTTCATCACCAACACCGTGTTGACCCAAGTCCACACTATGCTCGGTGCAGAAAAATTCAAAGCGGCGTACCACCCCCCAATACTCCCTAATCTGACAAAAGTAAACCTACCATCTCTATGCCGGATGGCCGCTCCATTCTTCTACATGTCGAGGACTATGACTTCCTTCAAGCCCTCTTCGAGAAGCAACATCAACTTCTTATCAACGGCCAACCCTTGGTCCCAGAGGACCTCAACTCCAATAGGACCACCAACATCATTACAATCATGGTCCTTGGACTGCCATGCCTCGACGTCCCCGGCGTCCAGGAAATTGCTAAGCAACTTGCCGTACAAATCGAAGCGGGTTCCGGGCAAACCTCATTGCCTCCCGGTTTCAGGGTCAAAGTCACCGATATCTACGGCGAGTTTACCAAGCTCATCTTTGACGAACATCCACGTTTTGTCGGTGCTCTTCGGGCAGCGGTACGACTTTTTCCTAACCCAACCGTCTCCTCATATCTTCCTGGGTTTTTCCGCTACAACGACTTTGTCTTCCCTCTCGAATATCGGGGCCGCCTCGAGCACTGCAACAAGTGCAAGGATCGCAACAATGGGAAGCCTCATCTCAAGGATCAATGCCCCCAAGACAGGCGCAGGAAACGCTGCCGTGTCTGCGGATCGACTGACCACCTTCAAAAAGATTGCCCCCAGAATCCTGGAGCTCCGACTAATAACAATCCTCTCCTCACCAGCGAAAACGGGCCTGGGTCATCTACTGCTCCTCCTTCGGAATTCTCATCAACTCCCCCTACCAACCCAGAAGAACCCACCCACGACCCTCACGTTCAGGCACAGCGCACTAGGTCTGGCGTCAGAGCAGTCACCGCCCAAGATCCGCATGCTCTCCCGACTAGGGAATCAAAGAGGCGCAATACTGAAAAACGTCCCTAGACGCATTCGACTATGTATGTTCCTCCCTTTTACCATTATCTCTATTAACCACCCTAGAGGGCTCACAAATGAACTTGCCGGTCAAGTCGAAGATTTCAATCCTGATATTCTTATGCTACAGGAAGCGCACTATCCGGAAAAAGGTCTTATCTCTGGCAGAAGGTCGGATTCTGCGATGTTTGGTTTTCATACTGCTCTTGTATCTCACTCAAATGCTATATATTTTTATAATAAATCTATCGATATTCTGGAATATTCCATCACTGATAGATATATTCGCGCCAAAATTAAAGTACCCCCCTCCTTACGCATCAACAATAACTGCCTGATCATCCAATCCGTGTATGCACCAGCCAAGCCTGTGCCCAGGCGCCATTTCTTTCTAGATGATGGCCTCGATCTCAGAACGCTCGGAGAGCAGCCTGCAATTCTGATGGGCGACTTCAACGACTTCCCCGATGTAACCTTGGACTATAAAAGGCTTAAGGACAGCCGCTATATGTCCGAATCAGGCCGGACATGGCGAACTGTACTAGCACCCCAGCTTATTGAGGCCGGGTTAACAGACGCCTTCCGCCTTCTCCACCCCACTCTGGAAAGGTTTTCCCGACCTCATGTTGAAAAAGGAAAAGTGATTTCCCTTTCCCGAATCGATCATGCCCTAATATCCACCTCGCTTAAGGACCTTCTTCAAACATGTGACTACCATGTCTGTTCCTCGTCAGATCACGCCTTTGTCAAAATAGAGCTCGAAGGAGAAGAACAAGAACAAGGAACTGGCCGCTGGCACTTACATACCGCAGTGACAACTGACCCCAAATTTCAGTCGGATGTCCGCAAATTTCTAGAAGAAGTTCTCCCTCATTATCCAAGACGTCCCACTATGGCAGACTGGGCAGACCTCAAGACCCGGATACGGGCTGCCGCTAAAAAGCTCGCAGGCCCATACGGGCCGAAAAACAAGGGATACAAAATCTTGATCAAAGATATCCGTAACAACATTGAGAACATTGATTGGGACATCCCAGAGCAACGGGAAAAGTACATGCAGTATCTCAACGAATTGCGCCGCCTCTATAAGCTCCAAGAGGTGGAGGATCAATTCAAGCACCAACACCCCCTGTTTCGCGACGAATATGACCTCACAACTGCCACCTCTCTCCCGCAGACGGGAAAGTCAAACAAAATCAACTGTCTCAAAACTGCAAATGGAGATTTCACCACTGACATACCGGGAATACTATCGGAGGTACAAAACTTCTTCCAAGAACTCTACACCGAATCTCGGAGGTACGATCGTCCAGCAGCGGAGCGTCTTCTCAGCCTGACATATTGCACCATGACCGACCGGTTTGCCCGAAAATTGATCCCTCCTATCACTAGCGAGGAGTTACATGTGGCTCTGCAGCAATGCCACCCATACTCAGCTCCGGGAGACGATGGTCTTCCTTTTGAGCTTTGGAAAATCGTTGAGGATCTCATCACACCCTTCTTCCAGAGCGCGATACGTAATTGGAATCATCCACCGCCCCCGACCCCATTCCCGACTCTCGCAGGAACTCTCCTTTTCAAGAAAGGTGATCGACAACGTCTCATAAATTACAGACCAATTTCAATCTTGAACTCGGACCTGAGGTGGTACGCAAAAGCAATGACAAACCGCATAACCCCGCACGTGCAGGCGATCGCTACGCCGCTCCAAACGGCATTCCTCCCCAAGCGACAATTGATCGACAGCGTCATGATGGTGATGCTGACCTGTTCCTTTGCCAATTATGGCCTCATCCCCGAAACGGTAATCCTCTTCCTTGACCAAGAAAAAGCGTACGACCGAGTTAGACGGAAGTATCTATACGACTCCATGAGGAAATACGGTTTCCCCGAGCCTTTTGTCAATACAATAAAACAATACTACGTCCGTCCAACTGTTCAATATGCAATAAACAACGTCATTTCCGATTTCGTCTGCCTCTATACTGGAGTTCTCCAAGGAGACCCGCTAGCCGTGCTGCTATACATTATCAGCATCCAACCAGTGCTGGATGCCCTCCAGAAGAAAGGGGTCTGTATAAAAGTCCACTCGCCCCTCTTGGATGAAAGTGCAACAATTTGGCCGATGTCATATGCCGATAATTTGACAATCCCCTTAGACTCAGAAAAGAAACTCGACTCATTATCGAATGTTCTAATGGATTACGAGGCAGCTTCCAATGGAAAAGTAAATGAGATGAAAAGCCTAGCACTCTTTCCCGGCCCCTCCGGAAAGGTGGAATCCAGAGGACATTGGCATCACGATATCTCATATCCGACCCATCCGTCGAACGAAGAATTTGTGGAATTGGGGTGTCCTTTTCGCCTCGATGAAGAAATTCCTACCAAATACCTAATAAAGATCCTAAATAGCGCAAGAGGAACGGCAATGCAGTGGAGCCGATCCGATTTGTCGGAACTGGGGAGGGTCCATGTAGCAAATTGCTATGCCATGAGTAAGTTGTGGCATGCTACCCAAGTCTGCCCCTTGCCGCCGGACTATCACCTTCAAGTGGGCCGGGTCTTGGCCCCACTCGTTTTTCGTTCGACCCGTATGGCAATACAGTTTCGGTACGTCTGCTATCCCAAAATACAAGGCGGTTTGGGCCTTATCCACCCTTTACACATGTTTCGAGCAATGAACGGTAAGATGATAGCACGCCTCATATGCGCTGAGGACGACATTGGTGCTAGCTTTAGGCTAGGTCTAGCCCACACCCTTGCGACCCATGGATTGGGATTGAGTGAATTAGTAGCCGGCAAAGTCGGAAAAAAATCACGATTCTTTCAGAGAGCCTTATCGTCGAGAGGAGTGCAATACACATCGAATACTGGAAAACATCTGAGAGACTTTCTATGCAAAATTACCCCATTCTGGAAACGCATCTTCACGACAATTCTGCAGCTCGACCTGGACCTCGACAGAGATTGGTCTAAATACTCGAACTCCGAGATCCTCAGTGTACCCTACGATCTGCCTGGCCTAAGCAAATACACTCCCGTTTTGGATGCGGGAGAGATAGGTCAGGAGACTGAGGCCAGACTGCGAGATGGTCCGCACGACCTATGCCGTCACGCACTCCAAACTATTGGGGGCATAACGACCTTCAGAGACATCCTGTTTTACCACACCCATACAGAAGAAGGAGAAGAAAGACCACATCTGAGGCTACCGGACGCTGATACATTCCGCGAATATCTAGTCGACCGAAGATATGAGAAACAGCTAACCGAGTCACAATTTACGAATATTAAACGGGGGTTCACCGGACTAACCCGGAAATGGCATGTCTACTACACCTGGCTAGACCGCGATCTTAAGGCGCGACTAGAAAACATTAATTCCCGGCCCCGCAGGACAGAAGAATTAAAATTAGAGAACAGGATCCCATGGAAGCATCTTACGATGGCCGGCATGCCATTAAAGGAATATACGGTTAAAAAAGCAAGGCTCTACCAGACGAGCCCTGACATCCTACAGCCAGATTGGACTTTCGAAGGTGACGAAGGGATTAATGCCGAGGTAAAGGAAAAGAGGTGGAAATTGGCATGGAAAGTGCATATGTGGAAAGATAGGCCAAACGGACATTACTCAGCCTACTGGCGCCTGCTACACCGACGCCCTCTTCTCCCCTGGAAGCCAAAGTTTACCAATAGCCATGACAACAACCCGCAAGGGGAGCCGCCCTCCCTACCTAACGGGGAGGATGACACTAACGGCGAACCCTCCCATGAAACCCCGACCTTCGGTTTTGAACCTGAGGACGAGGAAGACGTCCCCGTACCCCAAGAATGGGGAATTGACCTATGTGCCACCTGCGCGGTCAAAGACTCAGCGGAACACGCTTTCTGTACCTGTCCTCCTGTACAAAATATCTGGCACCAATCTCTATCTATTCTTCAACTCCTGCTGAGTGACCCCACACTCAAGTATACCTCCCACCTGGATCTGTCACTCTACAACATTGTCCTCTGCTTCCCCGAAGCAGGAAAAACCCTGCCAAAGCCTCTGAAGGCCCGACTCACACTTTGGCACTCAGCGGTTGTTTACACCATTGCACAAAGAAGAGCCACAGCGATTTGGTCGAGCCGTGAACATAACACACACGCAGAAATTGAATGGGACCTAGGCCCAACTCTTGCCAAAATCAAGCATGAAATACGTCGAGTCATCTACAGCATCTATCAAAAAGCTAAGGAACAGAAACCTAGCCGCGAAAATGCACCGAACCCCCTACAACAATTTGGACAAGCATGGTGCCACGACAACGCCATATGCAGCCTCTCTGAGGACAACAAACTCCGGTTCCACGGATGAAATACGTCATACATCTGAAGATGCGGACTGGATTAGCTCTGGGACGCCGCTAAAATGGTGATTACGTATATGGAAAACAAGACATGGTCGTTGACCTTAGACAAAGAATATTGAAGGCATGTAAATAGACAACGGTGTAAAGAGCCTAAGATGTACATACGCCTTAATATTAACTATTCATCAAAAAAAACTTTTTTTTGCAAGTTTCGAGCCCGGTGTGGTGTCGTTCGCACCATAGACCCGATAAATTTTGTCTCTGGACTTACCTGGTGCTGTGGAAGTACAAAAACCTGTCCTCTTGCGCTGGTGGTGGGTGAGGCTAACCTCATCACCAGTGCCTTAACCGAGAACCCCTGACGATCGGCTCCCGAGAGGTGCCATTTATTTGCCAATCAAATTACACACCGTTCGCAAAGTGGCATTACTGCAGACATACGCTACCGTTGTCATACCTGGCCTCTCCCAAGGGGTCAACAAGCTTCCGGACGCTACTGACAACAACTCCTCATCGCAGTTCCCTTCCCCCAAGTTTCACGCTGCTGCTCCTGCGACTCATCCGAACTGAACATGCGACACCCATTAAATCATGGTATGGGTCTATAAGAATACCTCCGATCCTTCTAGCCCAATCCTCCAGACGATCGAAGAACACCTGCCTATGCACACTGCGAAAGAGCCGGAACACAATCCTCTCCTCCTGGTGCTCCGGATTCAACATGAGATCCATATAAATAGCCGATGCGGGTAAGATCCGAACGGTCTGGGCATCCATAACCGAATAGTTCGTCATCCCTGTAAAAGAAAAGCTGTCAGTACAAACTCCTGCGAGAAAAATTTTGGTCCCTAACGACGAGTAGAATCCCTGAATTCTCTGGCGCCTCTCCATATACGAACTCAAGAATTATCCCATTCCTCGTCAATGTACCCAGGGCAGGCCGTGGGTACATTGACAAGGAGTGGGCTAACTCTTGAGTTCGTATATGTTCCAAGCTAGGGCTCAGAACGATATATTACCCACATATCCACTTCAGAATTCCGATAATGCTGCCATACATTGAGCAACAGGGCATAAAACCGACCATAGCTGGGTTCCAAACTGGGGATCACCTCCCGCTCAGTACGTCCGTCAATGGTTGATTGAGAACTTTCGATTACCTTCGGGGCTTCCAACCACCAGAATACTCTCAGGCTGTGTAGTTTCGCTGAATTCCATATCAGAGCTTTCTACCCGGATCTCGACCGACACACTCATCTGCTCTGGCTTGCTGAAAAAAAAGTGAATGTTGTGACTAGTGTCCACGACACAAAATTGCCAAGAAATGGGACGTTTCTCAGGTTTGTTAAGATATTGAAACCATGTAAATAGGAAGTGTATCATACAGTATCAGCCGCAATATTATCTATTCATCAAAAACTTATCTACTTCACGCAAAAACGAAGGTGAGTTCTTCCTTTTTGGTAGAACTTGGTCTTTTTAAGAGACGGAACGATCCCATTTGTTATTTCCTACAATTTGGGGCCCGGAAATGGTCGGGAGTCGTGTGCTTTGAGATGGTCAAGTCGCTGAGATGATGTAATTTCAACAGCCGATCTCGGGCTCCTCTTCAATATTCATCAATGAGAAGATGAGATCATCATATGTCTCACATCAAGTTAAGATCCGAATTGGTCCAGCGGTTAGGATCTCTGGTTTTCAATCAATCACCAGATGGCCGGGGTTCGATTCCCCGATTCGGAAATTTAGGATGCAACTCTAAAATCCATTTTTTGCGAGGTTTTTAGCCTTGTGCCTTAACTAGCGACCTAAAACCTAGGCTCACTGCCCGTAAAGAAGGTTGGCCACATCGTCAGTCAAGAGAAGTTTTGCCTTATTACATATTTGGAGTATTCTACACCCGACCTTAACCATATGCAGCTTTATGAATAAGTCTCCACTAATGTATCCCTCAAAGAGCCGACGATAGCACTAGGCTGTGCATCTTGCAACTTGAATATGGACTCTATTACAGACAATTCTGTAGCTGTGGTGTCAAGCCCGGCAAAAGCAATCCAACTAATCGTTAGCCAAGTCGAGAAAAGTGAGATACTCGTTGACACAAAGCCCAGCACCAATAACATCACTTCCGCGATTAACTGATCCACAGGCTAGAGGAACTTGTAATAAAGAAGATAACTCCTCTTGGTCTTGGATGGTTGTTCGGGGATGGACCTACAAACGTCAGGGTCGACAATAAGGCAACAATACCAGACCACCTTGGTTGCTCAAGGCACAATAGCTTCCTACACAAACATTTCCAGCTATAGTCTGTCGAAATACTTCCACACCAAGAACGTCACCTATGATCTCCTCCGTCTCCCGTTCAATGTCCGGATGAACCAAAGCGACATAGTCATTGCAAGCAATTACATTTCCTAAGGCAGACAATCGTTCCTCAACTCGCTGTATTTTCACACTCCCAGGAATGGAATTTCTTAGATGCAATAATTCTTGATCGGTTGTTGAAGAAGGAACAAGCAATCCTTTTCGGTTGCCTAGAAAATTAGACATTCTTAGAGAGAGGTAAGGAACCAGCAGTTAACCGACCGATAATTCTGGTTCCACCGATCGAAGTATGGACTACTGGTAGGACATCTCCAAGCTCAGCTTCAAAAGCACTTGTCTTTAGCCAGTTCTCTCAAATGATGGATACCTGTAAAAGTTTTCAGATCCTCCGATTCCCACTAGAGCATATGAATTTGTAAGCGTTGCGAAGACGCCGACTTCGCCTGAATTTTCGAATGCGATTCTGACCGCCATGACTTGGTACAAACACGCAGAGACGAAATACAAAGATATACTTTTATAAAGGCTTGATTGACACTAGAGATTAAGTGTATGTGTGTTTTAGTGTTGTTTGTTGCTGTCGAACAAAATTTTCCGTGAGTCACTTGGTAGTGTATGAAGTCCAAGATCTACAAACAATTACCGTAAAGGTCAAAATAGTTCATATTTACAGTGAAGAGGACTTGATCTCATCTCAGACAATTTCATATGCATGGAACCAGCTGAAATAACCAAAACGTGGATAATTGTGCGTGCCTTCCGAATCCTATTGCCATATTTATACCCAGAGTTCCCCTGCCCTAAAACCAATGACGTACATCCGACACAACATCTTCAAGCCCAACAAATTCACCCACACTTTTGACGAGCTTTTGTCGTTCAACCGGATCTTTCCACAGTTTCTCGAGTTCCTCCATAGCAGCACATTCCTTCATCTGCAAATAAGTGTCCAAAAACCTTCTTGCGTCATCTCCATCAGTCACAGGATGTGCCATAGAAATATCAGGAAAATTCCATGTTGTCATATTGCGATTGACCCTTAACCAGTCTACTTTTTGATGCAGTAGCTCCTCCCGCTGGTTGTTGTGTTTCCGCTCCCAGATCCTATTGAAAAAGCGTGCCCAGCCTGGGAAGACGGCACACGCCCTGTCGGAAGAACGGGACGCTGTTTTCCCTGCATCGGACCACTTCTGTCGAGCGGACGAGGGCAATGCTTCCCATGTCTTCTCGAAGTTTTCTAGCATCTCAGGGTGTAGAGTTTGAATGTGTTGATGAAGACAAATGTAATCATGCGGAATCTACTGGTCAGCGATGGCAATCGAAAAGAGGAACAATTCCTTTGCTTTGTATTACTTCCATCCAGTCTTCCCTCGGAACTTGACAGAACCGGCAATAAAGCGGAACGAAGAAGGCCGCCTCGTTTTCTCCCCTTTTATTCTTGCGAAGATGGTAGTTTCTATGTTAGTTGGATTTTGATGCGACAAACCCAATACAGACTGGTTTCTCTATGGCAGAACTCGTGATTAAAATATTATCATTATCGATTCCAAATAGCCCCATCTCGGTGCACAGTTCAGTTGCATCGTTGAGAACTTGTGTGATATTTTGGACTCCCCGCCATCGAAAGTTGGTCCTTGCAATATCTCGTAGGGTCTCAAGATCTCCAAATGCGACAGGGCCATGAACATTTGATATAGCTAAGATTATTACCAAAGCGCCTTTCCTGAATTTACCTCTTGGCCAAGATTGCAAATCATTATCGTCCAACTCAAAAGCAGCACGAATAATGGAGTCATCATCCCTTCGTATCATGGGAGGAACACACGGTGGGTCGAATTGCGGAAAGTGAATGTCGGGCCGAATACAGACTCTTCGAGGGGGAAACGAAAAGCAGTATACATACCAAGAATAGTTCCCACACTACTGCTAAGCTATTTTCAGACGGTTCGCATTACCTCGCATTTCTGTTTTTTGAGCTCGTCAAAGAATGGGCCCATTGGAAGCGATATGTAAGGATAGCGTTCATATCGCCTTATAATTTGGTCAATAGCGTACCATTCATTTTGCATGAAATGGACATAAAGAGGGGCGTAGGTAGTTGTCCAAATCAGGTACTATCAGCTTTAGCGCTCTGTAGCGTTATCTGGGAGAAAAGTCGTGGCGATCTGACCTGCAGTAATTTGGAGGGAATTCCAAAGACCTTGTAAAATTCTCTGACATCTATGAATGAAACGATCATCTGTACGATTTCTTTTGGAATCTCCCCTCGTGAAAGTTGATTGCCCATAGCGTCTTTGAAGCGGCTGTATCAGTAGAAGCGGTGATGTGTTCGCTTCAGGTGCAGTGGAAATAAGGTTATTGTCGGCTGATATTTACATTTCTTTTACATTTTTACGTCCCTTCTCAGATTCAACGGATTTAGTGCCTAGAAGATGGATCCAAGTAGAAGCAACAGCAAGTATGCGGAAAATAAAGAGTTTGGGATACGTGCTGCGAAGCTTTCTAATAATGAAATAGGCGATTTTGAGGATCACTTCTTGTTCAAGTATTACTGCTGTACGTGCACTGCAAGAGATTCCTTATGACAGGGGTCCCAAAGACCACATTGAACTATCTACTCTGCGTTTATCCCGACGTGAATCCCCGGACCTGGCTAGACTCTAGCTTTGTGTTCGGGATTTGATTCCAAATTCTCCAACGTAGTGTCTCCGGATTTCTTTTCCTCACCAGCAGATTTATCAAACTCGTCGCGATCTTGAGCGACTTTGCCGCTAGCAGTCGCTTCTTTGCCTTGTTTGGGAGCTTGTTCTTCGGTAGGAGGACTTTGACGACCAGCTAAGAGTAAGTCTCAGGCCGACTGTAGGAATTGTACCTTTGTCTGCCATTTTCGAAAAGTGTCTGGTGGTTGATGTTGGAGTGACGACGAATTGTCAAAAGGCCGACGTCATCTCTGAATTTATTCGAGATCTGAAGCCCTAGCGGGCTTTCCCCTAAGTGGCGTAGCTTTTACGTGAGTAGCGAGAGAGTGGTCAATCCACGTGATGACTTTCAGCTCCCTGATTCGTTAACTCAGATTGACTTGCGACTTGTCACTTGGCCCACCTCAAAACAAACCCAAAAGCGGAATGTATTTTTCCGACGCGGTGAATATTTTAAGCGATGTGGATCCTGATCACATCACGTTGCACGAGGGCCCAACCCCGTCCATAAGAGCTCGACGAAGATTGCAGGCTCAATTGAACAACAACCGTCACCTTGTGCACCTCAGGGTTGATTCGAATGGCTAACCCTGCTCCTCCCAAGAAGACCGACAAGCTGGAAAGAACAGCTACTCCTGCCACCGATGCGTCGGTTAGGCGTCCTGGAGCAGCTATTGGCTTCACCGCGCAGCCGACTCCACTTGCAACATACACACAAGGCCAACTTAACTTTGGCAGTAAAGCAGCAGCAGCAAGTCGGGCCGGTGAGGCCGTTCAGAAGAAGCTCAGACAGGTATCTCAATTGCAGCTCAGGCTCAAAGTACATAGGCTATAACCGCTGCCCAACGGAGACGACCAAGAGCACGCTCCATGCCATACGACAGTGGTGTAGCAGCTGAACCTGGGCTGGACTATCGACATATGGATGTGGAGGGATTTGATGCGATGGCCGAAGTGACTGTTACTGATTATTGTGCTGAACGCTGTTTTGTGCGGAAGATGGCATTTTATTCAGAAATCGATGAGTTCTTTGAACATGATCGACCAGAATGGTCAAAAGTCCGATGGATCAATGTTGATGGACTCAATTGGGATTGTATCCGGCTATTGGCCACCAAATTCAATCTACATCGCCTTGCGATAGAGGATTTGCTAAGTGTGCAAAGAACAAAAATCGATAGCTATCAAGATCGTATCCTCCCCCTCTATTGCGGCCCTAATTGTCAGATATCTACGTTTGTTTGTTGATGCATGTGTTGATTGGTGACGATCATCGGATAGTCACCGATGGGGGTGATAGCGCCTCTATACATGGTCCCAATGCTCATAATAACCGTGAACATGGCGAATCCCTTTGGTCCCGATTCAAGGCCCTATTTCGACGCCATAAGAAGAAAGCCGCTCCATCTGACGAGGAATACGCTGTCGCCTCAGATGACGATGATGAAGTGATAAAGACCCCGATGTCGATTGCACATAATCCAGACCGGAACCTCATTTACGAAGAAGTCAAGGGCAGTCGGGAATCAAATCTTACCGTTGCCGTTGAACAAGTATCCATCTTTTTAACAGAAAATGGGACTGTAATTACGTTCTTTCAGGTATTCCCCTGTGTAGGAACAAGATCTCATGCAAGCAATCGGGCCACGCTGTCGAGAAGCCAATTGTGGAACGGCTGGGTTCTGCGAGTACGATCCTTCGAACTTCCGAGGACGCCTCCTTATTGCTCCAAAGTATCATTGACGCTATTGTCGATCTTTCATTCCCTATCGCTACAGCATACCAAGAACTAGTAACCGATCTGGTTCCTGTATCTCAATGACAACGCTCATGAGTAGGAAATCGACGTTTTGACTAATCCAAAGATGGAACACACGAGAGAACTTCATATCGTGTCTGGTGAGTTAAGTATTCTGAAACGGACACTCTACCCATTATACAATGTTGTAAACGCTCTTCGACATCATGGCCCAAGTAAGTTCGGTAATCGAACTTTTCATCAAATCTCAAATCAAGCAAACAGTAATCGTCCTCTGAGTCCACCTCCCCTTCCGATGCCAAATCCCTACGATCTCTATGATGAAATTCATCGCGGGGCCGACATCTCTCCAGCTGCCAAGTTATATTTAGCCGATGTTGCTGATCACGTCCTCATTCTCTCTGAAGAAGTTGATCAGCTTCGAGGAATGGTGGAAAACATGATCAACATGGTATGCCTTACTCGGCTCCTCAGTTGATGGTAGATTTTCAACATGGTAGCGACAACACAAAGTGAAACTATGCGTCAACTAACAACCGTCACTATCATCTTCTTGCCACTGACATTTTTGACAGGCTACTTTGGCATGAACTTTACCACAGCTGATTGGTCCGCCTTGACCAACAATGGGCCTCTTTATTTCTGGCAAATCGCAATCCCCACGACTGTCGTTGTTGTCGTCGCATTGACGTATACGTATTTACGGCGGCTGCTAAGAATCTTGCGACGTTCGGTCAGACGGAAGGGTGTTAAGATCAAGCTCAAGAAGAATAGAGAAATGAGGAGAAGGCGTGGGTCAATGGCGGTCCCCAGGTCGCCGGCCACGGGTCGAATGAAGGAAGAGCATGTCGAATGAATCAATCGATATGTGATATATTATGTATAATTAGTTCAAAAAGTCCGCTCATTTAGCGTCTAAAGCTGGACAAAATTTATTCTGCATCATTCGCTACATTCCGAAAATGTTCTTTAAATGAAACTAGCCGAAAAACATCCCCGCATACTTAATGATACCTGAACTTTCAATCCCATTAATTTTCTCCGTCTGCCCAGGGGTTATCTTCCAGCTTCCTATCCAATATTTTCATTTCCCGTTCCAAATCAGATTTAACTCCCTTTTTCCTCTGTCGTTCCTCAAATTCCAATCTTCGATTTAGTATCCTATCAACAATTTTTCGAGCACTGATATCATCCCAACGATGTTCCTCAATCGATCGGAATATCCCCAGCTCCTCGGCATCTGCATAGGGATTGCCTTCACCATCTGCAGCAAAAACTGGCATTGGGCCATGCCACACTTCAGCTGGTGAAAGCACGCCTAGTTCTTCCGTCAGATATGCTTTTGTGGGTGTATATGGAGCCGAGATGATGAGAGCAGAGACATATTTGCATTGGAGAACAACGAGAGATCGCTCGAGGATGTTCATGATGGGATAGTTATAACCCTTGATTCTGTTGATGGTGTAGTCATCATGCAACCCAACAATCAGGTATGGAGAGGCGGTCGACTCGAATATTAATCGTAACAATTCAATGTGGCCCGGTGTGAAGAGGTCAAATGTTCCATCCACGTAAAGAACTTTCTGATCAGGGGACGGCAGTTTGCCTTGGACCAGAGTGTTGAGTTTCCCTTCCTTATATCGAAAGACAGGTGCTCCTTCACCAAAGCCCGACGCAGGAGAAGCGTAATTAGCCAACATCTCTCGCGCTTTCGAATCCTCAAAGATAGTCGAAGGTGGAATGAAATGATTTCGAGTGCACAGGAGCATTCGCCCGACGAGATCTATTGGGGTTAGATGAAACGCGACTAGTTGGCACCTGTCGTGCTTATTCCATCTGTTCGCTTGCAGACGAGAAATCTTCCAGCTTTCTTGACACCTTCATAACAATCCTTGCCGTCCGCGTCAGTCGAGATATCGTCGCCATGCACAACATATTTGCACCCATACCGATCGATCCACGACTCTTCTGTGACGTATGGCGCGTAAGGGACAACTTCATCAGTCCACCTACAAGCTGAAACAGCAGCACATCTACGTCAAACCAGCACGATAGATTGACTACCGTTCCTCCAAAGTCATTACTGGAGGTCCTTTATTGATCGTGATTTCTTCGTCGGAATGTACGCCAACGACGAGGTACTTGCCCATTCTCTTTGCTTGTAGAATTGCTCCTGCATGGCCTATTCAAAGTCAATTGAGTCACTAATACACCAATGAACCATGATGACCAAAGTCGAAGCATCCATCGATCCAAATTCTATCTTTTGAGACCTCTATGGCTGTCATGGCTTCGCGACAAGGACCGAGTCACTTGCCAGATCCAATGAAAGCCACAGACAGGGCCGATCACATTTTTCGCCGGCTACGTTGGCAATTTCGAACTTTCAGTCAACGTGTGCACCGCGACTCAATCCGTCAATGGCACAACTCCTCAGGGGAATAGTCTGTCTGCTCTCAATATCGAGCGTTGTGCTTGCAGCATCGTCGTGGTCTTTCTCAGACGCTGCTTTAGCTGTTGGACCCAAGGGAAAAGATGCTACAGCATCTTACACGTATCATTGCTCTTGCTGCTCTTGGAAACTGACAGTTTAGATTTTCTGCTTCAGCAGCAGTAGACGAGATTGTTGAGTTTGCGCCCGCTGATACACTGCGTCTTACGTTCACTACGAAAGAAGGAAGCAGCACCGCACGTCCTCACCAGGATTTCCTTTTAATTGAGGATCCATCGTCACAACTTGAGCTTGCTCTTCCCATTTCTGTCAAGCCATCTGGAAAAGCCAAACTTGATCTCGTATCGTCTCCAATTAGGAGGCTGCTCACTTTAGGAATATCGTGACGTTCCTGCTCAACTATTATATGCAGATTCTCTAACATTGTCATTAATCTTGGCATCGTTTGGAGATTCTACGCCTTCAAAACTGGAAATCGCATCTGTCAAACCTATCATCGATGAAGAGGCGTCTCCTGCAAAACCATCTCCTCCAGAACGATGGGGACCAAAACCGGAAATAACACATACCTTCAGACAGCCTCAGAAATTACCCAATATAGGAGTGAGCGCAATCTTTGCAGCAGCTGTGGCTGCCGGTCTTCCACTCTTTGCAGCTCTGGTATAATTTTTCCAACTTTCGTGCTGACCGTAGCTTCTCTTTGCCTCGGCAAACGTATCTTCGTTCGGTGAAGCATTGAAGGGAGCACCTGTTGCTCATACAATATTTGTTGCCTCGCTGGTCACGTTCGAGATCCGATTTTTTAAGTTCTGGTTGAACGGAACACTCGGACAGATTCTACTGGAGATTGCGATTATTGGGACGGTCGCATTCTTATCTGGAAGGAAGGCTTTGGTGGAAGTTGCAAGACGGAGGAATCTTAAAGCATGATATCGCAACATAGTCAAAAATGAAAAGCATCATATCACAATCACTAGCTTAAGATCAATTCCTTTCTTGATATGTTCAAAATCTCTTGATGACCGAAACGCCAAACCCCGAACCCCCCTAATTTCCTTATCTAAGGCGACCTATGTAAAGAATCTGCTTGTCCACAAGGTGTCGTCGTCTCTATGTCTATCACCGCTTGCCTACACGTCAGCGACTGGACTTGAGATAGGGGAACACCTCCAAATTAATCTGTCTGTGCAGATAGGCGAGGTACTCATGATACGCTTGAGCTTCATTATTGCGATCTTCAACGAGCATCGTATGAAACTCAAGCTCGGCGCCATCCAGCTGTTCTCGTACGATTTGCACAAACAAAGCTCTTGCAGGTCTCGATTCCGCGACATATGCAAGAATATTGCGCAATTGTGTAGATATTGGCGCTCCAGTATCGGGCAATGACGTTAAAAGTGGATCTAGATCTGCGAGAGAGTTGCACATAGGGCCAAATAAGTCGTTGAGCAGTAATGGTACTGCGGTTCTTCCAATGAAGAGGAACATTGACTGACCATTTTCTACGAATCAGCAAACTTCGGACACGAGTTTCGTACCAATGAGATAAGCTCCGGAATTGTCGATATATTGTTTACTTGCTCTGACGAGCGGAGGTAAGACAAGTTGACCGGTCTTGTCAATGAATCCCTCCTAGATAGTCAGCTCTGAAGAGCACATGGCTTACAGTTTCGGTCATAGTATGCAGTGCCCAAATCCGCGGATACAGGTATGCTATCAGCTCGGTGGTTCCCATCCCTCTGATAAGCCGGAGACTTTGTACTCTCATATCACTGGAGATCTTTCCACCTGAAAATGAGTAAACTTAAAAGCGTTTGCTACCCCTAAAAGCACGAGTTTTCAGCAAGCCCAGAATATAAAGTGGAAACAACTTCAATCTGTCAGGAAGAACAAGTTGGCCTTGTTGAGCGCCAGAGCCATGATACTTCCTGTATGCGGCAAGTATCTTGATACATTTATCACTGATACCCTCTCTGACTTCACGGGAAGTCCTGGTCAACATCTTGTAGCTTGCTTCTTTGGCAATGGTGACCACTATAGCATCCTCATCAGCTGCTTTGAATACATCAACGACTTCATTCGTTGCGCCTGCCGAAATGTTTTGAACACGTACTCGTCGTTCACCAGTAGCTGTTGTATAAAGCAATGCAGATTGAAATACGACGTCAGGTTTCCTCTCGAGTTTCCCTTCATGCTTGAACTTGACAACAACTGCTTTGTCGGCGTCTATGGTTCCGAACTCGATCTCTGTAGGCTTGCGTTGGAAGAAATTACCATCGTAGTCCGCTGTGTGAAGACCATTTGAGCAGCGCACTTTCATCATTGCCTGATATCCTGTTTCACGAGTAATAGTCCGGGTAAAATCTCCAACTAATCGCGGAGCATCTCGATCAAGAATAAAATTAGAATAAAGAAAAGTATCACCTCCGGTCATGCACGATAATGTACCTATCGTTAGTGTGCATCTCAAGGATGTCACTACCGACGGTGGCGATATCAACATATGCGCTAGACATGATGAACATGTCAACACCAATACCAAGCTCCACGCATTGCTCGCCCATATTCTTGTAGAATATGTCTCCTGCTTGTAGGAAAATGATTTCTCGCTCAGTCCCAGAAGCATTAGGATCGTTGTCTCGAAATCTCAAGTGCCCAGGTCCCCACGTTGGGAGAGAGCTTAACATAACTGAGATCTTTCCCCCAGTTTTTTCCTGGATGTTAGATGTGCAACAACGTTACACTTACCAGAGCTGACATGGCTGCTTGCATCGTTGCACCTAGAGCTGGCTCTGGAACATGTGTCTCTGTGAACATTGTCTCGATGTGTGATAGTAGCACCTCAATTTGTGCCCTGAACGGTTAATCTCAATCAAAATACGTAGGTACCTAGATTCTTGGGGATCAACAAATAGTTCCTCTTGCATTGGAACAAACGGTTCTTCAACGTCCGCGACAATCATCATCTGTGGTTGATCTAGAGCAGACTAGGAATCAGCGTTCATCCGAAGAAGACAAGTACATTGAGATTGTAGAAGTGAACACTGCGATCAAACGTAACAATAGCGATTTTAGCTCCCTGTGGAAATCCCCCTTTTTCTCCGTACAGAGCTTTCCTAATAGCATCTGCAGCAGCTTCCGGAATCCCCTTCTTGACAGCATCAGAACTGACATCCACAGCAATAATCCAATGAATCGGTTTCGGCTGTCTATCTTTTGGCCAATATTCCTGAGGAACAACGAAATCCACAGTCCCAAACTTTAATTCTGGACGTCGGTCAAAGTCAACTCGACGGCCTGCTGGATCTAATGGCGAGAAATAAGACTCGCGAACTTTCGTTGACGCTAGACACAATGGACAAAAGAATTGCGTACCGCTGCTCCCGAAACTGTGGAATGGTGAGATGTAGGACATACAAGAGGAACATCGCGGAGGACCTTCTGGTCCAAAGTCGATTACGGGAATCGGCATTTCTTCTGGCCTTTGTTGTGCAAGTGGTTGTATTACTAGCGAGAGAGGAAGTTCAGTCTTTTCCAATGTTTCTGCAGTTGTAGGTACCAGTGTCAGACTTAGTCGAGCAAATTTGGGTGACGAATTCCATTGATCAATGGTAGTATAGTCTAGCTGAGAACTCGGTGGAATGGTGCGATGGTCCCAGGTACAAAATGGGTCTGTCCTCCATATAGCTTGAGTTGACTCTCGGATGTCTGGCAGAGAAGGAATCTGCTTAGCTGCGACATCTGCACGAACATAGGGAGCAGCACTCTGAGGTTGTGGAGGGTTAAAGGTTGAATGAGGATCAAAAGCAGCATGCTGAGTAGGTATTTGCGAAGATGGGCTTGAAGGTCGATTCAAGTCTGTGTGATATGCATGCGCAGGCCGTTTATGGCGAGCAGAACGGGTATTCGACTGTTGCATATTTAGTGCTTGAAACTCATTCTGCAGTCCTTGCATGGACCTGTCCATTGAAGAGCTTCAATAGCAAGAAACAGCGATGAACAAGGTTGGTCAAAGACAACGAGTCGTGGACAGTTTCGAAGCTCCCCTTAGCACACGTGAAGCACAGAAAAAAGTTCTCGTAAATTACGCTATTTAAGAAAATGTAAGAAAATTCCGGTAATTTTCCATCTCAAGCTAGCACGTGACGGCTTAATTGTGAAACTGCCTTCCAACAATCCACGTCAAGAGCGGCTGAAGGAACAAAGGAACTTCATCATCATGACCAAAACAGAGACAGAAAAGAAAGCGACTCTGCCAAAGCGTTCCATCTCATAGTGATTCAGTCTGATCTGTAGAGAGCGTCTTAAGCATGGCAAAGGACATTCTGGTATTGGACGACATGTATCTCAGCGAAGAAATGCAGGATCTGATCCTCGAATGTGCACTAGAGTTTGTACGAATGTTGACATCGCAAGCAAACGAAATCTGTCAAAAAGAGACCAGAAACGGCTTTATCACTCTTCAGCATATTTTAAGGGCCTGTCAAGAATTAGGATTTCAGGAATACATTCATGAGATCACGCGAGTTGGTAAGGACTTCGAACAGCAATTAAAGGTGTTGCAAAAGGTGAGCCACCTCTCTGTAAGGTACTGATGTACTAGAAAAAAGCCGACAAAGTAGGATGGTGGGTTAATAGTAAAGACGTAGATGAGCTCGCCGTTCTGCAAGCCCAGATGCTGGAGAAATCGAAGCAAAGGTTCGAAGAAAGGCTGGCTCAACAACCAGAGAGTCCAGGGATGCCGATTGAATACGGTTCGTTTTTTTAGGGTGTCGTACGTAACTGGGTTTTAGTGTGGTCGTCTCGGGCAATGGGTTTCGGTGCGGGAGTGCAGGCAATGTGCGTATATTGAATGCTAGGGAATATTTTATGGCAAAACTCTCCATTTATCCTTAAGTCCATTCGATATTCTTCTAGACTGGCCCTTCAACGTAACTTTGCCGTTCCATGTTAGAACTCCTCGCGCATGGCCATGCAATCCATGCAGTGTAAACTAAAAGTTAACAGATTTTCGGACTTAGCTTCTTACTCGAGGCTTCATTGACGTGACCGTGTAATAGCAATTCTTAAACCCCTTCTCTATCCACCTCATTGAAGCCTGAGAATTAGTTCAGACGGCCAATTGGATAAGTTTGAAGGACGTGGCGAGGAAAAGTGAACATACCACTTTTTGGCCTACTCCATTATGCTCAAAAGCAATCAACGCTTCATACAGATTCCGTCCGGGTTTATTGTATTTCTCCCAAAGCAGACGCTTCGTTTGGCGCAGCGAAGTTTCTAAGGCTTTGGAAGCCATCTCTTCATCTAGGTCACACCGATGGTAATGGTCCCAGATAAACGGAGGGGAATAGCACAAGAAAGAGGAGGGATAGGTTGTAACAAAAGAAAAATAGAGTGATTTTGAAGTGGGACGGAGATACGTCCCTCGCTTCTTTGCCTCCGCCATCATCTCCGAGCTGTTTAACCCCGAGCGGCAAATTGTGACATCAGGAACCCCCACAGCTATTTATTGTCGGCATATGACCGCCGGTAACATCGGTAACCTCTGCACTCCCATCAACAAAACAACATGTCTGCTCCATCAAAGAAATTGATTCTGTTCGGTGCTACCTCAGGAATTGGATATGCTCTCGCTGAGCAGTATGCTAAGACCGGTACCCATGTAATTGCCGTTGGTCGTCGTCAGCAACAGCTCGATGAACTTGCCGGGAAGTATCCTGGAAAAATCACACCCAAAGTTTTCAACATAATTGACCTTGGAAAAATTCCAGCGTTCGTTGAAGAAGTCACCAAAGAACATCCTGACATTGACTGCGTCTTTCTCAATAGGTACAGACTAAATTGTGTCACTTCTAATAGGAAGCGGAGTCCAGCGAGGTTTCAATTTTACCAGGCCTGAGACGGTTGACGTGTCGGAAATCGACCTTGAAGTCACTACCAATTATTTGAGCTACTTGCATTTGTAATGTCCTCTCTTCGTCTGTACTAATTACAGGACTAAATTCTTCTTGCCGTTCCTCCTTAAGAAGAAGTCGAGTATCATCTACACCACCTCAGGTCTCGCACTTGTCCCTCTCCCGCGCTGCCCCAATTACAACGCCACAAAAGCAGCATTGCATCAATTCATCCTAGCTCTTCGTCGTCAACTTGAAAAGACTCCAGTCACAGTTATTGAATTATTCCCTCCTGCAGTTCAAACTGAGTTGCACGATGCAAAACACCAGCCTGATATTGAAAATGGGCGACAAATTGGAATGCCGCTTGATGAATTTATGGAGGCTGCTTGGAAGGGACTTGTTGCCGGGAAGGAAGAGGTTGCTGTTGGATTTGCGCAGACTGCTGTTGATAAGATTGATGGACCTAGGAAAGAGATGATGGCTCATATGCCTTGGGATCCAGCTGAATTCGATAAAACTTTTAGGCAACAATAGATCTCCGAGATCTATAGTGTTTTCATAAGTAGATAGAAAGAATACAAGTAGAGATGGTAGGATATCGTTCTTGATCTGTTGTACGCTTTTGGTCCCGTCTCCAAGAAATCGTCGACCCGAAGAATCAAACGCCTTCTTCGGATTGTGATTGCGCTTTCTCCCATTCTTCACGCTCCTGCTTATCGTATTCCGCTTTATAATCGATCCATCGTTCCTGCACATCCAAAACACTGGTATCATTTGCCCAACCCGTTCGTGTAGCAGAAGTCCAAATGTAATCTGCTGATGCCTCTGTACTTCCAAACATATATCCTCCTGCTCTATCAATCGCCTCTAACAGCCTAGCCATAGATCGTTTATCTTCAACAGCCAAGGTTTCGAAAGAAACTAGGCCAAAGTCCTCGATGAGTTCGCAAATGGCAGCATTCAAGGCACCGTATTTTCGTGTTTTGTCGGAGGTGTTGAGATGATCTAGGAGATAGGACAGGTCTTGAACTTGAGCATAGAAGTCAAGCCGGAAATCTAGGATTAGTGAGACCGAAGAAGAGGAATACCGAGTGGGCCGTATTGAGACAAAATGTCGATTTTGGTGAGTACGTTGACGAGAGGAAAGTCCATTTGTAACATGGTTCGAAGGGTGAGGAGCAGGGCTGAGATGTAAAAGGCAGGCTCAGTGCAACAGTAAGAATCCACTAGATTTACCACTACAAGCTATCATTAGTAAACAACCATGCGATGGGTTCATACTCTGTAATCGAGCTTTTCTATCCTTTTGAAGATTCTCTTAAGCGAATCATGATGAGTAAATAACTCTACCTGTCCAGGACAATCGAACAAGATATAATCATCTAGCATTAGTCTTCCCTCATACTCCATAGACAAACCTCCCAACTTGTCTAGTCCGTCTTTCAACCAATCGAAATTGGCTTCCAAAGTCTCCAGGGCATATATGATGCCTCCATTTGGACCAAGACCTTCATGTCGCATGATTTCTTCTAGACTAATGAGACTGAACACGTCTAGTGCACAGGGATATGATAACTGATCGTTGGCAGGGTCGAGGTTAACGACTGAAGACTTTCTTCCAAGAGCACCTAGAAATTGATGCATCCCATTGCAGAACGTTGTTTTTCCTGCACCTGGAGCACCGATGACCAGCTAGGTTTATTAGCAATGAGAATGTATGAGATATTACCTGTGCATATTTGGGCATCGTCCATTAACGGGATGACTAGTTGGAAGAGATGTTTCCAGGCGCAAAACTTCGTTCTGGCGTTGATCTTCAAAGTCGATCAGCACCTTCAATTTTTGGCGGACACCGTGTCGTCCGGCGGCCCATCGAGCCGGGCTCTGAAGAACGGAAGCTCTTTTCTTCTATGAATGGATCCAAAAGATGACAAAGGGGAGTTCTAGATAATTAGCTATGCCGACGGAGAGTTCGACCGAGCAGCAACCCTCCGGGGATCAGTCGTAACGGTACCTCGGTCCTCGGCCATCAGATGGATAATCGCCGGCGCATTTGGCGCGATGTCCCTCTTTTCGGTATGTGAAACTTCGAATTTCCCCGACCGCCTAAGCTTAAATAAGTTACGGTTTCCCGTTCCAGGTTGTGAACCACCATTGTGTGTGACCACTCTCACTGCGACTTTTGCTCACACACAACGTATCCCACAACACAGCCGCACTGTGGCACGACTATCTTACCGACAACTAGCGAATAGTCTAATTGCTTGGACGCTCAGAGTTCGTGTCCATTCTGGTGAGATAATGCACGTGCCAATAAAATGGATGACGTACCCGATTAAGGTAATTTCTGCGACATTCTTCGAAACAAATCTCTCCGCACTTGGCATCCCCCCTTCAATCCTATTTAAATACTGCCATGGAATCCTTCGAGAACAGGTACAATCCCTCGAATTTGCAAGACACTTTCAATCGAAACATTGTCTGATGGGTCGAAGTTTTTTCGGAATGAATTCCTTGACGCCGCCAAGGTCAAGAGCAGGCACGCCGTCTCGATCACGAACACCGTCTCCTTCAACATTATCACTGCGTAATCTCAAACTGAGAGTTCGTGCTGGACCTGCGTATGATCGGTCTACACATGTTAATGTGAATGTCAATGATCCTAATGCACCCACTGAAATCAATTCGGAAAATTTCACTGGACATATTGTTGTACGCGTTAAAGATTTTAACGGAGTACCGGGGGAACATGGAGTGATTAGTGAGGATGAGGAGTATTTTAGTGAGACCAAAGATACTTATAGTATTATGTTTGGCGGATGGTTTCATCATAATGGAAAGAGCTACAGTGTTGAAGATATTGTATTTGGGGTTCGTCGACTTTAGGATGCGCAACTGACGGATTAGAATGACTTCGATGAGTCGATTGCAGAGAAATTGCCACCTGGCACTTCCCTCGGATTGAAAGCTCTAAGCTACATTGATCCGGCTTTGAAAACGGATCTATTTGCTCCTAAACCGTACATCCCCTCTTCTCGGACTTTGACTCATTTATTAGATGGGCATACAGTCCCCTTCTTGCAACAGTGAATGCGCTCCAAGTGACAGAGGATGAACACAACATCGAGAAAGTCCCTAAGCTCACTCGTCTCCACGAGTCAACCACACTCCAGCCCCTCGACTCTTCTAAACCCTCTCACAAAAGCATAACGTCCACCGCTGAGCGACGTAAATGGCTAACGTCTCATGAGACTCGCGAATCCCTTGCATTTCCTTCAACATACATAGCAGGAGATTTCTCCAATCCGTTTGTTGATTTCAACACATTCAGTGTCCTTCTCCCATATGTCGGATTAAAGGTGGATGTTCTCAAGTATTGGATTAAAGGCACTAAGAGACAGCCTTTGAGATATGTTTGTCGAACGAGACCAAAGGATGGAGAGGAAGGTGTCGTTTTCTTTGTTATCTTGTTTGAGTTGGTCGGTGATGGAATTGTTTTGCATGATGAGAGTATGGAGAGTGGGAAAGAGGGGAATGGATACCACAGTTCCTCAGAGACAGGTTCAAGGCACAGTAAAGAGAGTACACCGGATACGCAGGATTTGGGTGTCGATTAATGGCATATACACGGACATTTGCATACAATACGGGGATCGGAATAACAGTAGACATCATCAATGTACAGTACATTTCGTTTAGATACGTCGTACACAATGTGTATCCCGACTTAGAAGGGGTTACGTACATCTATTCACAGTGTTCATCAACTAGATCTGATAAAGAATCTGAATACGTTGAGTGTTATCAAATAACGCCTACAAGCCGAACGAGTTCCTCGCGTCACAGTTCCTGCTTAACTTTACTTTCAATACTTCCGACAATCCTCTTAAAAACTCCGATGGCGTAATCAATATACCCCCGGATCTGTCTAATCCAGCCAGTATGCAACCAATCTGGACCCTGCGTAAAGTACCTAGAATGTTTCTTGGCCAACATAATCAATTCCTGCTTCTTTGCTCCCTTAGGCTCTTGAATACCCCACGTATCCAGAAAACTCTTCAAATCTGACTCAGACCATGTCTCGAACACATACGACGTTTCCCGTGCCGCTCGCGCAGTAACCGATTTCCACATTTCCCCACCTGTAGTTTTAGCAGCTTCATACTCCTTCTTGGCAGACTCAATTAAATCATCTCTCTTGCCTTTCGCTTTATCACCAAGGAAATCAATGAGTTGTTGAGTTGACCAGGTCTCAAAATAACTCTCATCGAAGCCTGCATGAGTTTTAGCTCGATGTGCATTATGAAGCACTAGAGTGCGGAGGTCATCGAGAGTGGGATTGGACGGGATACTAACTCCTCGGGCAGAAAGATAGGCTTTCAAGCGTGATGATGACCATCTGTTCATGGCTGCTTCGAAGGAGTCATCTTTATGTGCATATGCGTATTTTGCTGCTCGGGATGCGTAATTGGAGATTGCCGAGGTTGCCGAGTCGAAAGATCCTGAGGAATCTGCGGAGACGAGAGATGCAGAGTGCTGGAAGAGGAGTGCAATGAAAATGACGAGGAGGAATGAAGATAAGTGAAAGCGCGCCATGATGAGATGGGTTGCGAGATGGGTGAGACTTTAGTTCTTGGTCAATCGCTGGAAGGAAATTGTTGGGGAAGGCTGGCTGATAGATCAACTGACGGGTTCGATTAGAGTAAGGAGAGCACCAGCGACGTAAAGTTCGTAAATGCAAATGTAAATAAATCCTCATGTAAATCTGTCCATCTTCACCTGTCGTTGCACAGCCTGTTCCATTGAGGATGTCTTCTGCACAGCAGCAGCGGATAACAGAAGCCGAACAACGCAAGTATTGGGAAATATTCACTGCACTCAATCCTGTGAATGGCTATTTAACAGGCTTCCAAGCAAAAGCTGTCCTTGAAAACTCGGAATTGGACAACCGTCAACTCGAGGCAATATGGGATTTAGCTGATGTCGACAACGGTACTATCCCTTTGACCAAGTCACTGACGACAGATGGAAACCTTGACTTTGAAGAATTCTGTGTGGCCATGAGATTGATTTTCGATGTCATCAACGGGGTAATTGTTTTTATGAAGCAACTGTTGACAACAGATTTATCCGGATGTTCCCAAGACACTTCCGGACTTTCTTGTTCCCTCCTCTAAAGCTCATTTAGTAGCTGCGAACCAAGCAATATCCGGAGGGCTTAATTTTGAACGTCCTTCCTATGATGACGATGATACTCCGGTACATCCCTCTTACATCTTTGCTAAATGGAAGGGTTTAAGTAGCGACTTTGACTGGTACATCTCACCAACCGACCAACGTAACTACGAACGAATATACGCGGCAAATCACAATCGTCACGGCCAAATTTCACTCTCTTCCCTCTCAGACTTTTACTCTACTATCGATGTTCCCGACACCGATGTCCGCCGAGCATGGAATCTCGTGAATCCCAAGCAGGGAGACTACATCAACAAAGATGCCACAATGTACTTTCTGCACATATTGCATAATCGTCACCAAGGCGTGAGAGTTCCACGGAGTATACCTGCTAGTTTAAGAGCTACTTTGAATCAGGGAGATATTGATTATGATGTTTCGAGGGCAAAGATTGGGAGGGGTGTTGAAGAGGATGTCCCTGTTCGAAGTAGTAGAGGCACTCGAGATGATTTTGGTTCAACTACTTCGAGTCGCAAAGATGATTTCGCTGCTGGTTATCTTTCGAGACTGGGTGTTGGTGAGGGGAGTTCTAATTATAATTCTTCTGGTATTTCGCGCTTTGAATTGAATTTTGACAGTAGGTACGGACTTTTCATCTGTTAAGGACACGGATTGGGAGAAAGTCAGGTTACAAAGGGAATTAACTTCTTTGAATGAGAAGATTGAATTGGCAGAGGCGGAAGCTAGATCGAGACGTCTTGGACGTGGAAAGAATGCTTCGACCAAGTCAGCTTTGGTTAAAAGGGAGTTGGAGCAGATGTTGGATTTCAAGAGACGTGAGTTGCAGAGACTAAAGGATGGCAAAGATATTGAGACAAGTGGGAATATCGGACGACTGAGAAATGAGGTTCAGAGTTTCAAGGACCAAATCGATGCTTTGGCGAGTCATTTGGAAAAGCGACAGGACGAGTTGAAGACGTTGCAAAGAAGTATCGAGACTGCTTAGTGGGACAGTTTTACATAGCGGCGTGTTGTATTAGATTACGCTTGTAATTGATAGGAGAGAATGGCACCCGCAAGTATTCAAGGCTTAGGCAGTGGTGGCGTGAATATTTCAAGTGGCTGTTCACTTGAGGTTATTGGTCGAGGCAGTGCGATTTGCTTGGCGTGGATCTGACCGCAACACAGCCACCATCTCTTGACCCCATAAAAATGTCCACCCGCCCATGTC
>Ga0335073_10000468_pt1 | contig 51651 bp, 42 predicted proteins | sample Lox_Sample_22_FD_207093 | JGI IMG/M metagenome (GOLD analysis project Ga0335073, IMG submission 207093) | Soil microbial communities from Loxahatchee National Wildlife Refuge, Florida, United States - Lox_Sample_2.2 | ecosystem: Environmental > Terrestrial > Soil > Wetlands | place: USA... | reverse complement strand
GATGCAGGAGAAGATGATGCGCTGGTGGCTGACGCACGGCAAGCCAGGGGAGTTCAGGGTGTATCCATCGAAGGCGAAGGTGCACATTGAGCCAGCGGGGACATTGAATATCGCGGGGCTGGCAGCACACGGTTATACAGTCGGCGGCCTGATCTGGGGCCAAGAGTCGCTGTGGATGGACGACGCGCAAAACCTGGTCGCGCTGGTGAGCACGGACGCGGAGTTCGATCACTTTGAGGCGGTACGGCAGCCGTATCAGGCGAATCTCGGCACGTTCATCGCCGCTGCGGTCCAGGCCGATCTTGGAGCGCTGGCGAAGCTGACGGCAACGGCGCGGATGGCTCCCGCGCGGCGGCTGGCGATCACCGGAGCAACGCTTGAGGATTCCACAGAAGCACCGCCGGTGAAGGACAGCGTGATCCTGATTGAAAACGGTGTGATCACGGAGGTGGGAACACGCGGACAGGTGCGCATTCCGAAAGATGCGACGGTTCTCGATGCGACCGGCAAGTATGCGGTGCCAGGGCTGTGGGATATGCACGCGCATTACGAGCAAGTGGAGTGGGGACCGATCTACCTGGCGGCGGGCGTGACCAGCGTGCGCGACGTCGGCAACGAATTCGATTTCATCCGGATTCTGCACGAAGAACTGGACCGCGAGGAGAGTCCAGCCATCGGGCCACATCTGGAGTTTGCCGGAATCATCGACGGGAAGGGGCCGATCTCCCTCGGCGCGGTGATTGCGGATACGCCGGAACAGGCGAAGCAGAAGGTGGAAGCATACAAGGCGGCGGGCGCGAGACAGATCAAGATTTACAGCTCGGTAAAGCCGGAGATCGTAAGGGCGATTACGGCAGACGCGCACGCGCAGGGCATGACCGTGACCGGTCATATTCCCGAGGGAATGACGGCGATCGAGGGCGTGCACGACGGCATGGATCAGATCAACCACATCAGCTATGAGCTTCCGTATTTTGCCCATCCGGTGCTGGGGCCGGATGGCAAGCCAGACCGGACGAAGCCTATCGTGCTGGAAGCAGATGGTCCGAGGGTGAAGGATCTGATTTCGACGCTCGTGGCTCATCACACGGTGCTTGATCCCACGGTGGCTCTCTACGAGACCTTTCTGAACACGAAGCCGCTCGATCAACTCGAGCCCGGGATCAATCATGTGGCTCCTCAGTTGAGGGAGGCACTTGATACTCCGCCATCGACGGGAGACAGGGCGGTCAGGGCCGAGGCTCAATGGAAGGCGTTGATGGCCACGCTGCATGCACTTCACGCAGCAGGAATTCCCATGGTCGCGGGAACAGACCAGGCGATTCCCGGGTACTCGCTGCACCGAGAGATAGAGATCTATGCCGAGGCGGGTTTCACTCCGCTCGAGGCACTGCAAGCGGCGACGATTGTATCGGCCCGAGCCCTTGGTGTGGAAAAAGAATCGGGTTCGCTCGAAGCGGGCAAGCGCGGCGACGTGCTGTTGCTCAATGCCGATCCATTGGCACATATTCACAACACTCGGACGGTGTGGAAGACGGTAGCGGCGGGGGCGGTCTACGATCCTGCGCCGTTGTGGCAAAGTGTTGAATTCGTGCCATAGGGCTCGGAATAATGCTTCGGACGACGGCCCGGTCGGGTGATTGGGCATCCCACAGAGTCTATGGGCAGAGAGTCTATGAGCACAGGATCAGGGATCAGAGATTCTGCGAACAGGCCATGTTTTCTGGTGGTCGATCGGGAATATTCGGGAAGCATCTCCACCCGCAAGCTGGTGATCGAAACGGCAAAATTTAATGTACTTACGGCGTACAGCGCTCGTGAGGCCGTGGACATTCTGCGCCGTTTTCCGGCGGTGGATGGAATTGTCGTCGATTCCGACACGCAGGAGATGACGTGCGCGAACTTTATCGAGGCGGTCAAGCGGTTAGCGCCAGCCGCGCCGGTAATCGGCGTCAGCACGCCGCTGTCGGGAATGTGCGAGGGCGCGGATTATCACCTTGAGAGCTTCGATCCGGCCAAGCTGCTGGAACTGATGGAGAACCTGCGACCGGAAGCGGCCGCTGCAATCGAAAAGCGCGACGAGCAACTGAAGACACAGGAGAGGCGGTTCCCGGACTAGCGGGCACCGATCGAGCGGCTGTGCATCGATCAAGTGGCTGGGTCATCTATTCTGATGAGCCTTGCTATGATTTCCTCCTCGCGACTTTCCCGGACTCCTCTTTCAGTACTTGACCTGGCGCATGTGCGACAGGGCGGCGATGCGGCTGAAGCGTTTCGCAACACGCTCGACCTGGCTCAGCATGCGGAACGCAGGGGATACGAGCGCTTCTGGCTGGCCGAGCACCACAACATTTCAGGCGTGGCCTCGGCTGCAACGGCGGTGCTGATCAGCCACGTCGCCGGCGGGACGAAGACGATTCGCGTGGGATCGGGCGGAATCATGCTGCCGAACCACGCTCCGCTGGTGATTGCCGAGCAATTTGGCACGCTGGAGGCACTGTATCCGGGTCGAATTGACCTGGGGCTGGGGCGCGCGCCGGGCGGGGACTACGCGGCGGCGCAGGCGCTGCGCAAAGACCTGAAGGGACAGGGCGACGACTTCCCTGCCCTGCTCGCGGAGCTGCGGACTTATCTCGCACCGCGGCAGCCGGGTCAGGCGGTGACGGCGTATCCCGGAGCGGGATCGAATGTACCGATCTGGCTACTGGGGTCGAGCGGCTTCAGCGCGGCGCTGGCGGCGGAATTAGGGCTGCCGTTTGCTTTTGCGTCGCACTTTCAGCCGGACAACCTGATCGCGGCGCTCGACCTTTACCGGGAGAGCTTCCGGCCTTCGGAGATTCTGGACCGGCCGTATGCGATGGCGGGAATTCCAGTGATTGCGGCGGAGACGGATGAGGAGGCGCGGTGGCTGGCGACAACTCCGGAGCAGGCGTTTCTGAAGCTGATTCGTAACCAGCCGGGACCGCTGGCTCCGCCGGTCGAGAAGCTTGACTGGAATCCGTTGGAGGAGGCAGCTGTGGCGTCAAGATTTCGCGCCGCAGTGGTGGGCAGCGCAGAGACGGTGCGGCACGGGCTGGAGCTATTTCTCGCGGAGACGCAGGTGGACGAACTGATCATTGCAACGACCCTATTCGACCACGCGGCACGGCTGCGATCGTACGAGATGGTGGCGGAGATCGCGGGGAGAGGCGTCGGAGACAAAGCTCTCGCCACCTCAGGGAGGTGAACGCGATGAATCCTATTCATCCGCAGACGCGCATCGGACATGTTCACCTGAAGGTCGCGAACCTCGAGCGGGCGATCACTTTTTATCACGGAGTGCTGGGATTCACGATTACCCAACGGATGGGCAATTCAGCCGCCTTTCTGGCGGCAGGCGGGTATCACCATCACATCGGCCTGAATACCTGGGAGAGCCTTGGCGGCCAAACGCCGGCGGCGGGGACGACCGGCCTTTACCACCTGGCAATTCTTTATCCGACCCGGGCGGAACTGGCTGATGCGCTGCACCGACTGATTGAGGCGCGGATTCCTCTGGAAGGCGCAGCCGACCACGGAGTCAGCCATGCGCTTTACCTGCGCGATCCTGACGATAACGGTGTTGAGCTTTACTGGGATCTCCCTCCCGAACAATGGCCACGCACGGCTGAGGGGAATCTAGCGATGGTGACAAAGCCGCTTGATCTGCGTGCGCTGCTCAGGGAACGAGACGCGCCGGAGGCGGGTGTCGGGCCGCGCGATCTGGCATGAGGGAGCCGGGTATTCCCGACAGCGTTGCGAATCGGTTTTGAAAGCGAAATTTAACGCCAGAGATACCTGCTTTTCACATATGGGTCCGAGGCGACTGAACATCCACAAAGGTACCTACGTCTACAACGTATGGGTATTAGCCAAGTCTTTTGAGAAGGGTATATGGTAATGAGTCGCTGTGCGCCTGGAAGTGACTTTTGGGCGTCGCAGCCATAATGCGCATCGAACACATTGGAGTTGTTAAGTATGTCGACCCTGCTTCACCCAGAAGTGACCACCGAGAAGGATTTCCTCCCCCTCAACGGAACCGATTACGTCGAGTTTTATGTAGGCAATGCGCGCCAGGCCTCTTATTTTTACCGGCTGGCGTTTGGCATGAGCCTGGTGGCTTACGCCGGTCCGGAGACCGGATTGCGCGACCGGGCATCGTATGTTCTGCAACAGGGCAAGGTTCGATTTGTGCTGACTACGCCGCTGCGTCCCGACGGCGAGATTGCTCACCATGTTCATCGCCACGGTGACGGCGTGCGTGATGTGGCGCTGTGGGTGGATGACGCCCGGCAGGCCTGGAAAGAAACGACAAAGCGCGGAGCGCGGAGCGTTCACGAGCCCTATGAATTGAAAGACGAGTACGGAAGGGTGAAGCTGGCGGCAATCGCCACGTACGGCGATACGATCCACACATTTGTCGACCGCTCGAATTACAACGGGCCGTTCCTGCCGGGATACCGGCACGAGCACGATGACAAGCTGGCGCGGCCAGTAGGACTGATGTACATCGACCACATGGTGGGCAATGTCGGCTGGAACGAGATGAACCGCTGGGTGGACTTCTACTCGGATGTGATGGGCTTCTCGCTCTACCAGCACTTCGACGACAAGGACATCTCGACGGAGTATTCGGCGCTGATGTCGAAGGTGATGTCCAACGGCAACGGGCGGGTGAAGTTTCCGATCAACGAGCCGGCGGAGGGACGCAGGAAGTCACAGATCGAGGAGTATCTGGAGTTCTACCATGGGCCGGGCGTTCAGCACATTGCGCTGGCCACGAATGACATTCTGTCGACGGTCTCGAAGCTGCAGGAGCAGGGCGTGGGCTTCCTGAAGGTTCCGCATAGCTACTACTCGGAGCTCGAAGGGCGCGTGGGCAAGATCGACGAGCCGATCCATGAACTGGAGAAGCTGGGCATACTGGTCGATCGGGACGATGAAGGGTACATGCTGCAGATCTTCACGCGTCCTGTGGAGGACCGGCCGACCCTGTTCTACGAGATTATTCAGCGCAAGGGCAGCCGGAGCTTCGGCAAGGGGAACTTCAAGGCACTGTTTGAGGCGATTGAGCGGGAGCAGAGCGAACGCGGCAATCTGTAGGTGCTGGTTTCGAAGCAAATGGGGACCCGGAAGGCGGGTCCCCATTTTTTGTTCAGTCTTCGTCTGATCGTGGCGGACTGATGATGATTCGGCTGCGGGCGACGTGCAGACTTTGGTGGGAGGTCATGAGCATCTTCCAGCGTTTGCGACGGCGATAGATGACGAAGAGTCGCCACGAGGCGATACCGATCATGATTCCCGAAAGGATGAACAGGCAGACTACCAGGCGTGGGTGCATTGGGGGGATGCCTCAGTTACGAGTGTAAGAGATTTCCCTGATAGTTCAGTCTGCGACCATCAGTTCGCCGGGAAGAATGGGGCGTGTTCGCGGCAGGCGCCCGAAGGCGGCGGCGATACCCATTCCAGCGAGAACAGCGCAGTAGACAGCAAGCTTGACGATGTCGGTGGTGTGGTTGCGAGGCAACGTCTTCCACAGGATGAGCAGGATGGTCTGCGCGGCAGTGACGCCCCAGACCGTCCCGTAGAAATAGCGGCGCTCCCAGCCTTCCCCCTGAGTGGAGCGGCGGACACGGGGAAGGACGCCTAGGACTCCGAGGGCGAGGATGAAGATCAGCAGCGGCGTGTATCCGCGCGCGTAGATCTGCTTCATGTACCAGGTGCCCGTGGCGACTGCGAGGCCGAGTCCGGCGAGGTTTAGCAGGGCGAAGTTGAGCAGCGCGTTCCAGGCAAAGGTGTAGCAGATGCGGCGGTAGAGCGGGTTGGGGCGGTCCTCGGTAAAGCGGAGAATGTAGGGTGCCGGCTCGGCTCCGGGGAGTTGTCCATAGAACGCCGCGATGCCGGTGAGGATTAGGACAGCTCCGAGCCAGATCAGGTTTCCAACGCTGCCGCCCTTCGCGAAGAGGTCGAAGGTGAGCGGCCCAGGCGCGAGGAAGAAGACCCATATCCAGATGGGCCAGTGCGCGACCCGGTACCAGCGTTTGTTGCGCGTACGCATCTTGCGCGCGTCGGCGTATTCCACTTTGATGGAGTAAGGCATGGTCGGTCTGTAGCTATGTTACGGGCTCAGTGCGTCGCTGCGGACGCAACAGCCTCACGGCTGACAGGCTCGAACTCGAGTTCGACCTGATCCTCTGCAACGCGAACATCTACCTCTCCGAGCGAATTCACGATCCAGTCGGCGGCGGAAAGGCTTTCCAGTGAGTGCGAGAAGAGCGTGGCAAGGACCTTGCAGCCCGCGGCGTGGCCGGCTTTGGCTCCGGAGGCTGAGTCTTCAATGACGAGGCAGTCGGAAGGCGCGAGTCCCAGTAGCTCAGCGCCGCGGCGATAGGGCTCGGGATCGGGCTTCCCCTTTTCCACCATGTCGGCGGTGATCATGCGAGCCGGGACGGGGATGCCTCCGTAAGCCATGCGGGCGCGGGCGAGACGGTCGGTAGCAGAGGTCACGACGGTCCAGTATTTCTCGGGCAGAGACTCGAGGATGGGCTTAACGCCATGAAGGATTTCCAGGCCGTCGTTGTCTTCGACTTCGAGGTCTTCGAGCCATTTCAACTCTTCGGCGGCGTTCAGGTCGGGGCGCAACAGACGAACGGTCTCAATGGCGCGGCGACCGTGACAGGTTTTGATCGCCAACTCGGGATCGATGTCGCGAGCCTCGGCCCACGTCGTCCAGCTGCGCTCAACCGAGCCGAGCGAGCTGACGAGGACTCCGTCCATGTCGAAGAGGATGCCGCGGACGCGAACGATCATAAGTGAAAGATGTCTCGATTGGCGGGTTGGCTGCAACGTTAATTCAGATTGCAGCCTTATAGAGGGATTTAGAGCTTCGCGAAAAACGCCTTCATACGGTCGATGCCTTCTTCCACATCGGCGTGGGTGACGGCATAGGCCAGCCGCAAATGCTCTTTGGTTCCGAAGGCCTCACCGGGAACGGTGACGACATGCGCCTCGTTCAGCAGGCGGGAAGCAAGCTCGATGGTGCTTTGTGCTCCGGGCTTGCCGAGGTAGGCGCTGACGTTGGGATAAACGTAAAAGGCCCCCTCGGGCTTCGTGCAGCTGACGCCGGGGACCTCCGAGAGGCGGCCGAGGATGCGATCGCGCAGCGCGAGATAGTCGGCGCGCATCTCGCAGACGCATTCCTGCGAGCCGTTGAGCGCGGCGACAGCGGCCTTCTGGACGAAGTGCGCTGTTGAGGATGTTGACTGGCTCTGCAGCTTGCTCATGGCGGCGATGATGGGTTTCGGGCCGAGGGCGAAGCCGGCGCGCCAGCCGGTCATGGCGTAAGTCTTCGAGAGCGAGCCGGCGACAATGAGGTGCTCCTTGGCATCGGTGAACGATCCGCCGCTGACCAGAGCTCCGGTGAACTGCAGATAGACGTAACACTCGTCGAGGATGAGGTAGATGCCGCGTTCGTGAGCGAGGCGGACGATGCGCTCCAGGTCGGAAGGCGAGACGACCGAGCCGGCGGGATTGGACGGCGAGTTGAGAACGATGGCCTTGGTGCGCGGCGTGATGGCCTTCTCGATGGCGTCGGCGGTGATGCGGAAGTTTTCTGCCTCGTCGGTCTCAAGGTAGACGACCTTGCCGCCGCCGTACTGAATGATGTCTTTGTAGGAAACCCAATAAGGCACGGGCAGGATGACTTCGTCTCCGTGATCGACGAGCACCTGCAGCGCGTTGAAGAGCGCGAGCTTGCCGCCGGTGGTGAAGACGGCTTCATCGGGCGCGTAGTCGGAGCCGAAGTCGCAGGCGTGGCGCTCGACGATAGCCTTGCGCACCTCGGGGATTCCGGAGACCACGGTGTAACGCGTGAAGTTCTCGTTAATGGCCTCAATGGCTGCGTCCTTGATGTGGCGCGGGGTGGCGAAGTGGGGCTCGCCGGCTCCGAAGTCGACCAGCTTGGCGCCCTGGGCGCGCAGTTTGGCGGCTTCCGCGGTGACGGCCATGGTGGCCGAAACTTCGATGCGTCCGATGCGGTCGGCGAAGACTTTGGTGGCAGTGGCTGCTGTCGTCATGGTGATTCTATTTTTTCAGATTTTCGCGGCGCAGTGGGGGAGAAATAGTTGGGCATGGAAAACTCGCATCTGATCGCTCCATCAGCCGAGGTGGCGGAGTCAGGCATCGGCTCTGAGCGAAACAAGGGAGCGGTTTAGAATTCAATGCGTCTCGAAAGACAGGAAGCCGTTAAAGATGAGACCTCCTCAAGTTTCGCGCACGACAAATACACCGGACGGCGTGGCCATCGCCGTGCAGGAGTGGGGTTACGCCTCGGGGCCTGAGATCATATTCATCCATGGATTCTCGCAGAGCCACTTGTGCTGGAAGAAGCAGACAGAGAGCGAACTGGCAGAGTCATTTCGCATGATCACCTATGATCTTCGCGGACATGGCGATTCAGACAAACCGCCGGACGCCATATTTTACCGGGAAAGCTCGCGATGGGCGGCGGAGCTTCATTCTGTCATCGTCGGGGCGCAATTGCAGCGCCCGGTGCTTGTGGGGTGGTCTTATGGCGGGCGCGTGATCTGCGACTATCTGCTGAGTTATGGAGACAACTCTATTGCAGGAATCAACTTCGTGGATGCGACGACCAAAAATCCTCCCGAGAACGCACCTGGCAGAGCGCTCATCAGCGCAATGGCCACCGCTGACGCATCGGAGAATGCCGGACGTACCCTCGCCTTCCTGAATGCGTGCACCACGTCGCCTGTGTCCGCCGAGGAACTCGACGGTATACTCGCCTTTAATCTGCTTACCCCCGTCGCAGTGCGCTCTCACCTGTCTGGCCGCCCGACGCCTTATGAAGAAGCGCTGCGGAGGCTTCGCGTACCCGTGCTTGTCACTCACGGTGAAAAGGATCAGATCGTACCGCTGGAAGTGGGGCAGTACACCGTTGAGGTTGTGTCCGGGGCCGAAGCGTCTTTCTATCCGGAATCGGGCCACATGACTTTCTGGGAAGAGCCTGTTCGCTTCAATCGGGAACTGGCGGCGTTCGTGATCAAGGCAACAAAAGCGTAGCTCCAGATGCTGTAATGATTGCTAGCTTTTGGGAACGCGCTGCTTCAGGCGATCGATGACGAGCTTCGGAACGAGGCCTTCGACTGATCCTCCGAGTACAAAGACCTCCTTCACGAGCCGCGAGCTTACGAAAGAGTACTTTGCGTCGGGCATGAGGAAAATGGTTTCGAGTTCAGGGGCGAGGCGGCGATTCATCAGGGCCATCTGGAACTCGTACTCGTAGTCGCTGATCGCGCGGATGCCGCGCATCACTGCCTGTGCCCGCTGCTCGTGAGCGAAGTCGACAAGCAGGCCGTCAAAGGTGGCAATGGAAACGTTGCCGAGGGATGACACGCCCTCGGTGAGCATTTCGACCCGCTCCTCGACGGTGAAGAGCGGGTTCTTTGAGGAGTTGCGGAGAATAGCGACGACGAGGTGGTCGAATATCTTGGCGCCGCGCGCGATGAGATCGAGATGACCGTTGGTCACCGGGTCGAAACTGCCGGGATAGATGGCTTTAACAGTGTTCACGCCAATGGAGATTGTAGTCGGGATGGGCAGGGCGCACAAAGTGTAGGCAAAGACAAACGGCAGACCTGATGGCCTGCCGTTGTAATGGGATTCGCGTGGATCCTACTGCCGTCTCGCCACGGGTCGCACGGCTTCCTGAGCGGCGGCCGACCCGTTCACGGGAACCGGTGGAACCTCAGGCAAGGCGCTGGGGCTCACAATGCCAAGCTTCTGGCGGAGCTGAGAGTCCATTTTCGCGAAAACGTCCTTGTTGTCCTTGAGGAAGCTGCGGACATTCTCGCGTCCCTGGCCAATGCGCTCTCCGGAATAGCTGTACCATGCGCCGGACTTCTCGACGATGTTGTTGGTTACAGCAAGATCGAGCACGTCGCCTTCGCGCGAGATGCCTTCTCCGTAGAGGATGTCGAACTCGGCTTCGCGGAAAGGCGCGGCGACCTTGTTCTTGACGATCTTGACCTTGGTACGCGAGCCCACGACGGCGTCGCCTTCTTTGACAGCGGCGATGCGGCGGATATCGACGCGGACTGAGGAGTAGAACTTGAGAGCGCGGCCGCCGGTGGTGGTTTCCGGGTTGCCGAACATGACACCGATCTTTTCGCGGATCTGGTTAATAAAAATAAGGCAGGTGCGCGATTTAGAGACCGTGCCTGTCAGCTTGCGAAGCGCCTGCGACATCAGGCGGGCCTGGAGACCGACGTGCGAGTCGCCCATTTCGCCATCGAGTTCCGCTTTGGGAACGAGCGCGGCGACGGAGTCAACGACGAGGACGTCGATAGCGCCGGAGCGGACGAGGGCCTCGGTGATTTCCAGTGCCTGCTCGCCGTAGTCGGGCTGCGAGACCAGCAGGTTATCGACGTCCACGCCCAGCTTCTTGGCATATTGCGGGTCGAGGGCGTGTTCGGCGTCGACGAAGGCGGCCATGCCACCGGCCTTCTGCGCTTCGGCGATGATCTGGAGGGTGATGGTGGTCTTGCCCGAGGACTCCGGCCCGAAGATCTCGATGACACGGCCCCGCGGCACCCCACCGACGCCGAGTGCAGCGTCGAAGGAGATGGAGCCGGTGGAGATGGTGGCGATGGGCACGACTTCCCTGCTGCCGAGGCGCATGATGGAGCCCTTGCCAAACTGCTTTTCAATCTGCGAAAGCGCCAGATCTACGGCGCGGGAACGGTCATCAGCCACGTGTGTTTCTCCAGTCTGCGGTGCGTTTCAAATTGAGACGTTTCCGGGGTTTGGGTGAATACTAGCACCGAAATCGCCGGGGCGAAGAAAAACCAAAAACCATAGTAACGTTGACAGCGGGGCGAAGTCCAGCTAGCGGAATTCTAGTGGTCGCTCCTGTGCAGAAACCGGTACGGAATTTTCTATCTTTTCAGCAAGTCCACGGGCTCGTTCACGTCGGCCACGCGGAAGTACTGCGCCAAAGTCGGATGCTGTCTGCGGACGGCTTCGTACATCTCCCAGGCGATGCGGCGGTAGGAGAAGTGTCCCTGGGGCTGCGAGCGGATCTCGGAGATATAGACGGCTTCAGCGAAGTCCATCTTGAAGAGGGCCCGGGTGCGGGTGCCGAGCGGCAGCAGGTAGTCTGCCGAGGCTGCGTATTCAGGAGCAACACTTTGTGCCAGCTTTGCCCAGGCCGCGTGAGCGTCGAGCATCGCCGACTCATATTGGTGTTGGAGGCCTGCTTCGGCGAGGCCTTCGGGGATGTCGTATCCGTGGGCGGTGGTGTAGCCCTGCAGTACCTGTACGCAGCGGCGGTGACGGTGCATGTCGCGGAAGCCGCCGATGTCCATGAGGATGTCGAACTTGAGGGCCTTGCCTGAGGCGAACTCGCGCAGAAGCTCATCGTGTTTGCCGCGATGACGGGTGCCAAGGGCGACAATTTCGGCAACTCGCGCCTCACTCAGGGCGGCGACATGGCGGCAGATCTGACGGTAGGAATAGTGGCAGGCTCCGTAGAGCAGGGTGGCGGCAAGCTCAACTTCGAGTGACTCGTCGTGATCGATGAGATCGACGGAGGTGGAGGTTTCGATCGGTTCGTTTCCGAGCAACTCAGCGGCGACCTGGCGAAGCTCGCGGCGCGTGGCAATTTCGTATTCGTTTGGAGCAGCGTATTTCACCAGAGTGGGAGCGGTGCGGACTTCGCGGGTGAGTAAGGCAGCGGCGCGTTCGCCAAGGGCCGGATCGAGGGCGGCAATCTCTTCCTGCAGTTTGGCCAGCTCATCGCCGTGGACATTCCATGCGGCACCGGTCGCGGCTGAGCGCAGCTTTTCGCCGAGCTGGCGTATCTCGGCGTAGGGGCTGGAGAGCAAGCGGGAGACCTGAGTTTCGAGGGTGCGGGCGTTGACGATCTGACCGAGAGAAGTATTAGTAGCCAGAGGAAGCAGGTAGCGGGCGACGTCGAAGGCACGGGCGCGTAGGGTGCGCTCGTAGCTCTCGGGCTTCATCTCGGCAGGACGCGGAACGGTGCTCTTCAATGACTCGAGCATGCCTTCGGCAACTTCGTGATAGGCAGCGAAGAGGGATTCGATGTTTTCGCGAAAGATAGTCGCTGCCTGCTGATCCGCTCCGAAATCAGGCATGTACCAGCCGCTCTTGCGGAAATTCTGGTAGCGCGTGGAGCGCTCCTGGCCATCCCAGCGCTGTTCGTCGACGAGTACAATCGCGGCAAGCAGCGAGAGCCGCTCAACTGCGAAAGCCAGGTGCGCGAGGTCGGCAATGGAACGATGTCCGTACTGGAAATAGAATGTGTTGAGAAATTGCTCGGCGCGCTGGCTGCTGATCTCTTTTAGAGAGTCCCTCATCGACAGCGCTGAGCGCGAATATTTGGCCATGGCGTAGGCCAGCACCTCAGGATCGGCGCCGTGGACTGCGAAGACTTCGGTCTTATTTTGAGACTGCTCAGCGGAAGCGGGTGAGGGCACAACAGGAGCGGCTGTTTCAATTTCTGCCATGGGCAACAGGATACGGTATCGGGCAGAGGCTAATATCGTGCAAGGCCGCCTGTTCCTGAGGAAAAGATGGTCAAGAACCAAGGCTTTAACTTACGGCAAACTGCTTTGTAACCGGATTCTGAAAAAGGCGTGAACGACTTCCCCAATCTCGATCAGGGCATGCAGCTTGATTCAGTTGAACTCCGTCCCTTGCACATGCATTCCGCTCAATCGGAACCGGAGGACACGCGGGAAATCCTGACTGCGACCAGTCACCGGCCATGGCCATTGCCGAACACGCAGTGGACCATGACGCAGCGATGGAACGACCTGCTATTCGCGCATTGGCCGGTCACTCCGGCACAGATTGCGCCGCTGCTTCCGGCGAATCTGGTGGCAGATACCTTTGACGGCGCGGCCTGGGTGGGCATCGTTCCCTTCTGGATGGACCAGATCCGGATGCACCGGTGGCCGGAGATTCCGGGCGTCAACCGCTTCCCGGAGCTGAACCTGCGGACCTACGTGCGTGAGTCGCATTCGAACCTGGGCGGCGTGTATTTTTTCTCGCTGGACGCGGCGAATCCGCTGGCAGTCGCGGCTGCACGGCTTTTTTACAAGCTGCCCTACTACTGGTCGAAGATGCGGATCGAGCACTGCGACAATCGGGAATTCTACTACTCGAGCCAGCGGCGCTTCGTGAAAAAGCCGGCGAAGTTTCGGGCGCGGTACCGTAGCCTGGGTCAGGCTTCGGACAAACAGGGGTTGGAACAGTTCCTGACCGAGCGATATGCACTCTACACCGCTGATCCGGGCGGGGCTCTGTTCAAGGGAAACATTCACCATCTGCCATGGCCTCTGGAGCGGGCGGAGGCGGAGTTCGAGGTAAACGAGTTGCCGGCGGCGCATGGGATCACACTGCCGGATACGGCTCCTCTGCTGCACTACAGCCGAGAACTGGTGGTGTATATCTGGGCGCTTGAGCCATTGCCCATACCGAAGCTGAAGACGGCGGCTACTCCGGTAGCTGTGCCGAAGCCTCTATGAAAGACAGCCATTAGCCACTAGGGATTAGTCATTAGTAATCCGGACCGAGGACTAGTAATCCGGGGACTGCGGCTATTCACTAACATCGAGATCTAGCTAAGGGTAGTGGCTAGAAGCTGATGGCTGCCTTTAGTACACTCGCGGCGTGGCGACGCTCTACAACCAGATTGCCAACCAGAATCGCGAGCGGCTAGCCGCGTTGAGCGATGGGGTGTTCGCCGTCGCCATGACGCTTCTGGTGCTCGATCTGCATGTGCCTGTCGCTGAGGCAATCCACTCCGAGCATGAACTGTGGCACGCGCTTCTTAAGTTGAGCCCGCGGTTGCTGATGTACCTGATGAGCTTTCTGACGCTGGGGATCTTCTGGAACGGCCAGCAGACGCAACTCAATTATTTCGAGCGCGTCAATCGCGACCTGAGCTGGATTCATCTTGCGTTTCTGGTCTTCATTACCCTGCTGCCGTTCTCGACGCAGCTCCTGGCGGAGTTTATCCACTATCGCACTGCGTTGCTGGTTTACTGGCTCAACATCCTGATTCCGGGGGTGATTCTTTACATCAGCTGGCGCTACGCGGACTGGCAGGGACTCATCCGGGAAGATACGCCGCACGATATTCGAAGGGCCATCTGCAACCGCGTGGTGATCGCGCAATCGCTCTACGCCGTCGGAGCGTTGCTGTGCATGGTGAATACGTACTGGAGCATCGGGTTCATTTTGCTGGTTCAGCTGAATTATGCAATTGCACCGCGACTGCGTATGAAGAGGGTGTAGTGAATTGGGTGTAGGGTGTAGCGTCTGGTCGGTCGTTTCGCGTTTTTCTACGCCCTGAGACCTGGGTCCTCGTTCCCTCCCCCTATAATCGACAGCGGAGAAATCATCTTTGACTATGTCGTCTCTCGAAGGAAGAACTGCACTTGTTACCGGAGCGTCGCAGGGTATCGGCCGCGCATGCGCAATCGAGCTGGCAAAGGCCGGAGCCAAAGTTGCACTAGCGGCCCGCAATGAAGAGAAACTTGCCGAGGTCGCGGCGGAGATTGCCGTTGCTGGCGGAACGGCGAAGGCGTTCGCCATCGACATCGCCAGCGAAGAATCGATCAAGGCCGGAGCCAAAGCGGCGCTGGCACAATTTGGAAGCATTGAGATTCTGGTGAACAACGCGGGCATCACCAAAGACGGGTTGATGATGCGGATGAAGCGGGCGGACTGGGATGCAGTGCTCTCGACCAATCTGACGGGAACATTTCTGCTGACTCAGGCATTGGTGAGCTCGATGCTGAAGGCGCGGTGGGGGCGGATCATCAATATCTCGAGCGTAGTCGGCGAGACGGGACAGGCAGGGCAGGCCAACTACGCGGCGAGCAAGGCAGGACTGATCGGGCTGACGAAGTCGCTGGCCCGCGAGCTTGCTTCGCGCGGCATCACCGCCAATGCCGTGGCTCCCGGATACATCGAGACGGCGATGACGGCGGTGCTGGAGGACAAGCAGCGCGAACAGATGCTCGCTCATATCCCACTCGCGCGGCCGGGCACGGATCTCGACATTGCGCACGCGGTGCGCTTTCTTGCTTCGGACGAAGCAGCCTACATTACGGGTCACGTGCTCGACGTGAACGGCGGCATGTATATGGGCTGAGCCTGCTTTACCGGGCGGCGGGCAGGGGTCCTGCGATCGGCTTTTCGGAATGCGGAGGTACCTGGCACATCACTGCAGCGGCGCGCTGCTTGGCGAGTTCGGCATTGAGCTCAGCACCAATAAGAATCGCGACTCCCGTGATGTAGAACCACAGCATGAGGCCAATGATCGCGCCCATCGATCCGTAGGTGACGTTGTAATTGGTGAGATGGCTGAGGTAATAGCTGAGCGCCGATGAGCCTACGAGCCAGATGGTAATGGCGAAGATCGCTCCGGGAAAAGTGGACAGGAAGGTGTGGCGGCAGTTGGGGCCGAGGTAGTAGACGACCTCCAGGCCGGTGACAAATGTGACGAAGATAAAGACTAGGCGGAAGACGGGCCAGAGATGCTCTACGACCAGCGGGATGGGAAATACTTCTGCTAAAAAATGGCCGAAGTGCGGGCCGACGATGAGCAGAAGCACGGAGAGCGATACGAGGCCGCCGCTGGTGAAAGCCAGCTCCAGCGCCTTGAGACGGTCGCGCCACCACGTGCGCGAAACTTCAACGTCGTAGGCAATGTTGAGCGATTCGATCAAGGCGGAGAACCCTCCGGAAGTCGTCCATAAATAGCCGAGGACGCCGAAGGAGAGCAGCTTGCCGCGGTTGTTGGGGGTGAGGATGTCGGCGACGATTCTCTCGACAAAGGTCATGGAATCGGGCGGCACGATTCCCGCCATGAGATTGAGCAGCTGCTGGAAGACATCGGGAACGGGTAGAAACTGCAGCAGCGAAGAGAAAATGACGAGCAACGGCACCATCGAGAAAAGAAAGTAGAAAGCCAAAGCCGCGGCGACTGTGAAGGCCCGCGTTCGCCACAGCTCGGCGTAGACAGTACAGATAAGGCGCCATGCCCCGCAGCCCCAGCGGTACAACCGCCCGGTGTGTGGCGCCGCTTTGAGCTCGGTCCTGATCATAGCCCCTGCAGTTTTCCGAAACTGCGCTTTGCGATCTGACCTCTCTGTAAGAGATGCTGCATACGCCGGGACGACGCCTCCGTTAGTGAAATGTTCCGATCCAGTCGGCTATGAGCTGAATAACTGTGGGGGAAACGTGTGCAGGCCGAAAGTACTCCTGTCCGGTTGAATCTCCGGCGACAGGCATCATGAGGTGGTTGAGGCCTTCGATCTGCCGGCTCTCGCTGCCGGGGGCGGTGTTAACCTGTGCGAGCGCCTGGAAGTCTCCTTCGCTGACCTGGATGTCCTTGGTGCCGCGAAGAACAAGGGCAGGCAGATGAACCTTTGCCAGCCCGGCGGCAGGGTCCTGGCTGATCCACGACCGCCAGTAGGTTTCGGGAAGGCGGAGCGGCGGCGTGCCAACCATTTCGTCGGTGGGAGTGGTGGGGTCGTTGATGGTCTGAAAAATCCCCTGCCACTGCTTTTGGATGGCATCGAGCTGCGACTGGTCCGCACCCTGGCGTTTGGCCTGCGCGAGCAGCTGGCGCTGGAGGGTCTCTTCGATCCCGAGAGCGCCTCCGGCGAGGAAGATGATGCCGCGGACCGATCCCGGTGCCTTCTGCAGCCGGTCAGCGGCGATGACCGGGGCCATGGTTCCGCCGAGGCTGTGGCCAAGGAGGAAAACGCGCTTCGAGTCGATCTCGGGTTGCGCAGATGCGAAGGCAAGTGCTGCGACCGCGTCGATGGTGACTTCGTGGTCGAGATCGGGATGCGGGGTGAAGGTCTCAGGGGCGAAGTGGGTTCGCTTTTCGTAGCGGAAGGTAGCGATGCCGTCGGCTGAGAGTCCCCAGGCGATATCGCGGAAGGGCTTGTTGGGGCCGATGGTTTCGTCGGCGTCGTGAGGACCGGATCCCTGCACAAGGACGACGATGGGCACGGGGCCTTTGCGATTCCTGGGAAGCGCCAGGATGCCAGGAATCCTGAGGTCGTCGCTGGTAAAGGTGAGCTTGCGCTCTTCGACGGCGTCGGCGCCAAGGGTGGGTCCGGAAGCGGTGGCCTCGTCGTCTGCTTTCAGGACAAATCCCGTTCGACGATAGGCGAGAGCCTGGCTGGGGACGTCGAACTCCATCAGGTTGTTGTCGGTGTCCGCCCAGATTTCGCCTTCGGTGCCGGAAATCTTAAGATGCCAGTGCTTCAGGTGAATGGACGTGCCGTTGAATGTGCCCTCGCCAAGGTTGCTGGTGGTGAGTTCCATCGGCACCAGAATCCCTTTGTCCTGTGCGAGAAGGGCCCAATACCGGTGATCGGGCCTCGGGCTGGCGGTTTCCATGTAGATAAGGCCCTGGACGCCGCTCGGGTCGAAGTTGTTGAACACAATGGTGCCGGGGTGCAGATCGAACGTCGAGGACACGGGCTGGCCTGCGGCAGTGCCTTCGAAGGTTAGCCTTGAGGTATGCGGATCGGCGGTGACGGAAACGGTTTGATTTTGAGCGCTAACACTGATTTGCAACGTGTCGGATCGGAGGTCGTAGTCGGGACCGAGACTGGCATCCCTCTCAGCAAGGATTGTCCTTGTCCCGACGGTGAAGGAATAATGTGCCTTCACCTGAAAGCCGTCCTTCGCAGGTGTGAACTGGTAGTCGGCCTTGCCGATTTGCTTCGCGCCAAGATCAAGCTGGAAGCGGGCTGGCGTGGTCTGCGTCATCGCGTAGGCGCAGGTTACTGTCAGGCACAACAACCAGACGAACCGGCGGATCAACACCTGCGCGCTCCTTTCCTGCCTGCCTGAGAGTGTAGTGGATTTTCTACGGATTATTATGAGCGCGACCGTCACACGGAGATAACGATGAATGAGTTGCAACGAACGCTGATCAGCAACGGAGTGGGCGCGCCACCGGCGCATGTCCTGGAAGCGATCGACGAGGCCCTGGCACATCGGAGAGCGCCGGGTACTCCTCATTCGATTTATGAGGAGGTATGGCATCTCGCCTTCTGGCAGGAGCTGTCGCTGGACTGGATTGCGGGCAAGCCGACACCCTATCCGGGGCACGCGGCAGAGGGCTTTCCGACGTCGATCGCAGAGCCGTGGGCGGCAGTGCGGGAGAGGTTTCTGCAGGGGACGAAGCGGGCGGCGGACATAGCGGGGGACGAGGAACGCCTTGAGGCGGCGGTCCTGTGCCTCTCGCGGCAGCCTGACCATCCGCGAACCATGACCGTGCGCGAGCAGACTGAGGGAGTGGCGGCACACAATGCTTACCATCTGGGACGGGTGGTGCTGCTGCGACAGCTCTTTGGGGCCTGGCCGCCGCCTTCGGGAGGCGATACCTGGTAGGTCGGGATGAGTTCGCAGCGCGGATGAACCAAAGGAGTGACACCGGAGAGATTTCACGCAAGTTGCTGTTAAATTACGCGCGTTCTCCCACATACTCTAAGAAAGTCCTTGCGCGGGGGATCGCCAGCATGTTAACTATGCAGCCAACACTCCACGAAACCCACCTGAACTCACGAGGGGGAAGTGTAGTTGAAGGCAAGTTTATGAAAATTGGAACGACGATCCGGGGCTATCGCCTGCAAAAGGGTTTATCCCAAGGTGATATCGAAAAGCGCACCGGACTTTTACGCTGCTATCTGTCTCGGGTTGAGAACGGCCACACCGTTCCCTCTCTTGATACCCTGTCCAAAATCGCGCATGCGTTGGATCTACCGCTGGCACAGTTTTTTGCGGAGGATTCGCTTGGCCGGGAACTCAACACGCAGAAGCTTTCAGACGATGAGCTTCGCTTCCTAACCCAGATTCGCCGCTACTCTACGAACCTGAACGACAGCGACCGCAAGTTGCTGCTGGCCATGGTGAAGAAATTTGCGGCGACGGCTGTCCGGTAGCCCTTCCTACCCCACTTTACGGCGTTCCCCCGCCGCCTCACATACTGAGAAGCGCCAACGATCCAGGACACGTATCCGGAATCGCCCGCCTGCATTGGATATCCACAGGAGATATGGCAGCTCGCAGCCGCCCGTGCGTTATTGCGTGAAGCTACCCGCGCCAGAAGGAATTTACACCGAAGGCCAGCAGGGTCAACGCAAAGGACATTCCCAAAACTGCCAGCCAACGCCGCCGAATGAAGGTGGTTCGCGGGGCGCCGATGCGCGGGACGAGCGGAACGCCTAAAGCCAGGCCGCTGAGAAATCCCCCAAGGTGAGCCATGTTGTCAATCTGTACCGGACTGGGACCAAAGGCGGTGTAGAGGCCGATGGCGAAGTTGAGCAGGGCGAACTGGATCACGCTCCAGCGGAGCCGCTTGAGCTCGGGCTGCGGAACCGGAAGCAGCGGCGATTTGAGCAGTACGATGAGCACGCCCGCCAGGCCGAAGACGGCGCCGGAAGCGCCAGCGCCAACGATGGACGGGTGGCCCACAACTCCCGGATTTTTGGCGATGCTCAGGAGGTTTCCGGCGAACCCGGTGAGGAGGTAAGCGGCAAAGACTCCCATCGGGCCCATGAGCGGTTCGGCGAGAAGGCCGAGGTTCCACAGGCACCACATATTAGTGGCGATGTGAATGATGCCGACATGAACGAACATGGCGCTTACGAGACGCCACCATTCTCCGTACTGAAGCACCAGCGTGCCGTTATTCGCTCCCCAGAAAAGCAGCTGCCGGATAGTGGGAGAAATAAACGACACTCCAGTCAACACCATGCCAAGAAAGACAAGGCAGTTGATGGCCAGGAGTGTATATGTAGCCGGAGCACTGGCCCAGGTGACGCGCTTTTGCGGCCGGTCAGTCGGCGCTGGAGGTGTCTGCGCCTGATACTGCTCGGGAGGCGGATACCAGCCGCCTGGCGTGCTCTCGTCCGGTGGCAGAATTTCCGGACGCACGCCGCCGGAGCGGAAACCCGTCCCGCCGGGTCCGTCATCGCGGTGTGTCGCCCGATCCTGCCAGCTTTGGTCCATGTCTCTTCTAACCTATCGTCACTCCGACCTGCTGACAAATGGCCGGGGATGTGACAACGCGCCGCGCCCACCCATACAATTTTCTTTCGACTCCCCAATATCAGGACCTACATGACATCCAGCAATGTTTTGACCGGCACCAAGAGTGGCCAACGGAAGGTGCAGCGAGCGCTCTTGAGCGTGACGGATAAGTCCGGCCTGGTTGCTTTTGCAAAGCAACTGGCGAGCTACGGTATCGAACTCGTCTCCACCGGAGGAACGGCGCGGGCGTTGCGTGAGGCGGGCCTGACGGTCCGCGATATCTCGGAGCTGACCGGTTTTCCGGAAATGCTCGATGGACGCGTGAAGACGCTGCATCCCAAGGTGCACGGCGGGATTCTCCATGTCAGAGGCAAAGCCGAGCATCGCAAGGCAGTCGAGGAGCATGGAATTGAGCCGATCGATATGGTGGTGGTGAATCTTTACGCCTTTGAGCAGACGGCAGGCAAGCCGGGTGCAACTTTCGCCGAGGTGATCGAGAACATCGATATTGGCGGCCCGTCAATGGTCAGGTCGGCAGCGAAGAATTTCGAAGATGTTGCCATCGTGACCTCGGCGGGAGATTACGACGAACTGGCCGAAGAGCTGACAGCCAATGGAGGTGCTCTTTCCCGCGAGACGCGCTGGCGGCTGGCGAAGAAGGCCTTCGCCGTAACGGCGGCGTACGACACCGCCATTGCAAACACATTGGAGAAGATCGCGACGGCAGAGGAAGCTGAATCGCCGGTACAGTTTGCAGATCCGACCAAGGCGGACCTTCCCTGGACTCTGCGGATTTCGTATCCGCTGGCGATGCCGCTGCGGTATGGGGAGAATCCACACCAGCGGGCCGCGCTCTATTCCGACGGTTCAGGAGAGGGGATTGCGGGCGCCAAGCAATTGCAGGGCAAGGAGCTGAGCTTCAACAACCTGGTGGACCTGGACGCATGCTGGGAACTGGCCCGGGAGTTTGACTCGGATACGCCGGGGGTGGCGATTATCAAGCACACCAACCCGTGCGGCGCGGCGACCGGAGCAACGGTCCTCGATGCGTATCAGAAAGCGCTGGCGGCCGATCCGATCTCGGCCTTTGGAGGAGTGATCGGGATCAACCGCGAAGTGGACGGGGCAGCGGCGGAAGAGATCGCCAAGCTGTTTGTGGAAGCCATTGCGGCTCCGAGCTTTTCGGAGGAGGCGCGGGCGCGGTTTGCGGCGAAGAAAAACCTGCGGCTGGTAGAAGTACGGGCATCCGATTCGGTCTTTGTCGTCAAGCAGGTTTCGGGCGGCCTGCTGCTGCAGGACGCCGACCGTGGCCGGGTCACGGCGGCCGAGTTGGAGACAGTGACGGCGCGGAAGCCGACCGAAGACGAACTGGCCGCGCTGCTCTTCGCGTGGCGAGTGTCCAAGCACGTCAAGTCGAATGCGATCGTGTATGCGCGCAACGGACAGATGCTGAGCGCGGGCGCCGGACAGACCAGCCGCGTGGACGCAGCAAAGTTTGGAGCGATGAAGGCAGTCCTGCCACTCGAGGGCTGCGTGGCAGCTTCGGATGCGTTCTTTCCCTTCCCTGACGGCCTGGAGGTGGTAGCGGGCGCCGGGGCGACCGCGGTGATCCAACCGGGAGGGTCGGTCAAGGACGCGGAAGTGATAGCAGCGGCCGACCGGCTGGGGGTGGCGATGGTCTTTACCCGGATGCGGCATTTCCGCCACTAGAGGCGTTCTGTGGCATCAAAGGTTGGAGAAGACTGTAGCCAGAATGGGGTTACAATCGTCTTATATTTGCACGGACGTGGAAGCTGAGACAGAACGTCTGCAGTTAGTCCTATTGAAGTTATCGAGTCAAGTCGAGCCAGGGCATCTGCGAGGTCCGGGCACAGGGGATTCCCACCGATCATGAGCAGCTTGCCTAACGTGAGCAATACGTCCCGTAATCGAACCTACTGCCAGGTCAGCGCGAGCGCGTTGGCCTTCGCCGTTTTTGCCGGAACCGTCACGGCCCAGGCGCAGAGCGCCAAGCCGGCGCCTCCGTCAACTGCTCCTGCACCGGCAGCCGCAAGCACTTCCACCGATCCCGATCGTGCGGGCGCCTACTACCATTACATGCTGGCCCATGAATACGAGGACATGGCTAACACCTATGGCCGTCCGGAATATGCGACGCGGGCGATCGAGGAATACAAGCTGGCGCTCAATGCCGATCCAACATCGAAGTATCTGAATAACGGTCTGGCAGAGCTGTATTTCCGTACCGGACATGTGCGCGACGCGATCGTGGCGGCCCAGGAACAGATCAAGAAGGATCCGAACAACCTGGAAGCTCACAAGCTGCTTGGCAATATTTATCTGCGCTCGCTGGGCGACGGGCAGCAGAATAGCGCCTCCGACGATGTGCTGAAACTGGCGATCGCCGAATACACGAAGATCGTTGCGCTGGAGCCGAATAACGTTCAGGACCGGCTGTTGCTAGGCCAGCTGTACTCGTTCGCGCATGATTCGGTCCGCGCCGAAGAGCAGTTCTCGGCAGCGGAAAAGATTGATCCTGGTTCAGAGGAAACGGCACTTAACCTGGCTCGCTTGTATACCGAGCAGGGCGACCCCGCTCGCGCGATCAAAGTGCTGAGCAACCTGCCGGAAGACGACAAGACCAGCAAGACCGAGTTTGTGCTGGGGGCGAGCTATGAGCGACTGAAAGACACGCAGCACGCCATTGAGGCTTACAAGAAGTCGCTGGAGCTTGAGCCGGACAACCTGGATACGGAGCGGGCGCTGGCACGAGCTTTGCTGAGCGATAACCAGCTCACGGCTGCGCTCGCGGCTTATCAGGATATCGCCGCCGGAGACCCGACCGATCCCGATGCCTATCTGCATATATCGGAAATTCAGCGGCGCCAGGGCAACTACGAAGAGGCGCTGACCACCCTGAAGAAGGCGAAGTCCCTTGTGTCTGATTCGCTGGAGATTAACTTCAACGAAGGGCTGATCGACGACGCACTGGGACGCTATGACGACGCGGTGGTGATCTTCCAGAAGCTGGTCGCGGATTCCGAGCACACCACCGGCCAGTACTCAGAGTCGGAAAAGAGCAACCGCGCCCTCTTCCTGGAGCGGCTGGCGATTCTATATCGCGAGCAGAACAAGATAGACCAGGCGATTGCCACCTATCAGAAGATGGCGGAGCTGGGCGGCGAATATGTCAGCCACGCGTATGAATCGGAGGTAGACACCTACCGCGATGTTCACGCCTACGACAAAGCGACGCAGGTGGCGCGCGAGGCCACGGAGAAGCTTCCCAAGGATCGCGGCATCAAGCTGATGTATGCCTTGCAGCTTGCTGATAACGGCCATGCTGATGAAGGCATTGCAGTCGCAAAGTCGATGCTGACAAAGACTCCGGCTGATCTTGAGGTTTATCGGCAGCTGGCAAATATGTACACGCGCCTGCGGCGCTGGCAGGACGCTTCGAACGCGATTGACCAGGCGGAGCAGCTCTCGTCGAGTAAGGACGACAAGTTCTTTATCGCCTTTCTGCGCGGAACACTCTACGAGCGGCAGAAACTCTACGACCAAGCGGAAGGCGAGTTTCGCAAGGCACTGGCTCTCGACCCCAATAACAGCATGACGCTGAATTACCTGGGCTATATGCTTGCGGACCACGGGATGAAGCTCGATGAAGCTCTGGGCATGATCAAGAAAGCCGTCGAGCTCGATCCGCAAAACTATGCGTATCTCGATTCGCTGGGGTGGGCCTACTTCAAGCTCGGCCAGTATGGACTGGCGGAGACCGATCTGCGCAAGGCTGTGGAACGCAACTCGACCGATGCCACGGTTCACGATCATCTCGGCGAAGTCTACGAGAAGACGGGACGGCTGAAGCTTGCAGCGGCGCAGTGGGAAGCGTCTCTGAATGAGTACTCCCACACGATCGCAGCGGACATGGACCCGGGCGATCAAGGCCGCGTGCAGAAGAAGCTGGATAGCGTCAGAGTCCGCATTGCGCGCGAAGGGCCGGTAATTCAGACCGAGAAGCCTTGATCTGGTCCCTTGATCCGATCTTTGACCCACGAATCTTTGATCCACGAAGAGCTGATCCGCAAATCAACGTTGCATCTGCCCGCCGGGTGCGCAGTTCCGGACGATGGAGTGCTGGTCGAACGGGTTCATCCCGAACCTGCTCATCCCTACCGTCTTCCTTTTGAGCGCGACCGGGCGCGGATTATCCATGCTCGGGCCTTTCGGCGCCTGGCGGGCAAGACACAGGTGTTCACGCACCGCTACTCCGATCACTTTCGCAGCCGATTGACGCACACGATGGAAGTAGCGCAGATCGCACGCACCGTCGCGACAGCCCTGGGCCTGAATGACGCGCTGGCGGAGGCCCTGGCGCTGGTTCACGATATCGGACATCCGCCCTTCGGGCATGCGGGGGAGCGAGTTCTCGATGATGCGTTGCGAGAGCATGGGCTGCGGTTCGATCACAACCTGCATGCGCTGCGCATCGTCGAGCATTTTGAAAGCCGGTACGCGGAATTTCGCGGGCTGAACCTGACGATCGGGGTCCGGGAAGGAATCGTCAAGCACTCGCGTGATTATTCAGTCGCAGAGCATCCGGAACTGGCGGAGTACTTTCTCGACCAACGGCCGCCGCTCGAAGCGCAACTGATCGACCTGGTGGATGAAATCGCATATCTCACGGCGGACCTTGATGACGGATTCGAGGCAGAGGTCCTGTCAGTTGAGGAGACGCGAGCCGGCGTGCGGCTGTTTGAGGAATTTTACGCACCCATGCGGGCGAAGTATCCGGATGCCGCGGAAAAGCTGGTCTTCAACGAAGCCCTCAAACGAGTGCTGAATGCACTCGTCGACGACGTGATCGCCGAAACGCGACGCCGCGTTGAGCAGTCGGGAGCGACGACGCTGGAACACATACGGCGCGCGCCCGAGCGGCTGGCGGCATTCTCACCGGGGATGGAAGAGCTGCGTCTCGAAGCCAAGCGTTATCTCTATGCGCACCTGTACAACGCGCCCGAGCTCACGCGGGATCATGAGGACGCTGCGCAGGTGATCGCGACTCTTTTCCGGACATGGGTAGCGAATCCGTCGCTGCTTCCTCCAAGCCATGCGGCGCAGATTGACGGGGCGGGCGCGCCGCGTGTGGTGGCCGATTATATTGCCGGTATGACCGACCAATACATCCTCAGTCACCATCAGGCCCTGCGAATCTCGTGACGGCTGGACAACGAGCCAGGTTGTCCTAGACAACTTCCCCCAATTTCCACCTCCGGCGGTTTGCTCTTAAAGGCGAAGCTCCGTACCATAGACAAAGACGCCCACTGCTGCGTTCCACGCTGGTTTCACGCACGCAGGAATGCATTTGCGGCAATCCTGAGACGGTTGTGGGCGGAAAGATTTGGAAGGCAATACGTTGAGCACAACAGACACACTCGAAACCACCCAACAACCCGAAGAGCACACCCACGAGGGTCACGATCACGCCCACGATCACGAAGGGCATCAGCACGGTCCGACGCTGAATCCGGACCTGACCCGCGAGGTCGAGATTGAGGTGCCCGCCGACGAGGTGACACGCAGCTTCCGTTCGGTCGTCAAGCGCTATCAGAAGCAGGCCCGCATTCCCGGCTTCCGCGCCGGCAAGGTGCCGGAGTCGCTTATTCGCAGCCGGTTTGCCGATGGCATTCGCCAGGATGTAGTGGAGACGATTCTGCCGCAGCACTTCCGCACCGCGATTGAGCAGCAGAACGTGAAGCCGATTTCGCAACCGCAGGTTACCGATCTGAAGCTGGAAGATGGACAACCGCTGAAGTTCAAGGCGGTCTTTGAGGTGTTGCCTGAGTTTTCGATTGACGGCTATCAGGACATCAAGGTCGCGAAGCCGGACACGGCGTTGACTGAGGAAGAATTCAATGCCGAACTCGATCGTGTGCGTGATTCGCGCGCCACAATGGAACCGGTAACCGAGGATCGTCCGCTGGCGCTGGGAGACTGGGCGCAGATCAGCTTCCGGGGCGACGTTAAGAACGAGGCAGCGGAGGGCACAGAGGAGCCGCCTGCCCACCCGATTGAGGGTCAGGACGTGGTGGTTGAGGTCGGCGGGAAGAATACGCTGCCAGCTTTCAATGAAGCGCTGGTCGGCTCGAAGCCGGGGCAGGAGCTCAAGTTTGAAGTGAGCTATCCCGAGGACTTCGGCGAAAAGCGCCTTGCGGGAAAGAGCGTTGCTTACGACGTCGAGGTGAAGGCGATCAAGAAGAAGGTCGAGCCCGAGCTGACGGATGAGTTCGCCAAGGAGCTCGGCGACTACGAGGGCATCGAGGATTTCAAGAACAAACTGCGCGAGCACCTTGCCAGCGACAAGGAGCGAAGGCTGCAGGCGGAAACGCGTGAGAAACTCATCGACGCACTGGTCACGCACTTCCAATTCCCAGTCCCCGAGTCGCTCGTTCAGAATCAGATTGATGCGCGGCTGGATCGCGGGCTGCGGGCTCTCGCCGCGCAGGGTATGCGCACCGAAGACATGCGCAAACTCGATTTCGCACGGCTGCGTGAGGGACAGCATCCGGCAGCGGCGGCAGAAGTAAAGTCCAGTCTGATTCTGGACAAGATCGCCGCAGCCGAGAACGTGGAAGTGAGCGACGATGATCTGGAACGAGAGTTGCAGATCATTTCTCTGCAGACGCGGGAGCCGATTGAAACAATGCGCGCGCGTTTGACGAATGAAGGCGCCCTGTCTAGAATTCGTGAACAACTTCGAAGAGAAAAGACGGGAAGTATCCTCTACGAGCGACTTGCTTGAGAGGGAGTGTCCTGGCCGGTTGAGCTCGATTTTCCGGCTGTAACTTGACCTTGGATGAAGCGTTGCGGCTTCGAGGATTGAGAGTTAGAGAAGAATGGCACTCGTACCCATGGTGGTTGAGCAGACGAGTCGCGGCGAACGCGCCTACGACATTTATTCGCGTCTGCTTCGGGATAACATCATCTTTCTGGGAACGCCGATTGACGATCAGATCGCGAACCTTGTGATTGCGCAGATGCTTTTTCTTTCCGGTGAAGATCCGGAAAAGGATATCCAGCTCTATATCAACTCCCCGGGCGGTTCGATTACCGCGGGACTGGCTATTTACGACACGATGCAGTTCATCAAGAACGACGTGGTGACCTATTGCATCGGCCAGGCGGCCAGCATGGGAGCGTTCCTGCTCATGTCGGGTACGAAAGGCAAGCGCTTTGCGCTGCCCAACTCACGCATCCTGATCCACCAACCGTCTATGGGTGGTCTTTCCGGACAGGCGACCGATATTGATATTCACGCGCGCGAGATTCTGCGCATTCGTGAGATCACTAACAATTTGATGTCGAAGCACACGGGGCAGTCTCTGGAACGAATTGAACGCGACGTAGAGCGCGACTTTATCATGAACGCCCCGCAGTCCAAGGAATATGGCATTATCGATGAAATTATCGACCGTCCCCGCACGTGATCCGCGGTTGATCTATTGAGGCATCGCGAAGGAGCAGCTGCATGAAAACGCGCACGGGATCGGACGACACGCTACGGTGCTCGTTCTGCCACAAGTCGCAGGACGCCGTGGCCAAGCTCATATCATCTCCCAGCGACTACCCCCGCGCTTACATCTGCGACGAATGCGTCGCGGTCTGCAATTCCATTCTCGAGGATGACCGCGGCGAGACGCCGCCGGGGGCAGCACCGGCTCATCTGCCCAAGCCGCTCGAGGTAAAGGCTTTCCTCGATGAGTACGTGATCGGGCAGGAGCAGACGAAGAAGAAGCTGGCGGTCGCGGTTTACAACCATTACAAGCGCATCCAGATGAACCGGACGCGCGGCAACGATGTGGAGCTGTCGAAGTCGAACATCCTCCTCGTGGGGCCCACGGGCAGCGGCAAGACACTGCTAGCGCATACCCTGGCCAAGATGCTCGACGTGCCGTTTGCCATCGTGGACGCGACCACGCTGACCGAAGCGGGCTACGTAGGCGAGGATGTCGAGAACATCATCCTGAAGCTGCTGCAGGCCGCCGACGGTGATGTGGCGCGCGCGCAGACGGGCATCATCTACATCGATGAGATCGACAAGATCGGGCGCAAGGATGAGAATCCCTCGATTACCCGGGATGTTTCCGGCGAAGGGGTGCAGCAGGCACTGCTGAAGATCCTGGAAGGCACGGTGGCTAACGTTCCACCGCAGGGCGGACGCAAGCATCCGCATCAGGAGTTCACGCCGGTCGATACGACGAACATTCTTTTCATCTGCGGCGGCGCATTTGTCGGCCTGGAGCGCGTGATCGGCCGGCGGGTGGGTAAGAAGGCGCTGGGATTCAAGGCGATCGCCGAGAAGGATCAGGGGGAGCCGGGCGCGGCCTATACAGCGCAGCGCGACTCGGAGCTTCTGCGCAAGGCCGAGCCGCAGGATCTGATCAAGTTCGGGCTGATACCGGAGTTTGTGGGCCGGCTGCCCGTAATGGGTGTACTCGACGAACTGGACGAGGCGGCGCTGATCGAGATTCTCACCAAACCCCGCAATGCGATCCTCAAGCAGTATCAGCGGCTATTTGAGTACGAGAATGTCAAAGTTGCCTTCAGCGAAGATGCGACACGCGCCGTTGCGCAGGAAGCTCTACAGCGCAAGGTGGGAGCACGTGGGCTGCGCATGATCCTTGAAGAGCTGATGCTCGATCTGATGTATCACCTGCCCAGCAACAAGAAGATCAAGGAGCTGGAAATCAGTGCGGACATGGTGAGGAACCGCGACCTGTCCGTGATGCTACTCGACAAGGCAGGCTGAAAGTATCAGTCTTCGCGGTACGAACGAAATGCGAAGGCGAGCCAAGTGCTCGCCTTTCTGCTTTACAAACTGCCTCTCAGCATGTGCATAAGGTTGTAACAAATCACCGAAGTTCGCCCGTTATGAGTCTGAATGGGTTAAAGTTCATCTAAAGAGTGACGAAGGGGGTTCCGTGACCCAATCCAGAGAGAGCCGCGATCGAAACGAGCTGCGCAAGCTCCCCATGATGCCTATTCGGGACATGGTGATCTTCCCGCACATGATGACACCCTTCGTGGTGGGACGCGAATCAAGCGTCCGCGCTCTCGAAGAAGCGCTGAACGGTGATCGCAAGATTTTTCTAGCCACGCAGCATGATGCGCGGGTGGACGAGCCGCAGGCCGAAGACATCTTTCCGGTAGGCACGATCGGCAATATTGTGCAGAGCGTGAAGATGCCGGACGGCAACATCAAGGTCCTGGTCGAAGGTCTGGAGAGGGCACGTGCCGTCGAGATGAACGATTCCGACGGCTTTTTTGTCGCCACCGTCAGCACGGTAAAGACGGAGTTCGAGATCACTCCGCAGACCGAGCAGCTGGTGCAGCGCGTAACTTCCCTATTCGAACAGTATGTAAAGCTGCAGCAGTCGCTGAACTACGAGACGATGATCGCCGCGGTTCGCACCGACGAGCCCGCCAAGCTGGCCGACACGATCGCCGCAAACCTGCAGATTGAGATTGCTGAGAAGCAGATGATCCTCGACGTCTTCGATCCCACGGAGCGGCTGGGAATGATCGGGGATGTTCTCGATGTGGAGATCGAGAAGCTGAACATGGATCGCAGTGTTCAGTCGCGAGTGAAGCGGCAGATGGAACGCGCGCAAAAAGAGTATTACCTGAACGAGAAGATCAAGGCGATCCAGAAAGAGTTGGGACGCGGCGAGAAAAGCGAGTTCGACGAGCTCAAACGCAAGATCGACGCTGCGGGCATGCCGAAGGATGTCTTCGATAAGGCGATTCAGGAGCTGAAGAAGCTCGAAGCCATGCCGCCAATGTCGGCTGAGTCGACTGTTTCGCGCAACTATCTTGACTGGCTGCTAGCCGTGCCGTGGAAGAAGAAATCCAAGGAAACGCGCAGCATCGATCACGCAGAAAAGGTTCTCAATGCGGATCACTATGGCCTGGAGAAGATCAAAGAGCGCATCCTCGAGTTCCTGGCCGTGCGCCAGCTTGTGAAAAATCCCAAAGGCTCGATCCTGTGCTTTGTTGGACCTCCGGGCGTGGGCAAGACTTCGCTCGGCATGTCGATCGCGAAGGCGACCGGCCGGAAATTTGTACGCATGTCGCTGGGCGGAGTGCGTGACGAGGCAGAAATCCGCGGACATCGCCGGACGTATATCGGCGCGCTGCCTGGGCAGATCATTCAGTCCATGAAGAAGGCGGGCACACGCAATCCTGTCTTCATGCTGGATGAGGTCGACAAGATGGCCTCGGATTTCCGCGGCGATCCGGCGTCGGCCTTGCTTGAAGTTCTTGATCCGGAGCAGAACTCGAGCTTCCAGGATCATTATCTGGATGTCGAGTACGATCTCTCGCAGGTGCTTTTTGTAGCTACGGCGAATGTGCTGCACACCATTCCGCCAGCTCTGCAGGACCGCATGGAGATTCTGCGGCTGCATGGATATACCGAGGCGGAGAAGCTGGAGATTGCGAAGCAGTACCTGATCCGCAAACAACGCGAGAATACGGGGCTCACTGAGAAGAACGTTATCTTCACCGATGACGCGCTGACCGAGGTTATTCGCAGCTACACGCGCGAGGCGGGTGTCAGAAACCTCGAGCGCGAGATCGGAAACGTCTGCCGTAAAGTGGCGCGGCGCGTGGTGAAGAGCGGGCCGAAGCACAAGGAAACGATCACAGCGGCGAATCTACCTGATTTCCTCGGTGTGCCAAAGTTCCGCGATTCGATGGTGCACGAGAAGAATGAGGTTGGCCTGGTCAATGGGCTTGCATGGACGGAAGTCGGTGGGAGCATCCTGCAGACCGAAGTGCAGATTCTCGACGGCAAGGGCAAGCTCACTACGACCGGCCAACTCGGCGATGTGATGCAGGAATCGGCGCAGGCGGCCCTCTCGTATGTGCGCAGCCGGTCGCATCATCTCGGTCTGCCGCGAGACTTCTATCGCAATATCGACATTCACATTCACGTGCCTGAAGGGGCGATTCCCAAAGATGGCCCGTCGGCAGGTATCACGCTGGCCGTGGCCGTGGCGAGCGCCCTGGTCAAGATACCGGTTCGGCGGGACATTGCGATGACCGGGGAGATTACGCTGCGCGGCAAAGTGCTGGCGATCGGCGGCCTCAAAGAGAAGCTGCTGGCTGCGCATCGAGCGGGTATCTTCGAGGCGATTCTGCCGGCCGATAACCAAAAAGACCTGGCAGACCTGCCGGAGAATCTGAAGAGTGCGATGAAGCTGTACTTTGTCGATTCGATGGATGAGGTGCTGAAGCTGGCGCTTGAAGCTCCGTTGCCGGAGTTGAAGGAGGAGACTCCCGAAGTGCTGGCCGCGGTTGTACCGCCTGCGATCGGACCAGAGCAGCGTCCGCATCAGTAAAGGTTGACAAGAGAGCTGCGACGTCGACCTGGCGTCGCAGCTTTCTCTCTTTATTGCAGATCAGTTCGGCAGTTGATCGAAGCCGGCAGGTGTCGTGGCGATGACCCTGCTGGGAAAAACCGAAATTGTGTAGGTGCGGTCGTTGCCGTGCCAGGACTTCAGGTTGAAAGATCCGCCGTGGCTGACACGCTCCTCGCGGACTCCGGAGAAATTCAGCGGCTTACCCGGTTCGCAAGCCTCCGGCTTCTTTTCGGCTTCAAAGAAATCAACCTCACCCTTTCCTACAACCTTTGCCGCTCCATCCGGATCGACGAACAGAGCTGTCTTTTCGTCGACTCCGATGCCGCGAATACGCGAGGTCTGACCCGAGGCCAGAATGCGCGCCATGAAAGCCAGCAGGCGTCCCTCGCGTTTGCGGGTGTCGAAGTGCGTGTCGGTGATGATGCCGCGCAGGATTGGAATGCCGAGCAGGTCGGGCGAGATGATCACCTGGCGATAGAAGGGGTCAGCAAGCGCTTCGTCGCTCGAGAGATCCTTGTCGTCGGGGCGGTCGTTCTCGGCGGAGTAGATGTACTCGCCGAGCACGGCCAGGCCGGCGCTGGTGCTTCCAATGGGAATGCCACGCCTTACGGCCTCGCGCAGCGCGGTCTCGACGGGCGTTCCGCGCCAGTACCGGATGTACTTTGCCTGGTCTCCGCCGGAGATGAAGATTGCCGATGCTTCCCGGATTTTCGCAGCGACGAGAGGTTCGAGCGCTGCCTCCCGATCAGGAGTAACGATGGTCGCAACCGAGTTCAATTTGCAGAGGCCGTTGATGTAGGGGTTGTAGGCATCGTCTCCTGATGCGCGCAGTACGAGGAGATCGCCGTTGTCGGCGCGATCACACAGCCACTGGAAGGCCTCATCGAGGTCGGTGCCACCGCCCATCAGCGCGTAACCGGCGCGAGGATGGCGCACAACGTCGGTGCCGGCTCCTACGCGATGGTAAAGAGCATGCGGCGCCTGCTGAGGCTGTGCACCAGCAGGGATTGTCATCAACAGCCACAGGGCCAGAGTCGCTTTCAATTTTCGTCCAGTCAGTGAAATCGGCGGCAGCGAAGGGGATCAGTGGAGCAGGCCAAAGACGGCCACGCCCGTCGTAGTTCCTACGAATACTTTGCCATTAGCGACGACCGGGGTGATGAATTTATTGTCGGTGAAACTGTCCCGGCCACCCGAAGCCTGGTTGCTGTTGTAGAGTTCATGGCCTAGGTTGGTTGCATCGTAGGCGTGGAGAATGCCGTTGCCGTTGGAGTTTTCAACTGCCCAGACAATTCCGTTCTGCTCGTCGTGGGAACTGACGGTTGGGGTAGTTCCCGGATAGGAGAAGACCGTTGAAGACTGGCTGGCGGGTGTCGTTTGCAACTGAGCATTCACTACGCTGAACGCCTTCATGACATCGCCCGCGGCTCCGTAATAGACAGTCCCGTTAAACCAGGCGGGCTTGCCTCGCATTTGGCCCGCAAGTGCTCCTGAGAGCTGCTGGTAGATATCGTTGCTGACGGAGTTGAACTTGCCCATGTTATTTCGATCAACAACGTAGATGTTCCGGTCTTTGCCCGCACCGACGGCGAGCTCATGCACGTGTCCGCTGGCATCAGTCAGATCGGGCAGGAGAAGCACTCCGCCTGACCCAAGATCGGTGTCATCGTTCGACTCGGTGACGGTGTTGGAAGTGTTGAAGTAATCCGCAACAGCAAGCTTGCCGTTTGCGGTGGAGACCTTCATGAAGGCATTCCCGTAGTCGCCGTGGATGGGGAAGCCGTTGCTGTCGAGTGCCGAGTCGAAGCCGCCGTTCGCGTCGAGGAAGTAGATGTTGCCGCTTGTGTCCGCTGCCAGTCCGGCTCCGCTCATCCAGATCGATCCCTCACCGTTGCCGAACGGGTGGCCGCTGTCCACGGTGTTCGGTGTAAGGTTGAGCACCGCGGTCTGCTGAAGCGTTTGCTCGCTGTAGGCGATGAGCCAGCCGGTGTAGGGAGCCTGATCGCAGTGCGAGGTCCAGGCCGTGTAGATAATGTTGTTCAGCAGAAGAAGACCCACGCGTTCCGCATACTGACCGGGCAGAAACTCCTGCTGGCTGTTATTCGAATAAAGCCCGGTGCCGGGATACGTGGCCTGTATCTCAGTTGGGCCTCCACTCAGTTCAGCCCCTGTAATCAGATCGAGCGCATGGAAACGTTGGTGATAGTTGTTGCTCGAATCCTTGCTCATGGCGACGACAAAGATCGCGCCGTGGCTCCCGTAATTGCGGTCGATCACGGGCGTTGCGGTGATGCCGATCTCCGGGGATATCTGGCCGCAGCTGTGGCTATCGCTCGTGGTTTCGTTGCTACCGAGCACGGAGACTCTCCACAGCTCAGATCCGGTATCGGCGTCGAAGGCATAGACGCTGTCGTGTTCCGAGGCGATGTAGAGGACGTTGCGACTCTGGCCGTTGATGGTCATGCCGGAGAGATACAGGGGCGCGGCGTCGACCTTACCGTCGGTCGCGTAGAGGGCGAGCTTGCCAAAGCCGGTGGAGTTCACATTGGAGGGCGTCAGCGTCGTCTCACTGGAGTTAAGTCCGTCCCGGGCATTGTCATAGTGATAGGTCGTAACGTCGACTCCCGGCGTAGCGGCGGCGTTGACAGTCAGCTTCAGCGTAGCGGTGTGAGTGAGGCTACCCGAGGTGCCGGTGAGCGTAACGGTCGAGGTTCCGGCAGCCGCGGTGGAGGCGGCGGTGAAGGTCAAGTTCTGTGCTGTTCCTGGAGTGAGCGTCGGCGCGGATGGGCTCGAGATTACGCCGGTGGGCAATCCGGACAAGGACAAGCTGACGCCGCCTGTGAAGCCATTCAGTGCATTTGCTGTGACGGAAGCCGGCTGTCCCGCGCCTCCGGCGGTCAGGGTGAGGCTCGCGGGAGAGACAGTGAGCGAGAAATCTGGTGGCGGGGCGGCGGCGGTAACCGTCAGGGCGATGGTTGCAGTGTGCGACAGGGTTCCGGAAGTGCCGGTGAGTGTAATCGTCGCGGTGCCAGCCTTGGCCGTCGTCCCGGCGGTCAAAGTCAGATTCTGAGCGACGCCGGGGCTTAGCGTAAGAGATGCGGGGCTTGGTGTTACGCCAGCCGGCAGTCCAGTGAGTGAAATGTTTACCTTGCCCGTGAATCCATTCAGGGCATTCGCAGTGACAGAGCTCGATTTTCCTGTGCTGCCGGCGGTGAGATCGAGGCTCGCCGGGGCGACGGTGAGCGAGAAATCCGGTGAGGGAGCTGCGGCCGTCACTGTGAGCGTGACTGTGGCGGTGTGGGTAAGGCTGCCGGATATCCCGATGAGCGTGACCGACGCAGTACCAGCTTTGGTCGTCGCGCCCGCGGTCAGGGTCAGGTTTTGAGCCACGCCCGGTGTGAGCGTCAGACTCAACGGGCTGGCTGTTACTCCGGAGGGTAACCCGCTCACAGATACAGTGACGTTGCCGGCGAAGCCGTTCAGCGGGTTGGCGGTCACGGAAACTGGTTTCCCAGGCGAACCAGCGGTCAGGCTGAGGCTTGCCGGAACGACGGTGAGTGAGAAATCGGGCGCAGCCGCGGCTGCGCTGACCGTCAGAGCAATCGTGGCCGTATGGGTCAGGCTTCCGGAGCTACCCGTCACTGTGACCGTCGCCGTACCGGCCTTGGCCGATGCCCCTGCGGTCAGAGTCACGTTCTGAGCAGCTCCGGGAGTGAGTGTGAGCATAGACGGGCTCGCGGTCACACCCGACGGCAGGCCGGTTAATGAGACAGTCACCGGCCCTGTGAATCCATTCAGAGGATTGGCGGCTACGGAAATGGATTCTCCACTTGCACCGGCGGTCAGGCTGAGGCTTGCCGGAGCGACGGTGAGGGAGAAATCAGGAGGTGCGGCAGCCGCGCTGACTGTCAACGCGATGGCAGCCGTGTGGGTCAAGCCGCCGGAGGTTCCGATCACAGTGATCGGGGTCATTCCACCGGCGGAGGACGCGGCAGCGGTCAGGGTGAGGTTCTGGGATGCGCCCGGCGTCAAGGTTAGTGTCGAAGGACTTGCCGTTACGCCGGAGGGCAAGCCAGTCAGAGACACGCTTACATCTCCTGAGAAGCCGTTGATCGCATTCGCTGTCACGGCAACCGTCTGACCAGATGCTCCTGCCGTCAGGTCGAGGCTTGCGGGCGAAACCGTGAGTGAGAAGTCGGGAGAGGGGGACGCAGCGACGGTCAACGCCACGGTGGCCATGTGGGTCTGCGAACCGGACGCGCCGGTCAGTGTGATCGTGGATGTTCCGGCCGCGGCCGAAGATCCGGCAGCGAGCGTGAGCATCTGAGGTGAGCCGGGCGATAGCGTTAAGGTTGACGGACTTACGGTCACGCCAGAGACAAGGCCGGCGACAGAAACATTCACTGTGCCGGTAAAGCCATTGAGCGCAGTCGCTGTTACAGAAACAGTTTGTCCCGCGGTGCCAGCGGTCAGGCTGAGGCTCGACGGCGAGGCGCTGAGGCTGAAGTCCGCATTGCTGGGGGGATTTGAAGTAAGGCTGTCGGAGGTATTCACTCCGCAGCCAACAAGCAATGGCACTCCCGCACCCAGCACCGCACCCAGCAAAACTGGAATTATGCGCATGACTGGTCGGACGGGGTCCCGTGAGTTTCGACGTCTCTAAAAATAAGACCAGCTCCCATCATAGATGGGACGGGCCCGCTTTGCCTTCAACCTTGCCGTGAAGATAGGTGCAACAATTTGTATCTTCAGATGTGGTTGAATGCCTGATTCAGATCGCCGAGCAGGTCGTCCACCTCTTCAATACCAACCGAGATGCGGACAAGGCCATCGGTGATGCCCAGCTTCTCCCTGGCTTCTGCTCCGATTGCGGCGTGAGTCATGGTTGCTGGATGCGAGATCAGGGTCTCGACCCCGCCAAGGGACTCTCCGAGGGTGCAGACTTTGACCGCGCGGAGCATCGCATTGGCGTTTTCAAGCGAACCGGTTTCAAAGGAGATGAGAGCGCCGAAGCCCGACATCTGGCGCTTCGCAAGCTCGTGCTGAGGATGAGAAGCGAGGCCGGGATAGTAGACCTTTTTGACCTTTGGATGCTTAGACAGATACTCCGCGATCTTGCGGCCGCTCGAGTCGTGCTGACGCATGCGAACCGCGAGGGTCTTCACTCCGCGCAGAACCAGCCAGCATTCGAAGGGTGACAAAATGCCGCCGGTGCACTTCTGCACAAAAGCGAAGTTCTCCTTATGCTCGGGCTTCGTGCCCACCAGGACGCCGCCAAGGCCATCGCTGTGGCCGTTGAGGAACTTGGTCGTCGAGTGCATGACGATGTCCGCACCGAGTTCGATGGGCCGCTGGAAGTATGGCGACATGAAGGTGTTGTCAACGGCCAGTTCGACTCCGCGCTCATGGCAGACATCGGCAACGGCGCGGATATCGGTCAACGTCATGATGGGATTTGTCGGCGTCTCGATGTGGACGAGCTTTGTCGATGGCCGGATGGCGTGGCGCACTTTTTCCGGATCGGAAGTGTCGACGTAGCTGAACTCGATGCCGTAACGGGTGACGATCTGGTTGAAGAGGCGCGGCGTGCCTCCATAGACATTCTCTCCGCAGATGATGTGGTCGCCGCTGCGAAACATGGTGATCATGGCCATGATGGAAGCCATGCCACTCGCGAAAACATGGGCGCTGGTGCCGCCTTCGAGGGAGGCGAGATTGGTCTCGAGTGCGTCGCGGGTAGGGTTCGACACGCGAGAGTACTCGTATCCTTTGTGCTGGCCGATCTCCTCCTGCGCGTAGGTCGATGAGAGATAGATGGGCACGTTGACTGCGCCGGTCAGAGGATCGGGATGCTGTCCGTCGTGGATGGCGCGCGTGGCGAAGCCGTAGGGATGGCTGGTTGAGTCCGTCAAAACTAGACCTCACTTTTGAAGTTGGCGCGGGGAGGCGCTTAGCCTTCGTTGAAGATGTTCTTGGAAAGATAGCGTTCGGCTGAGTCAGGGATGATGGTCGCCACGCGCTTGCCGGGGCCGAGGCGTTCGGCTACGGCCAGAGCAGCGTGGACCACGGCGCCGGAACTCGACCCGGCGAGCAGCCCTTCCTCCGCCGCGAGACGCTTCACCATGGCGAAAGCAGGCTCGTCAGGCACCATCACGATCTCGTCGGCAACCGAACGGTCGAAGGTTCCGGGTACAAAAGAGGCCCCGATCCCCTCGACCTTGTGGGGTCCTGGTTCGCCGCCCTGAAGGACCGAGCCCTGGGTTTCGACCGCAACGGTGAGAATGTCCGGGTTCTGCTCCTTCAGAAACTGTGCGACACCCGAGAAGGTTCCGCCGGTGCCCACGCCGGCCACGAAGGCGTCAATTCGCCCCTCCATCTGTTCCCAGATCTCAACCGCGGTGGTGTCATGGTGGAAGCGGGGGTTGGCCTGATTATCGAACTGAAGGGCGGCAAAGGCGTTGGGATCCTTCCCGGCCAGGGCCTGCGCCTGGCGGATGGCTCCTCTCATGCCTTCGGCTTCCGGGGTGCGCACGACGGTGGCTCCGAAACCGCGCATCAGGATGCACTTTTCCTCTGCGAAACCCTCGGGGACAAAGAGCACCACGCGATAGCCGCGGTTGACGCCCACCAGGGCCAGCCCTACTCCGGTATTACCTGCGGTCGCCTCAACGATGGTTGAGCCGGGCTTGAGTATGCCGCGCTGCTCGGCGTCGAGGATCATGCCCAGGGCGGCACGATCTTTCACGCTGCCCCCGGGGTTGAGAAACTCAAGTTTGGCGTATACCGCGGCCCAGCCAGACCGGACGACCCTGCGGAGCCGCAGCATCGGAGTCTGGCCTATCAAATCGGTAATGTCTTCGGCAACCCGCAGGGCCATGCCAGTCTGCTGAACGGCGCTTGATCCACTCATAACAAAACTCCATAGTGTAGCAGGCGGATGGCGCGTCTCGCGGGTTACTTCCGGCATCCCGAGCCCTGTTTTTGCTTGGGTTTCCCATGACGGTCCTGTAATCTCTTGCTAACAAGCTCTGATTACGAAGGAATCTCTCGCGGAAGCGTCCGCTCGAGGAAGAACTTTGCCGATAACCCCGTCCAACACAGCCCAGGGCAAGAGCCGGGCGGTTTCCATGCTTGTGCTGGCAACCATTGGGGTTTCCATCTGCGTGTGGACGGCTGGATGGCTGCTTTATGGCTCGGCGCGGCGACTCAACGAGTCGCGCGATTGGCTGGATCATTCGCAGTCGGTGGTCTCCGACCTTCAACAAGAAATACAGAGACTTGACCGCATTGAACCCAATCTTCAGCTTTACCTGCTGACTCATGACGAAAGTAACCTTCACAATGCTCAGTCCACTATGGTGGCTCTCTACTCGAGCACACTGCATCTGCAGCAGGTGGTGAGTGATAATCCGGCGCAGCTGGCCCGCGCTCAGGTGCTGGAAAAGCAGACCGCTGAGCTGGTGAAAAGCCTGGACACATTCGGCCTGGATTCGCAATTCCCAGCCAAGCAGCTGCTCGCCGCCCGCGAAACACTCAGCGTAATGCAGGCAAGGGAGCGCGAGCTGCTCGCGCTGCGCACCGAGACGACGAAGCTCAACGCCTCGCGCAGCCTGGTGATCAGCGTGAGCTTTACCGCGTTGTCTCTGGTAGTGGTGCTGGTCCTGTTCGGGTTTCTGTTGCGCGACGCCATGCATCGCCGCAAGTACGAGGAGCGCCTGTCGGAAACGAACGACAAGCTTGCCGGAACGATTCGGGCACTGGAGCGCCAGGCCCGGGAATCGGATCTGTTGACCGCGGCCCGGGATGAACTGCAGCTGTGCATGAACGCCGATCAGGCACAGCACTCGGCCGTACGTTACCTGGCGCAACTGCTACCGGGAACGACGGGCGGCATCTGCTTCATCAACGAATCGCGGCAGATGGTTGAGGTGGAAGCCACCTGGAACGGCTCAACCGCGCTTGTCGACGGCTTTGCCCCGGATGCCTGTTGCGGCCTGCGTTCGGGACGGATGCGCTGGCGCCGGGCAGGCCAGTCCGAGGTTCATTGCACGCACTTCTCCAATAAGCCGCCGGAGAACTACATTTGCGTGCCGCTGGCGGCCCACGGGGAGACGCTGGGCATGGTTTACGTGGAGTGCGCCTCGTCCGGAATCGCGGCGATGGTGGATGCCAACCTGAGGGCTCTGCAGCAGATGGTCGAGCTGGCGTCGATCCGCATTGCCGGTCTCAACCTCCGCACCATCCTCGAGCATCAGTCGATTCGCGACAGCCTCACCAACCTCTTCAACCGGCGGTTCATGGAGATCGCCCTCGACCGCGAACTGCGCCGGGCTGTACGGCACCAAAAGCCTCTTGCTGTGCTGATGCTCGATATCGATCACTTCAAGCAGCTCAACGATACCTACGGGCACGAGGCCGGTGACGTGGTGCTGAGGGAGGTCGCCGGAGTCATGCGCCTTGCGGTCCGCAGCGAGGACACAGTTTGCCGCTATGGCGGCGAGGAGTTTGTGGCCATACTCCCCGAATTGGGTATTGAAGACGCACTGAACCGTGCTGAATCCATCCGACATATGGTCGGCGAGCTTCGCTTGTACCATCGGGGCGAGGCTCTGCGCGAAGTAACCATCTCCATCGGGATGGCGGTATACCCAAATAATGGCGACTCGCTGGAACAGCTGCTAAGCCTTGCAGATCGAGCTCTTTACGAAGCAAAGCATCTGGGCCGCAACCGGGTTGTACTGGCCGAGAATCCGCCGGCACACACCCCGGTGCAGACGCATCATCCGCACGTCGTGGCCTACTGAGCCGACCTACTGTGCCTGGGCCGATTTTGGCTCCGGCGCCACCGGTTTTGGATAGTAGCCGCTTCGCGTTCTAACCACCAGCTTGCCGTGACCCTGGGCATGGGCTTCCACCTTGACGGTGCGGTAGCCTCCCTCCGATGCCGGCTTGGTGGAGTGATAGCCGATGGTGTACTGGTTACGGATGTCGCGGGCAACCTCCGCGGCGATCGAATCCACTTCCGCCAGGGACTTGGGAAAGAAGGCGATGCCGCCAGTCTCATCCGACAAGAGCTTCAGGGCGCGCTTGGCGCGACGCGATTCGCGCCCACCCTCATCGCCGAAGAGCAGGCCGATCGAGTAGACGACTGGTCCCTGCAGATCCTGAACCCGGCGAATGGTCTGTTCCAGGTTAAAGGTCGACGCGTTGTCTTCACCGTCGGTAATGATCAGGAGGGCCTGTTTAGGCCGCTTGGCGTTCTTGGCCAATTGGTCTGCGGAGGCAACGACTGCGTCATAGAGCGCCGTGCCGCCTTTAGAGTCGATGTGAGCCAGGCCCTCGCGAAGCTTGGCGATGTCGGAGGTGAAGTCCTGGTCGATGAAAGCCTCGTCGGAAAAGTTGACGACGAAGGCCTCGTCGTCGCGGTTGGAAGCCTTGACCAGATCCAGTGCGGCGGTATTTACTGCGGCCCGCTTGTCCCGCATGGATCCGGAATTATCGATGATGATTCCCATGGAGACGGGAATGTCCTGGTGCTGGAAGGACGCGATGGTCTGCGGCACGCCGTCTTCAAATATCTTGAAGTCGTCCTTTTTCAGGTCGGTCACCAAATGACCGCCATCGTCGAGCACCGTGATGTTGAGAACCACCTCATCGACATTGCGCTTCAGGGTGAAGCCCCCATGCGGGCCGCGCTCCAGGGTCTGAGCTCCGCGATTCGGCGAACCGGGGTGGCTCGGGCTGACCGGCTCATTGTCCTCGGCGTCGGGTGAGAGCACGGGGTCGCGATCCACATTCAGAGGGGGCTGGGCTTCGGGCTTCTGTCCCGGCGCTGTCTGCGCCTGCTCTGCGGGAAGGGGCGCTTCACCGGCGAGGGCCCGGGCGGCGGCGGATTTGGGCGTAGCGACGGGAGGCGCAGATGAATTCTGCGCCATGAGGGAGAACGGGGCCGCGAAAACCAGGCCAAGTGTAAGGACTTCCGCTAAGAAATGGCGATTACTGCAAAGGCGCATAGTATCCGGTTCGGGCGTGGACTGTGAGCTGGGGCAGCCCTGCCGGAGGCACCAGCTTCACCTTCAATTTACGCCACTTCCCGTCGTGCTTGTCGTTGTCCGGCTTATAACCGAGTACGTATTCGTTGCGCAGTTCGGCGCTGATCTTGGTTGCAATGTCGCCCATCTCCGCGACATCGTCCACGCGGAAGAGACGTCCGCCGGTCTCGTCGCTGATGTCGTTCAGCAGAAGCGGGCCCAGCCGCTCTTCGGTGGTAGCGGCATAGGGATCGAAGATGCCGATCGAGTAGATCTGCACCCCCGCTTCCCGTACCACCGCTCGCACCTCGCCCTCAGTGTAGCGGCTGCGGTTGTCACCACCGTCCGAGACCACGAGGAGCGCCTTGCGCTCATACTTAGCCTGCTTCATCTTGTTCAGGCCGTAATAGATCGCATCGAGAAGGGCGGTACGGTGCTCGGCCTTCACGATGGCCAGCCGGGCCTCGATCTGATCGACTGACGAGGTGAAGTCCTCGATCAGCTCAGGGCGATCATTAAAGCCGATAACGAAGAACTCATCCTGGGGGTTGGAAGTCTTCATGAACTCGAGGATGGAATCGCGGGCGCGAATCACCTTGTTGCTCATGCTGCCGCTTAAGTCGAAGATCACGCCGATAGATACGGGCGCGTCGTCGGTCGAAAACGATTTGATCGTTTCGAGGTGGTTATTTTCGTAGATGAAGAAATTTTCCTTTTCCAATCCGGTTACCAGCCGGTCCATAGGATCAGTGACGGTCAACGGCACCAGCACTAGGTTCACGTTGACGCGAATCTTTTCCCCGGCCCGGGTCGATTTCAACGCCGTCGGACCTTCGAGGGGCGCCGGCTCTTTGCTTGGTTCCGGCGGAGGCGGCTGCACGTGAATCGTGCTCAGCGGATCTTCCTGCGCCATGGCAGCGCGCGGAGCGATTACGACGGAGATCAACAGGCAGAGGCTGGACGCGGCGAACAGCGCCTGGGCAAGTCGGTTGCGGCGTCGGCGAGCAAAGGACGTGACGCGGGGGGATACGGGGGCCGGGCTCTGAGTAGCCATCATTGCTCTTAATTCCACGTTCCTGCGTCGAGCTTCAGCAAAAATCAGAACATCAACAACGAACAGTGCTGCAATTAGTGCGGCGGCTGGTGACTTGCATCCTAGCACGCTGCGGAGGTCCTTGCCGCCGCTTGTTCGTGCGGTCACAACGCTTACACCAACATGGGAATACGTTCCGTAACCGGAGCGGTTCCCTGCTCCCGCCTCCCGCAACTTGAATCCAGTTGCTGATTTACAATCGGGCAGGATTCTTTGGCAATCATTTGCCGGATTCATGTGAAGTCCGGCCGGTTTGACCCATCGCACTGCATGGCCCGCGTCTACCCATTTCGAGCCCTTCGCTATAACCCGTCGCTGGTCCGGTTGGAAGATGTGGTAACCCAGCCGTACGACAAGATCACGCCAGCAATGCAGGAAGCCTACTACCAGCGCAGTCCGTATAACCTGGTGCGCATCATCCTGGGGCTGCCTGAACTCTTTGATTCAACCTCGGACGGCGACGTCTACACGCGGGCAGCGCGCGATTTTGCGTCATGGCGCCGGAACGGCATCCTTACGCAGGAGAGCGAGCCGTGTGTCTTCGCCTATTCACAGCGCTTCACCCTCCCCGGCGCGGCGGGTTCGACCCTGGAGCGCCGCGGATTTATCGCTCTTGGCGAGCTCTACGACTATGCCCAGAAAGTCGTTTTCCGTCACGAGCAGACCCTATCGAAACCCAAGAGCGACCGGCTAAACCTGCTACGCGCCACCCGCGCCCACTTCGGGCAGATCTTCATGCTGTATTCCGACCCCGGCCTGAGCGCCGAACGGCTGCTTTTCGACTCGACCGCTGCGCCGGACATCGAGGTGACCGACGAGTACGAGGTTGTGCATCGCGTCTGGCGTGTGAGTGATCCGAATACGATCAAGATGCTCACGGCGGCCCTCCAAGACAAGAAGCTCATCATCGCGGACGGCCACCACAGGTATGAGACGGCTCTGAACTACTCTCGTGAGCGGGCTCCGGCGGCTGTTTCATCGTCGGCAAGGCGGAACTCCTACATGATGCCCGAGCCGCAATATCCCGAAGCGGCGGTCATGATGACCTTCGTCAATATGGACTCCGAAGGACTAGTCATTCTGCCCACACATCGTGTCGTATACGGTCTGAAGAACTTTGTCCCATCGGAATTCCTCACACGCGCAAAGCCGTATTTTGAAATGGAGCCACTCTCAACCGACGACAGCGTGGCGCTTACGGACCGTCTGGCTGCGGTAGGAGAACGGACTGCCTTTATAGCGATTACTTCTGCCGGAAAGCACCTGATGCTTGCGCGCGGAGAGGCGGTCGCGAGTGCTCTGAAGGATGTTTCCGAACGGCAGCAACCCCTGAATGTCGTTCAGCTTCATGGGCTGGTCCTTGAGCGGCTCCTCGGAATCACGCCGGATGCGATCCGCGAGCAGACCAACGTCAAATATCTGCGCGACGCGGCTGAGGCTATAGAACTGGTCGCCGACGGTGAGGCGAACGCCGCCTTCCTGATGAATCCCGTCACCCTCGACCAGCTGCGGGAGGTGGCGTTTGCCGGCGAAGTGATGCCGCAGAAATCGACCGACTTCTTCCCTAAACTTCTCAGTGGTCTGGCAATCTATGCGCTGGATTGAGAGCCGTTGGACGTGGGTCGCGGTACGCAGCTTTCTGAATGTCGCGATGTTGCTGTTGCTTCTACAGGGGGCTGGTATGGCCCAGCAGGCGCCCGCGCCCGGACCGGTGCCCCCGGCTCCGCCTGCGCCTTCTGTTCCCTCGCCGGTCGCCCCCAACGTCGCGCCGCGATTCCTGGTAGTGCTGGATGCGGCTCATGGCGGCAATGACACCGGCGCACGCATCTCCGATCATTTGCTGGAGAAGGACATCACGCTGAGCCTGGCGATGCGGCTGCGCTCCATGCTCTCGGCTCACGGCATCGGGGTTATCACCACGCGCGACTCGGACGCCGATTCCTCCGCGACCAGTCGTGCCGAAACCGCCAACCACACGCCGGCGGCGGCGTGCATTCTTATCCACGCCACGGCTACTGGAAGCGGGGTGCATCTCTATACCTCGTCGCTCGCACCGACCCCAGTTACTCGCTTTTTACCATGGCAGACAGCGCAATCGGCCTACGTCACCCAGAGTCTGAAGCTCTCCTCGGAGATCGATTCGGCCCTGGCCCACGCGGAGATCCCTGTCAGCCTCGGACGCACCTTTCTGCAGCCGATGGACAGCCTGACCTGTCCGGCGGTCGCTGTCGAAGTGGCTCCTCTGGCAGCAGGCGCAACAACCAAGGCGACACCACTCACGAACACCGCTTATCAGCGGTCGATTCTCGATGCGCTTACCGCTGCCATCGACGAGTGGCGTACCGACTGGAGACAGCAGCCGTGATCTCCAAAGCGCAGCGAATCCTCTTCTTTTCCATGCTGCTCGCCGCCGTTATGATGGCGGCTGTCCTGATCCGTCTGCGCGAGCGCGCTGCGGACCGGCTGCATGGCGCGCAGGATCGAGCTCCGATCGTGGAACCTGCCGGAGTTCCGGCAACGCCAGTAGCGCTGCTCATTCCCAACGACGCTGATAACTCGCTTGCCGAGAGCCAGCGAAACATGCCGCTGCCCCAGGACGAAGGCGCGCGTGCGCGGGTTCTGCTGGAGTCACTGCTGGAGACCTTTCACGACCCGAAGTCGACACACCCGCTGGGGGGAGCCGCAAGCAGCAAGAGTGTTCCTCCAAAGACGCATCCTCCCGACCTCGACGCGGTCTTTCTGATACCGGTGCCCCAGGCCGCCGGACAACGCAGCGCGGGAACGATGGCGGTAGTCAATTTCAGCGCCGCCTTCGCCCAATCGCATCCTTCGGGAATCGAACCTGAGACGCTGACTTTGCTTGCCGTCATCGGAACTCTTCACGCCAACCTTCCGGGGATTACGCAGGTTCGCTTCCTCGTGGACGGGCGCCAGCAGGAGACGCTTGCCGGGCACGCCGATCTCACGCGCACTTATCTTGCCGCGGAAACTGTCCCGGCCGGGGGACAATAGCTTGAAGATTGGCGTCTTCGATTCGGGCTTCGGAGGCCTAACCGTTCTGCGGGCGCTGCTTGAGCGCCTGCCGGGGGCGGACTATGCCTATCTTGGCGATACCGCCCGTCTGCCTTACGGAGCGAAATCGCAAGCTACGGTTGCCCGCTACGCAGTCTCGAGCGCTCATTTTCTGGTGGAAGAGCAGAAGGCCGACTACCTGGTGATCGCCTGCAACACTGCCTCGGCGCTGGCGCTGGACGCGATCCGCGAGGCGGTTCCTGTGCCGGTCCTGGGCGTGATTGAAACGGGCGTTAATGCCGCTCAGGCCTCCACACAAACGGAGGATGTGCTGGTAATGGCTACTGCGGCCACAGTCGAGAGCCACGCTTACTCCGCCGCCTGCCGGCAGCGTGGACTGCGCGTGATCGAAAAGGCGGCTCCGCTGCTGGTGCCGCTGGTGGAGGAAGGGTGGATCGAGCATCCGGTCACCGAAGAAGTGCTTCGGACCTATCTGTCTGAACTTCTCGAAGAGTCGAAGCAGGAGGGGTTGCGTCCGGACACGCTGGTGCTTGGCTGCACGCATTACCCTTTGCTCCGTGCGAACTTCGAGCGAGCGCTCCCGTCATCGATCCGGGTAATCGATTCGGCGGAGGCGACCGCCGCACAGGTTACTGCCGCTCTGTGCCTGCCGGAGGCGTCGTGTGGTCCCGATAGCAAATCAGCCCATCGCTGCTTCTACGCCACAGATTCGGTTTCGAAATTTCGTAATCTGGGCTCGCGTTTTCTCGGGCAATCGATGGACGATGTCGAGTTGATCGACCTGGGAGGGTGACAACCCTCAGAAGCCAGCGAATCGTCCTTATGAGACAAGCCGTTGTCGCTCAGGCGCTGTTCGAGTCGTGCGGCTCCAATATTTCCTGACTGGCGCATTCGATCGCATTTCTGCCTGCTTTCTTGGCCCGGTAGAGGGCATGGTCGGCGGCGTCGATCAGGCCATCCAGCTTCGAATCCATTTCCGGGGTCTGGGTTGCGCAGCCGATGCTCACCGTGACCACCCGGTGCGGATTACCTTCATGCGGCATGCTCAGTCCCTGAACGGCCGCCCTTATGCGATCGGCGACCTGCACGGCACCGGACGGCGGAGTATTGGGCAGCACGACCGCGAATTCCTCCCCGCCATAGCGAGCGACCAGATCGGAGGGACGAGCGACCATTTCGAGAATCACCTTCGCGAGGCGGCGAAGACAATCGTCGCCGGCCAAATGTCCGTAGATGTCGTTGTATGCCTTGAAATGGTCCACGTCGATCAGCAACAGCGAGATGTCGGAGGTGGTGCGGATGGCGAGCCGCCACTCGTGCTCCAGGACCTGATCGAGGCGCCGCCGGTTGGCGATCTCGGTGAGTCCGTCAAGGCTCGCCAGGCTCTCGACCAACCGGAAGGCTTTTTCGAGGTCCTCTTCGGCGGCCTTGCGACCTGAGATATCGCGAACGACATTCACGAAGCCAAATGGCTTGCCCGTAGTCGGGTCGTGGTAAAGGCGCAGATTGGATTCCATCCAGAGATAGCTGCCGTCTTTCTTGCGGCAGCGGTATTGCAGAGTCTTTCCCGACGTTCCCGTACTACAGTCCGCCAACAGGTTCTTCCACTCGGCGAGATCGTCGGGGTGCACCAGATCGCGGTAGCTGCCTCCCAGCAACTCTTCGGGCGACCAGCCGAGAAGTTCGGCGGCAGCGGGCGAAACGTAACGCCGCCCGCCCTCCAGATCGGTAAGAACGATTACGTCGCGAGAGGTCTCTGCAAGCAGCCGGAAATACGCTTCGCTGGTCTGCAGGCTCTTTTGGAGACGCCGGCTCTCAGCCATGACAACCTCAAGCAGGTAGACCGAGAGCATGGAGACAGCCGTGAAGAACTGAACGGCAATGATGTGTTGCTGTTGTGTTCTTCCCAGCATGAGCATGGTAGGACCGTGTCCGCCGGTGGTGAGATATCCGCCAATTACCGAGACCACCAGCAGTCCGAGTGATGAGCCCGCCAGGCCTAAGCGCAGCCCCATCAGGATGAGGCAAGGGAGAATCATGAATAGAAGAGGGACATCTGTTCTCCAGAACACATAGAAGGTGACACCACAGAGGAGAACAAGAGGACCCAACAGCCTGGGCAAGAACTGCTTTGAGAAATACTTTCCCTCGACCAGAGACAGACAGAGAGGAGTGACGGTCGACATGCCGAGAGCGTCGGCAGTGAACCAGAGGCGGAAGGTGTGCGCCATCTGGTTGGAATGAAATCGCTGCAGAGTGAGCGATGCGAGAAAGGCGGCAATCATCGGAGCCAGAACCACTCCGTAGGCAAGAAAAAACACCAGTTGCCGCTTACGGGTCAGATCCGGGCTGGGTATAAGCACCGGGTAGAGGAGAAATGCCGCAACCAGCACCTCGACCATGTTGCAACCGGCCAGGTAGATCGAAATCGGCGCGGGGTTCGCGAGAGAGATGTTGATGCCGACGTCAACCAGATATCCGACAACGACGTAGGAGAGCCATTGTCTGCGAGGCGTCAGCAGCAGGACTCCCAGGAGAAGCCCGTTCGACGGCCACAAGATCGTGATGCCGCCGGAACGCACGTTCAGCAGAAGAGCGCAATAGGACAGAAGGCCAAGCAAGAGGCCAATGCCCGCGAGCCGCATGAGTGGGGGAAGGCGGCTCGTGCCCCACGGTTGAATATCGCCCGACGTCATCTGTTTCCCAAGACAAGACTAGCTAGCAAGCCACGCACAAACAAGCACATAGTTCGCACTGACGTAATTAATGTAGTGACAAATGCGGCTCAGCGGAGATATGCCAGCAGTACCAATCCGAGCGCCAGAACAACCACTGGTATCCAGAACTGTAGATCGGTCAGGATGGCCTTGAGCAAGAGGTTACCTCCGTGGTTTGCCGCGGCGCCCAGCTTGAGCTGCCGGGTAAGCGCAGCGTCTACTGTACCTGACGGCGATAACGATCGTCGTTGCGAATTTCCTGAGCCGGGTTTAGGTTACGAACAGGTGGACTTCGCAGCAGTCTCCAGTCCGCGGAGGGTTGATTCATGAACACAACGTTGAGCCCGGTCGAAGTTTCACAGGCAGCGCAGATCGAAGAGCAGTGGGACGAATTTGTAAGCGGACGCTACAAGGAAGGCAAGAGCGAGGCGGAGTTTCGCAACTACGATGCGAAAGTCGTGCCGACGGTCGCCGAATTCTACAAGCTGAACCACGAGAACCAGACGGTCGACTTTGTGCTCGCCAAGGAGGCCGAATATTTCGCCCTCAATAAAGGCGAGAGGTCGATCTGGGAGGCGGCCGATTTTCTCAACACACTGATCGATGACAGCGATCCCGATACCGACCTGACGCAGATCGAGCACCTGTTGCAGACTTCAGAAGCCGTGCGCCGCGATGGCCATCCGCGCTGGATGGTTGCGGCCGCGTTTGCGCACGATCTGGGCAAAGTTTTATGCCTCTATGGCGAGCCGCAGTGGGCGGTTGTCGGCGACACCTTTCCGGTGGGATGCGCTTACTCGGACAAGATCGTTTTTCCGGAGTATTTCGCCAATAATCCAGACATGAAAGTGCCCGAATACCAGACGCTCCACGGCATCTATGAGCCCAATTGCGGTCTCGATCACGTTCATATGTCGTGGGGACATGACGCCTATATCGCACACGTTATGAAGCCGTACCTGCCGGAAGAGGCGATCTACATGCTCCGCTACCACTCCTTCTACGCGGCGCACCAGCACGGAGCATACAGGCACCTGATGACCGCGCACGACGAGGAGATGTTCCAGAACTGGGTGCTGAAGTTCAATCCCTACGATCTGTATTCGAAGGGACTGGCGCGCCCGGACATCGCGGCGATCAAGCCTTACTATGACGATCTCTTTGCCGAATTCTTCCCGGCGAAGATCGCCTGGTAGGAATGCAGGCGCACTAGAAGAATCGTGTACGCTTCCACAGGGTCCATCCGCTGGCGAGCAGCAGAATCGCGAGAATGAGGCACAATCCTGCCGCCCACCCCATGTTCATTGCCAGCGGAGGAAGCGTAGCGCTTGTCGCCAGCCACACAAACAGAGCGACAGCGACAGCGACGATCAGATAGTCCCACCAGCGCTTGCGAGAGGCCGCCCGGCTCTCGTGTTCTACACCCGCCTGGGCCATCAGCGCGCGGTGATAATCCAGGTTGTAACGATTGCATTCGCGCAGCAGGGCCTGGCTTGTGGAGTGATGCTCCTCGGCGGAAGCCGCTGCGGTGCTGATGGCGAGGGCGCCCAGGATCATAATGGCCGATCCGGCAACGATAACAACCTGGTGCGACCGGTTGAGTCCAGCCAGTTCGCCGAAGACGAGCGCACCCCATGCCATTCCCCAAAGCTGGTTCGTATTGGAAAGCGGAATACCACGGCCGATGCCGATGTACTTCGTCGCGTATTGCTGGAAGAGGTCGCCGATGACCCAGCAGAATCCTCCCAGAAAGAGCCAGAAGACGAAGTGCCGCGAGGCAGCAATCTCAACGGCGACAGAGTGGAGTCCGCCGGCCAGCCCCACAGAGAGCGCGAGCATGGTGCCCAGTTCGCCGACGGTAAAGATGGTGACGAACGAAAGCGGGTTCATCCCGCTCAGATAGGCTTTGCGGTAGGGCACGTACATGGTGCCCCAGAGCACACTGGCTCCCAGGGCGGCGGCAACACCTGCTACGGCATGGGTTGAGCCCGCGCTCGCGGAGCGGATGGTGCTGAGGCCGAGCATGGTCGCACCGCCAACAATCGCGAGTGAGCCAACGACGACCTTTGTCCAGTTCCCGATCGACGCCCCCCTCAATTCCCTGAAGAGCAGGACCCCCCACAGAAGTCCAATAAGCCCGTTGGCGTTCCACAACGGAAAGGCGATGGTCAGCCCCACATCGCGAATGGCAAAGACGGTGAGCGTGTTGGCGACGGCCCACAGTGCTCCGGAGAGAATCGCCCACACAATCAGATGCGGCTTGGCCATCAGGTCTTCGAAGACATAAGCCGTGCCGCGCAGCAGAGTCGGAAACGTCCAGCGGGCCACGAAGACACCGGCGACCATGCAGAGCGAAATGGTGTAGGGTGAAAGGCCCGCCGTCACGAGCTTGGTGGGCGCCTCCGCCGCGCCCAGCCATGCTCCGGCGGCGATGCCGCACAGCACACCGAGACCGTGCATGGACGGTAAAGGCATCGCGGTTTTCGATTTGTCGGTTATTTCGGGGGGGCCTGGAATCACCTGAGGGCTCTTCATCGACTCAGAAAGCCACATTAAGCAACATGCGTGCTGGAGTCAACCTGAGCGCCGTGCTTCTGACACGCGAAATAGACAAAATTTCGACGGGCCTGTGATCAGCAAACTGGTATGCTTTTAACTGACTGGTTAATTAATGAGGAAGAAGAGCATTCTCGCTCGCCAGGACCGCGCCGATCAGACGCGAACAAACATTCTTCGCGCGGCGATCAGAGAATTTAGCGAGCATGGCCTCGCAGGGGCACGCACCGACGCCATCGCAGAGTCGGCCAAAGTTAACAAGGCGTTGCTCTACTACTATTTCAAGAGCAAGCAGGGCCTTTATACCGCAGCCTTCGAAGAAATTGCCGGCGCGGTTGTTGAGCGCACCATGGCTGCGCTCGATCCGAAGCACAGCGCTGGGGAGCGACTGCTGCGTGCGGCGCTGAGCCATTTTGACCGGATCATGACCCAGCGCGAATTCCAGAACCTGATGCAGCAAGAGATGGTTCGCTTCCGCCGCGGCGAGCGGGGCGAAGTGCCGTTGCTGGTTAAAAAAGTGTTTAAACCATTGCTCATAAAGATTGAGGAATCCGTGCGCGAAGGCATTCGCTCAGGGGAATTGTGCGAGTTCGACTGGTTGCAGGTGGTGTACTCGATGTTCGGGCAGAATGTCTTCTTTTTTCTGAGTGCCCCGATGGTGCAACTGGCGT